>WNFI01151576.1_pt1 | contig 13664 bp, 10 predicted proteins | sample 5400471 | NCBI WGS metagenome assembly WNFI01 (sample SAMN13153348, study PRJNA577476) | soil metagenome | isolation source: 100 cm saprolite on Douglas fir-dominated hillslope | place: USA:California | collected 2013-09-17 | reverse complement strand
TCCCAATGAGCTCGCCCCGAAGGACATATACCCCTCTAAAAAACAAACCGGCGCATAGGCATCCGCCCTTGCGCCGGTGAGCTTTTCCTTACTTAATATGCCACGATTTGCTGCGGGAATCAAGCTTGCTGTGCTGAAGAAACGACTCTTGTTAAGTGAGTGGTGAAGATTGCGAGGAGGGGAAGTAGGTGTTTCGGTAGTACTCTGGATTACCCAAGAGGAAAAAAACGGAGCATTGGCGAAGTTGCTGCGAAAAGTCGAGTCGTGGCACAATCAGCTTAGGATGGCGAAATCAAGAAGGCGATTGGCGCGAAGGAACATTCACTCCAAGAAAAAGTTTATAGATCCACTTACGCTCGACAGACTATTTGATGTTCTCGTCAACGAATCAATTCGACCCAAACCCGCTGAAGTGCTCTATCACTACACGGATTGGAATGGTGCGAGAGGAATTCTTCTTGGGCAGCATTTCTGGGAAACCGCTCACGATTGCACGAACGACGAAGCCGAACTTGTTTCAGCTCACTCCGTCATCCTCGAAGTAGCTGGGACTTTAAAAAAAGAAGCCCACGGGGTAGTTGCTGCGACCCTTGATCTTTTTCTGAGAAGTTATCCGAGGCTGCAAGTAAACAAGTTGAAGACTATTTACTTGGCTTGTTTCACACTTGCAAGGGATGATCGCGAGAAATGGGGTAAATATGCTGACAATGGCCGTGGCCTATGCCTCGATGTGCGAGTTCTGAACGAGCCGATCCCCACACCGAAAGATACGGGATCAGCCCTCATTCAGGTAGATTATTCGGAAGAATCGTGGCGGAATCAACTCACGAGCGACTTTAAACAGATTTGTGCTTGGTTATCCCGTGTACGATACTCAAAGCATAATATTGGGCTTGGTTCTTCAGCCTTGTATCGGATTGCGGCATTTGCATCAATCAGGGCGAAACAGCCAAAATGGGCTATAGAACAGGAAATTCGGCATGCAACGCTGATTCGTGGTGGTGCAAATATCCGGCCCAAGAAGCGAACCCGAGACGGAAAGGCTATTCACTATTTGGATAACGTTGAGCTGAGAACGGCAGGAAAGAAACTGGCCTTTGCCGAAATCATCGTTGGACCCAATCAGAGCTTGGAAGAGGCCGAGAAGGGGGTTGTTGACCTGCTAACACAAGCGGGATATCAGCCGGGAACACTTGAGTATCCTGAGATCACATGTTCTCAGATCAATGATTGGACGCATCAAACGCAAAACCAAGAAGGAGTCATTGCCTCCGCCGACTAAAACGTTCAATTTCTGGAAAATCAAACCACCCATCGAGGGCATATACCGCACCACCGCCGCTCCGGATTCTAAAACAACTGAACCAGCTCTACCCACGCCAGCAGATGTGTCGCGCCTGCGCGCTTGAGGAATCATGTTGCCACGCCAGGATGCAGATGAATAGAAGAGAACTCCCGAGTCGTAAGAACGCCTTGCATCAGCATGCCAGGGGAAAACATCGTCGGGATCTCTCCACTCCGCCTCAGTCGCAGGGCTCCTTCGTCTTCGGTCGAGATGACAGGGGGGTGGGGTGTGCTTTTCGGGGCGGGTGTGCTTTTCATTGTGATATTTTGCGTGCCTGGAATCAGGTTGCGCTGCGCGGTAGGCTAACTTCTGGTCGCGGCTGCGGCGCTCTTTTCGTGGGGTCCGCTTCCCCAGGGCTCACGCGCCTGGGCTCAATAACTCCGCCCTGCGGGCTGTATTGATTCCCTGGCTCCTCCGACCTTTCCTTGGTGCAATTAAGGTGTGATTTTTTCCGCAGCGCACATTTCCAGAGGTCCTGTCAGGCAACCGCTTGGCCGTTTCTGTAGTCTATGTTGAGAAGCATCCGAAAGTGGCAGATGGCCGGAAAGATTCCTGGTTGCGTGTGGGGTCTTGTGCGTATGTAGCAAGCCCAAGCGAGAGACTGTGATTAGCGTCAGGACGAGGAACTGGACTGCAGCCACGCTTTTGCTGGCTGCGATTTGCCTCGGCGGTTCCGGCCGGCGGGTCGAAGGACAGCTCCGTTGGTCTCCTCCCCAGAAGGCGCCCATGCGACTGCGTCTGGTTGCGCTGGCCCTCTCCCTTCCCCGCTCCAGCTACTTCAAGAGCTATGAAGTGTTCGTTGCCGAAACGGCGGTTAGCCACGAGGAGTGGAGTCCCATCAAGCTCGTCTTTTACTTCCTTCCCTATGAGCCAAAACTCTCGGAATCCGGCTTTGATTACTCGGTGGTCCATGAAGTCTCAGCGTCGCGCGATGAAAAGTGCGACCAGACGGTGGAGCAGCTGACCGCGAGGGAACAGCCCGACCGGCACGAGCCGTTGGTTTATTCCCGCAACGTGCCCAGAGAGGATCTGGATCTCAGGCGTATTCCTCTGCCTTGCTATGAAACCAGTGCCTACGAATACATAAAATCCAGCTACGAGCCTGTGCCTGGCACTCCGCCCTCAAAGCCGCATGGACCAATCCTTAACCCCCCTCCGCAGCCCTAGCTGACGTTCGTTGGTTGTGCGCTGCCCGGCCTCCACTCTCTGCCTGCACCGCGTCCCGTGTGGTGAAGAATTTCTTCGCCGATCCATGTCTGTCTGCGTGACAACTGTTAGGAGTCATGCGGTCTCCGAACACAGCCCAAATACTGCGTACAAACGGCGGGTCTCACGCTATGATAAAAACACCCTTCGCCGTGTCCTACGCATTCAATCCCGAGGCTGCTGTCGCGCCCACGCGCCCGCTACCGACTTTGCACCAGTTTTTTGCCCCGGGGGGGCTGCTCAGCCAAGCGCATCCTAATTATGAGTTTCGCCGCGGACAATTGCAGATGGCGGAAGCCGTGGAGCAGGCGCTGGCCAACCGCAAACACCTGATCGTGGAAGCCGGTACTGGCACGGGCAAGACTCTGGCGTACCTGCTGCCGGTGATTCGCAGCGGCAAGCGCGTGGTCATCTCCACCGGCACCAAAAATCTTCAGGAGCAGATTTTTTTCAAAGACGTTCCCTTCCTGGAGCAACATCTTTTTGGTGGAAACCCAGGCAAGCTGCGCGTCTGTTACATGAAAGGACGCAACAATTATCTCTGCCGGCAAAAACTTTATGACCTGACCAACCAGCCGGTCTTGAATGGCCTACAGGAGATCTACCAGTACCGCCAGATCGCCGAGTGGGAGCCGGACACCGAAAGCGGTGACCGCGCCGAACTGAAAGGCCTGCCGGAGAATACCCAGCTCTGGCAGAAGCTCGACGCGCGCACCGAACGCTGCACCGGACAAAAGTGCCAGCAGTGGGACCGCTGCTTTATTACAGAGATGCATCGCCGCGCGGCGGAGAGCGACATCATCATCGTGAACCACCATCTCTTTTTTGCCGACCTGGCGCTGCGGCAATCCGGCGCGCCTGACGCCGGCATCCTGCCGGAGTTTGCTGCAGTGATCTTTGACGAGGCGCACGAACTGGAAGATGTGGCCGGCAGCTACTTCGGCATCAGCGTCAGCAATTTGCGTTTTGAAGAGCTGGCGCGTGACATTGAAGCCACGTTGCAGCAGAAAAAAGCCATCTCTCCCGGTTTGCTGCAAGCGCTGGCCAAGCTGCGCGAGCGGGCGAGATTCTTCTTTGGCTTGCTGCCTGCGGGCCAGGGTCGCGCCGCTTTTGCCAATCGCGAAGAGTTTCTGGAGAAAAACGGCGATGACTACGAGTCAATCATGCAGTCTTTGGTAAGAGTTTTCTCTGAACTCGAGTTGTTGCCGCAAAAGCCCGCTGAGGTCTTCAACTTCAGCCGCCGCGCCCAAGAGCTCCAGGCGCAACTGGCGTACATCATGGAGTCAACGGACAAGAACACGGTCTTCTGGATCGAGTGGCGAAGCGAGGCACGCAAGACCCGCAGCGGGCAGACGCACATCGTCTTGCAGGCCACGCCGATTGATGTTTCGCAAATCTTGAAGCAAAAACTTTTTGAGGCCGTGGACACCGCTGTGCTGACTTCCGCCACGCTGGCGGTGGCGGGAAATCCTGATCACAGTAACTTTGAGTACATACGCCAGCGCGTGGGGCTGGACCACGCCAGCGAGCTGGTGGTGGCTTCGCATTTCAACTACAGCAAGCAGGCAGTCCTTTATGTTCCGCCGGACATGCCCGATCCCCGCACACCGGCCTTCGCGCGCAGCGCCGCGGAGAAGATCCGCCGGCTTCTGGAAATCAGCCAGGGGAGAGCTTTCTGCCTCTTCACCAGCTACGCGCAGATGCATGACATACATGACCGTCTGTTGGGCGAGCTTCCATTCCCTATGCTGCTGCAAGGCTCGGCGCCCAAAAACGCGCTGCTGGAAGAATTTCGTCTGACGCCCCACGCGGTGCTGTTTGCTACTTCATCTTTCTGGCAGGGCGTGGACGTGCAGGGCGAACAGCTAAGCAGCGTCATCATTGACCGGTTGCCCTTTGCTGTGCCCAACGATCCGGTGGTGGCGGCACGCATTACCGCCATCAACGACGCAGGCGGAAACGCCTTCTTTGAGTACCAGGTGCCTTCGGCGGTTATCTCGCTTAAGCAAGGTTTTGGCCGGCTGATCCGCTCGGTGAAAGATCGCGGGCTGCTGGCGCTGCTGGACAACCGCGTTCTGAAGCAGCGGTACGGCAAGGTTTTCGTAGATAGCCTGCCCGCATATAAGAGGACTACGGACCTGGCCGAGGTGGAGAAGTTCTTTGACGCTGCGACAAGCCTGTAGACATCTCGTGCAACAAATTTCCTAGGGGAAAATGTTAGCGCTCTTTATTTCTCTACTTGTCCTTAGCAGGCTGGACCACATGCTTGCCCGGCTGGTCGATTTTCTGTACGCTTCCCGCCGTCAGTTCCTTGACTGAAACTTCGACGGCGCTCTTCACGGACGGATCATTACTGCTGTTAGCAATCGCCTGAAGAGAATCGATTGTTAGCTTCGCAACTTCAGGATGGCCATTGGCGGCGGCCATCCCAATGGTCCGCAGCGACTGCACAGCGTGGATACTGACCGTGGTGTGGTTCCCCTGGCTGGCGGCAATACCAACCTGTTTGATGCCGTCAATGCTCGGGTCTGGGGCTTTGCTTGCAGCCGTCTCCAGCGCGCTGATGGCTTTTTGCGAGCTGTCAACGATCTCCTGCTTCTTGCCGACGTCCTGTACGTCCTGGAGTTGTTGAATTGCCTGGGTGACAGCGGGAACCGTGGCGTTTACCCGTGTTGCTACTTCTTGGGGGCTGGCGCTGCTTTTATTAGCAGTGTTATTGAGCTGATCGGCCTGGCTGCTTACCTCTGCTACGTGCTTGCTGGCACTGGCGTTGACCACCGACTGCATTGCCGTATTGATGATGGGTTGCCATACCACCCCGCATACGATGGCAAAGATATACGTCCGCATGGAGTTCAAACTGGACGCGGTGAGCAGGAACACTCCAAACAGACCGGCCATCGATCCCAAAAACATCAGGGCCAGAATCTGACCATACCAGGGCCATCCCGCAAATGTCGGGGTGCCGGAATATTTACTAAGCAGCCAAAATAATAGTCCGCCGACGGCCCCGGCCAAACCCACATACAGGGCCTGCTCAACCTGTCCTTTGTTGAGCGGCTCTTGGGGTTCCTCTGCCCCCGATGGGGGAGTGCTCCCTGAGTGCGTGCGCGCTGCATGTGGACGAGGCGCTGTGCTCATGCTTGCCTCCAAACGGAAAAATCAGAAGGCATTGTGCTATGGCCTTAGCACGAAGAGCAAGCAGATTTCCGCCCGTAGCCAACTTTCCCCAAAAGGAACTAAGGCAGACTACTCTCTTACCACGCGCGGCCCGACTCCCGGGCATTCCTCCAGAACTTCAACCACCACTTCACGGACCGTGAACTCTTCATGGGCGGCATGGCATGAGGTGGTCACGCTATGCAATGCAACAGTGCCGGCTTCAATCTCGTCGGCGAGTTTCCGCAGGGCTTTCACGGTCTTGGCCTCATTCAAGCCGAAAGCATGCCTGCCTGCTCGGTTAGCGCACTCCGCTGCGTTCGTCATCTTTCTTCCCTCCGCTAATCCAGTAGCTGGTTCCCCATCTAAGAACGAAGCCGGCTCCGTCCTTTGCCTAGAACTTTTAATATCTTTGTATCTACTCCAAATCCTTCAAAAGCAGTGTGGCACTGTCAGAATACTGCACGGTTAAGATTGCAATACGGTAATAAAATTGAAAGGTTCCATTCATTATAGTGCTTTAGTTTCAACGAGATATGGTGACGCCCACCGGATCTGATACAGCTTCTTATGGATCGCAACTGCGGCACTCGCCGACCGAGAGGATTCAGGCGAAGTGCAATATGGACCCAGTTTGTTCCAAAATCGCGTCGACCACCCTGGTACTTTTCGGACAAGTTGATTAGAACCCAGTCCCACGGTAAGGTTCCAGGACGGAGAGGGCTTACTCGACTCATCATGGGCCGTTTTGAGTTTTGGCAATTACCCGTCATTTGGTGACAATAACCAAATATCGCGTTCAAAGTCCTCAAGAAACTCCTCAATTTTTTCTCAAAATCCTCAAATCTCAAGATTTCCTCTTTGGACTCCCCGATCTGGTCTTGTCCCCAGAAGGATATTTTGGTGTACAACGGCGAACCGGCAGCTCTTGGCGATAAAGCTGCTACTGATCGTCGATTTTCAGCCAGACTACGGAGCCGGATGTGGGAGCAGACCCGCCCCGTGGTGTTACCGTCCGTGGTATTGCACTACCACGTTGATCGATAGCGGTACAGTTGTGCATCAAGCCGGCGTAAGCACAGAGAGCTTCAACGAAGTTCCCGCGCTATAAGTTCAGTGATAGCACGCCGCTATCATTTGCGGCTGCCGCCAGCAGCAGCGTGGCTAGAAGCTCGGCGCAATATATCGCTTTTTGTTCGCCTTTGTCAAATTAAATTCGGATGCTGATATACGATTGCTTTTCTTGAAACAAGGACATAGCTCTTTCATGGCGCCGCGCCGCTGCCACCGTGCGCTTTCCGCCCGCTGCTTTTCGCATGCAACCCCAGGATTTACAATAGGTAAAGATAGCGGCCATGTGCCTGAACGCAAAAAGGGGAGTGGATGTACGAGGTCACAGTCGAAGAATCATTTGCCGCGGGACATTACTTGCGCAACTACAAGGGCAAGTGTGAGAACCCGCACGGGCACAATTACAAGGTCCGGGTAACGCTGCGCGGCGCCGCGCTGGACAAGGCCGGGCTCCTGCTTGATTTCAAAGACCTGAAAGAAGTCATGAAGCACGTGATTGACCGGCTGGACCACCAAATGCTTAATGACATTGAGCCGTTTAAAGAGTTGAATCCGTCGGCTGAAAACATTGCAAAATACTTTTACGACGAGGCTGGCGTCCGGCTGAAATCGGTGACCGGCGGCCGGGTGGCGGTCAAAGACGTCACCATATGGGAGACCGATACCACCACGGCCCGATATTCGGAATAGTCAAAAGCTTTACCGCGGATTTCGCGGATCGGCGCGGATCAAGATCGAAAGATTTGCTTGATCAGCGTTCATCTGCGTAAATCCGCGGTAAGGTTTTCTTCATCCCATGCAGATCATTGAAATTTACCGGTCCATACAGGGCGAATCGTCTTTTGCCGGCGTTCCCTGTACCTTTGTGCGGCTGGCGGCTTGCAATTTGCGCTGCACATGGTGTGACAGCGAATACACTTTTACCGGTGGCAAGAAAATGACTGCAGAAGAAGTGGAGCATGAAGTCGGTAAGCTGGCTCCCGCTGGGTTGGTTGAGGTCACGGGTGGCGAACCCATGCTGCAAGAGCGCGAACTTCTGCCGATGATGGAGCGCCTGCTGGCCCGCGGCTACACTCTCCTGCTGGAGACCAGCGGAGAGCGTCCGCTGGAAGGCGTCCCTAAGGCGGTGCACAAGATTGTGGATGTAAAGTGTCCAGGATCAGGTGAAGGCGGATCGTTCCACATGAATAACCTTGAAACCTTCACGAATCAAGATGAAATCAAGTTCGTGCTGGCTGACCGCAAAGACTACGAGTTTGCCCGTGACTTCACCCTGGAGCAGGGACTTGAGAACAAAGTGCACAGTGTGCTTTTCTCCCCGGTGTTTCTGAAAAAACCGACTTCCGAGCGCGACGCTTCGAACTGTCAGCTTGATCCGCGGCTGCTGGCGGAATGGATATTGGAAGACAAACTCAACGTCCGGTTGGGGCTGCAGATTCACAAATTCATATGGGAGCCGGCGACCAAGGGCGTGTAGCCCGGGCAGCGTAACCCTGCTTCGATGCATAAGTTTTGCGATAATTGTTAAATAAGCCGGACAGCTATTCAAGGTTGCTGGTCATCAGACAAGGTAAGAATCTTAAAAACAGAGGGGCGGCATTTGGCCGGAGAGAAACCACGGTCCGTAGTGCTTTTGAGCGGAGGCATGGACTCCTGCGTGTGTGCTGCCCTGGCAGCGCGCGACACCATCGCCGCGGTTCTGCACGTTAGTTACGGCCAGAGGACGGAAGAGCGGGAGCGCCAGTCATTTGAGGGCATCTGTGATCGCTTGGGCATACAAAAGCGGCTGGTGATCAGGAATGAGGCGTTGAGCATCATTGGCGGGTCAGCGCTTACTGACACGGAGATCAATGTGCCGGAGGCCGGGAACGAGATTGGCGCTGGTGAGGTCCCGGTGACGTATGTTCCTTTCCGCAACGCGCATTTTCTAGCCGCCGCCGTGAGCTGGGCCGAGGTATTAGAGGCGGACAGGATCTATATCGGAGCGGTTGAACAGGACAGCTCAGGATACCCGGACTGCCGTCCCGCATACTATCGGGCGTTTAATGAAGTGGTGAAAACGGGGACACGGGAAGGTAAGATTGGGATCGTTACTCCGCTGATCGCCATGCGGAAAGCGGAGATTGTAAGGTTGGGGCTGGAACTGGGCGTACCTTTCGATTTGACGTGGTCATGCTATAGCCGCGAGGATAATGCCTGCGGGATTTGTGAAAGCTGCGTGCTGCGACAGCGGGCTTTCGAAGAAGCGGAGGCCCACGATCCCATCTCTTATTTGGCGCAAGCAGCAAGTCATAGAACATAAAATATGAAAGACAAGTTTTGGCCGGAGGCGCAACAAAAATGAAGATGAGACTGATTTACGTAGTGACAGCGGCCCTGCTGTTGGCGATGGGGGCCGGAACAGCCTGGTCCCAGGCTACCGCGGGGAAGATCAAAGGAACGATTACCGACGGTGGGAAACCGGTTGCCAATGCTGATGTGGTTCTGACCAATCTGGGTACCGGCAGGACCTATAAAATGAAGACCGATAAAAATGGTCAGTTCTCGGGTGTCGGTATCGCATTCGCTGATTATGAAGAGGAAATTATTAGTGCGTCCGGGGACAAGCTCTATAAGAAACAAGTCCGGGTTAGCGGTGAAGGGGGCGCGGTAGACGATATTTCGGTTGATATTTCTGCGGGTGGATCGGCGACCGGCCAACCCAAGATCAGCAAAGAACAGCTCGAGAAGCTCAAGGCCGAGAATGCCAAGGCCACCAACATGAATGCACTCATCAGCCTGTACAACACCGCCAAAGCGGCGCAAAACTGGGCGGATGCTGAAACGGCTCTCACTCAAATGGTCGCCGTTGAACCTGGCCGATGGGAGTTCTATCAGGCCCTGGGCGTTGCGCAAGCCAATCTGCAGAAGTACCAGGATTCTGTCGACACCTACGAAAAGGGCATCAAGGCCGCGGAAGAAGTTGTTGCAGGAAATGGCCCCAAGGCCTCCGGTGGGAGTCCCGCTTCTGATCCAGCCAAGGCCAAGGCGGGAATCGGGCAGATGCTGGGTTCGCAAGGCAATTCATATCTCAAGCTGAACAAACAGCCTGAAGCAATCGCCGTGTTCACGAAATCCGCGGAAATGGACCCGAATCCTGGAACGGCATTTTTCAATCTTTGCGCCATCCAGTACAACGCCGGCAACGTGCAGGCTGCGAACGCTGCCTGTGATAAGGCCATAGCCGCCGATCCCAACAAAGCTGACGCTTATTTCATCAAGGGCTCGGTTCTCGTCGGGATGAGTGATGGCAAGTTGGATTCAGCCGGACACATGATCGTGCCCCCAGGGACCAAAGAGGCGTTCAATAAATATCTGGACCTGGCGCCCGATGGCCCGCATGCCGGTGACGTCAAGGCTATGCTCAACGAGCTTGGCGTCAAAATTGAAACGTCATTCAAAGATAAAGATAAGGGCGGCAAGAAAAAATAAGACTCCAAAACATGGCGGCTGAAAAACCGCCCCTGCTTTGACGAAGGTTTTCCCTCAGAGTTTCTTTCGAAATGGAGGAAAGGGCTTTTGTAGGGGATATTTTGCTGCTTTGGCGTCTCTGCCAGCTTATAATTCGCATCGCGAAATTACACGTTCTTAGTTATACCGGAGGCACGGCAACAATGAAGAGAAACAGAATTGTTTTTGCGTTGGCCACTGTGCTGTTCGCGATGGGCCCGTTGGCGGCGTGGTCGCAAACGGTCGGAGCACCCGTCGATGGCACGGTTACCCGGGAGGGACAGCCTCTGGCCGGTGTCCAGATCGTTCTTACCAACACGGATAGCGGAAAGGTGCTCAAGGACAAGACCGACAAGCTGGGAAAGTTCGCTCTCATCGGTGTTCCTTACGGCAACTATGAAATCCAGGTCGTAAGCGGAAGCGGCGAGAAGCTCTGCAAACATGCCACTGCTATCTTCCCGGGCGCAACCACGGACATCCCCACGATCAAGATCGATATACCCGGGGGTTGCCAACCAGATGCAGCCAGCGACAGTGGAAAGTCAGGCGTCAAGGCTCCCCCGCCGACCAAGGAAGAATTGGCCAAGATCAAAGCATCCAATGACAAGATCGCCAGCTTGAATACTTTGATCAGCCAGGCCCAGACGGCCATGCAGACGCAGAACTGGGCGGGAGCTGAAGCCGCGCTGAAGCAGTTGATCGCCGCTGCTCCTGATACCAACCGCTGGGAATTCTACAAAGCGTTGGGCGACGCGCAAAAAAATTCAAGTGAATTTCAAGATGCAGTCAAGACATACGCCAAAGGAATCGAGGTTGGCCAGGCTTTAGTTTCAGGGAGCGTCCCGCCAGACCCGAAGAACCCCAACTCCACCCCTGCGGCAGCCAAGTCCGGTGTGGGACGCATGCTGACATCCCAGGGCAACGCCTATCTGAGCTTGGAAAAACCGGATGAAGCCGTGGCCGCTTTCAAAAAAGCCGCGGAGATTGATCCCAACCCCGCCATTGCCTACTACAACCTTTGTGCCGTGGAATTTAACGCCGGTAAATATGCGGACGCCGCAGCGGCCTGTGATAAATCCATTGCCGCTGACGCCACCAAAGCCGATGCATGGTTCTTCAAAGGCGCAGCCCTGTACAAGACCGGCAAAATGGAAAACGGCAAGCAGACAGTCCCACCTGGTACGGCAGACGCCCTGAACAAGTATCTTCAAATCGACCCAAACGGCGTTCATGTTGGCGAAGTCAAGATCATGTTTATCGCCATGGGACAAAAGTGAAGTAGTTGACGTTTACATTCCTGCGAAGGCGGCCAGACTGGCCGCCTGTTTTTATCTGTCCGAGCTGCAACAATCTCTTCCGGTAAATCTACGAACTTGGCCCTCCATGCTGGATAGCGGGCGCTTAACTTGCAACCGGTTAACAGCCTTTCGCATCTTGAGCTTTGCCGAAACACAATCGGCGAGACTCTAGTTGAACTTGCACTTAGCTAGGGCCGTATAGTAGATCAAAGATATTGTTCATTCTATAGGTATAGATCATGAGCGATTCACTAACTATTTACTTGCTAAGCCATGGTTCATAATTTACATTTTCAACCCAACACTACCCCCTTAGGAAAACTAGCTCTGATTTCCCGCGCAAATTGAGGATTGTTACTTCGTTCTTAAGCTGTTCAGCGGTTTGTGGGCGACGTGTCCCTGCCTGCATGGCTGGGTCTGCGGCGGTGTATCTGTGGGTGAAGTGAAAGGCCGGGCCGACGGTGTCTAGTCTATATGTTGTGCATTTGTCGTCTTGATACGCAAGGGCTTGTGTTCGCTTTATTTTCGTAAATATATTGCTTTATAATCCCCGACTCTGATAGATTTTTTCACCTCGCTCTTGATGCTGGTGCTGTTGAAGTTCAGTTATGTTTTTACGGAGAGATCAAAATGAAATCATCGCGGCTATGGATGTTGGTGGCAGTCATTCTGGCGGGAAACGTTTGCGTGATGGCGCAGATGGCACCCGATCTGGAGAACGGGTTCAAACACTGGGGGTCGTACGATGGCAGCCATCTGGACACCGTGAACCTTCAGAACGGGAACCTGATGCTGCATGCGCCTTTGCTACCGAATTATCCTCAGCGCGGCAAGTTTGGGTTGAGCGACCTTCTATCTTTCAATGCCAAGACCTGGCAGGTGCTGTGCGGAAGCATCTACGCTGACGGCAGCGGGTTCGCATGTGGATGGTTTCATGGGGGAACGGGAGTCTCCCTGCAACGGTCCGTCGATCTTGCGATTCAGAGGACCGATGACATGTATGGCAGCGGCGGCAGTGTAACCCAATACAGCGCGCAGGGCTATTCCATTACTAGTCCAGACGGTGCGATCCACCAGCTCTTCGTCACGGTGTCTGGCCCCGCGAGTCCGATGGAGATGTGGTCAGTTGATACATCAGGCTATCACGTGGTGATGAGTGGGGGTGACGGCAATGGGGTGCCAAACATTGCAACGATCACAGACCGGCATGGCAATCAATATGTTGCGCAATTTTCCAGTTTCCAGAGTTGTGGTCCCCGGCTGCCGACCAACCAGATTAATGGACTCAATTTTGGCGGCGTCTATATTGCGCCCGTCATCGACGACTCCCCGATGGGGGACGCTTATTGTCCGCAAGTCCAGGGTGCTTACAAAGTTACGGACAGCAACGGAAACTTCATGAATCTGTTCGATCCGGTCAGCGCCGCCTCTGGCGTTGACACGCTGGGCCGGTCCCTGCCGCTGGGAGTGGGAACATATACGGCGGATACCAGCGGCTGTCCCACCCCAACGTCCAGCTTTGGGCAGTGGCTGATAAATTACAGTGCTCCGGACGGCACTACGCGACAAATGAAGTTGTGCTTTGCCACTCTCACATTCAACACCGCATTCAATGCGACTGTGGGCTCGGTCCAAGTAGCTGAGGGAGGACAGCCGAGCCTCTTTAATCCAGGTCGCAACCCTCCGGGGTCGCCCAATGAGATTCCTCCGCTGGCGGCGGTGATCCTGGCCGATGGCACGAAATGGACGTTCACCTATGACAATTATGGAGAGGTGAGCAGCGTCACTCTGCCCACCGGGGGATCGATCAGCTACACCTGGACGACGGTCAGCCAGGCCAATGGATGCGGCGCTAGCATGTGGACGCCGATGAGCCGCGCAGTGGCCACGCGCACACTCAACGACGGCCAGGGCCACTCTTCCACCTGGACATACACCTGGGGGGCGCCCGGCAGCGTGCTGAACAACCTGGTCATCGATCCGCTGGGCAATGCCACGGCCCACATCTTCACTCCAGTCGACGGCCCACACGGCTGCTCTTTTTATGAGACCCGCACGCAGTATTACCAGGGCACCCAAGCCTCTGGGCAACTGCT
>WNFI01151463.1_pt1 | contig 13664 bp, 12 predicted proteins | sample 5400471 | NCBI WGS metagenome assembly WNFI01 (sample SAMN13153348, study PRJNA577476) | soil metagenome | isolation source: 100 cm saprolite on Douglas fir-dominated hillslope | place: USA:California | collected 2013-09-17 | reverse complement strand
GCCGGCGGCGGCCTCGGCCTGCTGTAGATCCGCAATGCTGATGTCGCTGTTCAGCGGTTTATGCGAGAGATCCAGGCACACCGCTTCGGTGAAAAAATCCTCGAGCGGCAGTTGATCGATGGTCTTCGCGTCCGGGCGCTCATCGAAGTGGAGTGGCGCATCGACGTGGGTGCCCGAATGATCGCCCATATTCAAGGAGGTCACCGCCGTCGAAAACGTATAGCCATCGGCGACCCGCTTTTCCGCGTGTGTCGTGAATGGAACGATGATCACCATCGGGTGGTTGGGCAGCCGCGGCATCTTATGAGAGAGTTCGCGGCTAAGATCGACAAGTTTCAAGGCGTTTTCTCCAGGCTTGCAGGGTTGTAAGGATCCAATGTCCGGGCAGTGGGTCTCGGTTACGGGCTCCGGCAGCGACCGACGCGACTCATTGCAATGCCGGCCACCGGGGAACATATTTGAGTACCAAGTGTAAGCAAATCACATGCCAACCCCACAGATCGGTGTGCTTTACCGGGAAATCGGGAAGAACTGACGTTACGATGTGCAGTTGCCCAAATTTCGCGCGAAATGCCACCGGATACCGTGAGGTAGCCAACTCCGACGATGAAGGGCTTGCTCTGACGGATCCGGAAGCGGCTTCTTCAAGCCAGCCGGCCGATGGGGACAGGACAGCGATGCGATCCGCCAGGAATATCCATGGGTACTATCAGCTTAATGATGTACGGCCGAACGAAATGCGGAGCGTGAGGATAGAAGGACTCACGCCGCGATGGGTCCCAGCATCGGCACGCACGTTACCCTTTGCCACGCCTCGAAGGCTTGGGTGCGCGCGCAGATCACTTCTGTTGCGCGTTCGTGTTTTAGCGGCAATGCATGAACAGGTTGGCCACCGGTCGTGGACCGGGGCGAATCGTTGCATATGAGCGTCGCTGCAGATTTCGGCGTCACCCAAGTCGGAGATGATAAACAAAGTGTCCATGTCCGGATCGAACTGGGACTCTTTCCTGCTTGCGATGAAATTAAGTGAGCTGATAACTGGCACTGACTTGGTCTTTCGACTGATGAGCTGCGTCATTAAGCGGTAAACACACCTTGCTTTCGATTTGGCAAAGCGTTCATTGATGACGTGCGAAGCAATGAACGTTGGAAGCCTCGCTGTCGGCACCAAGCAACTCACGTTACGGTTGTGATATATTAGCAGCGAAGCTTTATCGGTGCGGCCGCTCTATGCTCTCTTGTCGCACGCGGTGTACCTACGGCAAAGACGCATCTTCGCGATCTTTTCATTCGATGCGAAAGCGAGGCCGATCGGCGCGTCAAAAGCAGACGCGTAATCGACACCCGCAATTGCAGAAAGCATTTCGCCTGAGCAAACCACCAAAAAAAGATTGCAGGCTGCCTGCGCGATAGTAGGCCGGCATTGGCCGGCTCTCAAAAGCGCAAGAACTCGGGCGCTCCTGAGCAAGACAGCCATGAGCTATACGAAGCGCCAATTTTTGAAAACCGCGGCTATCAGTGCCGCTGCAATGGGCGTTTTGCTCGCAGCAGGCATCGTAGGGTCCCGGGCGGTACGGGCAGCCGAGCCAGTTAAACTCGGCGTCCTTCACTCTCTCACTGGAAGCATCGCTATAGCCGAGATCGGCGTGACGGAGGCTGAAAGGTTAGCGATCGATGAAATAAACGCCGCGGGCGGCGTTCTCGGCAGACAGCTGCAAGCGGTCGTAGAAGACGGCGCAAGTGATTGGCCGACCTTTGCGGAAAAGGCTCAGGTGCCGGAAGGGCGATTGATCTTCCCCTATTTGACGGAAGAAGAAAATATTCTGACGGGCATGGACAAGGTTTCGCGTCCAAGCGTGCCGACTATGTTTTCGAATCCTTTCCCGTCCTCAGGGAGATGAGAGCGCGGCGCGGCGGCAACCTCTCTGGCGGTCAGCAGCAACAACTCGCCATCGCCCGAGCTTTGGTATCCAATCCGAAAGTCCTAATCTTCGACGAACCGACTGACGAAATTCAGCCTTCGATCGTTAAGGAAATCGCGCGCACTTTTAACCGTCTACGGAAGGAGCGCAATTTCGCGCTCATCGTTTCCGAGCAGGCGCTATCGTTTACAATAGAAATTGCAGACAAGTTTTTGATCATGGAACGCGGCAGGTTCGTGCACAGGGAAGCGCGAGGCACGATGGATCCTGCTCGCATCACGCGTTACCTAACCATCTGACAAGCCTGGAGCGCGTATACCTGTTGCATCTACCGTCGACATCGATTCCTGCCGAGGTGATCGCTACGCGGGGTGGCTCTATTTTTCCTCTCTAATCGCATTCGTCGCCGCGCTCCGCTTCGTGGCGATAAATGGCATTTGGACGAAGCAGTTCAAATCGTCGCGACAGGTCCAGAGGTTCTTATCCATTTACGATCAGGTCGCAAATCTCTTCCACTTTCCTCGCAACAAACTTTCAGCCGTCGACTATCGCGCCGCTCGCGCACAGGCCTTCTCGGCCTGGACAGAGCTCGCCGCCGCGCGGCTCGCTGCATGACGCCGCTTGATTCCCAAATCCACTTCAGCGCGCCGTCGCCCCAGTTAACTTGACGGTGCCACGAGGACTGTCCTTTTCCTCGATCAAACGCGCATTCAGGCCCGTCCGAGCAATTCTGCTCCGCCGCCCCGCGCCGGTGCGGCGGCCGTCGGATCAAAATCGTCCGGCTTCTTGGCGATCAGCGTCTGCGTCGTGAGAATTAATCCCGCGACCGATGCCGCATTGCGCACCGCGCTATAGCTCACCTTGACGGGATCGATGATGCCGGCCTGCACGAGATCAACGAGGCTCCCCGTGCGGGCATCGAGGCCGACGCCGTTATGCGACTTCGCCACCTTGTTGACGTAGGTCTTGCCGTCCAGACCGCAATTGGCGGCAATACGGAAAAGCGGTTGCATCAGGGCCCGCTGCAGAAGTTCTGCGCCTTGCCGCGCGCTGCCGGTGAGGCTGGCGATCAGTGGATCCAACGCCGGTGCAGCACGCACCAGGGCGACGCCGCCGCCCGGCACCACCCCCTCTTCAAGCGCGGCGCGCGTTGCATTGATCGAATCCTCGATCAATTGTACGCGTCGCTTCTGCTCGACCGGAGTCGCTCCGCCGGCGAGAATGATGGCAGTACCGCCAGCGAGTTTTGCGAGACGCTCCTGAAACTTGTCGCGCTCGATGTTCTCCGGCGCAGCGTCATACTGGCGCTTGATCTGCTCGCGCCGGGCGTCGATGGTAACCTGATTGCCATTACCAGCGGTGATCAGCGTGCGCTCTGCCGAGATCCGGACCTGGCGCGCACTGCCCAGATCAGCGAGTTCGCACTTGTCGACACTGCCGCCGAGATCGCGGGCGATGACCTTGCCTCCGGTCGTGACCGCGATGTCCTCCAGCAGCGCTTTGCGCCAATGTCCGTATTCCGGCGGATGAATGGCAGCAATTTTAAGCTTGTCTCGCTCGCGGCGTGCGAGCATGTCGATGATGCAGGCCGGTGCCACCTCATCGGCGATCAGCAGCAGCGGCCGTCCCTTCTTCGCTACCAATTCATAGACCGCCGTCAAATCGCCTGGCGACAGGATCTTGTGGTCCGTCATCAGAATGTAAGGGTTATCGAGCACGACCTGCATCCTCTCGACATCTGTCACCATGTGATGGGAGAGATAGCCGCGATCGAACGCCATGCCCTCGACAACGTCCAGAACGGTGTCGACACCGATGCCAAATTGCACGTCGACGATGCCCTGCGCCCCTGCCCGTTCGAAGGCTTCTGCGACAAGGTTACCAAGAGCGACGTCGTTGGCGGCAACGCGCGCGATCGCCCGTATGCCCTCGCCTCCCTGAAGCTGTTTTGCGTCCCGTTTCAACGTCGCGATGGTCGCCTCGACGGCCGCTTCAATGCCGTGAACCAGTTCCACCGGATTGGCGCCGGCGGCCAGGCACGCGAGCCCCTGCTGGACAAGCGCATCCGCCAGCACCGTTGCGGTCGTGGTGCCATCGCCGGCGACCTCGTTGGTCTGCCGGGACACCTCGCGCACGATCTGCGCGCCCATGTTCTCGAACGGACATTCGAGTTCGATCTCGTCAGCTATGCTCACGCCATCGCGGGAGACGATCGGCGTGCCGATCGGCCGGTCCATGATCGCGTTCATGCCCTGCGGCCCCAGCGTTGCAGCGACGGCCCGCGCCAGTTTTGCAACCCCGCGGCCCAAGGCTTCTCGCGCGGCTTCATCATGCAGCATCATCTTTGACATTGGTTTTCCTCCCGATTTTTGTTGTCATTGGTTTTTCCGACGACCGCCTGTTTCGGCGGATTCATCTTGGGTCGTTCGGGCAATGGTGTCGTCATGTCGAAGCGCGCGGACAGCAGGCCCCGGCACAATGCGCCGTTGAACTCGGCGTTGACACCGACACGCCGGAGGCCTTTGACATAGACCTCTAGGCCCTCGGCCTGGAGACGCCGTCCCTCAGCCGATAAGAACGCCAACGCATCCGGACTGCACGACCCGACGATCTCCCGCCGCTCCAGATAACGCCCGACCAGGTCTTGCCCCTGCTTGCCGACCGACAGCGCCCGGAGCTCGGCGAGGATCATGGTGACAAGTTGTTCAGGCGTGTAACCCTGAGCCATGAGGTGATTCAATAGCGCCTCCTGCCGGCGCTGAAACGCCTTCAGAAGAAAGGTGCGGCGCACTTCACTCAAATCTCCCGTTGCCTCGCTGCCGAAGGCTTGCTGGAAGGACAGGCCCTGCGAAATGCCGCGGTTGATCTTGTCGGCATACATGTGCTCGCCAAGAACGACGTTCACCCCGCGAACCCATGGCAGGGCCCTCACAGCCGCACGCATATCGTCCGCCATCATGAAGGCGAAGTTGGCGGCGCACCAATATGTCGGCAAACGGAACTGGATGTGGACATGGTCCATTGCATCCACCTCCACGCCGGTGACGAAGCCCAGGTCCGTCACCGACTCGTCAAGTTCCGGATCGGTTACGTGGCGTAACCGATCCCAGATCTCGGGAGTGCGACCTGCATATGGCCCGGCGGCGACGGTCATGATGCGACCGCCAGGGGCGCCATCAGTTTCTGCTTCTGCGCCGCGATATCGACGTCGTAGAGGCGAGCCGCATTCAGCCCCAGAATCTTCTTCTTCGCCGTCAGCGACAGCGACACGCCGGTCTCCTTGGCCACGTCGTCCGGCAACTCAAAGGCCATGAATTTCTCGATCAGCCATTTCGGCGTCCAGATACCGTAGTCGCTGCCGTATAACAGCTTGTCCTCACCAACCCAGAACAGCAGCTCGGAAATCACGTGGGCAAAATAGGCCGGCCGCGAATGAATGAACGGCAGCGCGACGGCCAAACCGCCATAGACGTTGGTTTCCTGCGTGGCGATCCAGCAGAAATCGTCCAGCCGCGGCAGGCCGCAGTGCTCGATGATGAAGTTCAGATTTTGGAAGGATGTCGCGACATCATCGACATCGGCAACATCGAAGGCGTCCCGGTTCAGGGGCAGGATCGTCGGCCCTTTATGAACGTGGATGTTCTTGATTCCGAGCTTCTCGGCTTCTTCCAGGAAATGGTAAGATGCCGGATCGGTCAGCTTGTAGCCCTTAGAATCCCCCTTCCACTCGGCGGTATAAAGCTTGACGCCCCTTAGATTGTATTTCTCCGCATCAGCGCGCAGCTGATCAAGCCCCCGTTCGCCGTCCCGTGGGTCGAACGCACCATTTATGATGAAGCGATTGGGATAGGCCTTCTTCATCGCATAATTGCGTTCGATGTTGTTGAAGCCTTTCTTGTAAAAGTCGGACAGGTAAGTCGACTGCAGGATTGCCATATCGTCGTAGCCATGCACGAAGAGATCGTCGTGCATGGTCTGCGCATCATATTTCTCGAACTTTTCTTTCGGCCAAAGCCACTCCTTCGGGCTGAGATTTGAGTGGTAGGCGTAGAAGCAGTCGATGAATTGCTTGCCATGCACATTCTTCTGGTTTTGCGGGCTGCCGTCCCAGAAATGCGTGTGCCCGTCGATCACGAAGATCTCTTCGCCTTCTTTGGTCTTGAACATGATATTCTCCCTTATTCTGTTTCTCACCCGGGCCATATGGTCTACCCGGCAGGCTAATCGATCCCGTGGCGGCCAGCCGCCATGGACGCCTTATTCGTAAGCGAGGGCATCGTTCATGTCGCCGAACAGCGCGACGGTGTTGTCGTCGATCATCACCATCCTGCCGTAATGCGTTGAGGTCGAGATCTCGAACAAATGCGGGGTCATGACGCGGCCAAGTGCTTCGGAAATCTCCGCCATGTCGAACAGGATTTTGCCGTTGCCATCGATGCGGATCATCGCCGGCATATAGGTGACGGTTATCCCCTCCTTATCCGCCATGACCTCGGCAATAACGCGAGCTTCGACGCTGTCGTTCATGGTCACGCCGCATTGATGGGAGATCGTCCCCTCAAAACGAACGTCTTTCATCGATTTGAAAATGTTATCCTGGTGTTGGGACATCGCTGCCTCCTTCTCTGTTGATTGGTTTGCGGATTGATCAGGCGGTGAGCGAAGCAGGCGCGCGGATGCCGACCTCGGTAGTGATTGTCTTGATACGATTCTTGGCGGCCGCGAACGCGTCGGCAAAGCTGGACACCTTCACCCGCGGCTGCGACCAGATCGGCTGCAGGTTTTTTGCCGCTTCGAGCGCAAGCGCGCCATGCTCGGCCAGCCAGCCGTTGAATACGCCCTGATTGTGAACTGCAAACTCCGGTTCGTGGGCAAGGATATGGAACAGCTCCACCGCATTGGCGAGATTGCGCTCGTAGTCAGCCTCGGCGGCCGAGACCACGGCCGGAGTGATGAAATCACCCTGTGCGGCAGCCGACTGCATGATAAAGCCGCTGCGGAACAGTTCGCCGACGAGCGGCTCGAACACCAGATTGATCGCGAAGTATTGTTCGAGATAATCCGTCGCGCCCATGATTGCCTCGATCGCCTTGCGCGTGCCCTGCCAGACCGGATCTTCGAGCCAGTGCTTCTTCCCGGCGGAGGTATCGAGCGTCGGCCCGATGTCGATCCCGAGTTCGGCCAGATAAAGTGTGAGATCCTGGGCAAAGCGCAGTTTGTAGGACGAGTTCGTCAACACCGCGTTGTTGATCATCTGGGTGTAGCCGTAGCGCTGCGCCTGCATCGTCGCGGTGCCCAGACCGAATTCGGCATGTTTGTATGCGCCGAGATGATCCTGCAGAACTTTGATCCAGGTCTTGTCGAAGCGCGACGCGGCGCCGGACTTGCGACCGTTCTCGATCACGTTCTGAATCATGCCGCAGATCGTCGATTGACGCTGATAATGGGTGCGCTCCCATTCCTGATCGACAGCCCGGAATTGGTGCCAGTTCGAACTTTTGGCGGCGGTCGAATCCTTCGAATACGCCGGGCGTCCATCACCAAAAGAGATGATCCAGTCCTGCAACAAATAGCGTTCCGGGTCTGGCTGAACATCGACGGTCATGTCTTCATAGTGCGTCGCCTTGCGGCCTTTCGGCTCGTAATAGTTGTACTTCCGGCTTTCGGAACCGGCGAATGTTGCCGCGCCCGCGGCTCCCGACTTCAGTGGTGCAGTTTGGACTTGAGCGCTCATGGTATCCTCCTGGGATTTCTTTTGTTTCTGTGGAATCGATCTTGGGTTTATTCAGGCTTTCTCATCTCGTGGGCTGTGTGAATTTGTCGAAGTAGATTCGATCCGGCTCGACCCCCGCCATTTGCAGAATCGGCAGAACGGCGTCGATCATTTGCGGCGGGCCGCACGAGTAGCTGTCCATCTCGCCGGCCAGTTGCTCGTCCCGCAGATGCCGGCTTACGGCTTCGTGGATCAAACCCGTCTCCCCCTGCCATTCATCGCTGGGTTGCGCGTGCGACAGCGCCGGGATGAATTTGAAGTCTGGAAGCTTGCTGGAGATGGTCGCCAACTCGTCCAGCAGGAACAGATCCGACCGCGTGCGTGCTCCGTAAAAGAAACGGATGGGCCGCTGTTCGCCGCTCTCGATATGATCGGTCAGAATCGACCACAGCGGCGACATGCCGGAACCTCCACCGATCAGAATCATCGGGCCGGGGCGCTCCTCACGGCGGAAGCAAGTGCCATACGGCCCCTTGGCAACAAGCTTGTCACCGGGTTTCAGGCCGCCGTCGAGCATCGACGAGAAAGCGCCATCCGGATATTTTTTGATGATAAAATGCAGCGTCGTCGGCGTGTTGGGCGCGCTTGCCATGGAGAATGCGCGCGTAATACCCGTTCCTGGAACCGTCAGATCGACGTACTGCCCGGCCCAGAAGCGTAGCGGCTTTTCGAGCTCGATCTCGAGCAGGCGAATATCGTGGGTCAACGCACGAACGCTGATGACCCGCGCATCGAATTCCTTGACGGCGATGGAACGGCTCAGCAGGTCTTCGTCGTAATTCAGGAGTTCGACGGTCAGGTCGCTGAAGGCGTGCGTCCGGCACAACAGAACGTGGCTGTTTTCACTTTCATAGTCCGGAAGCGCAAACGTTGAATATTTGAGAAGCTCGATGTCACCGTCGAGCAGGCGGGACTTGCAACTCCCGCACTGCCCCTCCTTGCAGCCGTGCATGAGCGAAATGCCCTGACGGAAGGCCGCGTCGAGGACGGTTTCGCCCTCTTCAACTTCCATTTCGACGCCGAGCGGCTCGAAACGGACGGTGTGAATTACTGGAGCCGGCATGGAATCTCCCTGGGATTGTGCTCAACGTTCTTGATGCGGATCGACGATGCCCGCTTGAATGGATCCGGGAGCCGCCTTGCGCAGCTCCCGGCGCAATTGGCGTCAGTTGAAGTGCCGGATCTTGAAGCCCTTGCGGTAGTCGGCGATCGACTTCTCGCGATCCGCCGGACTCATCTCCCGCAGCAGGCGCAACGGGCTCTGCAAGGTGTGACCGCGCACGTGATCGAGCGTCCACATGTCCTTGTCGTCGAAGCGCAAGTGCGGTTGCGAGACCAGTGTCTTGCCATCCGGGCGGACGAAGCCGAGGTCCTTGATTGCGTCGGCGAGATCCCAGCCGTGGTAGCAATCCTCCCACTCGCGCCGACCGCTGAAGCGGCCCATCGCCGGCGTCGGACGGCCCTCATACTCCGCCGCAAACGCCACCTTGTGGGTCCATGCACACTGCTTGGAGCAATATGTGTAGACCTTGCCATCCACTTCATCGCAAACGATGTCTTCGCGGATCAGGCAAGGCACCATGCAGCTCCAGCAACGGTGCGGATAGACGTATCCGTTCTCCTGGTCGAACAGGATGTTGGTCTCGCCTGGCTTGCTCTTCTTGCCGTACCACTTCCAGAAGTCACCGAACTCGGCGTACCAGCCAGGATACTTATGCTCGAACCACTCGAAGTCCTTCTCGGTCTGAGCCTCGATGCGCCAGAAGTTGACCGGCCAGCCGACCGCGAAGAACTGCGCAACCTTGTGGACGTAGTTCTTCTTGACAATCCGGTCCCATGCTCCAGAGACGTCGTCATGATGGATCTTGATGCCGTATTTCTCCAGCGGCAGCATGTAGGTGCGGTAGTAATCCTCATAGATCCAGCGATGCCAGAGCTCCGCATAGGACTCCTTGTTCTTGTCGCGATTGGTGGTGCCGTACTCGATGAACGTACCAATGGCAGCATCGACGATGGCGTGGTTCTGCCAGAACGCGTATTTCAGATCGCGCTCAAGCAGCAAATGATTGTCGGGGTTGTTGATCATCGACATCAGCATCGAATGGCCGTTGCCGATGTGACGGGATTCATCCGACTGCACCGACAGGAACACCGTCGGCAGCGCATAGTCACCGTTGCGCGCTGCCTCGGAGGGCATGGCGACGAAGAGAGTGTTGGTAAAGGCCGTCTCGGCAACGACCGCCAGATAGACGTTGGCCGAGGTGATGGCGTCGCCGGTAATGAAGCCTTCAGCAAACTGGCGGCCGATCGTGGTCGCATAGCATTTACCGAACGCGGCCTCAGTGATGTCGAAACCCGCCGGGTCGATGTAGTTCTCCATATACCATTTCTTGAGATTCATCTGGATCGTCGAATGACGAAATTCGTCGACCATCTGCATGGTGAAGCCGGTACGCAGCTCTTCTCCGGGTGCGAGCCGTCCTACCATGGCCATCGAACGCGCAGCCGAAATCTCCGGGAACGGAATGATCGCCAGGAACAGCTTCATCCACTCGACCCAGCGCGGCTCGACATTGCGGAACATGTCGCCACGTAGCGCCGCATCGAGCGCACCGTAGACGCGATTATCCTTTTCCTCCTGCATCGGGAAGTAGGACCGCAAGACCTGCTTCATCGGGTCCCTGGCGACTTTCGAGATCTTGTAGTCCGTCGGGAAGGTCATCGCTTCCTGCACGTAACTCGGTGTCCAGCCGAGATCGGCGACCCGGTTCGCGGCCTCCGTAATCCCAATACCCTTCTGTGCTGTTATCTTGTTGAGCGTTAGACTAGCCGACATTTCGCTTCTCCCTGTCTGTAGCGTTGGCTTCGCTTCCTATTTGAGGTCGTTGTTGCGGAAGACGTCCGCGGTATCCTCACCGATCGGCTTGCGGCTTCCCGGCTGTCTTCGACGAGGCCGATCATCAGGTCGACTTCGCCCCTTTCATCCACTCGCCAATCGTCGGTTCCGACGATTTGGCGAGCTCTTTGCCTTCGACAAGAAATCGCGCCAGCAGGACCAGGGCCCCTATTGCGAAATCCTTGCCGTGGGCGGCGATCATGTCCTCGCCGATCATGGCGAGGCGCCTGAAGAATTCGTCCTTCGAACGCTCCTCATTCGTCTGAGCGGGACCTTCCATGGTGTTGGTGTCAGCCATTGAAATCCTCCTTCGTGTCTCGCCCGTCGGCCGCGGCATCGAATGCCGCAAGCGTCGTGGTTAACCAGTCGCGCTCGGCGGCGAGCCTGTGCTCTTCTTCGTCGATCAGCGCCAAGCGCTGGTCGCACTCCGCAATCGCCGCCTGTGAAGAGGACGGAGCACCGGACAGAGCCGCCGCACGGACCGCCAGTTGCCGTTCGATTTCCACTCCGTGCCGCTGATTGTCGCAGCCTAATTGGCGCGCGTTGTTGTCGATCAGTCCCATCACCATCTCGTGCCGCGCCATCATGCGCGCCCTGTCGTCAAGCTCGGATTGCATATGATCGCCCTCCGGATGAGCGGCTATCGGCGGCAAAAGACAGCTCCAAAGCCCGTTCGGTGACGAACTGTTCCGCCATGCATTCGACGGTGCCGCAATATCTCCCCTCATGGGATTAGTACCGCGCGTCCGGGCACCCGGCCGTAATGAAGATCGTGAAGCGCGTCGTTGGCTGCGCTCAGCGGATATTCGCGTGTCTTCAGATCGACCAGGCCGCGGTCTGCCAGCGCCATGAGCTCGACGAGTTCGGCGTAGGTCCCGACAAGATTGCCGACGATGGTTTTTTCGGACGTGATCATATCGATGGTCGGAATATCGATCCGTCCGCCATAGCCGACGATGTAATAGAAGCCGGCGTTCCTCGTCATCGCTAGCCCCTTGGCGATCGCATCGCCCTCACCGACGAAATCGATGACGGCCTCAGCTCCGTGCGCCGCGGTTAATGACAGGATCGCTTCGACCTCGCTGCCGTCCGCCTTCACCACATGGTGCGCGCCGCAACTCCGGGCGAGCTCGAGCGCGCCCGGTGCGCGATCGACTACGATGATCTCAGCCGCACATAGAGCTTTCAAGACCTGGATACCGATGTGCCCGAGACCACCGGCTCCGATAATCACCGCGTATTGACCAGGCAGGAGGTGGCGCGAAGCTTTCTTCGCCGCGCGATAGGCGGTGAGACCGGCGTCGGTGTAGGGAGCGACGTCCTTGGGGGCGAGGGTCTTCGGCAGCTTGATCAAACTGCGCACGCCGGTCAAAAGAATCTGGGCATAGCCGCCATTGGCATTGATCCCCGGAAAGACGCTCTCTTCGGCGTGCATGTCATCTCCGCGACGACAGGCCAGGCAATGGCCACTGGTGACGAGTGGATGGCAGATAACCGGGTCGCCCTTCTTGAACCCGGTGACACCCTTGCCAACCTCTTCAATCCAGCCGGCGTTCTCATGCCCCATGATATAGGGCAGATTGACGTTGGATTTTTCGCGCCAGATGCCCTCGACGATGTGAAGATCGGTTCTGCATACGCCTGCGCCACCGATGCGGACGATCACGTCGGTAGGATTTTCGATGCGCGGATCGACGACATCTTCGAAGGAGACGAATTCCTTGGCGCTCAAGGTCTCGTCGTAACGATGCAGAACGGCGGCTTTCATCTCCCGGTCCCTTCTTTTCTGCCGCCTCGGCGCGGCTTCGATATTTTCTCCTCCCTGATCAGCAACTGTCGTGCCAACGCTTCAACGCGTTGAAATTTCATCGCAATGTCCAAAGACGACCGTGGGAACTGTTGCACCGATGAACAATTTTCCGAGCAAGGATGTTGACCCGCGGAACATCATGCGATGCAGCATATTTCGGCCTTTGATATCTCCCGCATGCGGGTAATGTGACGATCGCGATGTCCGGTCGAGACCGACAAGATTGGCGCATGAGCCGACGCGGTCTTCAGAGAAACATCCACGGAGGATGAACATGCTGTCCACCGACGAGCGCGTCGCACTTGCGCGTCGCGAGCTCGAACGTTACGGCACGGTTTCGACCGAGCTCCTGGCGCCGGATATTTTGGAAAGCTGGAAGCGCTGCGCCGACGTCGAATTGGACCCCCGCCGCCCGCCGCCGCTTCACATCGAGGGAGCCGCCGTGCTGCGAGCGGCCCGACAACGCCATGAGCTCGTATTGCGCCTCGCAATGGCGGAGATGCACAGCCTTCACAGCCAGATCGCCGGAACGAATTTCGTGATCGCCTTCGCATCGCCTGACGGCATGTTGCTGGACATGGTGGCCGACGACAGCTTCCGGACGTCGGTACATGGCGCGTCGATCAGGCCGGGAGCTGTCTGGTCGGAGGCACTTTGCGGAACCAATGCGCTGGGGACCGCGTCCATCGTGCGCCGCCAGGTGCTTGTCCACGGCGCCGAACATTACTTTCCACGTTTCGGCGGGCTCACCTGTGTCGCCTCACCGGTTTTTACCCCCAATGGATCGTTGGCGGGTGTGCTGGATGCTTCGTCGGACTGCAGATCGCGACAGGAGCACACCCAGGCGCTCGTGGCGATGGCAGCGGCGCAGATCGAGAACGGCCTGTTTCGCCGGCAACACGAGAACGACCTGCTGATTGCTTTCCATAGCCGGAGCGAATACGTGCATACGCTCAGCGCCGGATTGCTCGCTGTCGATCGCCAGGGACGGATGCTTGCATTAAACGGACGTGCCAAGAACCTGCTGCAGGGCCTCACCACCACCCCTGGGCAGCTCTTCGAGGAAATGTTCCTGACACCATTCCAATCCTTCCTCTCGGAAAGTCGCAGGCAGGAGCGCCAGCGACTTGAGGATGCGGTTGGCAGCACGTTTGTCGCGACGATCGAGAATCTTCGCTCGACCGAGATGCCGCGACGGCCGGCTGCGCCGTCCAGGCCGGCGGCGATCGGCTTCGTCGCCCACGATCCGGCGGTGCAGGCGAT
>WNFI01099829.1_pt1 | contig 13666 bp, 7 predicted proteins | sample 5400471 | NCBI WGS metagenome assembly WNFI01 (sample SAMN13153348, study PRJNA577476) | soil metagenome | isolation source: 100 cm saprolite on Douglas fir-dominated hillslope | place: USA:California | collected 2013-09-17 | reverse complement strand
GTTCGCCAGGCCGTCGCGCACGCCGCTGTACATGGCACCTGCAAAGGCGTCGAAACGCTTGCTCAGGCGATAGTCGGCATCAAACGATATGATGTCCTCTGTGCCGCTGCAGGTTCCGGACTTCTTGGTGGAACAGCCGGCATTGGCACCGGTACCGTATGCGTTCTGCTTCACGCCGTAATAGGCGCCGACCAGGTCCAGCTGCGGAATAACCGTGTACCTTACACCGCCCCAGTACACCTGCAATGTCTTGTCGTTCACGTAGGTCGATTTTGGGCCGCTTTGAATGTTGACGTAGGCCACCCTATAGGCGGCAACGTCAAATCCGGCGGCCAAGGGGGTGTTTGGATTTGCAAACTGGATGTGCTCGTAGCCGCCAAAGAATTTCAGCACACCCATGTTGTACAGGCCCATGAACGCATAGGCCGTGTTGTCCGAGACGGTCGCCGCCAGTGCATTGGTCGAGTTTGCCGAAACGCAGCTCTCACCAGCCGGGACGGGGTCGGGGCACAAGCCCGGCAAGCCAGCCACTTGAGCCGCGCTGAGTGTGCCCAACGCAACCGCATCCTTGATCTTGGAGTAGTACACGTCGGCCGAGAAGCCCGCGTAATCTCCGCCGAAGGACACCTCGTAGGCCGTATTGGCGCTGCCGGTGGATTGATTGAATTTGTACTGCGCCGACAGGTGAGCCCCCACCCCCTCTGCCGGGCTGAACGCACCCACATACTTCACCGACGAATCGAGACGGCGATTCTGCGTATCGCCGCCGCCGGCGGGACCGCCGGCAATGCCGATGTACGAAAATGCCTGGGATGCGTAGTTCGGGTCGTACTTGGCGATGCCGTCGGCAAGCACCGTGTTTTGACGGCCGAAGGTGAAGGTACCGAAGGTCTTTGAGCTGAACCCCGCATAGGACTGGATGAACGTCTGACCCGAGGCGCTCGAATCCACATTGGTGTTCTGAGTCGCCAAGGATCGGCCGTTGTTCTGCGCCAGCGACTTCAAGGCATCGGCGATTTGGCCGGATTGCGGATTGAAGAAGGTTTCGAGCCGGAACACACCCGACCAATCGCCGACGATCGGCTCATTGCCCTGCAATCCGATTCGGGAATTGCTCAAGTTGCTGGGCGTAATGCCGGTCACCGAGCGATTGCTGTTCTTCTGAACGATTTCTGCACTGCCGCCGACGAAGTAATCGCTGATGGGCGCGCCATGGGTTTGATTCTGGATACCGATATCGACGATGCCGTACAGCGTAATGCCGTGCCAGGTCAGGCTCTCGTCTACAGGCGCTGCCGGGGCCGTCGTGGCGCTTTGCGCGTGCGCAAATCCCGTTGCGGCCAACAGACTTGCGCACAACAACCCCTTCATGAGAGGAGCTAGGCCGCGGCTGCAGCGAACTCCGGATTCCGTCCGGTCAAAGGTCATATTTCCGTCACTCACTGCCAATACTCCCGTAGTTTGGATTGTTGGATTTAACCGACGTCTTGTTACAGAGATATTACATGAGGTGATTTCAGGTGATTTTTGATTGTCTCTTTTTTACCACGCGCGCTTCTTGTGGCACGCGACCGTTCATATATCACATATGCGGGATGGTGGCAAAAGCCGCCGAGCGACCGCCACCGCCGGCGCTGATTGCGGCGCTCCCGACTCGGGATTGAGCCGCGGGGCCGCGACTAAAACGCTACTTGGAATCGCGTAAAAAAGGCGCTCTCGTCCGCGCGGTCCTTGCCGTCGGCGGCGCCGCCATCAAACCGCGTGACGGTATAGTCCAACACCCATTCGACGTTTTGCGTAAGGTACCAATTGACGCCGACGGTCCACGCAGTCGCCTTGTTGGCCTGTGTGCTGGGATCGGCGAACCAACTATCGACCACCCCCTTGGTATCCGTGAACGTCGCCGGATCGAGCTTCAATTGGCTGATGCGCGCAGCCAATTCGACCGCTCCCCAGCCCGGTTCGCCGACGGCAAACGGCCGCTTGGGCACGACGGTTCCGAAAGTGGCGTCGTCGCCCGTGACGAGGTAGGTCGCCATCAACTGCCAGCTGTCGGGCTTGAGGCGTGCGCGGTGCTTGACCGCCGCGGAACCGCTTCCCAAGGTACGCGACACGTCCTGCGATTCGCCGACGTACTCGCTCAGGAGTCCGAAACTCTTGTAGTAGTAGTAAGCCTGCGGGGATATGCGCAGACGTTCACCGTTGGCTATGGTGGTGCCATTGGCGGCAGCGGCCCCCGCGGCGTTCGTGGCCGTAGCGTAGGTAAAGAAATTTCGCTGCGTCTCGGTCTTGTATGTCGGCAACAGGGTATTGCTCGCGCTGCCGACTTGATTCGCGTAACTGACCGCGGCGCCGACGCCGAGGCCGCGCAGCGCCGCCAAGTCCGTCTTGACGAAGGGTTGTGCGAACAGCCGCGCCACCCAATCCTTCCTGTCATTGTTGTCGACATCCGGCGTCGCGTTGGCATCGGTACTGACCCCGTCGGAGACGCCATTGAACCAGCCGATCTGATAGAGCAGTGTGCCGGTCGAAAATCCATACGAGCCGGAGACCTGCAGCCCCAGGTCGCGGTTCGGCACGATGTCGCTCGGCAGGCCCAATTCGATGAATCGATTGTTGGTGGAGTATTGCAATCGCTCGAGGCCGAACGGCTCCTTGAATTTGCCGGCGGTCACGACGAACAACGGATTGAAGCGAGCGGCGACGAAAGCGTCCTGGATGACGGTCTTGCCGCCGGCGAAATCCGGATTGAAACGAAAGTCGAAAATCTTGTCGAATGTACCTTCCACGATCGGCCGCGCGCGGCGCAGCAGCCAGGTGCTGCGGGAGCCGTCCGGGGTCAGATTGTCGTTGTAGAAGCGGCCGTCGAAATCGAACTCGCCGTGAAAGCGGATCTGATTGGCGCCGTCCGGCGATTGAAATGAAAAGCCGCCGGGTCCCGCGAAAATTTGCGGCTTCGAGACGGTCGCCGTCGCCGCTCCCTGCTCGGTCACGGGGTGCTGCTGCGCCGGCGCTCCTGCGGACGCCGGCGCCACCGCGGTTGTTGCCTGCTGCGCGGCTGCGGCCGAGCTTTGTGCGGCAGTGGCCGCGCTTTGCGCCGCGGCCGCGGACTGCAGCGCCGCCGCGCTCGTCTCCTGCTGCGCTTCGAGCTTGCGTTCGAGCAGCTCAATACGCTGCTCGAGCTCTTCGATGGTCGGCTTCTTCTGCGCCGACAGCTTCTTTCGCGGCGCCTTTGCCGGCGCCACGCTCGACGCGGCATCCGGGGGGGCGTTCCGGGGCGTTTCGGTGCCCTCAGGCGCCGCGGCGCGTGCCGAGGGGGCCGGTGACAGGACGATTGCCATCATCGCGAACCAGACATACCCGCCCGCGCTGTGCCGCGCATATGCAATGCTCATCGCTCTTCGACCATCCCAAAACGGCCGCGAATTCAGCGGCCGAGCAAGGCTATCGGGCGGACGAAAGTACCGGAACTACCATCCCGTCATCTGCATATATCAACGGGATATGTCGCTAGTCGGTGCGCCGTTGCTTGGCGGAAATCATCGCGAGGGCGGTACGCGTGTTCGCGTGCAGTTTTCCCATGATGCGGCTGACGTAATTCTTGACGGTGCCCTCGGCGAGAAACAGCGTGTTGGCGATTTGCCGATTGCTCATGCCCTCGGTGATGAGCCGCAAGATCCTCTCCTCCTTGTCGTTCAGAGTCTCCGTCAAAGTATCGTGTTTCTGCGCAGCATTCACCGCATCCGGCACATATTCGGCAGATCCCGCGAGGCGCCGGAACTGATCCATGACCTTGCGCGCGATTTGCGGTGTGAGGCGCGACTCGCCGCGCCGCAGAGCTCGGATCGTGTCGAGCAGTTCCTGTTCGGTCACGTCCTTGAGCAGATACCCGTGCGCGCCCGCCCGCACCGCTTCGAATACCGTTTCATCGTCGTTCAGCGTGGTCAGGATCAACGCTTGGGTGCCGGGAAGAGAGCGCGTGATTTCGCGCGTCGCCGCCACGCCGCTCAGCCGCGGCATGTGCAGATCCATGAGTCCGACATCGGGACGCAGCTCAACCGCCATCGCGACAGCTTCGATTCCATCGCACGCCTGCCCCACCACTTCCATATCCTGTTCCATCGACAGGAGCACGGTGGTGCCGCGCCTGACCAGCGCCTGATCTTCCGCAATCAAAATTCGAACACGGGGAGCGCGGCCCGACTCGTCGATAGTCATCGTATTACTCACATGGAGACTCGTTGGTAATCATGCGACTCAGCAGGCATCATTTGGAAGCAACTTTCGTCATTCCTGTTGCCGAGGGTCGATGAACACGCTTCGCCTGCCGAATTTCCCGATCGCTCGGCTCCGGAACATGGACCCACGGCGCAGCTTGGTCGCGGGGATCATTTGGCTGATGATCGCCCTGGCGGCAAGCTTCGCCGCCGCGGCGTCGTTCTGGGCGGGCCGAGCCGCGCGCGAAATAGTCGTACAACAACATGTCCGGAGACTGGCCCTGGAGACCGACCAATTGGCTTCGGATTTGGGTCAGGCGGTGAGCGCACGCCTCGGCGCCCTTCGCGCCGCGAGGGATTCGGAGGGTCCCGCCGAGCTATTCGAACACTTGGCCGTGGCGTATCCGGATCTTGGCTGGATCGCTGTGACCGATATCGGCGGCACAGTGCTGGCCGCGGACGAAACTACGCTCATCGGCAGCAGCGCCAGCCGCAAACCCTGGCTTTCCCGGGGTCTCGAAGGACCTTGGATCGGCGTGATCGAAGAAGCGCGGCGTGTGGGCCGCCCGCCCCTGCTCGGGGACTTGTCGGCGCCCGTGAAGGATGCTTCCGGACACGTCCTCGGAGTGGTCGCGGCACATCTGAATTGGCGCTGGGCATTGAGCGATGTGCAGCGCCTCAGCGATACCCTGGACTCGCGCGGTTCCGCTCAGACTCTGGTGGTCGATCGCGCCGGAACGGTGCTGGTCGGACCGGACGCGTTGGTCGGCACGCGATGGGACGGAATCGTGCTGAAGGAACCGCCGCCGATCGACGCGCCGTCGGCGCCTACCGCGGCGGAGCCGATCGCGCGACGGTCGGGCCCTCCGCGATTTGAACGACTGCCGAACGGTCAAACGGTGCTGGTCGCTCGAGCTCCGATGAGTATCGGCGTCCAACATCCGGCGCTTGGCTGGCAGGTGCAGCTCAGCGAGTCCAAGGAGCATGTCTATCAACGTGCGAACGCCTTGGGCGTGCGGATCCTGTGGATCTCGATCGCCCTCGGCGCGGCCACTGCGTTGATCGGAGCGCTGGGCGCTCGCCATTTGACGAACCGATTGAAGCGCCTGACCCGTTCAGCCGCCGCGGTCGGCCGCAATGAGACTGCGCGCATCGAAGTGCCGAGCGGACGCGACGAAGTTGCCCAGCTCGCGGCCGCCTTCGCCAAGATTCTGGATGATTTGCACCAGGAGCGCACCGAATTGCTCAGCTTGAGCAGCGAGCTCGAGCGCCGGGTCGCCATTCGTACCCGGGAAGTCGAACGACTCGCCGAGGAGTCTCGCTACGCGGCCATCGTGCGCGAACGGCTCAAGATCGCGCGCGACCTGCACGACACGCTCGCTCATTCCATGATGGCCATGTTGAGCGAGGTGCGCCTTGAATGAGGCGCGTCCCGCCATTACACAGATGCGGGTCAACGCGGTGCGCGACACCGGCCTGGGCGCGGCGCTCGGCAAGGCATTCAGCCGGTTCATCGATCGAACCGGCTTGAGCGGCGAATTCACCGCGGACCCCGAGGCGGCCCGGTTCGGCGATGAGCGCGCCGAAACTCTGTTTCGCATGGCCGAAGAGGCTTTGCGCAATATCGAGCGGCACGCCATGGCCACACGCGCCGTGGTCACGCTGAGAACCGTCGACGAATCGCAGCTGAAACTGTGCATCGAGGCCGACGGTATCGGCTTCGAACCCAATGTCCCCCGCCGAGGACACTATGGCATCGTCGGCCTGCATGAACAGGCGCAGCTCATCGGCGCGAACCTCAGCATCGACAGCGCCCCCGGCCGCGGCACGACGCTCACGGTAACGCTGCGCATGACCCCTGAGATGCTCTAGCTCGGCGACCCCATCACGGCGCCGAACTCGTCAGCACCCGCCGAAACGCGGCAACGACGGCCGGCTGCGGTCGCCGGATGGCGGGAACGGACTGATAATTCTGCCACCCGCCCCCAAGGCTCTTATATAGCTGTACAAACTGCTCGCCCTGGGCCACCTGCGCCTCCGCGTACTGCTCCTGCAAATCGTAGAACTGACGCTCGGCATCGACCACGTTGAGGAAATCCGTGAGGCCGCGATTGTAGCGGGATGTCGCCAAATCAACGGCGCGTTGCCCGGCCACCATCGCCGTGCTCAAGTTCTCCATGCGCGTCTCTTGCGCTTGATAGGCATCGAGCGACGCATCCACTTGCTGCACGGCGTTCAATATGGTCTTCCGGTAATTCACCAGGCTCGCACGCGCGGCCAATTGGGCAATGTCGACCTCCGCATCGAGTGCGCCGAAGTCGAGGAGCGGCCACACCGCTCCCGGTCCGAACGACCAAATATGCTTGCTCACGCTCGGGTTGGTCCCCCAACCCTGTCCTTGGCTGCCGATCGATCCGACGAGGGCGACCTGGGGAAAAAGATTGGCGGTCGCCACACCGATGCGTGCGGTCGCCGCGGCGAGTTCGCGCTCTGCCACTTGAATGTCCGGTCGACGTTTCAACAAGTCGAGCGGAACACCGGGTGCAGTGAGAGCAGGCATCGATGGAATGAGATCGGGTTTCGAGAGTTCCTGAACCATGGTCTCGGGATACTCGCCCACGAGCACCGCCAGCGCGTACTGCGCGGCGTTCACCTCAGCTTCCACCGGGGCGATTTCCGCTTCCAGCGTCGCTAGTTCTCGGGTCGCAAGCGCCACATCGAGCTCGTTCGTGATGCCGCGCTCGTAGCGAATATTGACGATGCGCAGCGACTCGCGCAGCACATCGCTCGCCTTGTGCAAGATGCCGGCACGTACTTGAAATCCGCGCAGATCCACGTAGGCGCGAACCACGTTGGCGACGACCGAAGTGAGAACATCGTAGCGGGCGGCGCGCGCCGCCGCAGTGTCGGCCCGCGCCGCCTCGAACTCCCGGCGGAATTTGCCGAACAGGTCAAGCTCCCACACCGCATCGAATCCTGCAATCGTGTTGATTTGCTGCAGACCCGACCCTGTGTCCGCTGATCTCAACGCTGTATCGGCGCGCCCCTTGGTCAGATCACTTCACCAGGTCGCCAAATCCGGTGAAGGGGCTGTTGACTGGGCGCTGGAGCCCGGCGAATTCGCGCCAATCTCTGCCGCAAAGTCCGGCGGCTCGTCTGGTTTCGGTGTGCGGTAGCTCGGACCCACCGCACATGCGGTCAAACCGGCGACCAAGCCGAGAACGATCAACGTCAGGGCTTTCACGGGATTGCCTTTCAGCGCTTCGCGTCAAGGTGCTTGTCAACGGCATCGGGTTCGTTGACGGCCACCTTTTGGCCCGATGCAATCTGGCTGCTGATGTTCAATACCAGCTCGTCGCCCGGCTGCACACCCGACGCCAACTCGACCAAGCTCCCGTTATCGCGGGCGATCACGACATTGTCAAACTTGATCTTACCGCCTGCATCGACCTGCGCCACCTGTGCGCCGCTCGCACGAAATATCAGCGCGGCGGCGGGCACTTCGACCAACCCGCGGGGCGGCAGCCTGAAAGCGATATTCACGTACATTCCGGGTACCAGCGCGTGATTGGCATTGGGCATGTCGACTTCCACTCGCATGGTGCGGGCCTGCGCGTTGATGGATTCCGCGGACCGCGCAATTTTTCCCGAGAAGACGCCGCCCACCGCGCCGGTGGCGCGGATCTCGGCCGGCGCCCCCGCGTTCATCAACTCCCCAGAGGCGCTTTGCGGCACGTCGACGAAAATCCGCAAGGGATCGGTCTGTGCCATGCGATATAGAGGCGTCGTCGTCGAGCCGCTGCCGGCCGTCACCAGGTTGCCGATATCGATCTTGCGTTCCGTGATGGTCCCATCGAAGGGAGCTTTCACCTGTTTGAATTCCGCCAGCGCGTTGTATTGATCGACTTTGGACTTGTCCAGATTGACCTGCGCATTGGCCGCATAGAGGCGCGCTTCGGAGCTCTCGTAGTCTGCCTTCTTGGACTCCCGCTCCTGCTCGGACACCACTCCTTTCGGCGAATCGCGCCACCGCTCGTTGGTCGTTTTGCTGAATTCGGCTTCGGCTTTTCGCGCCCCCACTTGCGCCTCCGACGCCTTGAGCTGCGCCCGAGCCGCCTGCAACTCCGCATCGAGTTCGGGAGTCTCGATGATTGCGAGCACCTGGCCCTTCTTCACATGATCGCCAATATCCACCTGCCACTTCGCCACATAACCGTTGACTCGCGCGTATATCGTCGTTTCGTACCACGCCGCGGTCTCCCCCGGAAGGACCAGATCCTGTCCATCGGTCGCCGGTCGAGCAATGACGACATCCACCGGCGGCGGCGTCGCATAGGCGGTCTCCCCGGCCGCCGCGATGGCGTGGGCATGGAAATAACGGACCACGATCACGGCAATGAAACAAACCAAGAAGAACGCAGCCGCAATGCCTACGCGGGTCTTGGTGCGCCGGCCAGTATCGGGAGTAAAGCTGGTGGACACCTCGTGGTGTTCCCCGCGCGATACCTCGTCGGGATACTTGCCGTGCGACGGATCCTCGCTCAGCCGCGGAGTCGCGGGATTTTGCGGATCATGCGATTGCATTGGCCCTACCTGTAATGTCCGAATCAATGACGGCCGCTGGTTGGCGGCGCAGCAATTTATACATGGTAGGCACGAAGATCAGCGTCGCAAACGTCGCGAACAGCAAGCCGCCGATCACCGCCCTGCCCAGCGGCGCATTTTGCTCGCCGCCCTCGCCTACCCCTAAGGCCATCGGCACCATGCCGAGAATCATCGCGCCGGCCGTCATGAGGACCGGCCGCAAACGCGTGTAGCCGGCGCTGGTCGCCGCGTGCAGAGGGTCGTCGCCCGCCGCCATCCGTTGATTGGCGAAGCTGACCACCAAAATGCTGTTCGCGGTCGTCAAGCCGATGCACATGAGCGTGCCCATGAGTGCGGGCACGCTCATGGGGGTTTGAGAGAGGAACAGCATCCACAGTACCCCTCCCAAGGCAAACGGCACTGCCATCAACACGATGAGCGGATCGATCCAGCTTTGGAAATTCATCACCAGGAACAGATACACCAGGATGATGGCGAGTGCGATGCCGGCGAACAATCCCGTGTAGCTCTCCCGCATGGTCTCCACCTGGCCGCTCAAGGTCACCGTCAGCGCCTTGGACGCATCCGGACGATGCTCTTTCAAAACCTCATCGATATCGTGAGCTGCACCGTAGAGGTCGCGGCCCTGAACGTCCGCGTGCACATCGAACACCGGACGAATATTCAACTGCGAGGTCACCATCGGAACCGCCTCGCGGCCAAAAGACGCCAGATTCAGCAGTAGCTGCCCGGACCTCCCCCCGGCTCCCGAGGTCACGGGCATGGTCTCGAGATCCTGCGACGAGCGGATCCGGTAGGTCGGAACCTGTACCACCAGCGGATAGCTCACGCTGTTGCGCGGGTCCACCCAGAAGTTCGGCGCCGTTTGCGCGCTCGAATTGGTGGCCACCAGCACGTTATTGGCCGCCTCTTGCTGCGTGACGCCCGTCTGCGTCGCCAGCGCGCGATCCATGTCCACGGTCAGCGCCGGAGCGTTCGGGACTTGAAATACATGCGAGTCCACCACACCCGCAACGCGAGTCAAGGCGCGCGCGATCTGCGACGCCAGAGCAAAGGCGGCGTCCTGATCAGGTCCCGAAATTCTCACATCGATGGGCGCCGGTTGGCCGAAATTGAGGACCTGGTCGACGATGTCCGCCGGCTGAAAGAAGAACTGTAGTTCCGCGAATCGCGCCGGCAACTCGCGGCGCAACTTGGCGACGATTGCCGCCGTCGGGGTATGCTTTTCATTCAGGGAGATCAAGATCTCGCCATCCATCGGGCCCACGGTGGCAGAATCGCTCAGCGCAATATTGATGCCGCTGTACGGCAATCCAATGTTGTCGAGCATCACATCGATTTGGTCCTTCCCGATCAGGTTCCGGATCTGCGCCTCGACTTCGGCAAAGTACTGCTGCGTCCTCTCCAGTCTCGTTCCCGCGGGTGCCCTGACGTGCAGGCGCATCTGGCCCGCGTCCACCTGCGGAAAGAAATCCCGTCCCAACAACGGAAAGAGCAGCACCGACACCACGATCAAAACAATGAATGCCGCAACCGTCAGGCGCGCCTGCGACAGCGCCCACGACAGCGTATTACGATAGCTTTCGCGGAATTTCCCGAATCCTCGTTCGAATCCCGCTTGAAACCCGACCAGCGGATTCTTGGAACCGACCTGCGCCTTGGCCGGCGTGTGCGTGGATTCCGCGGCGAATTCATGCACGGCGCGGCGCGTCAGGTAATTGAACAGCACCGGCACCATCGTGAATGAGAGCGCGAGGCTCGCCAGCAAAGATCCGATGACGGAGAGCGACAGCGGAGAAAAGAGATACTTTGCCGTGCCTTGCAGCAAGAACACAGGAACGAAGACGATGCAAATGCAAAGAGTCGACAAAAACGTGGGTATCGCGACTTCATTGGCGCCCACGACGATGGATTGATGGAGCGGCTCACGCATGGCCACGTGGCGTTCGATGTTTTCGATGACGACGGTGCCATTGTCGACGAGAATGCCGATCGCCAACGCAAATCCACCCAAGGTCATGGTGTTCAACGTTTGGCCGGCGAGATTGATGAATAGGACGGCGGTGATAATGGACAGCGGGATGGCCGCGAGAATGATCACCGACAGGCGGACATTGCCCAGAAACAAGATGATGACCAGCGCGGTCAACGCCGCCGCCATGCAGGCGCTCAGCAGCACGCTGTTGAGCGCCGCTTTCACGAATACCGACTGGTCGAACAAGGGCTTGACGGTAACGTCCGGCGGCAGCACTTTTTTGATTTCCAACATCGCCGCGCGAACCCCATCGATGACCGCGAGCGTCGAGACGCCGCCGGTTTTTCGAATCGTCATCAGCGCACCGGGAGTCCCACTGACCGACACCGAATTCGTCTGCACCTGGAAGCCGTCGTGCACGTGCGCGACATCCCGCATGAATACCGTGCGTCCGTCGACTTGCTTGATGGGAAAGGCATTGATGCTGTCGATGGCATTCGGCGAGTTATTCATGGCCAAGGTGTAATCCTTGTCCCCGATCTTCACGTCGCCGGCCGGCAGAATGACGTTTTGACGTTGCAAGGCGGTGCTGACATCCGACGCGGATAGGCCGCGTGCCTGCAGTGCCTGGGAGTCCAGATCGGCCATGATCACGCGCGGCTTGCCGCCATAAGGGTAGGGAACCTCGGCGCCGTGCACCACCGCGAGAGCGGGTCGAATGATGTTCTGGCCCAGATCGTTGAGCTTGGTGTCGGGCAGCGACTTGCTGGCGAGACTCAATTGAATGATCGGCACATCCGTGGCGCCATACCGCAACACCAGCGGAGGCGTGATGTTGGGCGGCATGTACTTGAGTACCACGAGGGCGCTGCTGGCAAGTTGCGAGACGGCGCGGGTCACATCGGCGCCCTCATGGAGGTAGATCTTCTCCACCCCGACCCCTTCGTAACTGATGGCTTCTATTCGCGAGATGTCGTCCACGAGAGAAGCGAGCTGCCGTTCGTGCAGAGTCAAAATGCGGTTCTGGATGTCCTGTGCGCTCATCCCATTGTAGGTCCAGACCACGGCCACCACGGGGATGTCGATTTCCGGGAAGATGTCGATGGGCATGCGCATAGCCGCTCCGAAGCCCATCAAGGTGATCAGAATCAGCGAGGCCACAACCGTGTAAGGCCGCTTGAGCGCCACTTCGACAACGGACATGCAAGGTCCTCCATTGCGATGCGGACAATCTAGACCAGGCGAGAGAGGGAGTCAGGAGCCAAAAGTCATGACACGACATGACTAAAGTAGGTGCGCCGATAGATGCGATGCAACCGATCGATGTCCGCGACGCGCACGCATTCGTTTACTTTGTGAATGGTTGCGTTGATCACGCCGATCTCGATCACCTGTGCGCCCAGGGGGGCGATGAACCGTCCGTCCGAGGTCCCGCCGCTCGTCGACAGCTTCGGAGTGATCTGCAATTGCTCCTGCACCGCGCGGGTCGCGGCCTGCGACAGTTCCCCGGGGACGGTCAGGAACGGGTATCCGGAAACAAACCATTCCAACGAGTAGTTGACTCGATGGCGCCGCAACAGCTCCTCGACCACCGTTTTGAGTCCGTCGACGGTTTGCTCGGTGGAAAAACGCAGATTGAAGCGCGCTTTCAGTTCTCCGGGGATGACGTTCGGCGCACCCGTTCCGGCCGAGATATTCGACACCTGGAAACTGGTGGGCTGAAAGTGCTCGTTGCCGCGATCCCAGGTTCGCGCCGCGAGTTCGGCGAGCGCCGGCGCCACGGCATGCACCGGGTTATCGGCGAATTGCGGATAGGCGATGTGCCCTTGGATTCCGTGCACCGTGAGGCGGCCGCTCAGGCTGCCGCGCCGGCCGATCTTGATGGTGTCGCCGAGGGCGCTCTCGCTCGACGGCTCGCCGACCAGGCACCAGTCGATGGCCTGCCTGCGCTCGCGCAGCACTTCGACCACCCGGCGCGTGCCGTCGATCGACGGCCCTTCTTCGTCGCTGGTGACCAAGAATGCAATCGTGCCTCGATGGGCCGGACACCGTCCCACGAATTCCTCGCAGGCCGTCACCATGGCCGCAAGACCGCTTTTCATGTCGGCGGCACCGCGCCCATACAGGACACCGTCCTTGACGACCGGAACGAAAGGATCAGTGCCCCACTCATCCAGCGGACCCGGCGGCACCACGTCGGTATGGCCCGCGAAGCAGAATACCGGGCCGCCGCGGCCGCGGCTCGCCCAGAAATTATCGACCGGACCGAAGCGCATGCGCTCCACCGTGAATCCGATGGCCTCGAGCCGTTCGATCATCATCGCCTGGCAACCGCCGTCCGTGGGACTGACCGAGGCGTGCGCGATCAGCTCCTCCGTCAATTGCAGGGTGTGGGACTTCGGCGCCGGGTTCGACATCAGAAGCGCAATACCGGGGCCTGGCGCCTGAGGTTGACCCATGCACCGAAAGCACCGAGCGCAAGCGCCGCAATCAGCACCCAGGCCGGCATGGCGAGTCCCAGGAACGCCCAGGTCACCTTGGCGCATTCTCCGGAGCCGGTCAGGACTTTGACCAGCACCTCGCTCAAGGAAAACACCTTGAGCATGAAATCGAGCGATGCCCCGCATGACGGGACGCTGCCCTCCGGCAGGCTCTGAATGTACAGGTGCCGGACCGCAACGCCGATCGTGGCAAGCGCGGATAGGGCGAGCAGCGACGCATACACGCGCCTGGCCCAGCCCACCGGGTCGTGCACCGCCGCGATCAGGAACAAGAGGCCTATGGCAAAGACGCCGACGCGCTGAAAAATACACAACGGACAGGGCTCCAAGTGCAGGACGAACTGGGCGTAATAGGCATAGGCCAGCAA
>WNFI01145895.1_pt2 | contig 13667 bp, 14 predicted proteins | sample 5400471 | NCBI WGS metagenome assembly WNFI01 (sample SAMN13153348, study PRJNA577476) | soil metagenome | isolation source: 100 cm saprolite on Douglas fir-dominated hillslope | place: USA:California | collected 2013-09-17 | reverse complement strand
GTAACCCCACGGGCCGGCGTGCAGGATGACCGACCAGGACACCCCGTTCGCCACCCCCGAGCCGATCACGTAGGTCGCCCGCGGCAGGCCGTGCTCGCCGGGGCGCAGCCACGTCACGAACTCGTCGCCGTGAGGGATCGCGTAGCCGAGCTCAGACCGGTTCGAGTAAGCCGTAGCGCTCGCAATCGCGAGGCTGGTGGGCACGGCGAACGCCACCCAGCGCTGGCCGTCGAGCCGATAGGGGCGCAGCGTGAGCGTTGAATCGTCCGAGAGCGCGATGACCACGCGCGCTACGTCCGTCTGCACCACCCCGTACTGGTAGCTCACGCCGTCGTTTCCGCCGACTAGCAGGAGGACGGCGGGCGATGGGTCCTGGTTCAGGTTGACGGGCGGCGCGCAGCTGGAACCGGGGTTCTGGCCGTTCGTTTGCACGACGTCCAGGCACTGGCTGCCCGGTACCGAGATGGAGGCGTCCATGGAAATCTGCCAGCGCTTGCCGTTGATGGCGCCCCAGCCGATCAGCCCGCGCGGTGAATGCCGGCCGGGCGGGTACGCGGTCACTATCGGCTTGGTCGGCACCTCCGGCGCCTGGCGGGCGAACTGGTGCACGAGGCTCGGGGCGGCCAGCGCGATGCCGACCGCGGCCGCCAGGCCGGCGGCGACGCCGATCCGCCGCCGGGTCCGGATCGTCCGGCCCCTTCGGAGGGTCGCGGCGACCGGCGCCGGGGACGGCGTGATCGCCTCCAGGGCGCCGTCGAGCCGCTCGCGCAGATCCCGCTCGTCATCGATGCTCATGGCAGCTTCCCCTCCGCCAGGTCCGGGCTGAGCCTGAGCTTGGCCAGCGCCCGCGAGGCCTGGCTCTTGACGTTGCCGACGGAGCACCCGAGGGTCACGGCCACCTCGGTCTCCGTCATGTCCATCCAGTACGCTTGCGGAACCGGCTGCTGTTCGCGTTGACCATGATCCGGCGCACGTAGGCGTCCGGGTCTCCGGCGCGGCGAACCCGCGGCCAGGAGGCGAAGGCCTTTGCGAGCGCCGTCTGCGCCAGGTCCTCAGCGAGTCCCAGGTCGCCCGTGAGCCCGTAGCCGAGCCGCACCAGCCGGGACCATCGGCCGTGCATGAACTCGGTGAACTCGGCTTCCGCACCAGGGTCCACGGGCCACCTCCTCACTCCTACAGAGCACGCTCGCGCGGAAGTCCGTTGCACCGAGATCGACACGGGAGGCGCGGGGAGAGACGGGCCGCCTGCTACCCGATCAAGGGCAGCCGGGTGTCGTCGAACTCCGACCGGCCCGATGCGGCCATGATCCAGTCCAGGTCGTCCGACAGCTGCACGGGCCGTCGTCCCACGGTGCGGCGGGCCAGCAGGTCGTCGAGGATCGACGCGGTCATCGCGATCCCGTCCGGGGTCGCGATGCAGTCGCGGCCGAGGGCCTGGGTCAGGTCGATGCCGTGCACGACCGCCTCGACGACGCGGCTGGCCACGAACTCATCCACGCGCATCGGGGCGAAGTACCCGGGGCCGACCGCGTCGGCGGGAACCGCCCGCGCCTCCTGCACGGCCTTGGAGAAGGTCTCGTGCAGGACCCTGGGCATATCGTCGGGCGCCTTGCCTTCCACGATCGTGTACGCGTACTCGTACACGACCGGCGCGGTCTCGGAGCGCGGGTTGATGAAGAAACTGGTCCGGTCCCGCGCCGGCTGGCTCTCGCCCCGCCCGTCGATCAGCATCCGGGTCAGCCCGATCGAGATGTCGAAGTGACCGGCCAGCTCGAACACCGTCCATCGCGGCAGGCTCGGGTCGAGCGGAACGAGGTGCGTCAGGGCGCGCCATTCGTCCGGCGACAGGCCGCGAAAGGTCTGCTCTACCCGCGTGAGCTCCTCGGCCAGCGTGCCGATGGCGGCCTCGTAGGATGGTCCCATGACCGGCCTCCTTGCCGGGAGTCACGGCCACCGCGGCCAGGCGGGGGTACGCCGTCGGCGGGCGGGGCCGATGATCCCGCAGTGTCCTCCGGAGCAGCAGACCGCGTCAATGGGCGCCATCCGCGACCGCCGTCGGCTTGTTTCCCCGAGCGCGCAGCGGATTGTCGCCACACACGGCAAGCTGTGCCAATGAGCGTGCCGGGCTTGGTGTGGCGGCCGCCGCCGGGGTGGCCTGAGCCGCCGCCGGGATGGGTGCCGCCCGCCGGGTGGAGGGCTCCGCCGGAGTGGCCCGCGCCCCCGCCCGGCTGGGAGTTCTGGGTGCCAGCCACGGTGTCGCAAACCATGGCATCGCATGCCACAGCATCGCAAACCACAGCATCGCAAACCACAGCATCGCCCGCGCAGCCAGGGCCGGCCCGGGTGGCTGAGCCGTCCCGGCGGGGGCTGGTCCTGGAGACCTGGTTCGTCCTGCTGGCGTTCCTCGTGCCCAGCGTCCTGTCCGCGATTGACCTGCTCGCCGCTCACACGGGCGGCGCGGCCATCACCCGGTTTCCGGGCATCGTCTCCAACCCGGTGGGGAACCTCGTCCTGGGCGTGGTCACCTATCTCGAGGTGGCTGCGGTGGTGCCCATCGCCCTGTTGCTGCTGAGCCGGACCGGGCAGGATCCGGCGGCACTCGGGCTGGGCAGGCCAATGTGGCGCAGAGACGTGTGGCCGGGGCTCGGCATCGCTGCCAGCGGCTATGGCGTGGCTATCCTGGCCACGATCGTGCTCACAGTCCTGTTCGGCCGCCACAGCAAGCTGTTCAACCAGGTCCCGATCGGGCACGTGCCCGCTTACTACGTCATCTACGGGATCGCCGTCTCGGCGATCACGGCGATAGCCGAGGAGACGCTGGTCAGCGGCTACCTGCTCACCCGCCTCGAGCAGCTGGGCTGGAACCCGCGCTGGGCACTGCTGCTCAGCCTGACCCTGCGCACCAGCTACCACGTCTATTACGGGCTCGGCTTCCTGCTGACCATTCCCCTCGGGTACTACGCCACCCGGTCCTTCCAGAAGCACCGGCGGCTGACGCGGCCTATCGTCGCGCACTTCTTCTACGACGCCGTGCTGATCACGATCAGCGTGCTAACTTCCTGAACGCTCACATGGACGTGGCGAGCCAGCGGCGTGCCACTGCGCCCTGGGCGGCGCCGTCCGGCTCCGCCGGTCCGCCAGATGGTCTCAGCCCGCGGCCCGGCGGAGCCGCCCTCGTTGAGACGGCCGAGCGCTCCCAAAGTCATCGCGGCATCGCAAATGTCGAGCCGCGGCCCGCGGCTGCCTGCTGCTCAGCCGATTCCGGTGATGCTGCTGCGCCGTTCCATGAACGTGACGTCACGCCACCGGCCGTGGTGGCAGCCGATCCGGTGGCGGGTGCCGACGACGCGGAAGCCGGCCCGCTCGTGCAGGCGGATGCTGGCGGTGTTCTCGGGGAATATCCCGGTCTGGATCGTCCAGATACCGGCGCTCTCGGTGGAGCCGATGAGGGCGGCGATCAGGGCGGCTCCCACGCCGCGGCCCTTCGCGTCCGGCCGGATGTAGACGGAGTGCTCGACGACTCCGGCGTAGACGCACCGGTCGGAGACGGCCGCCGCGGCAACCCAGCCGAGCAGCTGCCCGTTCGGGAAGGTGGCCACGTGGCGGTGCAGGCTCAGCTTCGCGGCGTCGAAAGCCTCCCAGGCCGGGGCGGAGGTCTCGAAGCTCGCGTGGCCGGTATCCAGGCCCGCCTGGTAGATGGACAGGACCTGGTCGGCGTCAGCGGGCCGCATCGGCCTGATCAGGACCCCGGCGGGCGCGGCAGGTCGTCCGGCCTGGACGATCGCCGACTGCACGCCCAGGCCGGTGTCGTGGGTGGCGCGGATGCGGACGGCGGTGAACCCGGCGGCCAGCAGGAGATCGCGGTACTCGCCGGCGGTGAGCGTGCCGTTGGTGCAGCCGGTGAGCTGCTCGGCCTCGGCCCGCTGCGTGGGGTCAGCCTCCCCGCTGGCGATCACGTCGCTGATCCCGAGCCGACCGCCCGGGCACAGGACCCGGAAGGCCTCGGCCAGGGCACGGGGCTTGTCGGCCGACAGGTTCAGCACGCAGTTGGAGATGACCACGTCGACCTGACCGTCGGGCAGCGGGATGTCCTCGATGTGCCCGGGCAAGAACTCCACGTTGCCGGCGCCCGCGCGGGCCGCGTTCTCGCGGGCCAGGGCGACCATCTCCGGCGAGGCGTCGAGCCCAAAGACGCGGCCGCCGGGGCTGACCCGGCGCGCGGACAGCAGCACGTCGATCCCGCCGCCAGAGCCCAGGTCCAGCACCTGGTCGCCGGGGTGCAGATCGGCAACGGCGACCGGGTTGCCGCAGCCCAGGCTCGCGCGGACGGCTGACTCGGGCAGGTCGCTGAGGTCGCCGTAGCCGGCAGGGCCGAAGCATCCTGCCGTGAACGCGCCGGGATCGCAGTCAGTGATCTGCTGCCCGGACTGCGCGGCGCGGGCGAGAGCGGAGTAACGGCGTACGACCCCGGCCCTGATCTCTTCTCGGTCGGCTTGCGCCATGGTCGTCCTCCAGGCAATCGGTGTCAGCTAGCCCGGCGGGCCCTGCCCGCCCTCGCGTCGGGGGTGGGCACGGGGCGGCCCATGACCAGGTCCGCCGCGGTCGGGAAGCACTCCACGCAGGCCTCGTTGATCCGGTACAGGCTGGCGGTTCCGCAGTGCTCGACCCGCACGAATCCGACCTCGGCCAGCCGCTTGAGGTGGGCCGACACCGTAGACTGGCCGACCCGGACCGCGGCCACGATCTCCTTCACGGTCATCGGCTCGCCGCTGCGCGCCAGCAGCGACACCACCTGGACGCGCGTGCCGTCAGCGAGCGCGCCGAACCATGCCGCGTACTCCTCGGCCGCGCTCCGCTCGAGCGGTTCCACCGTATTCATCGTTAATCGACGATAAACGATGGACGGCAGGGCCGCAACCCGCGCCCTGATACGCCCGGCATGCCCCTGTGTCGGCGCCTACCGGAGGCGGGCGTGCCTGACCCACGCCTGGGCGCCGATCTGGATGGCCTCCCAGGGACTGCCGAGGGGCGGCGTGTAGGACAGGTCCAGGTCGCTGACCGCGTCGACGGTCATCCCGTGGAAGATCGCGGTGGCGGCGATGTCGATGCGCTTGGCAACCTCGGCATGCCGGTGACCGAACAGCTGGACCCCCAGCAGCCGGCCCGTGTGGCGGTCGCCGGTGAACCGCATGGCGATGCGGTGGCTGCCCGGGTAATAGGCCTTGTGGTCATCGGCCTCGGAGGCGATCGTGACCGGGTCGAAGCCGGCCGCGGCGGCCTCATGGTCGCGCAGCGCGGTCCGGGCGGCGGCCTGGTCGAAGATCTTCACCACCTGGGTGCCGAGGCTGCCGGCGAACTCCCGGTGCCCGTCGAGGGCATTCTCCCCGGCGACGCGGCCCTGCTTGTGCGCGGTGTCCCCGCAGCAGGCCGAGCAGATCGCGCCGCTGCTCAAGGCGCTGGCCGATCCAGTCCGGCTGCGGCTGATGTCCCTGGTGGCCTCCCACGCCGGAGGCGAGGCCTGCGTCTGCGACCTGAACGACGCGTTCGACCTGACCCAGCCGACGATCAGCCATCACCTGAAAGTGCTGCACGACAGCGGCCTCCTGGACCGCGAGAAGCGCGGAGTCTGGGTCTACTACCGCGCCCGGACCGAGGCGCTGGCGAGCCTCGGAGCGCTCATCGGCTACCCGTCGCCCTGACGCCCGCTCTGGGCCGACCGGAGGGCCGATGAGAGCACGCTAGTCAAGACTCCTCAGGTCACCGAGAAGCGAGACCCGGAGGTCCCGGGCGGGCGCCCGCCCGGGACCTCCGGTCCGACGATGACGCTCAGCCGACGATAGCGGGCGCAGATGGACGGGGCCAGCACGTGGCGCGTTATGGAAGTTGAATTGGAGCCCGGTGCCGGCCCAGGCTCCGTTCTGCCTGTTCACCCAGGACCCCGGGGCATGTCCTGAAAAAGCCTGGCGCAGTAGCCTCATTAGCACTACCGAGCGGAGCGCGAGCGCACGATCGCGCACCCCCCGAGACAGGAGCCACGATGGCAAAGGTGCTGTGCGTGCTGTACGACGATCCGGTGGACGGGTACCCGACGTCCTATGCCCGCGACGAGATCCCGCAGATCAGCTCCTACCCCGGCGGCCAGACCACGCCGACCCCGCGCGCCATCGATTTCACCCCCGGGGCATTGCTGGGCAGCGTGTCCGGCGAGCTGGGCCTGCGCAGCTTCCTGGAGGCAGCCGGGCACACGCTGGTGGTGACGTCCGACAAGGACGGACCCGACTCGGTGTTCGAGCGGGAGCTACCCGACGCGGACGTGGTGATCTCCCAGCCGTTCTGGCCCGCCTACCTGACCGCCGAGCGGATCGCCAAGGCCGGGAACCTCAGGCTGGCGATCACCGCCGGGATCGGCTCGGATCACGTCGACCTGCAGGCGGCCAGCGAGGCCGGCATCACCGTAACGGAGGTCACCTACTCCAACAGCATCAGCGTCTCCGAGCACGTGGTGATGATGATCCTGGCGCTGGTCCGCAACTACATCCCCTCCTACGGGTGGGTGGTCAGGGGCGGGTGGAACATCGCCGACTGCGTGGAGCGGTCCTACGACCTGGAGGGCATGCACGTCGGCACCGTGGCCGCCGGCCGGATCGGGTTGGCGGTGCTCAGGCGGCTCAAGCCGTTCGACGTCAACCTGCACTACACCGACCTGCACCGGCTGCCCGCTGAGGTCGAGGATGAACTCGGGCTCACCTTCTACGAGAGCACCGCCGAGATGGTGCCGCACTGCGACGTGGTGACCATCAACGCGCCGCTGTACCCCGGGACGCAGGGCCTGTTCGACGACAAGCTTATCGCGACCATGAAGCGCGGCGCCTACATCGTCAACACCGCCCGCGGCAAGATCTGCGACCGCGACGCGGTCGTTCGGGCGCTCGAGAGCGGGCAGCTGGCGGGGTACGCGGGTGATGTCTGGTTCCCCCAGCCAGCGCCGCGAGACCACCCGTGGCGCAGCATGCCGCACCACGGGATGACGCCGCACATATCGGGGTCGTCGCTGTCGGCCCAGGCCCGCTACGCCGCGGGGACCCGCGAGATCCTGGAGTGCTGGCTGGAGGACCGGCCGATCCGCGAGGAGTACCTGATCGTCCAGGGCGGCAAGCTGGCCGGAGCGGGCGCGCACTCCTACAAGCCAGGCGACGCGACCGGCGGATCGGAGGAGGCGACCCGCTTCCGGGCCTGAACGGTCAGCGGTCACGCTGGGCCGGCAGGCAAGAGCCCGGCCCAGGCCGTGGCACGCCATCCTCCGCCGGCTATTGCAGGTTGTGGGCCTGGGCGTACTGGGTGGCTGCGGCTCTGTCCCGGGATCTGGTCTTGGCGAAGATCCGGTTGATGTGGCTCTTGACGGTGTGGTTGCTCAGGACGAGGGCTGCGGCTATCTCGGGGTTGGTCATGCCCCGGGCGATCAGCGCCAGGATCTCAGCCTCCCGGGCGGTGAGCCCGTCGGGCAGGTCACGGGTTTCACCCGGGTTTAGCGTGCTGCCGCTGCCGGCGGCGGCGAGGAGGGTGGCCTGGACGGCGGGGTCCATGACCGACAGGCCGCGGGCGGCGCTGTGCAGGGCCCGGGCGATGTCGGCGCGGTCGGCGTCCTTGGTGAGGTAGCTGCGCGCCCCGACGCGGAGGGCGGACAGGACCGAGGTGTCATCGGCGTAGGTGGTCAGGATGACGATGGCGACCTCGGGATGCTCGGCGGTCAGCGTCCGGGTGGCCTGGATCCCGTCGATGACGGGCATGTGCAGGTCGAGCAGGATCGCGTCGGGATGATGCTCGGCCACCAGATCGATTGCCTGCTGACCGTCAGCGGCGGCCGCGGTGACTTCGATGTCGGGCTGCATGCCGAGCAGCAGGACCAGGCCCTCGCGGACGCTGGCCTGGTCATCGGCGATGATGACGCGCAGCGGCGCCTCGGCCGGATCGCTCATCGGGGCACCTGCGCCATTACGGTCCAGCGGCCGTCGCCGGATGCCGCGGTGAGGGAGCCGCTGATCAGCAGCAGCCGCTCGCGCATGCCCCTCAGGCCGTATCCGCCGTTAACGGTAGTGAACGCGGCTCCGGGGCCCGCGCTGCCGGGGCTGCCGGACGGCAGCGGGTTGCTGATGATCATCTGGACTCCGTCCTCACCGTAGCGGAGGCCGATGTCGACGGGCTGAGACGGGGCGTGCTTGGCGGCGTTGACCAAGGCCTCCTGGGCGGTGCGGATCAGGGCAATGGTCGCCTCGGGCGGCAGCGGCCGCGGCTGCCCGCCGATGCCGAAGCTGACACTGGCGTGATGCCGGCTGCGGTGCGTATCGACCAGGGCGGCGAGCTGCTCGTCCAGCCCGGCGGTGTCCGCGCGCAGCGCATGCACGGCCCGCCGCGTCTCGGCCAGGCCATCCTTGGCCATCCGCTGGGCCTGGTCCAGCAGGCTCAGCGCCCGGCCGGTATCGCCTTGCTCGGCCAGCACGGCACGGACGGCCTGGAGCTGGATTCCCAGCGCGGCGGACTGCTCCGCCTGACGCCGGTAGGCGGCCCGGTTCCGGCCGCTGACGAAGGCCACGATGAGCAGCAGCGGGAAGCCCAGCGCGCTCGTCGCGCTGGCCCCGGTGACCAGCGCGCCGACCTCCACGCCGACCAGCGCGATCGCGGTGGTCACGCAGCCCGTCAGCAGGCTGCCGCCGGCCCGGCGGCGATCGCGGCCATGAATGCGAAGCCGATCAGCGGCCCCCGTGCGCGCCCATGCTGGCGAACCCGGATGCCGCTGCCATCACGATCAGGGCGCCGGCCAGGACGTGCGGCTGCCGGTGCTCCGGGCGCAGGTCGGTCATCAGCCAGTAGGCCACCACCACGGCTCCGATGGCGAAGGCGACCGCCTCGATGAACAGGTCCCGGCCGGACGCCGCGGAGTAGCCGAAGGTCGCCACTCCGATCAGTACGGCCCCGCCTCCGCGGAACAGCAAGGTCAGCGCGCGCAGCATGGACTCAGTCTGCGCGCTGACCTTCCGCGGCGGCGACGGCACGGTACCGCTGAGCGGTCCCGGGCTGGCTGCAAGCTGCCGGATCACGGGCTACCGTCCCCGTTGGCGCCGGGCCAGCCACTCACCGGCCAGGCGGGCCAGCGTCGGCCGGCTCGACATGGTGGCCCGCGCAGCGGCTCTCCCATCAGCTGCCGCCCGATGACGTAGCCGGTGATCGCAATGACCGCGAGCACCCTGATGACCTCTGACACGACTGTTCCTCACCTTGCCGGATCCCGGACTCTCTCTGCGCCGACGCTAGGGACGGGCCGGGGCCGCCGCATCGGACCGCGGGCTGAGGTCCGGGTGGAAAGCCCGGCATGACCTCTCATGCCAGCTGGCATGAGACGCCGGCTCCCGGATGCATGCCGCAATTGAGCCCGCGCTCCGACGCGCTGCACCCGCAGGTCACGGCAGTGTCAGGAACGTCAGCGAACGACCAGATGTCCTATTCGAAGGAGCGTCACCGATATGTCCGCAGTGGGCCAGGCCCTGCTCATCAACGTCATCGTCTTGTTCGTCGTACTGGAGGCCGATATCGGCCCGCACCGCAAGATCGGCTGGTTCCGGATCGCGCGGCCGCTGGTCCTGGCCGGGGTGATCGTCCCGATCTACCTGAAGTCCCTCACCACGCACGGGACCGGCCTGTACCTCGAACTGGCCGGGACGGCCGCCGGCATCCTGCTCGGCTTGATGGCGACCGGGCTCATGCAGGTCTACCGCAACCCCAGAACCGGCAGGCCCGTCAGCCGCGCCGACTTCGGCTATGCCATCCTCTGGATCACCATCATCGGGGCGCGGTCCGCGTTCTCCTACGGATCCGCCCACTGGTTCGGCCCGCAGCTCGGCACCTGGATGGCCGACCACCATGTCGTTTCCGGAGCCATCACCGACACCCTCCTCCTCATGGCCCTGGGCATGCTGCTCACCCGCACGCTCGGCCTGGCCGTCCGCGCTCGCGCGCTGCCCCCCGCTGGCACCCGCGAACCGGTCGGGCACGTAGCCAGGGCACGAGCCACGTAGTCCCCAAGTCGGCGAACTTGCTAACCGGACACGCGGATGCATCAACGCCCTTCAGCAGTCGGGATGACTGCTGGCCATCACGAGCCGGGCTCGACGGCGCGGCACCTTCAGCCAGAAGGGCTTACCGCGCCGCGAAGCCGGGCATATGTCTGTACCATCATGGGACCGACGGAGGGCGAGGCTTATCTCCGGATTTGCCGTAAGTCGGCCGACAGGGCCAGATCGATGCCCATACGTCAAGCTCGCCCTCGATCCTGGCGGCTCGGCGCCGTGGCCGCCCTGGCCGCGGGGCTCCTGCTGACCTGGCTCAGCAGCGCACCGGCGAGGGCGACGGCCGGGCGAACGCACGGCACTGCCGCGGCCATGCTGGCTACCAGATCCAGCAAGCCGCGGCAGAGTCCGGCGCAGGCGGGGCCGGTCATCGACCCCAATTTCATTTACGGCCAGCTCGCCTTCATGGCGACGCGCTTCCAGCAGCGCGAGGCGGGCTACCGCGCGGACGCATCTGGCCACGCAGGCTTCGCGGATTACTGGACCACGGAGATGCTCAGGCTGCTCAGCCCGTTCGGGGCGACGGCCCGGCGTTACCCGTTCAGGGTTCCGGGCTGGGCCGGCCGGCCGGCCACGGCGCCGGCGGTCAACGTCGAGATCACCGTCCCCGGCGTCAGACAGCCGGCCCAGGTGGTCGTGATCGGCTGCCATTACGACGGCGAGGCCAGCTCGACGCAGTCGGCCTTTGACGATGCCAGCGGCTGCGCCATCGAGCTTGGCGTCGCCCAGGCGATGGCGGAATCCTGGCGCAGCCGCGGCCTCTATCCCGCCCGGACTCTGCGGTTTGTCATCTTCGATGCGGAGGAAGAGGGGATCTTGGGCTCTTTCAACTACGTGAACGAGGCCGCGAACGGGAGCGTGCCCGATATCGTCGCCATGTTCAATGAGGAGCAGAGCGGTATCGGCTACCCGGTGCGGTTCCTCGGCAAGCTCGCCAACCCGCTGATGCCGATGCACCTATTCCTCTCGCCGACCGCACCCAACGGCCTCTACCCGACCCGCTCGCTGTCGGCCGCGCAAGCGGCCAGGAACCAGGCCTTCGCGGCGGTCGTGAAGAAGGCGCCAGCCGGCTCGTTCCGAGCCTTCCGCCAGCTCGGCTATCGGGAGCTGACCTACCACGACGCGGGCGGACGGCAGGTCTGGCAGCCCGTCTTCACCCCAGGCCAGCTCCGGTGGCTCCCGATCGGGGCCGACACACTCGGGTCGAGTGACCAGGTCGCCTTTACGCTGGCCGGCGTCCCGGATGCCACGTTCGCGGGTAACTACAGCTACTACAGCGGGCCAGCCGCCCCCGCAGCTTCCTATCCTTACGACCAGCCGCAGGACACCATAGGGCTGATGAACGCCTTCGCCGACGGCGGGGCGGCGCAAAGCCAGGCCCTGAGCCTGGCGCTGGCCGTGCCCGGCATGCTGACCGCCTGGATGCTCAGCCAGCCCGACATTCTCGGACTGGCGCGACCTGACGGGCGCCCCATCGCGGCGATCGGCAGCATCGGGCCGATCCGGCCAGGTCACCCCGTCACGCTGCGCGCCACCGCATTCGATCCCGGCCGCCCGCACGCCAGGCTCGGGTATTCCTGGAATTTCGGCGACGGCGCCGCGGCGACCGGCCCGAGCGTGCAGCATGCCTACGCCGCCGCGGGCCACTACACCCTGCAGCTGAACGTCACAGCGCCGGGCCGGCCGGCCCGCGTGATCAGGCAGCCGATCTCGGCCGGTCACCCGAAGGCCTACGGGAACCCGTATGCGGCAGGGGCGGCCCCGGCGGGCGCCATTTCCCCTGCCGAGCGGGCGGCGGCCGCGGGCCGGCCGCGGGCGAACCCGTCGGTTACGCTGCCCGTGGCCAGGCCCGGGCTGACCGACAAGGTCGGGCGAGTTGCCCGAGCCCGCGACCCCGAGCCGGCTGGCTCACAGTCTGTTACCTGGATCCTGCCCGGCGTTGCCTTGTCGGTGGTCGCGGCCATGGCCGTTGTGCTGGCCACCTGGAGGCGGGCCATGCGCGCCCGGCGCCGCTAGCGTAGTGACCTGAACGCGGCGCGGCCACCCGAAGCGCGCCGACGGCCGCCCGTCGGTCACATGGCGTGCCACGACGTGCCGGGATCGGGGGTCGCCGGGCAGGATTCGATCACCAGCCTCGTGCCGTTCGTGGCTGAGTCGCCCGGGTCGGCCAGGCAGAGACCGGAGTGGGGGTTGATCAGTTCGCTGCCGATCGGGCCCTTCGGCGCCATTCGCCAGCTCTGCCCGGCCGAGCCGTTGCAGGTGTTGATGTCCACCGGGGTCAGGCTCGCCGTGCCGGAGTTATGGACCTCCAGGCACTTGCCGAAGACGCGGATCGTGCCGTCGGGCATTACCGTCCAGTGCTGGCTGGACCCGCCATCGCAGGCATAGACGTCGGCCCTGGTGCCGTTCACCGCGTTGTGGCGGAAGTCGTCCAGGCACTTGCCGGAGACCCCCGAGGGGAATGGCGCGGCGGGGCCGGTCCAGCGCTGGTTAGTCGCGCCGGTGCAGCGGTAGATATCCAGCTTCGTGCCATTCGCGGTATGGGAATAGGGGTCGTCGAGGCACTGGCCAGAGGCCGTGTTGACCAGTTCCCCGTCGGTGCCGAACTGCCAGCGCTGCGAGCCGGACCCGTCACACGAGTACAGGACGACCGGGGTGCGGCTCGCGGTGCCGCCGCGGTAGACATCCAGGCACTTCCCGGCCACCCGCAGCGTCCCGTCCTGGACGACCGTCCACTTCTGGTTGGTTGCGCCGGTACACGTCGAGATTTGCATCCGGGTGCCGTTGGCCGTGTGATACCCGGTGTCGTCGAGGCACTTGCCGCCATTGTCCAGCCGGAACGGCCCGGCGGCCCCCTGATCGGCGGCCCGGGCTATCGTCCAGGTGAACGACGCCGATCCCGAAGCCTGCAGGCTGTCGGTCGCACTGACCTTGACCTGGTAGGTTCCGGCCTGGTAGGCCCAGCCAGAGACCCGCCCGGCCGGGCTCATCGACAGGCCGGGCGGCAGCCCTGTGGCGGTGAAGGCCGGCTTGTACCCGGCCGCCGAGTCGGTCGCCTGGACCTGCAGGCCGACCGGGCTTCCCGCCACCGTGCTCTGGCTGCCCGGCGACCGGACGGCGATCGTGCCGTGTACGTACAGCGTGAAGGACTCCGACGCCGGAACGACGGGGGAACTCGCCGACGGCGTGACCGTCACCGCGTACGCGCCGGGCGCCGACGCCGTGCCCGAGATCAGGCCGCCTGGAGTGATGGACAGGCCGGCCGGCAGGCCCGTCGCCGAGTAGGTCACCGGCTGCCCGGCCAGCGCGTTGAGCGAGCGGACCTGGATCGAGACGGCGCTACCCGCCAGGGTCTGCCGGGTGCCCGGACCCGCGGTGAAATAGTCCTGGTCGACAGCGCCCGTGATGCCGCTGACCGTGCCGCTGCTGGTGTACTGCCAGAACGTCCAGTCGTTCCAGCCGGCCGGCAGCGGCGGGGCGTTGCTCGCGTACGCGGCCACCCACAGCGGGTCCGCGCTGAATGCCGTGCTGTTCCCGGTGCAGGTG
>WNFI01126409.1_pt1 | contig 13667 bp, 11 predicted proteins | sample 5400471 | NCBI WGS metagenome assembly WNFI01 (sample SAMN13153348, study PRJNA577476) | soil metagenome | isolation source: 100 cm saprolite on Douglas fir-dominated hillslope | place: USA:California | collected 2013-09-17 | reverse complement strand
GCGGGAGTGGGTGGCGCGCAAGGTCGTCGCGCTCCTGGGCGGCGAGGAACGCGAGCTGGTGCACAACCACCACAATTTCGCGTGGAAGGAGACGCACGCGGGGACGGACTACGTCGTGGTACGCAAGGGCGCGACTCCGGCATTCCCGGGACAGAAAGGCTTCGTGGGCGGCTCGATGGGCGACGACGCGGTGATCGTCGAGGGCGCGCGAGCGGACTCCGAGCGACAGCGGGCCGCGCTGTACTCGACGGTGCACGGGGCCGGGCGCGTCATGTCGCGCACGGCGGCGCGGGGCAAGGTGAACCGCAAGACGGGCGCCCTGATCACGCCGGGGAAGGTGACGTGGGAGATGCTGCGCGAGTGGGTGGGTGAGAAGGGCGTGATTCTGCGCGGCGGCGGGCTCGATGAGTCGCCCCACGCCTACCGGCGGCCCCACGCCTACCGGCGGCTGCCGGACGTGCTGGCGGCGCAGGGGGACACGATCGCCGTACTGCACACGCTCACGCCGCTCATCGTGGTGATGGCAGGAGAAAACGAATTCGATCCGTACCGGGATTAGCCGCGCCGGCGTCCTGACCTCAGCGCGGTTCGGTCAGGCGCCGATAGGCTCCGAGGTGGCGCAGCGCGGCGGCCCGTTTCCCAACCGCTTCATACAGCCGGCCGACATTGTAGTGGGCGTCCGCCAGGCCAGGATCGGCGGCGAGCGCCGCGCGGTAGGCCTCGATCGCGTCCGCCGGCTGGTCCAGGTCTTCGAGGGCGATCCCCAGGTTGAAGGCCGCGGTGGCGTGCTCGGGCGCCTCGCGCAACGCCTGCTGGTAGTGGCGCGCCGCCTCCGTGACGAGCCCTTGCTCGTGCAGCAACCGGCCGAGGTTCACGTGCGCGTCGGCGTGATGGGCGTCGAGCTCGAGCGCGCGGCGGTAGGCGTCGCGCGCCTCGGCTGGGTCGACCGCCTCGAGCTCGAGGCCGAGCTCGTACCAGCCGTCGGCGTCGAAGTCGCCCTCGGCCCGGCGCGCCGCCGCGGCGGTCCGGCGCGCCATCGGCGCCGCCCGGGTCGCGAGCTCGGAGACCGCGAAGTCGAGATCGAGCTGGCCCGATTCCGGGTTCCAGGCGGTGTCGCCGTCGCTCACCACGATGCGCTCGCCCTCCGCCACGATCCGCAGCTCGGCGAGCGAGCGCCCGCGCGGCAACTGGTGGCGCAGCCGCTGGAGCGTGCGCCGGATGCGGCGGGTGGGGATGCGGGCGGCCACGAGCGCCTTCGCGGTCCGCAGGATCACGAGGTCTTGGAAGGAGAACTGCAGGGCACCGTGGGCGCCGCGGCCGGGCGTCAAAAAACCGTCGCGCGCAAAACGCCGTACTTGCGCGACGGTCAATCCCAACAGCTTGGCGACGTCCGGGGAGGTGTATCCCTTCATCCCGTTCCGCTACCCTCTCGCACCTCCCACTTTGCGCTTCGCGATGGGCGCCACCTTGGCCACGCCCTTGCGCTCGACGCGCTTCGCCGGCTTGCGCTCGCCCGCCGTTCCCTTCGCCTTGAGGCTCGCCTTCAAGGCCTCCATCAGGTCGATGATCTGGGTCTTGGGCGCCTCGGTCGGCTCCTCGGTGATCTCCTCGCCCTCCACCTTCTTCTGGATCAGCTCGAGGACGCGCTTGCGCACGTTGTCCTCGTAGGCCTCGGGATGGAAGGCGTCCGACGCCGCCTGCTCGACGAGCTGCGTGGCGAGTTGCAGCTCCGTCTTCTTGACCTCGATCTTCGGGATCGGCACGTCGGCGATCGTGCGGACTTCGTTGGCGTAGCGCAGCTGCTCCATCACGAGCCCGTTCGCCTCGGGGCGTACCGCCACGACGTACTGCTTGCCGCGTGCCGCGTATTGGCCGACCGCTATGCGGCGCGTCTGCCGCAGCGCCTCCGCGAGCAGGCGATAGGCGCGCTCGCCGCCCTTGTCGGGTCCGAGGAAGTAGGACTTCTCGAGATAGACGCGGTCGACCTGCTCCGCGGGCACAAACTCGGCGATGTCGATCGCGTTGGTGGACTTCTCTTCCAGCGCCTTCAGCTCGTCCGGCGTGAAGATGACGTATTGCCCCTTCTGGAACTCGTAGCCCTTCACCATCTCGTCCTTCTCGACCTTGTCGCCGTCTTTGGAGCAGACGTACTGCTGCTTGAGTCGAGCGCCGTCCTTCTTGTGCAGCCAGTTGAAGCTGATGGCAGCCGACGCCTCGCCGGTCGAGAACAGCTTCACCGGCACGGACACGAGGCCGAACGACAAGGTCGCCGACCCGATGGGATGTGCGCTCATAGCTCCACAATGCGCTCGAAGGGGCCTTATGATAAGTTTGCTGCCCCATGGGTGCAAAGGGGAAGGCCCGAGCCGATCCGTTAAGTACTTACCGCGCAAAGCGGTCGCTCGACCGCACGCCGGAGCCCGGGGCGCGCGCGGCGGCGGCCACCCCGTCGGCCGGCGGGCTGTTCGTGGTGCACATGCACGCCGCCCGCCGGCTGCACTGGGACCTGCGCCTCGAGATGGACGGCGTCCTCCAGTCGTGGGCCGTCCCCAAGGGCCCGTCGCCCAATCCCGCCGACAAGCGCCTCGCCGTCCACGTGGAAGACCACCCGCTCGAGTACGGCGATTTCGAAGGCCTCATCCCTGAAGGGAACTACGGGGCGGGCGCCGTGATCGTCTGGGACCGGGGCGTGTGGGTGCCGCTCGAGGACGCGCACGAGGGGATGAAGAAGGGCAAGCTGCTGTTCGAGCTGCGCGGCTACAAGCTGCGCGGCAAGTGGACCCTCGTGAAGATCAAGCGGGGCGAGAAGGAATGGCTCCTCATCAAGGAGAAGGACGGCTACGTCCAACCGGACAGCGCCCTGCCACCGGAATCGGTGCTCTCGGGCCTGACGGTCGAGGAGCTGAAGGCGGGGAAGGACCGGGCGGAGCCGATCCTCAAGGAGCTCGCGCGGCTCAAGGCGCCGCGCCGCGCGGTCCGGCTGGACGAGGCCGAGCCGATGCTCGCCGAAGTGCGCGAGCGGCCGTTCACGAAGCCGGGCTGGCTGTTCGAGCTCAAGCTGGACGGCTACCGGGTCCGTGCCGGCAAGGAGAACGGTGTGGCGCGCCTGATCACCCGCAACGGGCACGACATCGCGGCGCAGTTCCCCGAGATCGCCCGCGCCGTGGCGGCGCTCCCCTACGAGGGCTTCATCCTGGACGGCGAGCTCGCGGTGCCGGACGAATCAGGCCGGCCCAGCTTTCAGCGGCTCCAGAACCGCGCCGGGCTGTCCCGGGCCCTCGACGTGCGGCATGTGGCGGTCGAGACGCCCGCGGTGCTGTACGTGTTCGACCTGCTGGCGTTCGGGGCCTACGACGTGCGACCCCTGCCGCTCGAGCAGCGCAAGGCGATCCTCGCGCGCGTGCTCCCGCGGGTGGGACCGCTCAAGTACGTGGAGCACTTCGAGAAGGACGGCGAGGCACTGTACGAGCAGGTCGTGCAGCTCGGCCTGGAAGGGATCGTGGCGAAGAAGGCGGATTCGCCCTACCGCGCGGGCCGCTCGGCGAACTGGCAGAAGATTCGCGCCGACCGGACCGACGAGTTCGTCGTGGTCGGGTTCACGCGGCCCAAGGGATCGCGCTCGGGGTTCGGCGCGCTCGACCTGGGGGCGTACCAGGACGGGAAGCTGGCCTACGCCGGGCGGGTCGGGAGCGGGTTCACCGCGGCCCAGCTCAAGGAGGTGAGCGCCGCGCTCGAGCGGAGCGCGCGCCCGAGCCCCGCCTTCTCGGGCCCCGTCCCGCCAGACCCCGGCCACACGTGGGTCGAACCGACGCTCCTCGCCGAGGTGCGCTACAAGGAGTGGACGGACGAGGGGCTGCTGCGTCAGCCGGTGTTCGTCCGGTTCCGCGACGACAAGCCGATCACCGAGGCCGCGACCCGCGCCGCCGCCCCGGCGCATGGCGCCCCCGACGGTGACGCATCGGATGGCGACGCACCCCCGGCGCGGTCGGTAACCGTCGCCCCGCCCCCTCGGGAGGTGAAGTTTTCGAATCTGGACAAGGTGTTCTGGCCGGACGACGGCTACACCAAGGGCGATTTGATCGAGTACTACCGCGCCGTCTCTCCCTGGCTGTTGCCATACCTGAAGGATCGGCCCGTGGTGCTCACGCGCTATCCCGACGGCATCGCGGGCAAGTCGTTTTTTCAGAAGGACGCGCCCGGCTTCGTCCCCGACTGGATCCGCACCGTGCGCATCTGGAGCGAGGACACCCAGCGCGAGATCGACTACTTCGTGTGCGATGACGTCGAGTCGCTGCTCTACATCATCAACCTCGGCACGATCCCGCTGCACGTGTGGGGGAGCCGGATCGACACGCTCGAGCGGCCGGATTGGTGCATCCTCGACCTGGATCCCAAGGAGGCGCCGTTCGAGCACGTGGTCCAGATCGCGCGAGCCACCAAGGCGCTGTGCGACGACCTCGAGCTGCCGAGCTTCATCAAGACCAGCGGCTCGACCGGATTGCACGTCCTCTTGCCCCTCGGCGGGCAGTGCACCTACGAGCAGGCCCGTACGCTCGGCGGGCTGTTGGCGCGCGTGATCGCCGCCGAGCTGCCCGACATCGCCACCGTGACCCGGCAGGTCGGCAAGCGCGGGGCCCGGGTGTACCTGGACTACGTGCAGAACGGCCACGGGCGCCTGCTGGTCGCGCCGTTCAGCGTCCGCGCGCTCACCGGTGCCTCGGTGTCGATGCCGCTCGCCTGGAACGAGGTGACCCCGAAGCTCGACATCAAGAAGTTCACGATCAAGACGGCGCCCGCGCGCATGCAGCGCCGCAAGGACGACCCGCTCCGACCGGTCCTCGAGCTGCAACCGGACCTCGTGCACGCGCTGGAGCAGCTGCATGCCCGCGTCGGCTGAGCTCGCGATCGCCGTGGGCGACGGTGCGGGCCAGGTATCGGGCCTGCTCGCGCGCCCCGCCGACGCGCAGGCGTTGTACGTCTTGGCGCACGGCGCGGGCGCCGGCATGCGCCATCCGTTCCTGGAGCGCATGGCCGCGCGGCTCGGCGACCACGCGATCGCCACGCTGCGCTATCAGTTCCCCTACATGGAGCGGCGCGCGCGTCGCCCCGATACCCCCGTCGTGGCGGAACGGACGGTGCGGGCGGCCGTGCTGGAAGCGGCGCGCGCCGCACCGGGGCTGCCGCTCGTCGCGGGGGGGAAGTCGTTCGGGGGGCGGATGACGTCGGCGGCGCAGGCGAACGAGCCGCTCGCGGGCGTCCGCGGGCTCGTGTTCTTGGGGTTCCCGCTGCATCCGCCCGGCCGGCCCGGAACCGCGCGAGCGGAGCATCTGTTTCGGATCCAAGTGCCGATGCTGTTCCTGCAGGGCACGCGGGACGAATTCGCCGACCTGGAGCTGTTGCGGCCCGTGATCGAGCGCCTGGGCGAGCGGGCCACGCTGGCGCTGGTGGAGGGCGGCGACCATTCCTTCCACGTGCTCAAGCGCACGGGGCGCACCGACGCGGCCGTGTTCGACGAGCTGGTGGGCACGATCGCCCGGTGGGTGAGCGGCGTGATACGGTGAACGGGAGGGCAAGATGCCCAAGTACTGGATCGTCAAGACGTGGTCGGCGTGGCCGAAGTCGTGTCCGAGTCGTATCCCGACCCGAAGCAGCGCGATCCGAAGCTGGCGGTCGTGGACCTGAAGGCAGCGGGGAGACTGCCGCAGGCGGTGAGTCTAGCCCAGATTAAGGCAGACCGCGCGTTCGCCGACCTGGGGCTCGTGCGCATGGGTCGTCTCTCGGTGATGCCCGCGTCGCCCGAGCAGTTCAAGCGCCTGCTCGGGCTCGGCGGTATGAAGTGAGCACGTGTCTCGTACGTGAGGACGGGTCTCATGGGTAAAGGCGACATTCGCACCAAACGCGGCAAGATCTTCCGCGGCACCTACGGCAACCGTCGTCCCAAGAAGAAGAACCGCAAGCGGACGCCGGAGGCGACGAAGGCGAGCAAGGACGGGCAATGAACAGCGTCATCCTCGCGGCGCTCCTCGTGATCCGAGGCGCGGTGTCCGCGGGGCCCGCGGCGCGGGTGGCGCCCGCGCAACCGGGTGATCGGTGGCAGCTCACGCTCGCCGACGGAACGATCCTCTGGGAGATCCGCCTCGTGCGGTTCAGCCACGATACGCTGGTGGTGCGCCATGCGGACTCGACCTACGCCTTCCCGATTGCCCGGGTCGACGAGCTGCGGTTGGTCCAGAAGTCGGTGCGCCGCATGGGGCCCGAGGCAGGCCGCTACGGCGGCGTGCTCGGCGGCACCGACGACGAGGTGTACCGGCTCACCCTGTACAGCGTGAGCGAGCGCCGCCAGATCGTGGAGCAGTTGTTCAAGGACCATCCGCCAGGGGCCGCCCCGGCGCCGCCATGATCGCCCGGCGCCCGGGCGCCGCGCGCCGCTCGATCGCGTAACGCGGCGCGCCGGCGGGCCCGCGTGCGAGGCCGGGCGAGCAGGCTCGGGCGTCGGCGTTCCCGGAGGTTTCACGCGGTGACTCAAGCGTCCACCCCGCCCGTCCGGCGCATCCTGCTCGCCGACGCCGACGCGTTCTACGTGGCGGTGGCGCGACTCGTGGACCCGGACGGGGCGGGCAAGGCGCGGCTCTTGATCGTTGGTGGCGCCGCCGAGAGCCGCGGCGTCGTGACGTCCGCCTCGTACGCGGCGCGCGCCTATGGCGTGCACTCGGCGATGCCGATGGCGCGCGCCATGCGGCTGTGTCCCGGGGCCACGGTCGTGCCGGTGCCGTGGGCGGCGTGCGCCGAGCAGAGCCACAAGATCGCGAGCGTGCTCCGCGGCTTCACGCCGACAGTAGAGCAGGCGTCCAGCGACGAGTTCTACCTCGATCTGTCCGGCACCGAACGGCTGTATCACGGCGAGCCGCTCAGCACCACGGCACGCCGGATCCGCGCCGCCGTGCTCGCAGAGACCACGCTCTCCGTCTCGATCGGGGGCGGCACCTCGAAGCTCGTGGCCAAGCTCGCCGCGAGCCGCGCAAAGCCACGGCCGGGAGCGCCCGCCGACGGCGTACGCGTGGTCGCGCCCGGAGCGGAGGCGGCCTTCCTGCGCGAATTCGCGCTGGCCGAGCTGCCGCAGGTGGGGCCCAAGTTCCAGGAGCGCCTCGCCCGGCTGGGTTTGCATACCGTCCGGGACGTCGTGTCGCACGGGGAGGAAACGCTCATCCGTCAGCTGGGCGAGCGTGAGGGGCGGTGGCTCTACCAGCAGGCGCTGGGCGTCGATTACGCCGCCGTCGAGCCCGACCGGGAAGCCAAGTCGCTGAGCCGCGACGAGACCTTCCCGGTCGATCTCGACGACGATGCTGCGCTCGCCGCGAAGCTGCTCGCGCTCGCCGACCGGGCGAGCGCCGACCTACGGGACGCTGGGCTCGTCGCGCGCACGGTGACCGTGAAGCTGCGCGACGCCGACTTTACCACGCGTCAGGCGAGTCGCACGCTCCCCGACCCGGTGCAAGCGGATCGCGTCGTCTACACCGTCGCGCGCGGGTTGTTGGACAAACTGCGGCGTGCTCGGCGCACTCCGGCCCGGCTCTTAGGCGTGGCGCTCTCGCAGCTCGTGCCGCTCGCGGCGCACACCCAGCTCACACTGCTCGACGCGCCGTCCGACGCCATCGCGGAGAGCGAGCGCGACCGCACGATCTCACAGCTGATCGACCAGGTGCGGGAGCGCTTCGGCCCCGACGCGCTGGGGCGCGCCGGGGGTCGCTGAAGCGGCCCGCGCCGCGCGCCGCCGCGGTGCCATCCCTCACATCGCGCCCAGGGTCGTCGCGGCTTGGTTGACGTCGCGCGGCTTGACCCAGAGGATCGCGCCGTAGCGCCCCATCCCGGAGCACACGCCGGTGACGGCGGTGACGTTGATCTTCGCCGCGCCGAGCCGTCCCAACACGCCGGCCAGCACGCCGACGCGATCCTCACCGTCGAGCAAGAAAGCCGTCTTCGGCTTCGACAGCTTGATCTTCGCGCCCTGCGCGGCCGCGGTGAGCAGCGTCGCGTCCGCGGGGACGAAGTCCACCTGCGCCTTGCGCGCGCTCGGGAACGCGTGCACCGCGAGCAGGTTCACGCCCGCGCGCTTCAGGACATCGAGGAGACGAACGCCCTCCCCGGGTTTGTCGGGTATGGTGGTGTAGTAGTAGCTGACCTTCCGGATCGTGTCGGCCATTGCGGCCTCCAGGTGTGATCGTCTGCCTGACTATGTCCCGCCCGCGGGTCTGCCGCCAGATGACGGTCTCAGCGCACGTAGAACGCCGTGCGGCTCAGCCGCCCGGCGCGCTCGAACCACACCGTGGCTGCCCCGCCGCCCGCCGCCGCCCCGAATGCGCGGCGCAGGTCGTCGGCGCTCGAGACGTGCACCCGGTTGACTTGCAGGATCACGTCGCCCGAGCGGAGCCCCGTTGCCTCCTCCATCTCGTTGGGAATGTCGTAGATCAGCGCGCCATGGTCGCTTTGGATGCCCCGCTCGGCGCGCACCGCCGCCGTCACGGTCACGAGCTTCATGCCACCCAGCACCGACACCTTCTCGGCCAGCGTGGTCGGCAGGTCGGTGACCGGGAGCCGGGCGGTGTGCCCCTCACCCCGGCTCCCACCCGCACCCCCGCCCCCGCTGCCACTCTCCCCGCCGCCCTCGGCGGCGCGCCGGTAGCTCACGATCAGCGTGTCGCCGGGGCCGGTGTCGAGCAGGACGGCCTCCCAGTCGAGGAACGTCCGCAGCCGATGGCCGCGCGCGCTGACCAGCACGTCGCCGCCCGCGAGGCCCGCGCGAGCGGCCGGGCCGCCCGCGGCCACTTGGGCCACGCGCAACCCGCCCACGCGCTTCCAGGCCCGCAGATCGTCGGCACCCACCACGTCGAGCCCGACCCAGGCGCGTCGCACCTTCCCGAAGCGCCGCAGCTCGTCGGCCACCCGCAGCGCCCGCTCGATCGGGATCGCGAAGCCGATCCCCACTGACCCGCCGGAGCTCGTGAAAATCGAGCTGTTGACACCCACCACCTCGCCCAGCGCGTTGGCCAGCGGGCCGCCCGAGTTGCCCGGATTGATCGCGGCGTCGGTTTGGATCATCCCGACGTAGATCCCCGACTGGCCTTCGGAGGGCAGCAGGTTGCGGCCCACCGCGCTCACCACCCCGGCCGTGACCGTGGGCTCGGTGTTGCCGAGCAGATAGGCGAAAGGGTTGCCGACGGCGACGACCCATTCCCCAATCAGCAGGTCGGTGCTCTTGCCGATGGGTGCGGCCGGGAGGTTCGCCCCGGCGATCTTCAATACCGCGATGCACCACGCCGTCGGGCGAGATGATGAACCCGGAGCCGTAGGCCTCGATCACCTGCCCCGCGCCGCGCGGCATGAAGAACAGGTCAAACGGGTCCTGCGTGGGTTGCCGCTCCCGCCGCAGCACGTTGACGCTCACCACGGCCGGCGCGAGTCGGGCTGCCGCCGTGACGATGGCGCTGCGGCGTGAGCTGGCCGGTTGCTGGGCGGCGAGGAGTGGCCGCGGCGCCACGCCCCCGGTCAGCGTCGCGAGGAGCAAGCAGGCGTTTCTCATGCGGGAAATCTTACACGCTTGACGCGCGTCCGGCGCGCCTGTAAATCAAGCGCCCCAGGGCCCAACGCCACCTCCGGTCGTTTCGTATGGGCAGACAGAGGAGCATCCCGTTCGGCTCGACCGACCCACCCAGGAGCTTGTGCAATGCCCCGCATGACTCGCCGTCACGCCAGCCTCGTGTGCGTGTTGCTCGCGGTCACGGGCGCCGCGCGCGCTGCCGCCCAGGGCCCCACCAAGGCGCCGGCGCGTCCCGCCGCCACGGCCCGCGCGGCGCCGGCGGACGGCGCCGCCGCGCCCGGCGCCGACTCGCTCAATAACCTCAAATTTCGTAACCTCGGCCCGTCGGTGGGCGGCGGGCGCGTCGCCGCCGCGGTCGGGATTCCCGGGCAGCCGAACGTGTACTACGTGGGTGCGGGTGCGGGTGGCGTCTGGAAGACCAGCGACGGGGGCAACTCCTGGACGGCCGTCTTCGCCGACCAACTGACGGCCTCGATCGGCGCGATCGCGCTGGCGCCGTCCAATCCGAACGTGGTGTGGGTCGGCACGGGCGAGGGCAACCCGCGCAACGACGTGGTCGACGGGCGTGGCGTCTTCATGTCCCCCGACGCCGGCAAGACGTGGCAGGCGATGGGGCTCCGGGACGCAGGTCAGATCTCGCGCATCGTGGTCGACCCCGGCAACCCCGACGTCGTGTTCGTGGCGGCGCTCGGCCACGTGTGGGCGCCGCACCCGGAGCGCGGCGTGTTCCGCACCGCGGACGGGGGGAAGACGTGGCAGAAGGTGCTGTTCGTGAACGACACCACGGGCGCCGCGGACCTGGTCATGGTGCCGGGCAACCCGCGCGTGCTGTTCGCCGGGATGTGGCAGTTCGTGCGCCATCCCTGGGAGCTTGTCTCGGGCGGAGCCGGGAGCGGGATCTTCCGCTCGACCGACGGCGGCCTCACGTGGGAGCGCTTGAAGGACGGGCTGCCCGCGGGGTCGCTCGGTCGCATCGCGTTGGGCGTCGGCGCCACCAACCCCACGCGCGTGTACGCGCTGGTCGAGGCCAAGCGGGGCCTGCTGTGGGATTCCCGGGATTTGGGCGATCACTGGGCCCCGCTCTCCGACAATCACGCCCTCGACGCCCGCCCCTTCTACTTCTCGCTGATCACGGTGTCCCCCGGCGACGACCGCAAGGTGTTCTTCTCTTCGTTCCTGCTGCTCGAATCCGACGACGGTGGCAAGACGACGCGGCCGATCGACCGCGGCGTGCACGTGGACCATCACGCGCTGTGGATCGACCCGACGGACCCCGACCGCATGCTCCAGGGCAACGACGGTGGCGTGTACGTCACCCACGACGGGGCGAAGAGCTGGCGTTTCCTGAACAACCTGCCGATCGAGCAGTTCTACATGGTGGCCGCCGACAACAACGATCCCTACATGCTGTGCGGCGGCCTGCAGGACAACAACGCCTGGTGCGGGCCGTCGGCGAGCGCCGCGGGCCGCATCACCGGGTCGGAGTGGTTCACGGTGTCCGGGGGCGACGGCGAGTACGCCGTGCCGGCGCCGAGCGATTCCACGACCCTGTACGTCGACTCGCAGAACGGCAACATCACGCGCCTCGACCTCCGGACCGGCCGGACCCGGCTCGTCCGGCCCTACCTGCGCTACGCGAGCGAGACGAGACCGGCGAACCTCGAATACCGCTTCAACTGGACCACACCGATCGAGGTATCGGCGACCGACGCGAGCACCGTCTATCTGGGCGGCAACGTCGTGTTCAAGACCACGGACGCCGGCGAGCACTGGGCGCCGATCAGCCCCGACTTGACCCGCAATGACAAGGCGAAGCAGGTGACGAGCGGCGGCCCGATCGAGTACGACATCTCGGGTGCCGAGTCCTACAACACGATTCTCACGGTGAACCTCGCTCCCACGGATCCGACCACCATCTGGGTCGGCACCGATGACGGCCTGGTGCAGCTCACCCGGGACGGTGGGAAAACGTGGGCGAATGTGGCGGGGCACTTCCCCCGCCTGCCGGCGGACGTCGAAGGGCGCGTCTACCAGATCGGCGTGTCGCCGTTCGACGCCGCCACCGCCTATGTGGCGCTCGATCGCCACGAGCTCGATGACGGCCACCCCTACGTCTACAAGACGAGCGACGCCGGCAAGACGTGGACCGACATCTCGCGCGGCCTGCCGCTCGATGCCGCGGTGCACGTCGTGCGCGAGGACCCCAACCTCCGCGGCTTCCTCGTGCTGGGCAGCGACGTGGGGCTGTGGTACTCGCGCGACGCGGGCGCGACCTGGAAGCCGCTCAAGGCCGAGTTTCCGACCGTGCCGGTGTACGACGTGAAGTTCATCAAACGCTCGCACGACATGGTCGTGGCGACGCACGGACGCGGCCTGTTCGTGCTCGACAACATCTGGGCACTCGAGGAGTTGACGCCGCAGGTCGTGGCGCAGGACCTCCACGTGTTCACGACGCAACCGGCCCAGCTGCGCGTGCGCTCGCGCCGGGTGGGGGAGGCGCCGACCCGGTTCACCACGCCCAATCCGCCGAACGGGGCGGTCATCGACTACTACTTGAAGACCGCGCTCGATACCGGCGGCGCCGCGGCGAGCGGAGCGGGCGCGGCGGCCCCGGGTCGCGAAGGGTCGAAGCGCGGCAAGGTGATCGTCGCCGTCACCACCCCGCAGGGCGACACGGTGGTCGTCGACACGGGCGGGCCGGGCCGCCAGGGTGTCAACCGCTATGTCTGGAACCTGCGCTACGCTGGGCCGACCAAGCTCTCGTTCGAGAAGCCGAGTCCTGACGAAGAGGAGAACCCGTTCCGGCAAAGCGGCGGGCCGCGCGCGACCCCGGGCACCTACCGCGTCGCGGTGACGGCCGGCACGCGGACCGAGACCGCGAGCGTCACGGTCGAGCCCGATCCCTTCGTCCACGCCGAGCCGGGTGCGTTCCAGGCGCAGCTCCAGGCGGGGCTGGAGTGGCGCAATGCGGTATCCGCGACGTACGAGGTGCTGAATCGCATCGCGAGCCTCGAGACGCAGCTCAAGGGCGTGCAGCAGGCGCTGCGGGAGAACCTGAAAAGCGACACGACGACCATGGTGCCCGTCACGCGCCAGGGGGCCGAGCTCGGCCGCAAGCTCAAGGAGCTGAAGGACAGCCTCTACAACTCCGACGTGCAGCGCGACGCCGGCCAGGACGACATCCACTACCTGACCCGGTTCTCGGACCGGCTGCGGGGCCTCGGGTTCGCGATGGCGCTAGCCTACGCCCAGCCGCCGACCGATGTGGTGACCGCGCGGTTCCACCAGCTCCGCCGCGAACTGGACGGCTACCTGGCGCGCTTCAACGAGCTGCTGCGCACGGACGTCGCGACGTTCAACAAGACCGCGCTTGAGCGGCAGGCGCCGATTCTCGTGGCGGGCGAGCCGGTCGCCGTGAAGGACGTGAAGATCGTCTCCCGCTAACCGCGCTGCGGGTGGAGCCGTCGCCGCAGCCCGAGCCACGCGAGGCTGGCGACGAGACTGAGCGGAACCACGACGCCCAGGGAACGGACGCACAGCGCGACCAGCGCGACGAAGTTGCGCCAGGCCTGCGCGAACGCTTCCCCCAGGACGCTCGTACCGACGGGTCCCACGATCGGGACGGGTTCGTGCACCGAGATCGTGAGCCTGCTGAGGGCGGCGTGCGCCCGCAGATAGCGGACCCGCCCTTCGTATCGCTCGATCTCCTCCCGCACCCGTGCCAGCGCCTGCTCCACCTCGAGCACGTCCTTGAGCTTGCCGGTGCGGGTGGCGAGCAGGTCGATCAACCGCGCCTCGAGCCGCCGCGCGTTTTCGATCCGGGCGGAGACGTCGGTGAACTCCTCGCCGACGTCCTCGGCGCGGACGTTCACGGCTTCGAGCTTCCCGATGGCGCCGAGCCCATTGAGGGCGGCGTCGAACCGGTCGGCTGGGATCCGCATCTCGAGACGCGCCGAGTGGAGTTCGCCGCGGCCGGTCTGGAGCGTCGTATTGGCGATCTCGCCGCCCACGCGCGCGGCGAGCGTACGCACCTGAGCGAGCGCGCGCTCGAGCGAGTCCACTTCGATGCTCG
>WNFI01027654.1_pt1 | contig 13668 bp, 14 predicted proteins | sample 5400471 | NCBI WGS metagenome assembly WNFI01 (sample SAMN13153348, study PRJNA577476) | soil metagenome | isolation source: 100 cm saprolite on Douglas fir-dominated hillslope | place: USA:California | collected 2013-09-17 | reverse complement strand
ACGCTCCGGCCACAGAGCGCGGAGAAATGAGTGACCCGGACGCCGCACGGCGACGTTGTGAGCAAGTCTCGGGGTTTAGGGCCTGACAAAGGACGTGGCGTAGAAATTGCATCCGATCAGGCTAGCGAATGATGCGCGACTAAGCAAATGCTTTGGACGGAATTATTCTCCCCAGCGGCAGGTGACGCCCTCCCAGTCCCCGACCTTTGTGCCTGGCGGCGGCCGTCAGTCACGGCCATATCGGCCACGCCGGTTCGCCATGTACTCCACCAAGTCGACCACACTCAAGCCCGAGTCAAGGAGCGAAATCATCTCGCCAGGGCCTACGCCCACCTGTTCGCCCAGCAAGACCAGTTTGACGATGGCTCGCTCCAGGACCGCCTCATCGGCATAGGTCAGCGATTCGAGCCCTTCCGAGACGACGTCGGCCGCAGGATGGACTTCTCCCATGGGTACTCTCCACGCGCGTCGCTCCGCGCTGGCTAGGGGACCGACAAGGCGTCAGCCGGCCTAGCGTTAGCCAGAAAATTAATCCCGGATGGCCGGTCCGGTCTGTGATCTCGATTACAAATGATTGTGACGACAGAATGAGCCCATGGGTTCCAAAACGGCACGCTGGAGGTGGATTGGCTCGTGTGGGACGGACACTCTTGTCCGTCTAACAGAAGGCACCAAGAAACCATGGCCGGTTCTCCTGGCGCACACAGTGGTCGGACATGAGTGTCCAACCCACACCGGCATGATCCATACACGGCGGCACGAACGCTCGTTCCGGCCCTCCCTACATGAATTGTCTTTCGTCTCTTGGCGGTGCTACCATTCAACAAGAAAGAACCGAGGAGGAAGATATGGCAGATTCTGGCGGCAACAGCTTTGTTTGGTTCCTGGCGGGTCTTGGCATTGGGGCGGTAGTGGGCGTGCTGTACGCGCCGCGCTCCGGCGATGAGACGCGGGAAGTGCTTCTCTCCAAGGCGCAAGAAGGACGCGATCAGGTTCGCCACCACGCCCGCAAGGCCCGCGAACAGGCGGAAGACTGGATGGAACGGGGCAAGGACGCGGTGGGCCAGCAGAAAGAGCAACTTCGGGCGGCCTATGAAGCCAGCCGTCAGGCGTATCGCGAAAAGACCGCTGCCAATGCTGAACCGTCCGGCGGCGTCTAATCAAAGAACGGCCGTAACCGGTGAGTTCCTATGAATGACAACCTGCTGAGAGTATTTATCGCGCTGACCGCGTTCGCGGTGGTGATTCAGTCCGGAATTCTGGTCGCCCTGTATCTTGCAGTGCGCAAGAGCGCGGCCCGCATGGACGCGTTCGCAACCGAAGTGAGAGCCAAAACCCTGCCCACGCTGGAAACTGCGCAGAGCATGCTGATCGAGTTGCGTCCCAAGATCGAAACCATGGCCAGCAACGCCGCCGACTCGACCACGATCCTGCGCGTGCAGTTGGGCCGGCTCGACAGCACATTCAGCGACATTCTCGACCGCACCAGGTTGCAGGTGATCCGCGCTGACGAACTCCTGAACCGCACCATGGACAAAGTGGAAGACACCACCGAAGTCGTCCACAAAACCGTGCTCTCGCCCCTGCGGCAAGTTTCCGGCTTCATGAGCGCGATCAGCACCGGAGTAGAAGTCTTCTTCGGCCAAAAACGCCGCACGCCGCGGAACGGCATGGGCGTACCGCAGGACGAGATGTTTATTTAGTGAGTAGCGCCGGCACCCTGCCGGCAGTCCGGCCCGCACCCCGCACGTCGCGTCCCTACCACGACTTTCGTTACCTGCGGAAGTCTACTTCCCTTCCAATCGGTGCGCCACAAACGCCTTCCCCGAATAACTGTACGTCAGCCCTTCCACCTTCCCTTCCGCGCCGACCATGAACACAACCCGCCCCAGAAAATTACGTTCCAGAAATTCCGTGGTCGAGATCGGCGCCAGCGGAGTGCGGAAACTCCCAAGTTGCAATAGCAATGCTCCGCTATCCAACGTCAACGTAGCTTTGCCGTTCGGCACAAAATAGTCCGGTCCGTACTGATATTGCCCAGTGTAAGACTCCAGTGTTGCCGGCGGAACCTTTGCCGCCGTGAAGACCGGCGCCTTTTCCGCTTGCTCTCCTAACACAATGGCGGCCAACGCAGGTGCGATTGGATCCTGCGAGACCGTCGCATAGCTGTTGCTGAGCACAATCACGGTGACGTCGTCATCCGGATAGCGATCCAACTGCGCAGTGAATCCCGGACTGCGCCCGTTGCTCGACATCACGCGATGTCCCAAACGCTTGCGGTTGAACCAGCCAAAGCGATTTCCCCGGCCCTCAACAAAATATTTCTCGCGAGTCGCACGCTTTAGAAGCGCGTCTGTGTTCAGTGCGCGGTCGAAGTGATAGAGATCATCGACCGTCGAGTAGAGAGACCCGTTTCCCGTCTTATTCGACCAGTCGAGATACGGAACCTTCTCATAGGAATCGATGCCCGCGGGCTCGTATCCCGAAGCGGCCAACAGGATCAGCCGCAGCGCATCGCCATCGTGTCCGGAGTTGGGCATTCGTGCCGGGTCAAGGATATGCTTGCGCACATAATCCCCATAATTCTCTCCACTGATTCTTTCCACGATCAACGCCAGCAGGTTGTAGTTGGAATTGCTGTAGTGATAGTCACTTCCGGGCTGGAAATCGAGTGGCAGCCCGGCGAACTTCGCGACCAGTTGTGCGGCAGTGTGCGGACTGTGCGCAAACTCGTCATAGTCAGAAAGGTCGTTGACATTGGGAATTCCGGAAGTGTGGGTCAACAGATGTTCCAACTTAATCTGGTCCCCTTTGGGAAAATCTGGAACGAAACGAGCGACCCGATCGCTGACGCTCAGCTTACCCTGCTCCTCTAACTGGAGAATCGCGATAGCGGTAAATGGCTTCGAGACTGAAGCAATATGGAAGCGGGTCGACACGGAGTTCGCAACTTGCAACTCATAGTTCGCCATGCCATAGGCATGACGAAACACAATCCGCCCTTTGCGCGCCACCAGGACACTTCCGGTGAAGTTGCCGCTCTCTGCAAACGGCTTTAAATAGGATTCGAGACGAGTGGCGAAGCGAGTATCAGGCTGGTTCTCGCTCGCTGCAATGGCAGTCAGAAGAAGTGCGCATACAAAACACTCAATCGCAACAACTCGAGAGCGTTGGCAGGGCATGGAAACAGCATTCTACTCCGCCCAGAACGGCTGGGAACAACGCTTCAGCTCAGCGCCACCAAACCGCTTAGTGCCGGGCGAGCACGTGCTCCTTCGGAGCTTCCGCCGAACTGGCCCCTTCCAAATTTCGGGCCTTGTCGCCATGAAAGAAAATCAAATGCACAAAGAACATCACAATCAGCACAGCCCCGAAAGTGCACACAATGGTCGCCCCAGTCGGCAGATCCATGAGCACGGAAAAATAGACGCCGAGCGCTGACACCAGGGTCCCCATCGTCCAGCCAATTGCCAGGCGCCGCCCAATCTTGTCGGCGAAGAGCATGGCGCCAACCGAAGGCACAATCAGATAACAAAACACCAGAAGCACGCCGGCAATCGCCACTGAGGACGTCACCACAAATCCGAATGAAGCGTAGAACAGAAAGTCCCAGAACCGGATATTCAGCCCGGTGGCCTCCGCCTTGGCCGTATCGGTTGAGATCAGTAGAAATTTCTTGCGGAAGAAATAATGAAACACTCCAATCGCCCCATAGAGCACCGCCGTCTTGAGAACTTCCGCGCGGGACACTGCCAGGATGTTCCCCACCAGCATGTCCTTGACGCGTTCGGTTTCACCGGTGGACTTGCTCATCGCGAGAATGGCGGTGGCGGAAGCCACGGCATAGGCGATACCGATGAACGCCTCTTGCGGGATGTGTCCGCGCCGCGTACGCGCCAGGGAAAAAATGCCCGCTCCCAGAAACGTGAAGCCCAGGCTCAGAAAGTAAGCGCCACGTCCGTGCGGATCCATGCCGACGAGAATGGCGATGGTCGCGCCCAGCGCGGCGATCTGCGCCAGCGCCAGGTCGACGAAGATCACGCCTCGTTCCACGACGTGCACACCCAGATAGGCGTGAATCCCGGTCAAAATCAAACTGGCGACAAAAGGCCAGACTAGAAAAGGAAGAATGTCCATGCATCTCCTGGCAAATGTCCTGCGAACACCTGCATAAATTACTGCGTCGACTGAAACGCCTTGGTCAACAAAGCAATATCGTAATCGAAGAGTTGAAAGTAGTTCGTAATCTCTTTCACGCCTCCGACCGACGGCATGTACTCGACGACAACCCCATCAGTTTGACGCGCAATGGAGTCCGGCGTTTTGCGGTCGAAATACGGTTCCACCATGATGACCTTGACGTGATCCCGTTTCATCATGTTGCTCAGCTCGAATGTGTGGCTCGGCGTCGGAGGAATTCCCGGACGCGGCTCTACAAAGCCGACCACGTCCAGACCAAAATGTTTGGCAAAATTCGGAGCCGAGTTATGGTAAGTCACGACTCTGCGTCCGCGAAACGGCTTCATATCGGCTTCCCATTTTTTCTCGGCCTCGCCCAGACGGCGGTCGAAATCCTGAAAACGCTGCTGAAAATATGCTCCGTCTTCGGGATCGAGTTCGGAAAACTTGGCGGCGAATCCCTTGGCGACCCGTCGACCGTTGTCCGGATCGAGCCAGTAGTGCGGGTTCCCCAGGGGGTGGACATCGCCCATCGCGCGCGTGATCGAGCCTTGCGGGATTTCCAGTATCTCCGAGAACTGCGAAGCGTCGAGGTAGCCGTTCGCTCCCGGCTGAATGCGGGAGTTGCAACTTTGCGCGATCAGCGGCGGCAGCCATCCGATCTCCAGTTGTAATCCCACCACCACCAGCAGGTCCGCCTGCCGCAGCTTCAACAGAAAACTTGGCTTGGCCTCGACGAAGTGGGGGTCCTGATAGCCCCTGGCCATGGACTCGACGTTGATCTTGTCGCCGCCCACTTCCTGCGCTAACGCCGCCAGGTCCGTGGTTGCGGTGACGATATTCAGTTTCTTGGCCGCCGCCATCGTTGGCGAACCAAGTCCCAGACCCAGTAACGCAATCCACGTGAGTAACAATCCATGCTTCAAAACAAGTGTGTTCATTCCATCTCCTAAGACTAGAAAGGATGCGCGCCGTGCGCTCCCAGCGAGAACAATAACTGCAACAGCAGTTCGTTGGTTTTGTGATTTCCCGCGTAGTCGGTGAAGCGATACTGCCCACGAATCTGGCTGAACTCGCTCGGCCAGTAGGTCAGGATCGCCGAGCCGCCCTTGTCCGTAAGATCGGCTGCCCTTGCCCGGTCTGACCAGTCATAGCGACCGCCCACGAACCAGCGCCGCTTGAATTGGTATTCGCCCGACGCGTACATACCGAACGCGCGCTGCTCGAAGCCGGTCTCGTGGCGCTGGCTCCAGATGAACTCGCTGCGTCCCACGAATGAGTTGTAGATGGCGCGCCGCAAGGGCTTCCATCGGAACGTGGCGTCCGCACCGTACAGGCTCGTGATGAAATTGGTGCCCAGCTCGTTGTGCCCGCGGGCATATGAAGCGCCAATCTCAAGGTTGGTAGACTCGGTCAGATCTTTATAACTGCGCAAGTGAGCGACAGTGCTGACATCGCTCTTGTCGTGCGACTGAAACACCAACTCGTCCCCGGAACCGGAATCGCCACGAAATACTTGTCCGGTAGCGGAAAGAAAAATGCCTTTAGGGAACGGGATAATGCGCTCGACCGAAACTCCGGCGTCATCGATTCCGTCTTCGCCGCCGACCAGATTCTGCGTCACCAGCGGACGATCTACAAACGGTAGCACGTGATTGTGCATGCCGTTGACTTTACCGAACGCCGACCGCATTTTGCCGACGCGAGCCACGAAGTCTCCCGGCAGCGCCGTGAACGTGATGAAACCTTCTTCCACGTTCACGCCTTGCTCGCCGAAAGTCAGGAAGAAGTCACCCTTCGCGTACGGATCGATGACCGCCTGCACACCCAGTTCGGACTCATGCATCTCCAGCGACGGCGACGGACGAATCGAGTTGCCGCCAGCGAACGCGACGAAGTCGCCGATCATGCTGATATCTGGATTCAACGCTTTGGCCGCCGAGCCGCCGGCGCCTCCCAGGCTGACCGGCGCAGCCGCGACACTCTCAATCGGGGCGCTCGCCAGCGCCTCCGCAGAGACCGGCGCCGGGGCGGCAGCAGGAGCCTGACCGGCCTGCGCCTTCAGTGCTCGCATTTGCCCTTCCAGCGCGATCAAGCGGTCTTCCAGGTCGCGAACTTTCTGTTGCAGCGCAGCGTTGTCGTCCGCCGAAGACGCGGCGTTCCCCTGCTGCGCCAAGGCGAGGCTGGCGGCGGCAAATGCAAATAACAAAAAGATCAGCGGCTTCATGACAAGCTCCCTGTGAAAACGGAATTCTGGCAGGATCGGTATTTTTGCAGCCTGCCCCAAGAACTGGGGCTGCGATTTATCGGACGGGCGGCGCGCGCATGTCCAACCGCAGTTCGCGGCGGAAGGACCTGGGCTGCAACGAAACCAGAAGTGTCCGGGCGTAGGTCGGGACCAGCGAGAACAGAACAAAAATCAGCGTGATGAGCAGAGTCTGCGCCACGGCGCACACTGGACACAGCGTTGGCGCCCGTGAAATCGAGGCCCCCACACCGGCCGCGGACGATTCCGAGGGCGAGCAAACGTGCGCTCCCTGCAACACCAGGGCCAGGCACACCACACCCACGATCGCCAGTAGAAGCGAGTCAGGGGCAAACGATGGGCGGCTGGAAAGAATCACACTGCTCTTTCAGTCAGATGCATTCGGCGGCAGCATAGTAGCTTACAGGCTGCCACTTAACCCGGATTCTAACACGCGGCCCCGGAAGCCCCGGCCATGACTACTCATCGTTTTCGCCCGTGGATCTGCTTCCCTGCACGCGTTCGCTCTTCACGTCCGGCACATAGACCGCATGAACGCCCTGCCCGGCGGCAACCTTTTGGAAGGCGGCAATGTCGGCGTCGCGAACCTGGTTCCAATGCGCCAGCAGCTCGTCAGTCTGTTTTTTCAGGCGATCGAAAAGCGCATATTGCGACTCCGTGGGAGCCGAATCCGACGCGCCGTTTACCGACAAGGCCAGGAATGCCAGCTTGCCGTCGAGCCCCGGCGGGTAGCTCAGAGAGTCTTCGTTCGCGCTGATCCTCAGGTTGATCAGCGGATCGCGTACCGCAATGAGCTTCGCGTCGAGTCCGCCGGCAGCCTCCAGCACGCTCTTGTAGGCGTCTCCCGGCGGGAGCCGCTTCTTGAGCCCGTTCAGTTGCTCGCGGACATCCTCGATCTGGTTAACCGTGTCGTACACGCGATTGAGCTGCTCGCGGACATCCGAGAGCAGTTTGAACTGCTTCTGCAGATCCTCCGGCGCGGAGTTCACGCGGGAATCGATCTTCACTTCCAGCGGAGCCGCGAAACTCTTGCCCTCCGCCGTCAAACGCACCTGATACTTCCCGGGCAAAGCCAGAGGACCACTCGCTCCGTCGTTATACTCCCAGAGGTAATAGCCGGGGACGCGGTGCGCCTCTTCATAGTGCAGGTCCCACACGAAACGATTCAGGCCCACTTCCGCCTTGATTTCTTTTTCCGGCTTCTTGTCTTCCGGATCGAGCGGTTCGTCGGGCAGCTGTACTTTCAGGCTCGAATAATCGCGAATCACGGCACCCGCCGCATCCAGGATTTCGATCTTCACTTCCTGCTTGGGTGCCTGTTTTAGATAAAAATAGATCTTCATTGCCCACGGAGTCTGCAAACTGGCGCAGCGGAGAGACGTCGTCCAGAATCCAGAAGGAGCGGCCATGCGTCGCCAGCACCAGGTCGTCGTTTTTGATGATCAGATCGTGAACCGGAACGATCGGCAGATTCAACTGCATGGCGCGCCAGTGAGCGCCGTCGTCGAAAGAGACGAACACGCCGCGCTCGGTTCCGCCGTACAGCAATCCCTTCTTCTTCGGATCCTCGCGGACCGCTCGCACAAAAGCAGTGTCAGGGATGCCGCTTACGATCCGAGTCCAAGTGTTGCCGTAATCGCTGGTCTTATAGATGTAGGGATGAGATCATCATTCTGATGACGGTCAATCGCAGCGTATGCCGTCCCGGCATCGTGCGGAGACGCTTCGATCAGACTGACGCGGCTGAACTCCTGCACTTCCTTGGGCGTAACGTTGCTCCAGGACTTGCCTTCGTCCTGCGTAATGTGGATGAAGCCGTCGTCTGTCCCAACCCAGATCAAGCCCTTCGTCAAGGGCGAAGGCGCAATCGAAAACACAGTGTCGTAATATTCCGTGCCCGTGTCGTCGATGGTGATCGGGCCGCCGGAAGGCTGCTGCTTCGACTTGTCATTGCGGGTCAGATCGGGGCTGATCGCTTCCCAGCGCATCCCACCGTCAGTGGTCTTGAAGACGCGTTCGCCGCCGTAGTAAATCGTGTTCGGGTCGTACGGGGACATCACAATGGGCGCCGTCCACTGAAAGCGGTGTTCCAGGTTGGCCGCGCCGCGCGCGTCTGAGAGATCGGGCCAGACGGCGATGTTCTTGACCTGCCCGGTGCGCTTATCGAAGCGTGTAATGTTGCCCTCGTAGTCGCCCGCGTAGACGATATTCGGATCGGGCGGATAGGGCGCAATGTATCCTGCCTCTCCGCCGCCTACCGCATACCAGTCGGCGCGGCCAATTCCGCCATCGTCGCTGCGGCTGGCGATCGCAATCGTGGAGTTATCCTGCTGCGCCCCGTAGACGTAATAGGGATCGCGAGTGTCGGCGATGACGTGATAAAACTGCGCGGTCGGCTGATTATCTTCCCGCGTCCACGTCTTGCCGCCGTCGAGGCTCACGGTCGCCCCACCGTCATTGCTGGCAATCATCCGGCGCGAGTTTTTCGGATCAATCCATAACCCGTGATTGTCGCCGTGCGGAACTTTGATCTTGTTGAAGGTGTGTCCGCCATCCGTCGAGCGGAAGAATTCCACATCGAGGATGTACACCGTATTGGCATCCTGCGGATCGGCAATCACGTGCATGTAATACCACGGCCGCTGATACAGGCTGTGATTGCCATTCACCAAATTCCAGGTGTCGCCGCCGTCGTCGGAGCGATACAGCCCGCCAGCTTTCGCTTCGATGATCGCGTACACGCGATCGGAATTCGACGCCACTGCCAATCCAATGCGGCCGTAGGGCCCCTTCGGCAACCCGTGCTCCTCGAGTTTCTTCCAGGTGGAGCCAGCATCGGTGGAACGGTAGAGGCCGCTGCCAGGTCCGCCGCTGGAGAGGTTCCAGGGCTTGCGCCGGGTTTCCCACAACGAAGCAAATAAAATGTTGGCGTTGCCGGGATCGAACGCGATGTCAATCGCGCCGGTGTTCTCATCTTTATAGAGCACCTTGTCCCAGGTCTTGCCGCCGTCGAGCGAACGGAAGACTCCGCGCTCGGTGTTGGGACCGAAAGGATGGCCGAGCGCAGCTACGAAAACAATGTCTGGGTTGCGCGGGTTGACGATGACCTTGCCAATCGCCCGCGAATCCTTCAGGCCGACGTTTTTCCAGGTCTTGCCCGCGTCCAGCGACTTCCACACGCCGTCGCCGTCGGAAATATTTCCGCGGATGCAAGCTTCGCCGGTTCCAACGTAAATGACATTCGGGTCGGCTTGCGCCACCGCCAGGCTCCCAATCGACGGCGCGCCGTGTTTATCAAAGACCGGCGACCAGGTGGTTGCGCCGTCGGCCGACTTCCACACGCCACCACCCGCCGCGCCGAAGTAATACGTGGTCGAATCACCCGGAACGCCCGCGGCGGTCAGCGACCGTCCGCCGCGCAGCGGCCCGATCGCCCGGTACTTCATTCCTTTGAAGAGTGGGTCGCCTTCCTTCTTCTTCGACTCTTCCGATTGAGCGGGCACCGGCGGCGCCGTCTCCTGGGGCGATTGCGGGTTGCGGTTTCTTTCTTTTTGTTGCGAAAAGGCCGGGGAGGAGAACATCATCGACAAGACGCCGAATGCTGCCGCATAAAAAACAACCCGATGCTTCATGAACGTTGTCTCCGGGGGAAGAATGAGTGCGCCTAATGGTAATGCCCGCGGCCCAAACCGACAATCCCGCATCGTTTTTGGCGTGGACCCCACTTATTCGACGGACCCGAACCCGCTTAGTCAACAGGGGTTGTGGATAAACTGCGGTTGACTTCTGTCCACTGCAGCCTAGAATGTTTCAAACATTTCACTACCTATTTGTTTGAAACGGGATTGCGCCAGAATGCAGAGGAAATTTTCATCCAACGAAGTGATGATGCTCACGGGGATCACGGCCCGACAGCTGCAATGGTGGGATGAACGCGGCATCGTTGTCCCAGAACGCAAAGGACACAGCCGCAGCTACGCCTGGGACGAACTGGTGACAGTGGCAGTCATCTGCCAGTTGCGGCGGCGCGGATTCTCCCTTCAGCGGGTTCGAAAAGTCATCCGTTTCCTGCAACAGGAATTCGGGACCAGCCTGGCAGCCACAGCAGGCGCGGCCTCTGAGTATCACCTGCTCACTGACGGCACGAATCTGTATCTGCGAACTTCCGCGCGGCAGGTGGTCGATGTGCTCAAGAATTCGCGACAGCCGATGTTCGATATCTGCCTGAGCGACGAAGTCCGCCGGGTGAAAGCGGAAATACAGGCACGCAAGAAGAATGCAGCGTCCGAGCACGCACGGCCCTTGCGCCGGACTCACAGAGCGTAAGGGGAAAACGGGGGGGAAACAATGATGATCGGCGAATTAAGCGTTCTCAGCGAATGGATTCCCGAACAAATGGAACCCGGCACCATATTCGTGCTGGAGAATGCAGGCGAGGTCGGCGAGAAAGAAGATCCCTACTGGGCCGTGCTGTCGTGCCCGACTTGCGGGACGCTCGGATTGATTACTCGCAAGCAAATCGCCGGCTTGCTGCCCGTGATCTGCGGCTCGTCGCATTGCTCGGCGCAGTTCTTCATTAACGATGAGGAGATCACGCCGCGCAAACCGTTCTAGAAAATCTGGAGTAGAGACGCGGCCTGCCGCGTCTTCAACGCTGGGTCTTTACCGCCGCCAACTTCACCGGCACCTGCTCGACAATCTCGACATCGAACCCTTCCAGTCCGGCCACGCGCCGGGGATGATTGGTGAGCAGGCGAATCCGCTTCAAGTTCAAGTCCGACAGAATCTGCGCGCCCAGTCCAATGTCGCGCTGCGTCTTGCGTTCGCTCTCGGGAAGAGTTGGCAGGCGACGTTCGCGATGAAATGTCAGAAACGATTGTTCGCCAATCTTCTCCGCAGAAAATCCCTTGGAAGTCTGATGCAGATAGATCAGCGCGCCGCGGCCTTCTTCCGCGATGGCTTGAAGCGACCCTTGCAGCGTCGCGCGGCAGTCACAGCCGGTGGCGCCGAACACGTCTCCCAGCAGGCAATGTGCATGCATGCGCACCAGCACGGGACGCGTCGAGTCCGAAATATCGCCGCGGATGAACGCGAGATGCGACCCCCCGCCGTCGACTTCGCTCTCGTACGCAATCACGCGGAATTCGCCGTGCTGCATCTCGACCGTCGCCTCGCCGACGCGATGCACGTACCGCTCGTTCTGCATCCGGTAGCGGATCAGTTCCGCGACCGTGAGCATCTTCATTTCGTGCATCCGGCAAAATTCCATCAGATCGGGCACCCGGGCCATGGTGCCGTCGTCCTTCATAATTTCGCAGATGATGCCTGCCGGGACCATGCCCGCCAGCCGTGCCAGATCGACCGAAGCTTCGGTTTGTCCCGCGCGTACCAGCACTCCGCCCTTGCGTGCGCGCAGCGGAAAAACGTGGCCCGGTCGCGCCAGGTCGGTGGGCCGCGTCGCGGGATCGATTGCGACCTGAATCGTGTGAGCACGGTCGTAGGCCGAGATGCCGGTGGTGACTCCCTGCCGCGCGTCAATCGCCTCGCAAAATGCGGTGCCGTATTGCGAAGTGTTCTCGGCGGTCATGGCGCCGATACGGAGATGGTCGAGCCGCTCCTCGGTCATCGCGAGGCAGACGAGGCCGCGGCCAAACTTCGCCATGAAGTTGATCGCGCCCGGCACGGATCTCTGCTATAGCCGTGGCCACGTCGGTAAATGGGCTGGCTGGACTCATAACGCTCTCAAGTTTAGCACCATGAATGAGGCACCCCTTCGGCCCTCATTTTGTAGCTTCGGCCGCCTGAAAATCTACAATCTGTTTCAGTGTCTCCGCCGGAACGCCGCCACTGAGCATGCGGCCGTTGATGGAAACTGCGGGCGTGCCAGTGACCCCCACGGATTTCCCCAGCGCCACCGAAGCCTCGATGCGAGCTTTGGTCTCGGGCTTGACCGCGCAGGCGGCAGTGGCCTCGGCATCGGCGCCCGAATCGGTGGCGATGGCTTTCAATTTTTCCTCCGCGTTGGCCTCGGTTATACCTTCCTGCTGCTCAAACGTTTTCTGAATAAACTTCCACACCGCATCGTTTGAGGCACGGCCCACGCAATCCACGTAGCCCGCCGCCTTTTCCGCCCAATCGTGACTGGGAAGGGGAAAATTCTGAAAAACGAAATGAACACCCGGTTCCTGCGAAAGCACCGTCTCAATCGTCGGCGCAAGCTGTTTGCAATGCGGGCACTGCATGTCGCTGAATTCGACAATCGTCACGGCCGCCGTCTTGGGACCCTTCGCCGGCCCATTGACGCCTTTTTCCAGTTTGACCCGGTCTTGCTCGAACGGCTTGGGCCCAAATGGGATGATGTCGCCTGTCACTGCATGCTTGCCGTCGCTGGTAACGTAGAACTTATTCGTATTGGAACCCTGCGAGTCACTGATGACCACCAGGACTTCCGTGAGGCCCGGGATTCCTGTGGGACGAATCTCCGCGACTTTCCAGGTCATGCCCGGGTTGTAGCCGACCATCTGCTTCATGAAAGCGTCGACCGCCTCCTCCGAGGGTAGAGCGGACGCTGGAGCGGCCGACATTGTCGGCGTCGCCCGCTTAACCGCAGGTTGCGCCGCGGGTGCCCCTTTGGTTTGCGCGGCCATCGGCAACGCCAGGCAGAGAAATACAACGAGATTCTTGAGCATGAAACTCCTTTCAGGAAATCTACCAGACAGGCTGCCGAGGTCTCAATTTCGCGCCAACGCTCCCGCCCTTTTGCGTGCCGTCTCAAGTTCAGGACGCTCGTTTCCGACACCAACCTCGGCCAGTTTGCGAAAATATTTCGCTGCCGCGGCCGCATTGCCTGCGGTTTCCGCACTTGACGCCGCACCCCACAGCGCATTGAACCGGTTGGGCGCCGTCTTCAGTACGGCTTCATATTCCGCCATCGCCTCCTGTGGACGCACCTGCACGCGCAGTAACTCAGCAAGTAACTCGCGCGCCGGGATCACCGAACCGGGAGTAACCGGGCTCTTGTCCATGCTTTCTTCCAGGTCGGCGGCGGCGCGCATGGCCGTCGTCGCCTCCGCGGGCTTGCCCGACGCCTGCAGGATCCACGCGGCTACTTCCTGCCGCTGGACTTCGATCTGGCTTGACCAGTAAACATTCTTTTGCTGCGCGGCAGAGTCCCGCAGCCGGGCAAGATTTTTCTCGGCTTCCGCTGCGCCGGTCAGATCTTT
>WNFI01078652.1_pt1 | contig 13669 bp, 16 predicted proteins | sample 5400471 | NCBI WGS metagenome assembly WNFI01 (sample SAMN13153348, study PRJNA577476) | soil metagenome | isolation source: 100 cm saprolite on Douglas fir-dominated hillslope | place: USA:California | collected 2013-09-17 | reverse complement strand
GGGAACTGGGAATCGCCCATGGTCAAGCTCGACATTCTGGTAGCGGGCGAGCCGGTGGACGCGCTTTCCATCATTGTCCATCGCGATTTCGCATACGACCGCGGGCGCGCATTGGTCACCAAGATGAGACAACTGATTCCGCGGCAGATGTTTGAAGTTGCCATCCAGGCTTCGATCGGCGCAAAGGTCATTGCCCGCGAAACCGTTGCTGCCATCCGCAAAAACGTTTTGGCGAAATGCTACGGTGGCGACATCTCGCGCAAACGCAAACTCCTGGAGAAACAAAAAGAAGGCAAAAAAAGGATGAAACGCATCGGCAAAGTGGACATTCCCCAGGAAGCTTTCCTCGCGGTGCTCAAAGTGGGCGAAGGCGGCTGAAATGCATTTGCCCTGAAAATTAACCAGTTATTAATGTGCAAATCCCCAGTGAGCGAATTTAACTCTTCATACACTCCCCGAAGACCTATACTGCCCTGGTCCTGGTTCAATCTAAGCTGCTGATATCTAAAGGCTTACACGATGCATCCGGACTGGAGCAATGTGAGCTAAGTGGCTGAAAACTCATCGCCAACGTTCTTAGCCCCGCACGAATTGCACAGAGTTTTCCACACTTTTCAGGAAAACTCTGTGCCTCGCCGACTCAATTACTCTTCTTGAAGTTCACCGTAATATAGGTGTCCACCTCAACCGGCTCTCCGTTCAGCACGTACGGACGATATCTCCATTGCTGAACCGCATCCAGCGCGGCGCGAGTGAGCATCGGATGTCCGCTGATTATGCTCAAGCTCTGAATCGTTCCATCGCGGGCGATAATGGCATGGAGCTTGACTTCACCCTGGACGTTGGAATGGACCGCCATCGCTGGATACTCCGGGACTACGCGATTGATCAACATACCTTCATCCATGTGTGATCTCTTCACGGGCCCATCCGGGCGCTTGGGCACAATGGTTGGGCCATCAGAAAATAACTTCGGCGGTCCAGTCGGGTTGTCGACACAGTGCGAGTCAAAACAAGGTCTGGGGTCAGGGTCCGGCGAGTCTTTGCTTCGGGTTGCTTCTCTCCAAGGAAGTATCGGATATGCGCCTGACATGGTTACGATTTCGCGCGCATGAACTGGACGTCCTGCCGCCGGTCCTCCCGCGGGTCGCTTGTCGTGTGGCTCGGCCGCAGGCTTGTCGTAGCTGATCGGCACGGGCATGGATGAGCTGGTCAGCGGAATGACTCCGGCTGAAAGCAATGGCACAGCCACGAGCACGCTGGCTACCAGCAACTGAAAAGTGAATGCAGTGGCCATGGGCCATCTGCGGCGCCGAGGAGAAGTGGGTGAAGACTCCAGCAAGGTTTCCTGAAACATGTGTTCCTCCAGTGCTTGATGAATTGGACACCGAAGGACGTACAGGATGTTCCGGAAATGGGAAAAATAAAATGGCCGCCAGTTCGGCAGCCATGCGAAATTGCAGGAACAATTACGGTTTCTTTGGTGTCGTGGGCGCAGGCCGCGGCGGTGCTGGAGTGGCGGGCGCCGGCACGTTCGATTGCGCATTGTAAGCATCAATCAATTGTTTCGTAATGACAGAGCTGGGATCGGCCCAGAGCACCGGGTTCTGCGGGCTGGAGACATCCAGCACCACGGCGTAGCGGTTGTCCAGCGCATATTTTTTCATGACATCAATCAGCTTGGTGCCGATGCGGTTCACGATGTCCTGCTCGGCCTGCTGGTACTCCGCTTGAGCGTCGTCGACGCTGCGTTGCAGGGTTTTCTTCTTGGCGTCAATGGTCCGGGCGCGGTTGGCGCGTTCTTCCTCGCTCAGTTTGTCGCCGGTTTTCTTAAGGTCGCTGTCCAACCTTACGATCTCGTTGTTCAGGGTTTCCAGTTCGGTTTTCCTGGGGCCGAACTTTTGTTCCAGAGCGCCAAAATCCCTCTGGCCTTCGTTGGTGTTGACGATGACGCCCTGAATGTCGGCAACGGCGATCTTGGTTCCCACCGGGGCCGAGGCCGGAGCCTGGGCCAGGGTGGAGTTAGCGAACAGTGCGCTCAGCCCAAGACTGAGGACGATGGTGGACAGTATGTGCTTGCCTGGCATTGAAATCCTGGCTCCTTGCGATTTTTTCAGGCGGCAGGCCTTTGGCTTCTGCCGCGAACACCCGTCACTGCTGAATCCTGACCGCGCTCACGTTTACGGCTTCTTGGCGGGCGCGGTTCCGCCAGCCGGCCGGGCTGCTGTGCCGCCCGTTGTAGTCTTGGCCGCGGCTACCGGGACCTCTGCGTCGTAAGCCGCCACCAGGTCCTGGGTGATGATGGTGCCGGGATTTGCCCAGAGTACGGGGCTCTGCGGAGTAGAGATATCGAGAATTGCAGAGTAACCGCGTTCGTTCGCGAATTTCTCCAGGACCTTGGCCATTTTCTGATAGATGCGCGTCGCGATGTCCTGCTCGGCCTGCTGATACTCGGCCTTGGCATCGTCAAAGTTGCGCTGAAACACTTTTTTCTTGGCTTCAATGGTCCGGGCGCGGGTCGCGCGTTCTTCATCACTTAGTTTGGCGGCCTGGGCTTCGAGCTGCTTGGTCAGGCTGTCAATTTCCTCGCTCTGAGTCTTGAGTTCATTTTGCTTGGGAGCAAATCGCTGATTCAAAGCCTCGAGCTCTTTCTTGCCTTCATTGCTGGTTCCAATGGCTTCCTGGATGTTGATGACACCGACCTTGGATGGGCCGGCCGCCGGGCGGGTGCCGGTGGTTTGAGCAAGAGCGCCGGCAGAAAGCAGAGCGCAGCAGCCAATGCCGAGCGCTAAAACACGTATTGTTGAGCTATGAAACATTTGGATACTACACTCCTTGAAAATTACGGCTTCTTGGCCGGTGCAGTGGCTGGACGCGCTGGCGTTCCGCTGGGGGCCGCTGGCCGGGGTTGGGCCGCAACGCCTGAAGCTGCGTTGTAAGCGTCAACCAGGTCCTTCGTGATGTTGGTGGTCTGACTTGCCCACAACACGGGACTCTGCGGATTCGATACGTCCAGGACCACGGTAAAGCCGTTGTCCTTGGCGTACTTGTCCAGTATTTCCAGCATTTTCTTGCCCAGGCGGTTGACCACTTCCTGCTCGGCCGCTGTTACTTCAGCCTGGAAGTCCTCGCCATTGCGCTGCAAGATCTTCTGTTTGTCGGTTATTGCTTTGAGGCGCGTGGCGCGCTCTTCGTCATTAAGCTTGTCACCTTTGGCTTGCAGGTCGGACTGGAGCGCCACGAGTTCATCATTCTGGGCCTTGAGGGCATTTTGCCTGCCGCCAAAACGGGCCTGCAAGGCCGCCGCTTCTTTCTGGCCTTCATTGGTAGCGGTGATCGCATCCTGAATGCTCACAATGCCGACCTTGGGACCGCCCGCCTGCGCGAAAGCGGCGGTGGAAAAAAGAGTGCATACCCCTAAGGCCAAAGCCAAAATGCGGGGCTTCGATATGAATGTACCAGACATAATTGCAGCTGACATGGGACTCTTTGAACTCCTTAAAGCAATCTTGGACAGGCTATTCGTCGCGACAGGTTTCTGGGGCAATCCCCCAATCGGCGCGGAAAATCTGCAGAGAGGACGAATAAAACCATTATAGGTTGTGGACTTTGACACCGTCAAACGAACTTCTCCTCTGTTAGAAAGTCGTGCTAATGGTAAAGCGGAACGTCTTGCGCGGCTCCTTCAGCTTGAAGTCAGGCGCAAAAGTGGCCAGCGTGGTCAGGTACGTAAAATCGCCAGCGGCCCCCACCGGGAACATGCTGCGCGTGATCAATCCCTGGTTCTTGATCGTGGTATCCAGGATCAGCGGATTAAACGCATAGTAAATACGGAACGGTTGCTGCACGATGGGCAACAGCACCTGCAGTTCAAGACCGGTGGACATGCGAGGCACATAATTAGTGCCGGCCACAGCCTGCAAATTGCCGGAAATCTTGAGCGGGGTGCCACCCACGCATTGGAAGTTGACGAACTGCGGGCAGCCAAAAGAGGTGCTATTGATCACGCTCAACGAATCCGGACTTACCTTCAATTGGGCCGCCCGGGTAGCAAAATCGAAGCCAACATCGGCAAACGGGGCGAGGGTCACCGGACCAAAAACGTGGATGCGGTATTCAAAGTTGCCCACGAAACTGGCATCGCCGCCCGGCAGGTTGATGTTGCTGATTGGTATCGGAATCTGGATCCCGCAAGGCGGCGTCTGGCCATCGGCACAGCCCCGGCGCCGGTTTGCGGGATCAACCGGGACGACCGTGCCATCGGGATTCGTGAGCGTAACATTCCGTGCCGAGGTCACAAACACGTAAGGCGAGATCGTGCGGACGTCAAATCCGCGCAAGTCCGATTCTCCGCCCATGTAGAAGCGTTGGAAGGGAGGGGCCACGGTGCCGCCGAAGCCGCTGATGTAGCTGCCCTGAAGGCGCATGGCGAGGACGTGGTTTTTGATCTGACTGAATCGCGTAAACAGGACCACCGGGCGGTAGAACTTCACGTTGCCGCCCAATCCTGCCACTTCAGTCGAGATGTAGATGCTTCTTCCGGCGGTCGGCCCGATCGCCCGGTTCACATTGCTAAAGCTGAAAGCGGGCGTAACCGAACTGGTGATGATTCCTTTCAGGGCATTCGGTCCGGAGATGTTGCGGAAGGCCAGGTCCTGGAAAAGGTTGCGCGACGCATCTGTGAACGTGTTGATGCTGGTCCGGTCGTAATTGTACGAGATGGAAATGCGCTTGGGTGTGCGTCCCAGCACGTAGCTGGTAGTCGCAGTGAAGCCGGTGCTGGACTGGTTATAATTTAACAATTGGTTCAGGACGGTCTGGGACAGGTTGAGCTGCTGGCCGGCCAGGATTTGCGCCTGCTGGGCCTGGTTAAAATCGTACCGGCGCGTGTAGGCCTGAAATCCGAGTTGAATGGGGCGGTCGAACAGATAGGGCTCCGTGAAACCGAACACCAGGTCGCGTTGCAGGTTGCCGATGTTGGCCTGGACGGTCAGGGTCTCACCCAGACCAAGGAAGTTGTTGGTCTGATAATTCAGGCCGATGAAGGATCCAGACAGGCCGCTCACGCCGCCCGTAACGCCAATGCTGTTCTTGCCTTTCTCGCTGACTTTCAAGGTCAAGTCCACAGTGCCGTTGGCTTCGTCGAGCTTGCGGTCGGTATCGTCCTCGGCCTTGAGCGTATTGAAGTAATTGAGCTGGTTGAGCCGCAAAATGCTCAGCTCCCAGTAACGATAGTTGTAGACCTGCCCTTCCTGGAGCAGTAACTCGCGGCGGACCACTTTGTCCCGCGTGGTGGTGTTGCCCTGGATCTCAATTCGGCGCACAAAAAACGGCTTGTTTTCCTCAATGTCGATGTTGAGGGTCAGCATCTTCTTTTCGTCGTCAATCACCGTTTCGGGAACGGAGGTGTACTTGATGTAACCGTACTCCTCATAAGCCTTGCGCAGGTTCTCCAGGCCCTTTTGGATCAGGTGGGTATCGAAGGTGTCGCCGTCTTTGATGGGAAACAGGCCGCGCAGAAGCTGGGTATTAATGATGGCCTTATTGCCCTTGAAAACAATTGCCTTCAGCTTGTATTTCGCGCCCTCTTCCACCGACATGGTGATGTCCATGACCTTGCCGTTGCCTTTTTGCAGGAAAGGAATATGGAAACCGCCTTTGTCGCGGAGCTGGGTCTTGGGGTCTTCCACCGCGGCCTTGTAATAGCCTTTGGTCTGGAATTCGACCTGAACACGCTGCGTGTCTTCTTCCAGTTTGGACGAATCGAAGGTGCGCGCGAACAGGTTCTCCAGGAAGATGGAGTTGGGGATCCCGATGGGCTTCAGGTTCTTCATGGCCCGCCGCAACAAGCTTGACCGTAACGGTGGCGAACTGGCGGCCATGCTCAGCCAGCAACTGTTCCAGTACGACCTTGGCGTGGATGACTTTGGTGGGATCGTAAGGGCTCTCCAGCGTGAGGCCCACCTTGGCTTTTTTGAAACGATCCAGCACATCACTTTGGGAAACGGAACTCAGGCCGTGGTAATCAATGGTGCGAATAGTAGGCTTTTCCCGGAGATAGAAGTGGATAAACCAGCCCTTGGGTGACGGCTCGCGCTCGACGCGAACGTCCTCAAAATATCCGGTATTCCATAGGGCATGGAGGTCGCGTTCCAGCGCGGCTTCATCATAAATATCACCCTCGCGGGTGAAAATCTTTTTACTCAGAGTTTCTGAGGGAATGCGGCGGTTGCCGTGATAGACAATCTTCTCAATGACTTGGCCGCTTTGGGCAGCCGCGTAAGGCCCCGGCGTTGCCAATAGGAAAATGCTCCAGAGAACCAGCACAAGAACGGTGCCGAGCGTCGGAGCGTACCCCCGGCTGCTTGTTTTTGACCTGAATATATGACTACCCTCAGAACAACAAGTTGGGAAAACGTTGATTATACGGGAGCTACTGCTGAACCGCCAAGAAACAGCGGCCCCGTATCTCACGGTCCAACCGAAAAGCGCGAATCAGCGGTGGCCCGGGCAGGCGACAAGTTTAACATGATCGCCAGCCGGAACACATCTAAAGGTCTCTTGTCGCGTCGCCCGTTACCGCTGGTCTGGCTTCGGCGCGCCGGTTATGATTTTGGACTGAAAGCGACCAGTCCGAGAACAGCATGCAGGACTCGTGCTCCGTATTTAAACAAGAACGCAGCTGCGGACAAAACTTGCAGGAAATCTTCTAGAAATCATAGAGGTCCGAATAACGTCTTTGCCTGCTTCAGTTGCGATCTCGCTGGCGTCACGTCCCCGAAGCCGGCTCGACTTCGACCAGGCAGGAATAAAAGGTAGCGCCCCGGCCAATATCTGTGAGCGTTTCCGACGTCAGAACATTGATGCTCTTGCCATCGGGAGAAAACCTTGCGCTATTCAGCCGCGCCGCCAGCACTCCGGGCTGTACCGCGCCATTGACATGGGCGCGTAAGCGTACCTCGCCCCGATCATTGAACACCCGCACCCAGTTGCCTTCACGGATGCCACGGCGCGCGGCGTCGGCCGTATGGATTTCGAGCAGGTCGGGATGTTCCATTTTTTGTACGGACTCGATGTTGGTGAAAGTTGTGTTGAGAAAATTGTCCGCTTTGCGGGACAGCAACTCCAGCGGGAACTGCTTTGCCTTTTCCGCGTGACGCGATTCAGTTGGTGGGATAAAAGACGCGATCGGGTCCAGACCTTGTTCTTTGAGTCTTGCGTTATAGAGTTCGGCTTTGCCGCTGGGTGTTGCGAAGCCGCCTTTTGCGAAAGGAAGAAAAGGTCCGTCGCCAAGTTTCAGGCGAATGTGGCCTTCGCGCTCGAGCTGCTCGCGGGTAATCTCCCCGAGCCGTCCGTTGGGATCGGTAGCCGCGCGCGCCCCAGGCTGGCCAAGAGCTTCATCGATCATTTCGTCGTCAGTCTGCCGGAAACAGTCGTCGGTAAAGCCCATGCGCTGTGCCAGTTCGCGGAAAAGGTCGTTGTTGGAGCGGCATTCTCCGAGCGGGCTGATCGCTTGCTGCGACATTTGCAGATAATAATGTCCGTACGCGGTCTGCAGGTCTTTGTGTTCAAAGAACGTTGGTCATGGACCACGGTAAACAAATCAGGACGCAAGAATCCGCGGCGCACGTCAGTGTGGTTCGGCGCAACGCCAGCGGGATTCGAGTTATAGACAAAGATAGCGTTGACGGACGGATTGTCGAGCCGCGTCAAAGCCTGCCCTAGTGATGACATGTTGACCACGCGCGCCGCGCGTCCGAGAGGACTGCGCAACATCAGGTCGGGCCGTTCAACAGCTTGCTTGTCGAGAGGAAACGACCCGCTGGTCGAAAGCTGCAATCCGCCGCCCACTTCCTTCCAGGATCCGGTAATGCAAGGCAGCATGGTGATCGCGCGGACGGCCATGCCGCCGTTTTGCGCGCGCTGCACGCCATAATTCACGCGAATCACCGCCGGACGAACGGTCGCGTACTCCCGCGCCAGCTTCATGAGGTCCGCGGCAGCGATCCCGGTCCACTTGGCAACCCGCTCCGGAGGATAATCCTGCACGCGTTCCTTCAACTCCTCAAAGCCCAGCGTGTATTTGGAAACGTAATCAGCATCGTGAAGATTTTCATTGATGATCACGTGCATCATGCCCAGCGCCAGCGCCACATCGGTCCCCGGATTAATCGGCAGATACCAGTCCGCAAGGCGCGCCGTGCGTGTCTTATAAGGATCAATCACGATCAGCTTCGCGCCTTTGCGCCGCGCTTCCTCAATAAACGGCCACAAGTGGACATTCGCTCCGTGAATGTTCGCGCCGTGGGCCATCCCTGTATTGTTCAGGACTCCAAGCGTGCCGCCATAGGAGTAGGGAAGAATGGCCTCAGGGCCGAAGTCGGATGAAATCTGTTTCAGGCGACCAGTAATTTCCGCAAAGGCTTCGTCCCAGGTGATTCTTGCGAAGTCGCTGGCGTCACCGTTGCCCTGCCCTTTGGGCGCAACACGCCGCATGGGATACAGCAAACGATCGGGCGCATAAACCCGGTCCAGATACTTGGTGACCTTGGCGCAAAGAAACCCGCGCGTCACCGGATGCGCCGGATCACCCTGAATATGGGTGGCTTTGCCATCTTCAACCGTAATCAGGACGCCACAGGCGTCCGGGCAGTCATGAGGGCAGGCGGCATGGACAACTTTTTTCATAATTCCAATTCCGACATTATAGAGGGTGCCTGATCGTTCCCGTTAACAGGGAAAATTTCTGCACCAAATTCCCTGGTAACAGGGAAAATAACAGGGAAAATAACGCGCTTCCCGCCGCATCGTGGTTTGTCGATCGATGGGATCGCCAGCAATGACGCATCTCCCAGCGATTCTGCCGGCATGGCATCTCCCGATTTTCTGCATTCCGAACAGGGAACGAACAGAGCGGTAACAGGGAGAGAACAGGGAAAACTCCTTTGAAGATCGCCGTGATCCACGGCACGCCGGGACAGGTCGCCGTGATCGGGAAACCAGACCCCTCGACCAGGAAGGACACAAAGGAACACAAAAGGAGGTCGAAAGTCGAAATTGCCCTTCCCGATGTCGGCGACCTGTCGTGCGACCCGTCCCGGCGGGCCGTGGATAACGGCGATTCACAGGCTTACTCTACTGCAAGAATCAGAAACTGAACAGGCAACAAAAACGATTATTTTGGGCTGTTTTGTTTCCGGGGACGGCCGTGTCTTTTCAACGAGTTACGCGGTTCAGGCAATCATTTTCCCCCCTTTCCCCTCGCGTTGTTTTTAGTTCAGGCGTCCCCCCTTTCCTCGCTGTCACTGGGAATCGGTAGTGCTGTGGACCGGCAGCCATTCCTCCAGAATTTTCTGGTCGCCGGTGTGGACGTCAGAATACGTGGCCTGGAGCGCAAAACAGGGCTCAATCCTGAGCGCCAGCGATGTCTTGTCCTGAAAGTCGAGGCTGATCGAGTGATATTCAGGTGTGGTGAACAACTCGACCTTGTCGAGGGTCTTGCCTTTCATCTGCGGGAATTCGTCCCGCCTGCCCCGGCGTGCCGTGGGGCTAGCCGTGGATTGCGAATTGCTAACTGCTGCTTTACCTTCACGACTGGCGCGAAAGAATAATAGGCGCTGTTGTGCTTTGTCCGAATTGTAAAAAGCGGCTTAACCCCGAGCCTGAGGTTGAGTCACCACAATATGAGTACGGATTTGAGAGTGAATACGATTTGCGAAGTTTTCTGCAGGAAAACGGTGTCAACGAATTCGGCGTATAACCCGTCCGATTCGTTCGAACAGGAATTCCTTGCACTATTGAAAAAGCACGGTGTGAAATTCGACCCCAAATATGTATGGGGCTAGACCGGAAGACGGCAAAATGTATCGCCCCTCCGGGGCTTGGCGTTCGTACTCACGCTTACCCAGGGCTTACGCCGCTGGGCTAGGCTTTGCCGCCCCTTCGGGGCTGGTCGTATCACACGACTCTCCAGACACAAAAGGAAGACCGAAGAAAGCATTCTGCGCAGCACAGATGACACTCCCTGTTACTTCGGTAAATTATCGTTACTCGTCGCGCTAACGGCAAGATTTTGCCAGCGTAACGATGTCCTTCACTTCCAGAATTTGTTTTGGATAGCCTTCGCTGACAGTCTTGATCATCGCCAGCCCCACTTCCTGCAATGTACAAAAGCCCGCAGGGTAAAGCGCCCTGCCAAGAGGATAGAGCCACATAAAAAACCTGTAATAGCTTTTTACGTTTTTCTGGCCTGGCATGGCTTTCATAAAGGCAGGGCGGAACATGTAGGCGTGTTTGAACAGCCGCAGCAAAGCATTTTCAGTAGCGCCCTTTACGCGCGCCCAGGCGACTCGTCCTTGTTCACTGCTGTCGGTGCCGGCGCCCGTTACGTAACAAAACGTCATCTCCGGATTCACTTTCGCCATCATCTGCGCCACGTTCACTGTGAGGTCGTACGTGGTGTGCTTATATTCCTCTTTGCTCATACCGACGGACGATACGCCCAGACAAAAAAAGCAGGCGTTGTATCCAAGCAATTGCTGCTCGATGGACGCCAGATTGAAAAAATCAACATGAATGATTTCCCGCAGTTTCGGATGCGATATTCCTCCCGGCTTTCGATTGATGACCAAAACCTGTTCTACGTCGGGATGGTCCAGGCACTCGAGCAGGACACCTTCCCCGACCATGCCCGTTGCTCCGGTGATGATGGTTTTGATATTCATGGATCTCGAAAACAGGATGCCTTGCGGCCGAATCGTGATCTTAACAGCCCGCCCTTTGTGGAGACAAAAGCGTGCAGCTAAAGAGACTGCGTGAGAACTTTTGAACCGCAATTAACTTGATTTTCGCCAGATTCTCGGAACCCTGTCATCCTGAGCGGAGCGCCTGAACGGGTCTCGCCCGTACCAAACTTCTGGGCGCGGAGTCGAAGGATCCCGAAAATGTTTGCATTACAAATGCAGACTCAGGGAGTTCTCCCCACACTGCATGGAGCAAACGCCTTGAGTCAGCGTGGCGCTGCTGTTGTCCTCGGGATCTTTCGACTGCGCGCCCATCCGTACGATGGCAATCCCCGCCATCGCTGCGCTTCGCTCAAGATGACAGATGCGAAAGGCCTCGACAACATGTGATCATGGGCTTTCCACACGACGAAGCGTACAGGGGCTAAAGCCCGATGATTTCTTTTGCGCTTGAAACGGCGCCGCTGAAGCCCCTTCGCCGTAGCTCACGACAGGGCTAAGCCCTGATACAAACCTTTGTTATCGGCTGGAGATGGTTGGTAAACTTTGAGCATGGCAACCCAAATCGGAGCTGTCTTGCCTGCCTGGTCAAATCGACTCCTTGCCGAATTCGATGCTGCTGACCAAAGCGCCAGGGAACTGATCACTGGGCTCACTCCGGAGCAGCTTAACTGGCAGCCCGCACCCGGTGCATGGAGTGTCGGGCAATGTCTTGAACATCTCTGTATCACCAATGAAGCTTATTTGCCGGCGATCTCGGGCTCACTGGCAGGCAAACCCGACTCCGCCGTGCAGGAGATCACGCCAGGGTGGTTCGGCCGGTGGTTTATTCGTAGCTTTATCGAACCGTCGCCTCAGACCAAACGCGCCAAAGCGCCCAAGAAGATTGTGCCGGGCGCACGCGTCGAACTTTCCGTTCTCGACCGTTTCCTGCGCGGCAACCAGGCCGCGCGCGAACTTGTTCGTCACGCCGGTGATTACGATGTAAACCGCATCAGGTTCAGGAATCCTTTTATTCCCGTGCTTCGTTTCACCGCGGGAACAGGATTACAGATCGTCTCCAGACACCAACGCCGGCACCTATTGCAGGCGGAGCGTACAAAACGGTCATTGGACTTTCCGCGGTAGGGCGGGTGGGCCGCCCTCGCATAGAAGTATCAATTCAATCCAATCACTCTTAGTTCGAAGAGCTGGCTTTCTGGTTCTTGACCTGCAGATTATTCACGACCTGCTGCACGTAGGGCACTCTTGCGGCCACGTCCTGAGCATGCTCGCGATTGTATTGCGAGTCCACTTCGCCCGTCAGCGTGACTACGCCGTTCTTCACTGCGTATCTCACGTTTTCGCGCAGGCTGTTCTGGATCAGCGCAGCGTCCAGGTTCTTCTCGATGCCCTGGTCCAGATCGGAGTTGATGGCCTTAGCCTCTTTTTCCAAACCCTTCGGAACCACTGCGATCTGATTGGCGACAACCTGCCCGCCCGCGTAGGACCTGGCGACGGTTTCGGCCTGCAACTTGTCGTTCTCGTTCGCCACTTGTCCGTCGAGGGTCACAACGCCTTTGCTCCGGTCCTGACTCACGGAAACATTCTTGAGGCCTGCCTGGTCGAGCGATTTGCGAATGTTGTCGGCAACATCGGGTGATTTCGCCGCGTCCGAGCATCCTGCCAGAATTCCCACCGCGAGCAGCGCGAGTGCGGCTACTGACAAACTGAGTTTTTTCATATTCACTCCTTCTGCAATGGGCTGCGCCAATAGTATGGATGCGTTTGTCAGACATTTTGTTTCCCCTTGCGATTGTGAAAACCGGCCATTCAGCACCGTTGACTTATTCTTCGTGAAGCGCACTGTATGCCCAGACAACTGTCTTCCGAAAACTAGACTCCAACAATTGGGTTCCCGTTGCCACGGAAAAAAGCAGGGACAATTACTCGACGATATTCTGAAGGCAAACGCTGGAGGCAAAAGTATGTTTCACTTAATCTGGTATGTTCTGATTGGGCTGATCTCGGGGCTTATCGCGAAATCGGTGATGCACGTGCACCTGACGATCTTCTGGACGATTGTCCTCGGCATCATCGGATCAATCCTCGGCGGCGGCGTTAGCCACATGTTTTCGCGCCCGAAAAACGAACGATATCATCCTGCCGGCCTCATTCTTTCCACACTGGGCGCGATGCTGGTCCTCTTCATTTGCCACAAACTGAAGATTCATTTGCCCGAAATCTGATTCTCAAGCGCAAGGCAAACGGACCTAATCCCCCGCTGACCCCAGCAGCGGCTTGGACTGCGGGTTGCGTTTGTGGGCGGCTTTCCATTTGGCTACGCGGATACGGAAGCGGTCGAGATAGAGATAAACCACCGGCGTGGTGTAGAGCGTGAGGGCCTGGCTGACGATCAGTCCGCCTACTATGGCAATTCCCAGAGGACGCCGGAGTTCCGCGCCGGTGCCCGTGCCCAGCGCTAAGGGAAGTCCACCGAGCATGGCGGCCATGGTGGTCATCATGATAGGACGGAAACGCAGCAGGCATGACTGGTAGATAGCTTCTTCCGGAGCTTTATTCTGTTCACGTTCTGCCTGGATGGCAAAATCGATCATCAAGATGGCATTCTTCTTCACGATCCCTATCAGCAGAATGATCCCAATCAAGGCAATGATGTTGAGATCATTCCCGGTCAGCATTAAGGCCAGGATCGCGCCTACACCGGCGGAAGGCAGCGTGGAAAGGATGGTGAGAGGGTGGATGTAACTCTCGTACAAGATGCCGAGCACAATGTAAACGGTGGTGAGCGCCGCGAGAATGAGCCACGGCTCGCTTTGCAGCGAAGTCTGGAAAGCCGCGGCCGTTCCCTGGAAAGATCCGTGGACTGAAGCGGGCACGCCGATGTCGCGCATGGCGTTTTCGACGAGTTTCGTGGCGTCGCCGAG
>WNFI01080027.1_pt1 | contig 13670 bp, 7 predicted proteins | sample 5400471 | NCBI WGS metagenome assembly WNFI01 (sample SAMN13153348, study PRJNA577476) | soil metagenome | isolation source: 100 cm saprolite on Douglas fir-dominated hillslope | place: USA:California | collected 2013-09-17 | reverse complement strand
AGCGGGGAGCGAGCCGATCACCAGAACTCCCACCGGCAGAACCATGTGCCAGAGCGTATCGAGCAGCAGAGGCCCGCCACCCAGTTCCCTTCCGGCTTCCGAATTCATTCCGCCCACCGGAAACTTTCCTGAATGGAGCGCGAGCATAAGAACGATCAGGGCCAGCAGCAGATCGGGTAGCGCCAGCAGCGTGGAGGTCGCGGCGGAAAAGATGCGGTCGATCCATCCTCCCCTGCGCCACGCCGCCAGCACTCCCAGAGGAACGGCGATCAGCCAGGAAAGCACCAGGGCGGGCGCGGTCAGCATGAAGGTGTGCCGCGCACGAGGCCACAGCAGCGGCAGCACCGGCATGTTGTAGGCGAATGAAATTCCCATATCGCCCCTGGCCACCGAGCGCAGCCAGAGGCCATAGCGCACGGGCAGAGGCCGGTCGAGACCGTAATGAGCGCGCAGCGCGGCGATGGTCTCGGGTGAAATCTGCGGATTCACCTTCGCCTCGGTGAAATAATCGCCGGGAACGGCGCTGGTCAGGGCAAACAGAATGATCGAGATGCCCGCGAGCTGCAGAAGAGACTGGCCCAGGCGGCTGAGGAGATAGCGAATCACAGCGCCGCCCCGATTCCCGGAGTAGCCAGGCTTTGGCCCGCCGCGAACAGCGCCTGCGTCTCATAGTCCGCCGCAGAGGCAAGTTCCCTGGCCGCCAGGTTCTCCACCATGCGGCCTTCATGCATGACCAGCACACGCTGCGCGAACAGCGCCACAAAATTCAGATCGTGGGAAACATACAAAGTGGTAAGACCATGCGCGGCCTGGAGTTCCAGAATCAGTCGAAGCATCTGCGCCTGCAGGGCCAGGTCGAGTCCCGAAAACGCCTCGTCGAAGATCAGCAGGCGCGGCTGCACCGCCAGTGCCCGGGCAATGGCGAGGCGCTGGCGCTGGCCTCCGCTGAACTCGCGCGCGTGCCGCACTGAAGAAGCCCGATCAAGCCCGGCTTCTTCCATCAGCTTCAGGGCTTTCTCCCGGCGCGCTGCGGCCGTGCTCCAGCGCAGAATCTCCAGCGGTTCGCGGATAATCTGCTCGGCCGTCATCCATGGATTGAGCGCGGTGCCGGCATCCTGAAAAACCATCTGCACCGGATGAGGATAATTCGGGGTGACGGGACGCAGAGCCGATCCGTCAATCAGGATTTCGCCGTCGCTCGGAGTTTCAAAACCGGCAAGACAGCGCACCAGCGTGGATTTACCGCTGCCCGACCGGCCCACCACGGCGGTGGCGGTGTAGCGCGGCAGCGTGAATTCCACGCCCGTCAGCGCCTGGGCGTCGAAGCTTCCGCGCGAGAACATGCGCTTTTGCCGGAAAGTCTTGCTGAGATTGCGCACCTCCAGCAGCGGCGATGCGCCGGCGGAGTCTTCCGCCACCGGAATCCCGGCGGCGGAAAATTCCCCAGTGGGCGAGATCAGTTTAAGTAAATAAGGATCGGCGCTTTGCTGAAGGTCGCTCAGCGCTCCCCGGGCCGCGATCTCGCCGTCGCGCATTACCACCGCGCGCGCCGACATCGCATGAAGCACGCCGGGGTTGTGCGTGATCAAAAGGATCGCAAGTCCCATCTCCCGCTGCAGCCTCCGCAGCAGAGAGAGCACTTCCGCCTGCGTCACCAGATCGAGTGAGCTGAGCGGCTCATCGGCCACCAGCAGCCGCGGACCGCAGACGATGGCCTGGGCCAGCGCCACCCGCTGGCGTTCGCCTCCGCTGAGCTGGTGCGGATAGGCCCGGCCAATACGCTCCGGATCTTTGAATCCGGCGCGCCCCAGCACCGCCAATACCTCCCTTCGGCACTCGTTCTCGCTCACATCACGATGCGCCTTCAGAACATCGCCAATCTGATTGCCGGCGGTCAGCACCGGATTCAGCGCCAGCGCCGGCTCCTGAAACACCAGTGAGATATCGCCGCCCCGGATATTTCGCAGATCGCGCGGGCCCGCATGAAGCAGATCGCGTCCGCGATAAACGACGCTGCCCGAGGCGACCGATGCGTTGGGCGGCAACAGCCGCAGAATGGCCAGAGCCAGCGAACTCTTGCCCGAACCGGATTCGCCCAGCACTCCGACAGTTTCACCCGCGCACACTTCAAGATCGACGCCGCGCAGGGCGTGAACTCGCCCGCCCCCGGTGGTGGCGTAATCCACACTCAACCCGGAAATCTTCAGCAATGGCTCCATTGTTGTGTAGGAAACTCATTGTAGCGGCAGGTGAAGCCGGACCAAAAACAAAAACGAGCCTCCACCGCAAAAGACGCGGCGGAGAAACTTCCCGGGCGGAAAAACCCCCGCATTCCCGCAGGATTTTCCTTCCGCTCTAAAGAAAAGACCCGGAACGCCGATCTGGATAGAGAAGTTCCAAAGGTGGCCGTTCCAGGCATCCGCCTGCCACGGGATCCACAGGAACGCAGAGAGGTAATTGAGAATGCGAAAGCATCTGTTTCTGTTTGCAGCGGTATTGGTATTGGCAACGGCGCCTGCCGCCTTGCGGGCTGCGCCCGCTGAGGCCGGCGTAAAGCCGAAAGAGATCGTCATTGGGCAATGTGCCGCCCTCACCGGCCCCGCCGCGGGTCTGGGAACCGGAGTGCAACAGGGTCTGAAGGCCGCAATCGACGAGGTCAACGAAAAAGGCGGCGTGGGCGGAAGGAAGATCGTCCTTAAATCGATGGACGACGCCTACGAACCGGAAAAATGCGTGGAATGCACCGGCAAACTGATTGAAGAAGACGGAGGCGTTTTTGCTCTGGCCGGCTACGTGGGAACGCCCACGACAAAAGTTGCGGTTCCGATTGTGCAGGAATCCAAAGTCCCGCTGGTCGGGGCCTTCAGCGGCGCCATGCTGCTGCGCGATCCGGTGCAGAAATATGTGTTTAACATCCGCGCTTCCTACAACGACGAGACTGAATCGCTGGTGGAGTACCTGACCAAAAAGGGCGCAAAAAAGATTGCCGTTTTTTACCAGAACGATTCCTTCGGCCAGGCCGGTCTGAGCGGCGTGGAAAAAGCGGTCGCCAAACGCAATATGACGATTGCCGCCAAAGGCTCTTTTGAGCGCAATACCCTGGCGGTGAAGAGCGGCCTGGCGGCAGTGATGGCCGGGGAGCCGGACGCAATTGTCATGGTCGCTCCTTACAAGCCGACGGCCGAGTTTGTTCGTCAGGCGCGCGCCGCCGGCCTCAAAAGTGAATTGACCACGATTTCCTTCGTCGGCACGGAAAACCTGATCGCCGATCTGGGCGCGGATTCTGAAGGCGTGCTGATCAGCCAGGTGGTCCCTTCGCCGGCGGATTCAAGCCACAAGCTTACTCAGGAATATCAGGCGGCATTGAAAAAGAGCGCGCCGGATGCCACGCCGTCGTACGTGAGCTATGAAGGTTACATCAACGGACGGGTGCTGATTGCCGGGCTGCAAAAAGCGGGCGCTGAGCCCACGCGCGAACAACTGGTGGAGGCCCTGAATGCCATGGCCAACGTCGAAATGGACGGGATGAAAATCTCTTTCTCGGCGCAAAATCACCAGGCGTCAAACACCGTATTTCTTACCCGAGTCAAAGCCGGCAAAGCCACACCCGTCGGACAATAGCACGACCTGAGGAAAGGGCGCGAAGATGAATGTCCGAAAACAACTGCGTATCCTGCTGAGCCTGTCTCTGGTCGGGCTCAGCGTGGTCGCATTGGTGGGAATCGTTTCCGTGGTAATCATCCGCGGAGACATTGTCCGCCTTTCTCAGCAAACCTCGCCTTTGCAGGTGAATCTGGCCAAGCTGCAACGCGGCTTTGAACGCATCAGCGGCAACTTTGCCCGCATATCGGCGGCCGGCCACGAAGACGAGCTGCAGAGCATTGAGAAGGATACCGAAGAGACCCTGGCCGAAGTGGAACGCATCGCCGCCGAACTGAGCCGAACTTCAGGATCTTTGAACGGCGCTTTGCCCGAAGAAATGCGGCGGACCCACCTCGAGCTGCACGCCATGGCGCACGAACGGCTGAAAGCTCGCCGTCGAATCGGCGAAGCCTACCAGAATGTGGCCCGTGAAATCGGCGGCGCGGTGACCGTCACCCAGACCCTCTCCCGGACCATGGCCGATTTGCAAAAGAGCAGCCAGGAAGGCCTGATGCGGTCGAAAAAGACCAGCCAGGAATCGAATGCGGGTATCAAGGCCATGCTGATATTGCGCGAGAAGATGGGGCAGTTGCAGCCACTGGTGCAGGAAGTCCGTCTGGTGGACAAAAAGTTCCGCCTGAACGTGCTCAAAGACAAAGTCAAAGGCGTGCTCGACACCATCGGCGCGCAGGAAGTTTCCGACCCGAATCTCTCAGCGCAGGTAAAGAGCTTCGTCGAAAAATTCGATCAGGCATATGAAGGCGAAGGCGGATTGCTGGCGTTGCGCGCGGACATGATCGCCAATCCACAGGACGCCGGGATCAAAGACAAGTTTGAAAATAAGACTAAAGCGCTGAGCGCCATCCTCGAAGGCATGGGCGGCAAAATGCTGGAAGCCATCGATCCGCTCGAACTGGCTGTTCAGGTGGCCAACAACAACATGAACAAGGCCACTGAGCAGATCGCCGCGGTGGCCGGCATTTCCGCCACGACGGCGGAAGTGAACGCCCGGGCCCGCACCATCCAGGGGCTGGCATGGCAACTCCTGGCGGCCGGCGACGTCGCCGCCGTTGACCAGGCACGGGATCTGATTGCAGTCCAGGACCGACAGGTCCAGGAGAACCTGGCGGCCATGGCCAGGGACCTGACCGTATTGCAGCGAAAGTCCGACGCCGCCGCGGTGCAGGAAGCGGCCCGCGCATTCCAGCGTGTACATGAGCGTTTGATGGGCGGCGGAGGCATTGCTTCCGTGGTCCGCCAGGGCCTGGAACAACAGACCAGAGCCGAACATTTGTTTGCCACCGCGCTGCAATCCATCCGGCAGATTGCTCAAACGGGTTCTGAGCGCGCCCGCGACGCCGAAGGCGCGCAGGCCGATGCCGTCGGACGCATCCGGAACATGTCCGGCGCCACCGTCGTCATCATGCTGCTGGTGGGCCTGCTGGTGATGGCCACATCCGGCGTGGTGGGACGGAGGATACAGAAGCAAATGCTGACGGCCGAAGCCGGGCAACTGGAAGCCAACGAAGAAATGCGCCGCATGGTGGACACCGTGCGCAAGGGCAACGATGAGATGCAGCGCATGGTGGACTCAGTGACGCAGGCCGAGGTCAGCCAGCGCGAGGCCAATGAAGACATGCGGCGGATGGTGCAGGCGGTGCAGGACAACATGCAGACTCTGCGGCGCGCGTCGCATGATCTCACATCTTCGTGCGAAGCGGCTTCAGGCAATATTGAATCCGTGGCCGGCGGGGCCCATGAGATGAAGACCAGCATTCTGGAGATATCCAACAGCGTGTCCCGGGCGGCGGGCGCGGGAGCGCAGGCGGCCGGCATGATTCAGGCTTCGAGTGAGGCTTTCAACAGCCTGAACAACGCCAGCAAAGACATTGCCCGTGTCACCCATCTGATTCGCAGGATTTCGTCCAAAACACACTTGCTGGCGCTGAACGCCGCCATAGAAGCGGCCGGCGCAGGCGAAGCCGGTAAAGGCTTTGCCGTGGTGGCCAGCGAGGTAAAGGCGCTGGCGCATCAGGTAACGGAGGCCAGCGAAGAAATCGATACTCGCGTCAGGGCCACGCAGCAGGAAGTGGAAAGAGTGCAGGCGGCGTTTGACCAGATCCGTGAGTCGATTGAGCAGATTGGAGCTATGCAGGGGTCGATTGTTGCGGCCGTGGCCCAGCAGACGGCCACCACCAGGAAGATCGGTGAGAACATCCAGCGCACCGCGGAGCAGTTCAGTGGATCGGACTCCAACGCCGGCATTCGCGGGATGGCCCAGTCTCTTTCCGCCATGGCCGGCGAACTCGATAAGCTTTGCGGCGCGCGAAGCGGCGACGGCCTGGTCAATTAGAGCCCGCCCTGGTAAAGATTTTTGATTTGAAAATTGAAGATATGAAACTCATCCTCTTCCTCTCGTTTCCAGGTGGATGGTTTTGATTTTGCCTTTGCCTGCTTCCGAACATTAAAATCGCGCTCTCGCGCCGCCCACCGCGGATCATTGCCCGCCCCGCAGCGCTGAGAAGATTCACCCCCGATCCGGGGTTTTCGGCATGATCGCAGGCTCGGTTTTCCGAAAGCGCTTACATCTGTAAGGTGCGGGAAAGACGCTGGATTGGGATGATCCTTGAAATTTAATTAGAAATTACCAATTAATTAGAGGACCAACAGTACACTGACTCAACTTGGCCATCCGTCCATTAAAAACCATGCATTAGTACATTAAAAATGTAGATATCCCGGCTAAAAATATGTAACATCTCATCATTGTCGCGCTCCAAGCGTTGCTGAATTGGAAGTTTCTCAGCACTTCCGGAAAGATTCAACTCCAGTCAGGCAATGCGGTTTCGACGGAAAACCAGTTTTATCAGCACCCAGTGGGGAGAACACCGTGGCCATCAAGAAATTTCTCGGCCCTTCAGGCTTTCAAACGCTGACCCTGGTCATGACCGGGGTCTCCATTCTGATCTTCGCCGCCATGATGTCGCCTTATAACAGGGCGCAGGCCCAATTAAAACTTCTCAATCCTCAGGTGAAGGCCGCTGTAGCCGCCGAGAAATTCGACCGCTACTGCGCGCTGGAAGTCAAGGAAGTCATCGATCTGGCCCTGATCGAAGATAGAAAAAGGGCTGATGAACTCAGCCGGCATTCGATTCATATCGGTCCAATGCGCCAGAAGGCCCAGGAAGCGCTGACGGAGCTGCACAACGCCATCAGCGGCACGGAGAACTCAGGCCTCGACGACGGCGAGGGCGCGCGGCTGGTGGCGAGGGCCGCGGACGTCTACGCTCAGATACATCCGATTGAGGACCACATTCTTGAAACCGCAAAGATTTCAAGAAACAACGAGCCCGCCGCGGTGGTCATCAAGAACGAATACCTTCCCAAGGCCAGAGAGATTCTGACCATTACGGAACGGATCAGCCAGAACCGCGAAGAAAAAATGGAAGCCGCCATTTCCAGGCTCTCGGGCGAGCTGGATGGAATCATTCTGTACTCCGGACAGGAGATGCAGAAGAGCACCAGGTCCATGAACGCCAGCGCCGCGCAGAGCGCTCAGGGCCGGGCTTTCGCCCACCTGTTCGTGCAGCAGCTCATCAACGCGGAAGAATTCCTGATGACAGGAAACGCGGAATTCCCCTATCGAATTCGCGACGGCAACAAAGACTTTTTGACCCAACTGGCCAACTGGACGAACGAAGAAGCCAAAGACCCGGAGCCGGCGCGGTCGGTGGAGTTGCAGGATCTCGCCCGGCTGTCGCACTTCACCGATGAATTTCGGTCGAAGACCGAAGGCATGCTGGAGCTGATGGCCAAAGGCCGCAAGGAAGAAGCCAACACCCTGGTGGAAAGCGGCCTCGATCCCCTTATCTATGAAGGGATTCTGCCCCTCAGTACCGGCCAGACCGGCCAGCCCGGCCTGCCCGCTCAGGTTACCAGCGAGCCGCCCCCCATCGGCCTCGCGCCTCGCGATGAACAGGAGCTGGCCGACCACCTGGCATTCATCGGCAGGCGATTGACCCGCGCCATGTGGCTCACCGCCGCCCTGCTGCTGCTGGTGCTGGTGACGGCCATAGGCAGCCCGGTTGCCCTTTCCCGCGCCTACCGACAGGCGGTGCTGGAAATCGCCGAGCGCAAACGCACAGCCATCGAACTGGCCGCCGCCAAGGAACGCGCCGAAGAAGCCGATCGCGCCAAAGGACAGTTTCTGGCCAACATGAGCCACGAAATCCGCACGCCCATGAACGGCATCATCGGCATGACGGTACTGGCGCTCGACACCGATCTGACCCGCGAACAGCGTGAATATCTGAGCATGGTCAAAGGCTCGGCCGATTCTCTGCTCTCGCTGGTGGATGACATTCTCGACTTCTCGAAGATCGAAGCGGGCAAGCTCGATCTTGAAGACATAGAATTCAGCGTGCGCGAAACCGTGGAAGCCGCGGCCCGCACCCTTTCATTCCAGGCCCACCGCAAAGGGCTGGAACTGGCCTGCCGCATCTTCCCCGATGTTCCGGAATTCGTCACCGGCGATCCCACGCGCCTTCACCAGGTGCTTGTCAACCTGATCGGCAACGCCATCAAGTTCACCGAGACCGGCGAAGTGGTGGTCAGCGTCGCAAAAGAGATGGCCAGCTCCAGCCACGCGGTGCTGCATTTCACGGTCAGCGACACCGGCATCGGCGTGCCTCCCGAAAAACAGAGGTCCATCATGGAGGCCTTTACCCAGGCCGATAACTCCATGACCCGCCGCTACGGCGGCACCGGCCTCGGACTCGCCATCTCCTGCCGGCTGGTGGAAAAGATGAACGGCCGCATCTGGATCGAAAGCGAAGTCGACGATGGCAGCCAGTTCCACTTCAATCCCTCGTTCGGTCTGGCGCGCTCCATGCCCGATGCGTTTGCGGGATTGCCGTCGGCGTTGTTCCGCGATCTGCCGGTGCTGATCGCCGACGACAACCTCACCCACGGCCGCATTCTCGAGGAACAGCTGACCAAATGGCGCATGAAGCCCACGCTGGTCACCACTTCGCAGGAGGCGCTCGATCATATGCGGCAGGCCCGCTCACTCGGCAAGCCATTTCCCATCGTGCTGCTGGATGCGCAGATGAACGACGCCGGAGGGTTCTGGGTGGCCGAACAGGTGAAGGAATATCCCGAACTTCTGGCCTCCATTGTCATCATGCTGACTTCGATCGATCTGCGCGCCAGCGCCGCGCGCTGCCGCGAACTGGGCATCAGCACCTATCTCTTCAAGCCGATCAAGTGCAGCGATCTGGTGAACTCGCTGCGGGTGGTGCTCGGCGCCAGCGGCAACAAGCAGGCGGCACCCAGCGAACTGGCCGCTTTCCAGGAAAACCGCGGTCCGCTGCGCATTCTTCTGGCCGAAGACAATCGCGTCAATCAGGTGCTGGCCGTTCGCATCCTCGAAAAGGCCGGTTATTCCGTTACCCTCGCCGACAACGGCAGGGCCGCTCTCGACGCCCTGGAAAAACAGCACTTCGACATCGTGCTCATGGATGTGCAGATGCCTGAAATGGACGGCCTCGAAGCCACGGTCGCCCTCCGCCGCCGCGAAACCGGCACCGGCAATCGCATCCCCATCATCGCCATGACCGCCCACGCCATGGTCGGCGACAAGGAACGCTGTCTCGAAGCGGGCATGGACGCCTATCTCACCAAGCCGCTCCAGATGCGCGACCTGTTCAGCATGATCCGTGCCTTCGCGCCCGCTTCGGTTGAGACGATGGTGATGTAAAAAAACAAAATTGGGTAATTGCCAAAATTGGTAATTGAGTAATTGAAAACCTTTGATTTCACAGGTTTTCAATTCCTCAATTACCAATTTTGGCAATTACCCGATCTTTAGTTTTAGAATTCCCCACGATGCACACAATGATGGAGTACCCGCTGACGCTGGCGCCTGTCCTGGAGCGCGCCGGACAGATCTTTGCCGGTTCGGAGATCGCCTCGCGTCTGCCCGACCGCTCATGGCGGCGTTACAGCTATGGCGAGTTCCGGCACCGCGCCCTGGCGCTGGCTGAATGTCTTTCCGCCGCCGGACTGAAGAAGGGTGATCGCGTGGCCACGCTGATGTGGAACCACTACGCCCACTTCGAGACCTACTTCGGCGTGCCCCTCGCCGCGGGCATCCTGCACCCGCTCAACCTGCGGCTTCATCCCGGTGAGATCGCCTTTATCGCCAACCACGCTCAGGACCGCTTTCTCATCGTGGACGATGTGCTGCTGCCGGTGCTCGAAAAATTCCGCGCTCAGGTAAAGTTCGAACGCATCTTCGTGGTGCGCCACAGCGACGGCCCTCTGCCGGATGGCATGGAAGATTACGACCGCTGGCTGCAACAGGCCGGCGGGAAGTTCACGCCGCCTCCCATCGGTGAGAACGACGGCGCGTCCATGTGCTATACCTCGGGGACTACCGGGAACCCCAAGGGCGTGATTTACGCCCACCGGACGATCATCCTGCAGAGCATGGCCGCCGCCATGGCCGACACCACGGCGGTCTGCCGGCGTGACAGCATCCTGCTGGCCTCCTCGATGTTTCACGTCAACGGATGGTGCCTGCCCTACGCGGCCGCGATGGTGGGCGCGAAGCTGGTGCTGCCCGGCCCGGCGCTCGATCCTGAGAGCGTGCTCAACATCTTCGAAGAAGAAAAAATCACGATAGCCTGCGGCGTCCCCACCATCTGGATGTCTGTGCTGGAACTGCTGGAGAAAAATCCGGGACGCTGGAAACGCACGCGGCCGGTGCGTCTGATGTGCGGCGGCAGCGCCGCGCCCGAAGCCATGATTCGCGGCCTCGACCGCCACGGCATGACGTTGATTCACGCCTGGGGCATGACCGAAACCGCGCCCACCGCCACCATGAGCCGCCTGCAACCCGAGATGGACGACTGGCCGGAGGACCGCAAATACGCCGTCCGCGCGAAACAGGGCTGGCCTCTGCCCTTCGTCGAGCTGCGCATCATGACGCCCTCGGGAGAAGCTCCGCGCGATGGCCAGTCCATCGGCGAACTTGAATGCCGGGGCGCGTGGATCGCCGGCAGCTACTTCAACGCCCCCGGTACCGAAGACCGCTGGAGCAAAGACGGCTGGTTCCGCACCGGAGACGTGGCGGCCATGGACCCGGACGGCTGTATCCGCATCGCCGACCGCAGCAAAGACATGATTAAATCGGGCGGCGAATGGATCAGCTCGGTCGATCTGGAAAACGCGCTCATCAGCCATCCGGCGGTGCGTGAGGCGGCGGTGGTGGCCATCCAACATCTCAAGTGGCAGGAAAGGCCGCTGGCTGTGGTGGTCTTGAAAGATCAGGCCACAGCCACCGCTGAAGACCTGCGCGCATTTCTGTGTGATCGCTTCGCGAAATGGCAGCTGCCGGATGACTTCGTGTTTGTGGAGCAGTTGCCGCACACGTCAACCGGCAAGCTGTTGAAGGCGGAGTTGAGGAAGCAGTATGCAGCGTGGAACTGGAGCCAATAGGACAAGACTTTAAATCTAAAATTTTAAATTTTAGATTTGAAATCTTGTTCTCTACTCATAAGCCAGCGCCTGGATCGCATCCTGCTTCACCGCTTTCATTCCCGGGAAAATCGCGCCCAGCAGCGCCCCGCCGATGGCGATGCCGGCGGCGATCGGCCACCACCAGTAGACGGTTTCCTGGGTGAGCGACGCGGGGACGGCATGGGTCATCAGCCACTGCGATCCGTAGGTCATGAGGATGCCCAGCGCCACTCCCGCGCCCGCCAGCACCAGCGTTTCACGAAACAGCATGGTCAGGATGTATCCGGGAGAGGCGCCCAGGGCTTTCAGGATACCGACTTCGCGCGTGCGCTCGATCACGGCCGTGTACATGGCCATGAACACCACAATGAAGCCCACGATGGCGGCGATGCCGATCACCACGCCGATAAAGTTCCGCAACAGACCCACGCTGTTGACGGAAAGCAGCGAAGTAAATTCTTCCATCGTATAAATCGGATATTCAGGGAGCTTTGAACGGAGATCGGCCACGATATCGCTCGCCCGGGCCGGGTCGTCAATCTTAAGATATATCTGACTGAGATTACCGACACTTCCGGTGAGGTCCTGGATCACAGCGAGCTTCACGCACATGCGCGCCAGTTTGCCCGATTCGTAGATGCCGGCCACGCGCCACCTGCGGTTCACCAGCGGCAGAATGCTGCCGACCCTGAGCTTCTTTTCGCGGGCGTAGTATTCATCCACAATAATGTCGTCATCCTGAACGAGCGGCCCGCCCTTCAAAAACGTGAAGCCTCCGCTCAGCCGGTTGAACTGATCGACATCGATTCCCGTGAGCGAATCGAAGCCACCCAGCGGCTGAATCGCCGTGCCGGTGGCCAGCGTCACATGGGGCTGCTTCATGAAATATTTCAGCAGGCTTTCGGGCATCGGCGACGTGCTGAATGAAAGAACACCCGTCCCCTTGGGTCGCACCAGTATGTCGGCGCCCACGCCCCGGGCCCGACGGGCCGCACCGTGCAGCGTGCCGTAACTGACCCCCACCAGCGTCAGCATCATGGTGACTTCCACACCGATGGCCAGTACGCTCAGAAGAGTGCGAATCGGCCGGTGCAGCAGATTGGCGAGTATGAGATGGTTGATCAAAACGCGCAATTATAAATGATGGGCTGCGATACCCGCGTTTAGCCGCGAATGAATGCGAATAAACGCGAATTAAAGACAGATTCTTAATTTAAAATCCTGTCTCTGATTCGCGTTTATTCGCGTTCATTCGCGGCTAAGCTTCCCTTCCCCTCAAGTTTTCCTCATTCCCGCCGATAAGTCATTCGAGGAGTTTTCCCGATGCCGTCTGTCAAGCAGCCCACGCGGCGAAGCCTGCGTCGAAAAATGGTCCTGCCGGTTACGGTGATCCGCCGTGGCGGACAGGAAAAATACCTGTCTCACACCCTCGACCTAACGGACGATTCCGCCCGCCTGGGAGGTCTGCGCTATATGCTGGAACCAGGAGAGATCATCGAGCTCCAGCGCGGCGCAAACAAAGCAAAGTTTCAGGTCGTCTGGATGGGCGAAGCAGGCAGCGCCATGGAAGGCCAGGCTGGTGTGCGCTGCATTGAACCCGGCAAGGTAATCTGGAACATCGCTCTGCCCGCCAATGAAATCGACATCGCGCCTCATACAGGCGCCGTCCGCGCTGAACTGCCGCCGGTCCACACCGAAGAACGTCCGGCGGGCGAAAAGCGCTGGGCGCCAAGGCATGAGTGTTCCGGGGGCGCCAGCGTTCGCGCCGAAGGTTCCGCTTTTCCCGTGCATGGCGAGGTCAAGGATATCGCGCGCGGCGGCGTCTACATCGAGACAATAACACCGCTGCCCACCGACACTGAAGTTCACGTGAAGATGAACGTGGAGGATGAATCCATCGAATTTGCGGGCGTGGTGCGAACCGCCCACCCCATGGTCGGCATGGGGATTCAGTTTCATAAGGTCTCACCGGAAACCCGGCGCAAAATCGACAATGTCCTGCAACGCCTTCTCCGTAAGGCATCCCCGGCAACATCTTCTCCCGCTCCTCCGCCGGTTGCGGCCAACCCGCCTCGGCACGAACCCTGGCCGGAAACTTCGATCCTGAAACTGGAAGCGTATCCCGTGCGGGTGCTGGCCATGGCCTGCCAGACCCTGGCCGAAAACTTCGACACATGGAAGGCCGGCCGCGCGCCCTCGGAACTCGAAGAACTGCGTATGGCTGTGGATGAACTTCAGAACAAACTTTCTTCGGATGCGCAGAGGAAGCTGGTGAATTTCATTTCGGCCACCATGCCGCGCAGCGGTCACGCTTAGACCAGATTCTCTCCCTGGAAGTCTTTTCCAATCGGGGCCCGAACCCAGGCCCTGTTTTTTTTGTAAGGGACACTCAAGGTTTCGGCTTTCCCGCCGATGGAACCAGCAGGGAGTTTTATCCGATGTCTTCCGGAAAGCAATCGACCAGGCGCAGCCTGCGTCGAAAAATGGTACTGCCGATCACAATCGTG
>WNFI01167913.1_pt1 | contig 13672 bp, 9 predicted proteins | sample 5400471 | NCBI WGS metagenome assembly WNFI01 (sample SAMN13153348, study PRJNA577476) | soil metagenome | isolation source: 100 cm saprolite on Douglas fir-dominated hillslope | place: USA:California | collected 2013-09-17 | reverse complement strand
GAAACCGGCCGCTCATCAAGGCTAGCAATTACATCCGCGATCTTGTCCGCAGCCGTCTTCGTCAGGTACGCCTGTGTGACGCGGTCGAATTTCTGCCGCGCCGCTGCCCAGTCGAACGGATTTGTGTGGAAGCCGTGATAGTCGTCTCGCGCGGCCCGCAACACGGTCCCGTCATCAAGCTCGACTTCGAGGACTGCGGGTATTCGCTGCGGAAATCGCTCTGACAAGGCTTGATCAGGCGTAATGACGACACGCCGCAGCAACTCCTGGACATCACCGGCCGCAATCCGCTCCGGTGCGTATTGCTCCGGCTGCACTTCGCCGTCGAGAAGCGCGACCGCCAGCATGTAGGGCAGGCTGTGATCCGCCTCCTCCTTGCTGCGCACCGTGCGCTTGTCGCCCTCCTCGCCGCCGCCGATGATCTGATAGGCGACGCGGAACGTCTTGAGCCGCACGTCCCGCACCTTGTCGATCGAGAAGCTCGTCTGTGAGCGGATGTCCAGAGCAGCGTCGAGCGCCGATTGGGCGTGAATCTCGGCGTTGTGCTTCTTGAGGATCGTCAGCCGCACGCGCTCGAGGTCCTCTGAAAGCCAATCAATCTCGAAGGGCCCCGAAATCGTTTCCTTAAAGCCCTTGTTGCCTTCGAAGACCGCTGCCGGCCCGGTGATGCCGTGAGCCGCGAGCAGCGCCGCATGGGTCGCCGCCATTGCGACGTGCGGATAGGCAAGCCCCTTCCAATGAGAGAGCGTCCCGGTCCGGGTGACGCGCAACGCCACATTCGCGGTCCCGCTGATGGCGATGGCATTGGCGATCTGATCGGGCGGCAGGCGCAGCGCCTTGGCGACCCCAGCCGCCGCCGCGTAGGCGCCTTGGGTGGTATGATCGAAGCCCTTGTCCCGCACTGGCGCGACATCGCTCAACCGCGTGTGCACCTGATAGGCGATGGCCAGTGCGGTGAGAAAGTCGGCGCCGCTCGCGCCGCGCATCTCCGCCGCAGCCAGCACGGCGCCCATATTGTCCGATGGGTGATTGGTCTCGGACGCGGCGAGGTAACTGTCCATGAAATCGAGGTAGCGGCTCGCCGCCCCGTTGAAGAATGCGGCGCGGTCCGGCGCGGTCTTCCCGCCCCCGATCAATGTCGCGAGCGGCCTCCCCCCAAGCTCCTCGATCAAGCTGGCGATGGCCAAGATCGGCGGTGCGTCAAGGGCGCCGATCGCAACACCGATCGTATCGAGCACGCGGATTTTGAGCTGTTGCCGCGCCTGTGCGCTGATGTCGCCAAACCGCCTCTGGTCGACGAAACGGGCGAGCCGTTCAACTTCGGTCATGCCGGAATGCTCGGGCGATCCTGAGTTCGTATCCGTCAAAGCGAGCGTTGTACGCCAGAAGCGACCACGGCACCTGATGGTGGTCGGTCTCGAACCCGATGTTGTTTCCGAGGCCGAAGTTCACGACCGCATAGGCGATCTCACCCGTTGCCGCGTCGGCCATCACCCATTCAATCCGCCCGAGTCTATTGCCGTCGGCGGCGTATACGGGCGCTCCCTTGGCATTGTCGCTGACGACCAGCCGGCGGTTTCCACCGCTATCGCTGGCTGCCGCGGGTCGAAAGCTCTGCTCGGTACCCATTTCGTGCTCCTGCGCCAAGCGGAAGTCGATGATTCACTCTTCAGGGCTTGCCGACCCGTGCATTTCCGTTTGAAGGGGTGGCATGAGGCAACCGCTGGTTTGCTAACCGAACACGTATTTGGCCCTTCGGTTTCTTCATTGTGAAAAATTGCCGCGCAGAGACCCTACGGTATCCCGGAGCGCCTTCACCCAGCCGATTTGTGAATTGCTGGGCGATCCGGGACGGCTTGCGAAGATCGCGCATTTGTCCACACCGTCCCTTGCTCCACTCCAGGAATCCGTCCAAACGATCGGGCCTCCTTAACCCGTGCGGATCCCATCAATGGGGCAGAGGGACGCCATGGAATTTCATGCCGATCTGCATGTGCACTCCAAATATTCCCGGGCCACCAGCCGCGACCTCGACCTCGAGCATCTCGCCTGGTGGGCGGCCCGCAAGGGAATCGCCGTGGTCGGCACCGGGGATTGCGTGCACCCGGCCTGGCTTGCGGAGATCAAGGACAAGCTGGTGCCCGCGGGCAATGGGCTGTTCTCCCTCAAACCCGAGATCGAGGCCGAGATCTGGAAGACCCTGGCGCCCTCATGCCGGACTGCGGTGCGCTTCATGCTGTCGGTCGAGATTTCGACAATCTACAAGAAGGGTGAGCGCACCCGAAAGATCCATCATCTCATCTATGTTTCCGATTTCGATGCGGCTGACCGGCTCGCCGCAAGCCTTGGGCGGATCGGCAACATCGCGTCAGATGGGCGGCCCATCCTGGGGCTCGACTCCCGCGACTTGCTGGAGGTCGCGCTGGCATCCGGGCCGCATTCCTTTCTCGTTCCGGCGCATATCTGGACGCCGTGGTTTGCGGCCCTCGGCTCGCAGTCCGGCTTCGATTCCATCAATGAATGCTATGGCGATCTCTCCAACCACATCTTCGCTGTCGAAACCGGCTTGTCCTCCGACCCGGCAATGAACTGGCGGGTCTCGTTCCTCGACCGCTATCGCCTCACCTCCAATTCCGATGCGCATTCGCCGGGCAAGCTCGGCCGGGAGGCGACACGCTTTTCGTGCGAACCCGATTTCTTCGCCATCCGGCGCGCGCTGGAGACGGGCGAAGGCTATGAGGGCACGGTTGAGTTCTTCCCCGAAGAGGGGAAATACCATCTGGACGGACACCGCGCCTGCGGCGTGCGGCTCGACCCGGCCGAGACCATCGCCCACGAGGGACGCTGCCCGGTCTGCGGCAACCGCGTGACCCTCGGCGTGGCGCATCGCGTGGAGATGCTCGCGGACCGCAAGGAAGCCGATGCGCTGCCGCCGCCGACCGCCGGCGCTGTGACGAACTTGGTGCCGCTGCCGGAGATCCTCTCGGAAATCGTCGGCGGCGGTGTCGCCTCACAAGGCGTGGCGCGGGCCTATGATCGCACTACCGCTGCGCTCGGCTCGGATTTGTCCGTGCTGGAAGAGGTGCCCGTCGAAGACATCGCCAAAGTCAATGCGCTGCTTGGCGAGGCGGTGGCCCGGCTGCGCGCCGGCACCGTGATCCGGCAAGCCGGGTATGACGGCGAATACGGCGTGATCCGTTTGTTCAAAGAGGGCGAGCTCGATCGCCTCATGAGAGGTGACCTGCTGTTTGAGGCTCCGACGCGCCGTCGCGTACGGGTCAAGAACAAGGCCGCGTCGGAGGTCACGGAGGCGCAAGAGCCGCGCGACGCGCCGTTCCCTCCCTACCCTCCCGCTTCCCCCACCCATCCCTCGCCCACCTGCGGGGGAGGGGTAGAGAGGGGAGTGGGGGAGGGCAGGGAGGGGGCCAGCCGGACCGGCGTCCTCGCCGCACTCGATGCCGACCAAGCCCGCGCGGCCGCAGCGGCGGACGGGCCGCTGATCGTCATGGCCGGTCCCGGCTCGGGCAAGACGCGCATGCTGACGCATCGCCTCGCCCATCTCGTGCTGGAACGCGGCGTGCCGGCGCCGGCGTGCCTTGCTGTCACCTTCACGCGCCGCGCAGCAGGGGAATTGCAGGACCGGCTTGCCGCTTTGCTGCCGCCCAGCGCAGGAGCCTGCGCGGTCCACAGCTTCCATTCGCTGGGGCTCGCGATCCTGCGCGCCAACGGCGCGGCGGCCGGCCTTAAACCGGATTTCCGCATCGCCGATGAACCGGAACGAAGAGCGGCGCTCGCGACGGCGCTGGGCGTCACAGACAGCAAGGCTGCACGGCTCATGAAGGCGATCTCGCGGCTGAAGCGCACAGGACTTAAGCCGGATGATGCGGAGCTAGCTTCGGCCCTCGCGGCCTGCCGCCGCCTGGGGATGGAGCAGAACTGGGTCGATTTCGATGATCTGGTCGGGCTATCGGTCGGGATTCTGGAGACCAATGCGCAGCTCGCGGCGCTGTGGCAGAACCGCTTCTCCTATGTTTGCGTCGACGAGTTCCAGGATGTGGATGAACCGCAATACCGGTTGCTGCAGCTTCTTGCGCCGCCCGCCGGCAATATCTGCGTGATCGGCGATCCGAACCAGGCGATCTATGGTTTCCGCGGCGCGACGGCGGCGTGCTTTACGCGCTTCCGGCAGGATTTCCCCTCGGCTCGCACGATGCGGCTTGGGCGCAACTACCGCTCCACCGGCACGATCGTCACTGCCGCCGCCCAGGTTATCGGCGAGGGAACGCCGGAGGACATCGTGCGAATCCTCAAAGGGGCCGGCCGGCCGCTCGGCTTTGCGGATTTCGCGGTGCTCTATCGCACCGGTGCGCAGTCAGCCGCACTCAGGGACGCGTTCGATCGGGCCGGCATTCCCTTCAAGAAGAGTTCCCCGGCGCCCATCGCCGGCCACGCCCTGGTGCGGGCTTTGTTGGGGGCGCTGGGGCAGCAGGGCGCCGATCTCCGCGCCCCGGACTTATCCGCGCGCATCGCCGCAGCAGCCGATGAGATGCGGCGAGACGGGGCCGACATCGCGGCGCTGGCCGAGGCAAAGCGCTGGCTCACCGCGCTCGCCGGCACCGCAGATGAGGCGCTGTTGCGCGAGCAGGTTGCCCTTCGCACGGAAGCGGATTTCTGGGACGCGCGCGCCGACCGGGTGTCGCTGCTCACCATGCATGCCGCGAAGGGATTGGAATTTCCGGTGGTGTTCGTGGTCGGTCTCGAAGACGGGCTCGTGCCGTTTTCCTGGGGCGCTTCAGGAGCCTCGGGGGCCGAAGACATGCCCGACGAAGGCGGCCCGGATGCCGAGGAGCGCCGCCTGTTCTACGTCGCCATGACGCGCGCCAAGGACCGGCTATTCCTCAGCCGCGCCCTGCAGCGCACCTGGCGCGGCCAGCCGCGCACCTTGCCGCCCTCGCCATACCTCCGCGATATCGCGCCAGAGCTGGTGCTTCATCAGGCGACTCGGCACCTATAGGAAGGGAGCATGCCAGGTCCGAGGATGCGTTTTCGTGCCCCGATCGAAATCAACAAGATAAATCCGTATGTCCGCGTGCGCCCCGAGCTGGCCGCCCGCTTGAGGCCGAATTGGCGCAGACCGATGCCGGTGCGCATCCAAGTTAACGGCAAGCCTGATATCCCCTGGCGCATCAACTTGATGCCCGTGGGCGACGGCAGCTTCTTTCTTTACCTGCACGGCCAAGTTCGCAAGGAGTCGGGCACAAGCGTCGGTGACGTTGTGAGCCTGACGATAGAGTTCGATGACGACTACAAAGGTGGGCCGGTTGATCCAATGCCGCCTTGGTTCGGCGATGAATTGCAGCGAAACCGCGCCGCGCAGCGTGGATGGGACAGTCTGCCGCCAAGCCGGCAAAAGGAAATTCTCCGCTACCTAGGCCAACTGAAATCCCCTCAAGCGCAGCAACGTAATGTTCAAAGGGCACTGCACGTGCTTGCCGGGGGCCAAGCACGCTTCATGGCGAGATCCTGGAATATGCCCAACGGTGAGTAACCTCCGATCTCAGTCCTATTGGATTCTACGCGGCTCGGGCCTTTCCTTCCAACCTTCGCGTCGACACGGATGGTCCCAGGGCTCGCACGGCGGCCGAAGTTCAGGCGCACCATGCAGGATGCGTCATCCGAGCCCGGCTGCTTGCGCAATCAGAAACAGCCCGACCCCGACGGCCACGGCCCCGGTGGCCCGGGCGACTCGCTTGCCGGCCGGTGCGAGACGCTCGACCGTGATGGCTGCCGCCACGACAGCCATCGCGCGCAGGTCCATGACCCCGATGACCAGGAGGATCGCCATCAGACCGAAACAGCAGCGGCTGCAATGGAGGCCGAGGCACAGGCCGTGTCGCCAGGCCGTGCCGGCGTCGGCCGGTAGCGCATGGCCGCGCCCGGGCATCTCCCGGCAGTAGGCGAGGTGACGCGCCTTCCACGCGGTGAACTGGAGCGAGCCGGCGATCAGGACGACCACACCGATCGCGATCGGAACGGCGAGCGCCAGGTCCAGCTCCTGCATTTCGACGGCCGCCAGCGCGACGCCCAGCGCAAAGGCGGCCATTCCGAACACGGTCCACACGAAGAAGTACGCCACGCCCACCAGCGCGGTGAGCCGACCCAGGCGCCTCTCGCCTGTCTTGCCAACGGCCTCCCGGTAGCGCCGCAGCATCGGGACCAGGGACGGCAGCATCATCGCTACCATCATCACGATCCACATGCCGAGGAATGACGCCGCGACGCCGGGCCACGTCTGTCCGGGCATCCGCATCCACGCCATCGACATCGTCCAGCCGCCGGACATCGGCATCTCGCCCGTCGCCGACATGGACGCGCACCACAGGATCGTCACCGCCGCGCTGGCGGCGAAGAGCAGCGCCGAGACGCCGAAGAAGGCTCGCTCTGAAGCTCGCTCGGAAACCATGGTGGTTGAGATCTCCCGTCCCCCGGTTGCCCCAACGGCGCCCACGACTTGGCTCAGCGCTTGTCGTACAAGTCGTGGTGGCGCCACCAGATGCCGGTCTCGTTGCGCCCCTTGGGGGCACGGTCGAGCCACTGGTACATGCCCCAGAGACCGTCCAGTCCGCGCGCATAGGTGGAATAGGTGTGGTAGACGACGCCGTCCTCGATCACGAACGCGCTCATGCCCGGCTTTTGGCGCATGAACGTGGCCGCGTCCGTTCCGGTCGTTGCCGCGATCTTGGCGAGGGGCCCATCCGGCGGCGGCGACTGCCACGCCGCCACGCGCTGGTAGTTGTACTCGGTGCCTCCCGCGCGCTGTTGCTCCTCGGTCAGCGAGACGTTGAAGTCGAAGTTGAAGTCGCCGCCGTCCGAGGACGCCCAGGGAAACGTCCACCCCATCCGCCGCTTGAAAGCTTGCAGCTTGTGGAGCGGCGCGCGCGAAACCGCGGTCATCGCCACGTCATGGTTCTCAAGGTGGACGACGGTGCCGTTGAACCCGTCCGCGATCGCCGAGCAACTTGGGCAGGCCGCATTGTACTCGGGGCCGAACATCAAGTGGTAGACGAGGAGCTGCGAGCGCCCTCGGAAGAGGTCTGCCAGCGAGGCGCTCCCTCCGTCGGTCTGGAATCGGTACGCCTTATCGACCCGGACCCACGGCAGCTCCTGCCGCCGCCGCGCCAGCTCGTCGCTGCGCCGCGTGAGCTCCTTCTCGGCCTGGAGCAGCTCGAGCCGCGCGGACAGCCACTCTTCACGTGTCCCGGTCATGTGTTTCGTCATCGCTCTTCTCTCCTTGCGTGTCGCGCGTCGTCGTGCCTTTCTCGACATGACGTGCGGGTGTTGGCCGTGAGATCGATTTAAGGCCGGGTACCGAACGGCGGGAGTGACAAGTGTGGCGGGATTCCGATGGACTCGATGATCACGGCCGCGGCGCGTGCGCTCGCCGCGGGTAATCCCCTTGGGGCATTGAACCAGGTCGCCCTGCGCGACGACGCGCCTGCGCTCGCGCTTCGCGGCATCGCGATGGCGCAGCTCGGCGATCTCGTTCGCGCGAAGGCTCTCGTGCGAAGTGCGGCGCGCGCGTTCGGGCCGAAAGAGGCTGTGGCCCGCGCGAGGTGTGTCGTTGCCGAGGCCGAGATCGCGCTCGTCTCGCGCGACCTCACCTGGCCAGCGAAGGCGCTCGACACAGCGCGGGCGACGCTCGAACAGCATGGCGACCGGGTGAACGCCGCGTATGCGCGGTATCTCGAGGTCCGGCGCCTCCTCCTGATCGGGCACCTCGACGAGGCCGAGCGTGCGCTCGCCGCGCTCGATCCTGCGCCCTTCCCGCCCCCATCGAGGGCCGCCTACGAGCTGGTGGTTGCGGGGATCGCGGTGCGGCGCCTGCGGACGAAGGCGGCGCGCGCCGCGTTCGCTCGGGCCAAGCGCGCCGCGCGCCACGCCGATATCCCTGCGCTGACGGCGGAGGTCCAAACCGCATCTTACGTGCTGAAGGTGCCCGCGGCGCGCCTGATTGCGCGTGGCGAGCAGCGTCTCCTCTTCCTCGAGGAGGTCGAAGCGTTGCACGCGTCGAGGGCGCTCGTCCTGGACGCGTGCCGTCAGGTCGTGCGTGACGCACACGCGGTCGTCTCGCTCGCAAGGCGTCCGGTGCTGTTCGCGCTCGCACGCGCGCTGGGCGAAGCGTGGCCTGAAGACGTGCCGCGGGGCACGCTCGTCGCGCGGGTATTCGGAGCGAAGCTCGCCGATGAATCTCATCGCGCACGGTTGCGGGTCGAGGTCGGGCGCCTTCGCACGGTGCTGCGGACGCTGGCCGGCGTGAGCGCGACGAAGCGAGGGTTTGCGCTCCAGCCGCGCCGCGCAAGCGAGGTCGTCGTGGTGGCGCGGCGCATCGAACAGCAGCATGCGACGGTGCTCGCCTTCCTTGCCGACGGTGAGTTGTGGTCGAGCTCGGCCCTGGCGCTTGCGCTTGGCGCCAGCCAGCGCACCGTGCAGCGGGCACTTGACCAGCTTGCGGCGGCAGGCAAGGTGGAGTCGTTTGGTCGTGGGCGAGCGCGTCGCTGGATGGCCCAGTCCCTGCCGGGATTCATGACAACCTTGCTGCTTCCCGCTCCACTGCCGAGTGACTAGAGCGGGATGACTTTTCTTCGAATCGTCATCCCGCTCTAGCTTATTGTTGGAGCATGATCTTTTCCGAAAACCGGTTCCCACTTTTCGGGATCATGCTCTAGGATCGAAGCATGATTCGATCAGCGGCCGAAATCCTCCGCGAGTATGGGCTCTTTCCGGGCGTCGACCACGTGGGTGGGGTTACGTTTGACGGTCGGCATGTCTGGTTTGCGTCCGGAGACAAGCTGAATGCCTTCGATCCTGCGAGCGGCAAGATTGTGCGCTCGATCGATGTCGCCGGTCATGCCGGAACGGCCTTCGACGGAGAGCACCTGTTTCAACTCGCCGGGGATCGCATCCTGAAGATCGATCCTAAGACCGGCCGTGTGCTCGCTACGATCCCGGCTCCCGGCGGCGGCGGCTCAGGGCTCGCGTGGGCCGAAGGGACGCTCTGGGTGGGGCAGTATCGGGACCGCAAGATCCATCAAATCGATCCCCACACAGGGGCGATTCTTCGCACCATCGAGTCCAACCGTTTCGTCACCGGGGTCACCTGGGTCGACGGCGAGCTCTGGCACGGCACCTGGGAAGGTGATGAGAGCGATTTGAGGCGAGTCGATCCGCGGACGGGAGAGGTCCTGGAGAGGCTCGAGATGCCGCCCGGAGTAGGCGTGTCGGGGCTCGAGTCCGATGGCGGCGATCAGTTCTTCTGCGGAGGCGGAAGCAGCGGGAAGGTGAGAGCCGTCCGCCGGCCCAGGCGAGGCTCCGCCGCGGGCGGCGGCTCCGATACCCCCGTCGACCCCACGAGCAAGTAGAAGGGCCTTAACGGCGGCGGCAACGGTTATCGATCACGCAACCAACTAGGATGCGTCGTCGGCGCGAGTGACCATGTCTGGTTGCCCATCCACAGGGATTTAACGGCGGCCGATTGGGCATGAAGCCGCAGCATGCCATGATACTCGCGACGGCGGCGAGGACGGAAGGAAATGGCGATGCCGGGTATCTGCGCAGAATTGGCAGAGTTGCTGAGCACAGTCCAACGGCCGGGCGACTTCTTTGCTTCCGGTCGCATGGAACTTCTGCCCCCGCGCTTGACGGTCGACGGCGTCGGCCAAATCGCGTTGCCGCTCCTTCCTGTTCAGGCCGAGCAGTTGATCGCGCTGGCAGAGCGCGCCCCCTATGGACGCGGCGCGGCGACGATCGTCGATACGAGCGTGAGGCGCACATGGCAGATCGGGCCGGATCGCGTGCGCCTCGATGGCAAGCACTGGCAGGCAACACTCGATCGGGCCGTTGCACTGGCCGCCGAGGGGCTCGGAGTCGATGAGCCTGTCTCGGCCGAGCTCTACAAACTGCTCATCTACGACAAGGGCAGCTTCTTCGTCAGCCACCGCGACACGGAGAAGGAGCCGGGCATGTTCGCAACGCTCGTGCTGGCGCTGCCCTCGCTGTCGTCGGGCGGCGAACTTGTGGTGCGTCACAATGAGCGCGAGGCAAGGCTCGACCTCGCTAACGACGACCCCTCCGAGATGACATTTGCCGCCTTCTACGCCGACTGTGTGCACGAGGTTCTCCCCATCACCGCCGGCTGCCGGGCGACGCTCATCTACAATCTCATTCGCAAAGGCAAAGGCGGCGCGCTCAGGCCACCGAGCTACGAGGCAGAAACGGCGCGCGCCAAGGTGATGCTTGAGGAGTGGGGGAGCAACAAGACGGCGCCGGATGACGGCGCGCCGGAGAAGGTGGTCTATCCGCTTGAGCATGCCTACTCGGTGGCGGAGCTCGACTTCGCCAGTCTCAAGGGTGTTGATGCGGCTGTCGCGGCGCTCCTCAAGTCCGCGGCGCCTCAGGCCGGGTGCGATCTGCATCTGGCGCTCGTCTCGATCGAGGAGAGCGGATCGGCGGAGGACACCGGCTCATACCGAAGCCATTACCGCGGCTATGACGATGATGACGACGCGTTCGAGGCGGGCGAGGTGTTCGAGCGCTTTGAGTATTTGACCGAGTGGCGGCGCGCCGACGGCGAGCCGGTTGCGCTCGGAGCAATTCCGATCGAGGAGGGCGAGATCTCGCCGCCCGATGCCCTTGAGGACATGACGCCCGACGAAGAACATTTCCACGAGGCCACGGGTAACGCAGGCGCCTCCTTCGAGCGCACCTACCGTCACGCAGCCCTGGTGCTCTGGCCACGGCAGCGGCGGTTCGCGGTGATCAATCAGGCCGGCCCTGCAGCGACTCTGCCTTACCTCGAGTCGCTGGCAGCGAAATGGATTGACGAAAGCGCGCAGCAGGATTCGGCGCTTTGGATCGAGGCGCATGAGCTCTCCGGACATATGCTCGATACCTGGCCTGAAGGGGATTGGTACGATAGCAGCGACGACGACAAGTACGAGGAGACCGGCCACAGCGTAGCAGACGACAAGCGGTCGCAACTGGCGCGTCTCCTTGCCGTGCTGACGGCGCTCAGAGACGAGACGCGGATCGCCGCCACCCTCGCGCTCCTTACCGCGCGCCGTGGACACGGCAAGAGCGATAACGCCGCCATTCTCGTGGCCGTGGCGCTGTTTCCGCCGGAGCGCGCGGCCCAAACGATCGAGGCGATCATTGCAAGCCACGCGAGCGGCGCCCTGGCGCCGTGCTGCGCCCTCCTGAGGGCCGCAATCGCGGGGCTCTTTGCGGGTGAGCCGAAGCATCTCGCCACCGCAGCCAAAGGCCTGATCGCGTCACTCCCAGGCGATCCTGCGCTCACACCCGTCGATCAATGGGGGCGCCGGCGCCACGTCACCCCTGGCGCCGGCGTCGTCGCCGATCTGGTGAGGATCGCCGAGCCGGTCGATGCCGAACTGGCCAGGCGATTGGCCGAGCATTTGCTCGCCTGGCCCAAGACCTACGGCGTCGACCGTGCGCTGGTTCCGGCAGTCAAGCGTCTGCTGGAAGGGGGCGCGCGAAGATCCGGCGCGGCCATGACGGGCCTGCTTGCCGCTGGTCTCGCGCATCTCGAGGCACGTGCGGCCGAACCATTGGATGCACCTCAGAACTGGTCGCGCGCCAGCGACATCCGCTGCTCATGCGAGCATTGCGCCGCGCTCCGTCGCTTCCTGGCGAGCCCCTCGACCGAGACATGGACGCTCAAAGCCGCAGAGCGGTTCCGCAGCCATGTGGAAGGAGAGATCAGGACGGCCCGCGCTGATCTTGATGTCAGAACGGAGCGCCGTGGCTCGCCCCATACTCTCGTCTGCCGGAAAAATAGCGCCAGTTACGAACGGCGCGTCGCGCAGCGGCGCCAGGATTTAGCGGATATCGCGATACTGAAGGCATAATGGACGCCACAGCGTCTCCATAACTGGCAAGCTCGTTTGTCACCGTCCAGTCCCCTTAATGCTCATATTTGATTAGGTTTTTCTCAGATGACTACCGAGAAAATAGAGCGCTTATTTTGGCAATAGCTGCAGGGGTAAAACGAAGCATTTTATTCGCGGGGAATTTTTTAAGACGAAGGAGGACGAGCGCGTTGACCCGGAAAATACCGTCAACCGTGGCGGGAGCTGACCGCATCGCCGGCGAGGGCCGCCTGAGCCGCCTTGGGCTGAGGACGGACCAGCAAATAGAATGCGACGACGTGCGTGATCATCAGCACGGGCACGTAGATGATCGGGATCGAGTAGGTGGCGCCCAACTCCCCCGCAAGCGCCGGAAGGCCGACCTGGTTGCCGTGATAATAGTCGACGATGATGTCGACCGCCCCCACGAGATTGAAAGCGACGATGAACGGCCAAAAGAGCGGACGTATCCTGACCGTGAGAAGCGCCAGCATGGCCAGCACCCCGGTCGCGAAGTCTCCGTAAGCGGCAAACACAGCGAAGTCAGCCGGCAGATTGGTGCCGACGACGCCTGGAACAATGAAGACCAGCCCGAAGAAGCGGAAGCTGTGCAGGGTGGCGATGGCTCGTTGCGCCTCGACCTGGTCCATCGACTTAAGCCTGGGCCAGACGTACGCGCCGAGGCAAAGCAGCCACGGGACGTAACCTAGAACGAGATGTATCTGGAAGATGGTTGCCGGCGACATTTGACCTCCCATCAGGTGTTAATTCACGCGGCCTCGAACACCGCGGTCAGAATGCCGAGTCAACCTTCCATGAGGATCGCCATCGTGACGACGCCTTAGCGAACTAAGAAACTGGCGACACCCAAGACGGCAACCACCTTGTCGTTGCCCGATGTCTGCGTTCTCGTCCTCGCCTACAAGCTCCGAAGGAAGTCGATCATGGCAGCGCTGACCTCCGGCGCACGTTCTTGCTCGGTCCAATGACCGCAGCCCGCCAGCATGATCGCCGGCCGGAGCTTGGGAACCATTGCCGACTGCATGGCAATAAACTGGGAATTGACGGCGGCGACAAAATCCCGGTCACCCGCCATGTAGAGCGCCGGGATGGTCACCGCCGCTCCGGCAAAGGGAGCGAGCAGCTCCCAGCTACGATCAACGTTGCGGTACCAGCCGAGGGGACCGCGGTATCCGCTCCGCGTGAATTCCACGACATAAACATCGATGTCGGACTCCGTGACCCAAGCCGGCAAGGACGCCGGATCGGTTAAGAAAACACCCTTCCGAGGCACCATCCCGGCCTCAGCAAACCCTCCGCCCGCGGACGGCGGCCTGTCGCCCGAGAGCGAGTAGAACTGGGAACGGAACGTGCGACGCATGTCGCGCCCGAGCGCCGCCTCAGCCTCGGGGGTCTGGAGGAAGAGCTGGTAGAACACCGCATCCTCGTTCCGCGGCATGAGCGTTGTCGGCGGCACCGAGCCGCCAAACCCCCGCGACCGGAACGGCACGCTGAGCGCGATAACAGCACGGAAACGGTCGGGGCGCAGAAGCGCGGCTTGCCATGCTATCGTGGCGCCGACGTCGTGGCCGGCGATCACCGTCTGCTCGGCACCCAAAGCGTCGACGAGACCCACGATGTCACCGATATCATGGAGAATCGTATACTTCTCCACCTCCTCCGGACGGTCGCTTCGCCCATAGCCACGCAAGTCGGGGGCCACCGCACGGAACCCAGCCTTCGCCAGC
>WNFI01103455.1_pt1 | contig 13672 bp, 15 predicted proteins | sample 5400471 | NCBI WGS metagenome assembly WNFI01 (sample SAMN13153348, study PRJNA577476) | soil metagenome | isolation source: 100 cm saprolite on Douglas fir-dominated hillslope | place: USA:California | collected 2013-09-17 | reverse complement strand
CTTCGGTGACCGCCGCAAGGCCATGCTGCAGGACATCGCGATCCTGACGGGCGGCACGGTCATCTCCGATGAAGTCGGCTTGTCGCTCGAGAAGGCGACACTGAACGATTTGGGCGAAGCCAAGAAGGTACTGGTGGAGAAAGAGAACACTACCATCATCGACGGCGCCGGCAAGGCCGCGGACATCAAGGGCCGCGTCGAGAGCATTCGTCAGCAGATCGAGGAAGCGACCTCCGATTACGACAAGGAAAAACTGCAGGAGCGCGTGGCCAAGCTCTCCGGCGGTGTTGCCGTGATCAAAGTCGGCGCCGCGACCGAAATCGAAATGAAGGAAAAGAAGGCGCGCGTCGAAGACGCACTGCACGCGACCCGTGCAGCCGTCGAAGAGGGCGTGGTCCCGGGCGGCGGCGTGGCGCTGGTGCGCGCGTTGAAGGCCATCGAGAAGCTCGTCGGTAACAACGAAGATCAGACCACGGGCATCAAGATCCTGGCCCGCTCGATCGAGGAGCCGCTGCGGCAGATCGTGAGCAACGCCGGCGAAGATGCGGCGGTGGTGCTGAACCGGGTCCGCGAGGGCAAGGGCACGTTCGGCTACAACGCGGCTACGGGCGAGTACGGCGATATGATCGAAATGGGCATCCTGGATCCCACCAAGGTGACGCGTCTGGCTCTGCAGAACGCCGCCTCGGTATCGGGCCTGTTGCTCACGACCGAAGTCATGATCGCTGAGTCGCCGAAGGAAGACGAGCATGCACATGGTGCCCCGGGCGGCGGCATGGGTGGCATGGGCGGTATGGACATGTAATACCCCCTCAAAGGGTATGCAGTCAAAAGAGCGGACTTCGGTCCGCTCTTTTTTTGGATGCGTTTTTTGGGTGCGGAATTCGCACCGGTCTCTTCTGGCTGCTGGGTTTCTCTGGCAGATGCTTTTCCACATGTTGGGGATCGATTACTTCCGGGAATTGTTCGAAGAGCCGATCTTCGTCTATCCGGTCACTGCGCTGACATTCGGATGTGCGTTGTATCTGATCGGTTCGATCGAGCGGCTGACGGCGGTGGTTCTCGAACAGATACTCAATGTGCTCAAGTGGCTGGGGCTGTTGGCGGGCGTCATCCTCGCGTTCTTCACGATTGCGCTCGTATTCAAGCTTCCCGGTTTGCTGTTCACGGGGCAGAAGGCGATCGGGGCCGCGTGGCTGCTGTGGCTGACCGCCGTCGTGGTCCTCTTGTTGAATGCTGCGTATCGGGATGGCTCCGTGCCTCAGCCCTATCCGAAGTGGATCGCGCAGTTCCTGAGGGTGGTCGTGCCGCTCACGGTGATCATTTCGTTGACGGCAGTCTATGCGCTCTGGATGCGCAGCCGTCACTACGGGTTGACTGTCGAACGGGTGTGGGCATTCGTGGTGGCGGGCGCGGCTCTGCTCTACTCGGTGGGGTATTGGTGAATTGGCCAAGGGCAACATGTCTGCGGTCCAGCCTAAATGGAAGGAGTTATCGATCGGCGGGAGAAAATTTCGGGTGGATGCGCGGCGGCAATAGGCGGGCCGCAGTAACATAATGTTTTCCAGGCTGCGACAGACGGCGTGATTTTGCAGCGGCGGCGTTGCCACGAATTGAAGATCTCACGAACATTGTTCGAGCGTCATTCCTTGGGTTACGAGCTAAGGGTGCCTTATGCAACGTAGCGCAAACAGCGCATCGACCGGATCGTGGCAGGCTTCCATTCAGTTTCATACACAGCCTGGTAGTGCGTGGCGCCGGCATATCGCGGCAATCGCGACATATATCCCCGTTGCATCGCCAATCCCCTGCTCGCGACACTTTCGTCATGGCAAAAGAACCATCAGCGTTTGATAGCAGGCAAGAACCAAGCGGCAGTAGTGGTGCCGTGCGATGAGAGACACGCTCAAAATCCTTCTAGCGAAGGCGCGCCTTGACGATACGGCGGCGGTGAAGTCGCTGTTATTGCCGATCCAGGAATGCGGCAATCTGACCAAAATGTTCAGCGAGCGTCGATCCGGGTTTTCCTACGCGTACGAGGAGGAATCTCGCGTTGGCCGCTTCATCGCAAGCAATGGTGTCACCGTGATGAGTTTTAGCGTCACCAGCGTGACCCGCCAGGAGGCAGCATCGATCGCACAGGAGTGTGAACGTATTGCGGTATGGAGCATGTACGAAATTCGGAAGGCGACGGACCGGGCACTCGGAGCCTCATTCGAGAATGCGCATTGATTGGCGACGATGCCGAGTGAAAAGCGTGCCCGGACGACGACCGCCGACGCTCCGCCACCGGCTTCACGGACTACGCAGCCATACTGGGACGACTTGAAATGCTGTCGTACCAGCGTTTCACTGAATCGTGTTTCTCCGGAACCGAGAAGTTAATCGCCTTGGCGGCGAAATCGACGCTCACCAGGGCAGTGATATCGGCAACGGAGAAGCGATCGCCCGCCACGAAGGAGACCTCGCCCAATCGGGCATCAAGGTCGGCGAAGAAATGCTTCACCCGGAGTCTGCTGCGCTCTGCCAGTTCGGGAATCTGCTCGTAGTCATGAGGTCCGGCGATCGCGCGGCCTTTGAGGCCTGGCGCGACATTCCGGATGGCTTCCATGACCGCGGCAAAGCCTTCCAGTTCGGCTCGCCGCTCCCACATCGCCACCTGCGCTTTTTCCTTGGCCGTCTCGCCGAGCAAGGGCGGCGCCGGATGGATTTCTTCAATGTACCGGCAGATCGCCGGCACCTCGCCAATGGCGGTGCCGTCTTCCAGCACGAGGGTAGGCACGACGCGCCGCGGGTTGATCGCACGGTAGGCCTCGGAATGCTGCTCGCCCTTGCCTAGATCGACTGTGACGAGGGGAATCGAGAGTCCCTTTTCGGCGAGGAATATGCGCACGCGCCGCGAATTGGGCGAGGAATTGGATTGATAGAGTCTGATCGTGTCGGAAGGCATGTTTGAGTCTCCTAGCCTGTGGGGTCGAAGTGCCGGTGCGTCAATCGTGACCGGTGGCAAACAATGTCGAGTGGGTGCACGTCCAGGCGGCGACTCAGAGCTTCGAGCCGCCGTCGACGCGCAGCGTGTCACCGGTGATCCAGCGGGCCTCGTCGGAGGCGAGAAATACCACGGCGGCGCCTATGTCATCAGGGTGGGCGATACGTTTCAGTGCCTGGATGCCCAACGTGAAATCGCGACCGGCATCGCTCAGTACGAAGTCGGACATGTCGGTGTCGACCACACCTGGCGCGACGGCATTGACGCGGATGCCGCGGTCGCCCAGGGCCGAAGCGAAGTGCTTCACGAGCGTATCGATGGCACCCTTGGTGGCCGCATAGGCGGACAACCTACCGACAGTCGCATGCGCCGCTAGCGACGACAGCAGCACGATGCTGCTGTCCTTACACAGAGTGGGCAGAAGCTGCTGCACGAGGAAGTACGGCGCACGGACGTTCACGGCGAAGAGGTCATTGAAATCCTCGACGGTCGTCTCTTCGATGGTGGCCGCCTTCGAGATGCCGGCGTTGGCGACGAGGATGTCCAGTCGATCGCCGACGATGGCGCGCACGCGCGTGGCCAGAGCGTGCGCGCCATCCGGCGCGCGCAGATCGGCGGCCACCTTCTCGGCGCGGCCGCCGGCCTGGCGGATTTCTGCGACGACCGCCGCCGCCGCCGCCTCGCCGCTGCTGTAGTGGACGAGAACCTGTGCGCCGGCCTTCGCCAGCGCGAGTGCGATGGCGCGACCGATGCCGCGTGAGGCACCGGTGACGAGCGCGGTTTTTCCAGAGAGATTGAGCATGATGAAATTCCTCGTGTAAGTGCCCAGGGGGTCAGCGACGCGCCAAGGCACGTGCGTCCTCTTCCGACAGGAACAGGGAAGCGTGCTGGACGAACCGCTCGGGATACTGGTACTGCGAGCCGTGGTTGGCGTCCGGATAGATGATCAACTGAGCGTTGGGGATGTTCTGCTGCAGAATCCAGGAGTTGATGGAGTAGACGATCACGTCGTTGTCGCCGTTGACTACCAGCGTCGGTTGCGCGATGGCCTTCAGGTACTCGAAGGGATTTTCGCGCGGCGCGCCCCACTTGCCAATTGCTTCGATCTGGGCGGGAGCCACTTTCTCGTTCACCTCAGGATCGCGGTTTTCAGTGCGGCGGAGGAAACGCTTCAGGAATTCGCGGCCGGCGGCCCGGCTGGCTTCCGAGTCGGTGAAGTGGACCTTGAGCCAGATCTCCTCCGGCACCTTGTAGGTGGCGCCGAAGACGTGTTGCGCTTCCGGCGTGAGGGTGGCCATGTTTTGGCCGCCGCGCGGACCGGTGCCGACCAGCACCAGGCGCCGGACCAGCTCAGGGGCCTGCAGCGTGATCTCCTGCGCGACGAAGCCGCCGATCGAGAAGCCGAGCACATCGACTTGCTTCAGTCCGAGCGCCTTGATGAAGGCGATGGCGTTGGTGCCCATCTCCTCGAACGTGGTAGGCACCTCGCCCGAGCTACTGGAGACACCGGCGTTGTTGAACAGGATAACTTCGCGATCCTGGGCCAGGCCGTCGGTCACGGCCGGATCCCAGTGGTCCATAGTGCCGGTGAAGTGCTGGTTGAAGACCAGCGGCACGCCGCCCGGCTTGCCGAAGCGGCGGTAGGCGAAGCGGATGCCCTTGGCTTCGACGAACTGCGTGGGAGCGGTCTGATGATTGTGCGGGGTCATAGGAATTCCCTCTGGCGGTGTGGATCAAGCCGACGCGAACCGGGTCGGGCGCGGAGCAAACCTTCCGCGCCCGGACAGGATCAGTTCGCGGTGTGGCCGCCGTCGACGTTGAGGATATGGCCGGTGATGAATGAAGCTTCGTCCGACGCGATGAAGACGATCGCGTTGGCAAGCTCCTCAGAGAGGCCGAGGCGACCCATCGGAACACCCTTCACCAGGGCCGCCTTGTTCTCCGGCGTGCCCGTAAAGCGGGTCAACATGCCAGTGTCCGTAGGACCAGGTGCCACGGCGTTCACACGGATTCCCGACTTGGCGGTCTCGAGCGCCACCGACTTGGTGATGCCTTCGATGCGTGATCGGGCCAACCTGGCCTTCGGTGCCGGCATTGTTCACCGCGACATCGAGACGGCCAAACCGTGCGACGGTCTTGTCGACCAGAGCGCGGACGTCGTCCTCCTTGCGGACGTCGGCGTTGATGAACTCGGCCTCCGAACCGAAGGAGCGAAGCTCCTTGACGAGCGCCTTGCCGGCCTCATCACGCCGACCGGCAACGACCAGCTTCGCGCCCTTCTTGGCGAAGGCGACGGCGGCGGCGCGACCTATGCCCGTGAGGGCTCCGGTGATCAAAATGACAGACTTATCCATTTTTCAGCTCCTGTGAGGCATGACTTGCGGCATATGGGCGGCCGACCTGCGGCGCCAGCTCCGGCGCCAGGAATGGGTCCACAACGCCTTCATGGCCGACAAACTAAGAGCTTCTGGCAGAATTGAAAAAGACTTTGTAAGCTGGGGGGCATACCTCACAGGCATGGGAGCGCCATGGAGCTGCGACATCTTCGGTATTTCATTGCCGTCGCCGAAATGGGCAGCCTGACGGAGGCGGCCTCGCGACGGTTGCACACCTCGCAGCCGTCGCTAAGCCGGCAGATCCGCGATCTGGAGTATCAGGTCGGGGTCGAGCTGCTGTCGCGGAGCGTTCATGGCGTCGAGCTCACCGCTGCGGGCAAAGCCTTTCTCGACCACGCCCGCCTGGGGCTGATGCAGGTCGATGCCGCGGTCGAAGCGGCACGCAGGGCGGCGCAACCGGCAAAGAAGACGTTCGCCATCGGCTTCCAAACCGGGCACGAGGTGAACTGGCTGCCGAAGGCGATGCACGTGCTGCGCGACGAACTGAAGAACACCCAGGTCACGATCTCCAGCGACTATTCGCCGGATCTCGCCGAAGCGCTCGCCCGCGGCCGGCTGGACCTGGCTTTCCTGCGCGTGGAGCCGGGCTACGATCTCGGTTACCACGTGGTCGACCGGGAACCGCTCATCGTCCTGATGCCGAGCGACCATCGCCTCACCGCGCGCGAAGCCGTGCGCCCGCAAGATTTTCTGGGCGAGATTTTCATCGGCGGTTCGAACAAGGCCACCCTGCTCCGCGGCGTCACCGAAGACTATCTGCGTCGCGCGGGGCTCGACATCAAACTGGATCACGGCGTGGACAACATGGCGATGGCCATGTCCCTGGTTGCGTCCACTCGCGGGCTGGCTCTGATGCCCGCCTATGCCAAGAACCTGCTGCCGTGGTCTGTCGTCAGCCGTCCGCTGGAAGGCGAGGCACCGACGATCGATCTGGCCGTGGGGTACAGCAAGTCGAACACCTCGCCGATTCTCAAGCTGTTCCTGTCGCGGCTCGACGAACTGGTGGGGCCGAACCAGAAGCACTGACGCCACGGGTCCTGCGCTGCGACCGCGCGTTCAGTCAGGCGAATTGGTTGCCGCTGAGGGGTCATTCGCGGGGTGAAATAGAATGTGGCGAGACCTCAACCAGCATCTGATACGCCCTCTCTCCGCTGCTTGGCATTTTGCAGAATGATACGGCGCCGATGATTATCGACAACCCCCCATTCTTTGATCTCCTCCAAAGATCGAAAGCAGCCGAGGCAGGTAAGGTCGTCGTCCAGGCAGCAATTTCGTATGCACGGGGATTGAGCGGAGCTGTCGATATCAATCATTGAAGTAGAGCCCAATTGCGAGGCTCCGAATTTGATCACACAGGCGAAGGGGAATCGGAGCAATGCATCACAAGGACAGTGATATGGGTCGAGACCCGGCTATGGGGGATGGGACGCACCGGTGACCGGCGCTAGTCGGCCTTTAATTGTTGCCCGTGGGTTGAGGGGTCAATTGATTCGAACCGCGTGCGGGTCACACGCCGCCATGCGTTCGAGTAAGAGACTGCGCTCCCGCGCGTTACTCGCAAGGGACGCGGCGTGCGAGAACTCCGCACGCGCGTCATCGAAACGACCGAGTCGCTCGAGCAAGTCGCCCCGAACGCTCGGCAGTAAGTGGTACTCGCGGAGACGCGATTCGTTCCGCAAAGCATCGACGATCTCAAGGGCAGCGGCGGGTCCATAGGCCATCGATACCGCGACGGCTCGGTTCAAGGTCACGATGGGCGACGGCTGCAATTCGTCAAGGGCGTCGTATAGAGCCACGATTCGTGGCCAATCGGTCTCCTCCGCCGTGCGGGCACGGGCGTGACATGCCGCGATGGCGCCCTGCAGGGAATAGGAGCCGAGTGGGCCGTCAAAGCTCTGCGCACGCGCCAGCGCCGCTAGCCCTCGGCGGATGAGAAGCTGATCCCACAGGGTGCGATTTTGTTGCAGCAGAAGAATGGGTTCCCCAGACGCGCCGACGCGTGCCGGTGTTCGGGAGGCCTGCAGTTCCATCAGCGCGACCAGGCCGTGGACTTCAGGCTCGGTGGGTGCAAGTTCCGCGAGTATTCTCCCCACGCGTAGCGCTTCTTCGCATAACGCCGGGCGTATCCACTCTTCCCCCGCCGTGGCCGCGTAACCTTCATTGAAGATCAGATAGATGACTTCGAGGACGGATGCGAGCCGCTGTGCGCGTTCCGCGGCCCCGGGAACATCAAAGGGCACTCGGGCTTCACCCAGTGTGCGCTTGGCGCGTACGATGCGCTGCTGGATGGCCGATTCCGAGGTGAGAAAGGCCCGCGCGATCTCTGCGGGCGTCAAGCCCCCCAACAACCGCAGCGTCAGGGAGACGCGCCCCTCCATCGATAGGACTGGGTGACAAGCGACGAAGATCAAGCGCAACAGATCATCGGCCACGTCTTCGGCAGCCGAGACCGAATCACCCGCCAAATCCTGACTTCCAAGTAAATCGGGATCGTGGGACATGACGGCGCTCTTTCGCTCCAGCAGTTGCTTTCGCCGCAGCTGATCAATGGCTCGATTCTTCGCGGTTACCATGAGCCACGCGCCCGGATTGTCCGGAATGCCGGTTTCGGTCCACTGTTCCAGCGCCGCGAGCCAGGTGTCTTGCGCGATCTCTTCAGCGAGCCCCACGTTGCGCAGCATCCGGGCAAGCTTCGCGATGATCGTGGCTGACTCCATGTGCCACACGGCTTCGATCGTTCGTCCGATTTCGTCCCGATTCACCGTGTCTCCTCAACGCAAGACTCATATCACCGAAAACATGGGCCGAGCTCGCGTACCTCGATTGTCGCCCACTCGGCCGCGGGGCATTCTCGCGCGATCTCGATCGCTTGCTCACGCGTGGCGCACGTGAGTAGAAAGAAGCCGCCAATCATTTCTTTCGCCTCCGCGAAAGGTCCATCGCGGACGATCGACTTCTCGCCCCGCGTAGTCACACGGGCACCGGTAGCATCGGTCTTCAGAGACTGGCTCATGGTGAGAAGACCACGCTGCTTGAGGTCCTCACTGAAACGCAACATACGATCGTAGAGCGTGCGCCCCTCGCTCTCCGACCGCGCCGCGCGGTCGCCCACCTTCTCCACCATGAGCAGCATGTATGCCATCAGCTCACTCCTCGGCTTTCCGCACAGCTATTTTGCGTACACCGCTTGCAATTCGCCATTGACAATCCACGGCGTACCGAATTTATCCGTGAGCATGCCCCAAATCTTGGCCCAAAACATCGGCTGAAGGGCCATGGAGACCGTGCCGCCCTCGGCCAGAGCGTTGAAGGCCGCGGTGGCCTGTGCCACGGTTTCAAAGTTCAGCGTCAGCCCGACGCCGTGGATTCCAGTGTATTTCATCTGCGGCGGGCAGTCGCCCGCGTAGAGCGCGCCGCCGGCCGGTAATGCGAGACGGGCATACATGATGCGATCCGCGTGCTCCTTCGGCGTCTGCGCCGCCATCGGTGAATCGGCGTTTCTCAGCAGCACTTCTAGCGTGCCCCCCAGTGCACGCTCGTAAAAGCGCATGGCCTCGGCGCAGTTGCCATTGAAGGACAGATAGGGAATCGGGTGTGGCATGGCATTGGTCTCCTGTCGTATTGATGGGTTGCGTATTAACTGCGCGCATCGGTCCGGCGACGTTGGTCGGCCTCCCGGGCCTTGAGCTCGGGTGTCATCGCTTCACCGAAATCCTCGGGTCCGAAGACCGGACGGATTTCGATATCCGAATCCGTCAGCATGGGGTTCGGACAGCGCTTGACCCACTCGAGCGCCTCCTCGATCGATCGGACCTGCCAGATCCAAAAGCCGGCGACCAGTTCCTTGGTCTCCGCGAACGGGCCGTCCGTCACCGTGCGTGTCTTGCCGGAGAAGCGTACGCGCTTGCCGTGCCGGCTCGGCTTTAAGCCTTCCCCCGCTAAGAGGATCCCCGCTTTGACGAGCGATTCGTTGAACTCACCCATAGCGGTCAGGAGCTCCTGCGTGGGCATCACGCCCGCCTCGCTGTCTTGGGTGGCTTTGACAAGAATCATGACTTTCATCTCGTGACCTCCATTAAATCAATAACTTGCAGTAAGGTCCTCCGCAAAGAGCGGATTCCGCGCTCTTACACTCATTACAACGAACCACGTGTCCCGAGATCGACAGAAGTCGTCGGCTGTCTGACATGAATCTCTCTCTAGGACGCGATCGGCCTGCCTTTCCCCTCGGCCTTCCCGACTTGCCGCGTCATTGCGAGCACCTGGACCTACGGGTGCCCTTCGGGTGATTCAATCGGACGGTGTCGAAACGAGCGCCCGTCGTTCGTCGTAGATTTGTCAACTCATCAAAAGGCCATAGCCGGCCTCATCACACGAACCGGGAGATTCCCATGCTCAGCGTTCTGAAAATTGTTGGCCTCGTGGTGTTGACGGCCGTCGTCATCCTGCTGGTCTATGTCTCAACACGACCGGACCAGTTTCGCATTGCGCGCAAGGTGACAATCAAGGCATCCCCGGATGCCATTTTCCCACTCATCGGCGATCTGCGCCGATTCAACGAGTGGAATCCGTTCGCGAAGGCCGACCCGGCGATCAAACTCACCTACGGCGCGACGAGCGCTGGTCCGGGCGGCAGTTACAACTGGGACAGCACCGGCCAGGCTGGCAAGGGGCGCATGGAGATCACCGAGTCAGACGCACCCAAGCGCGTCGCGATGAGCCTTCAGTTCGACAAACCGATGAAGGCCAACAACCACGTCGTCTTCACGTTGCAGCCGCAGGGCTCGGCTACGGAAGTCACGTGGGAAATGACCGGAACGTACGGCTTTCTGCACAAGACGATGGGCGTCGTATTCAACTTCGACAAGATGGTCGGCGCTGATTTCGAGAAAGGACTGGCCGCTCTCAAGGCGCAGGCGGAGGCCGCCACATCCCCATGAAGAGCGCGAATCTGACCACCTCTCGCCGCGGCGTCGCCGCGTTTCTCTTGGCAGCCCTCTGCTTGCAGGGCGCCCTTTCCCAGGCGGCCGAGACGGCTGCGCCGCCCGCCATGCTACCCATGGCGCCGGCGGGTCAGTACCGGCTCGAGAAATCCCACGCGAGCCTGCTGCTGCGCGTGAACCATCTGGGCTTTTCCACCTACACGACGCGCATCGTTCGAGATGGACGCGGCGCCACAGGCGTGTATCGACATCGTGAAGGGACCGCAGATGCTCGATACCGTTAAGTTCCGCCAAATTGTCTTCAAGTCTGAACGGGTCCGGATGACGGGCGCGAAGTCGATGGAGATCTCGGGGACGCTGACGCTCCGCGGGGTCACGCGCCCGTTGGTGCTCACGGCGATCTTTAACGGGGGCTATCCCGGGATGCCCAATATGGACCCGCATGCTCGCGTTGGGTTTTCCGCGCACGGTTCCTTCAAGCGCTCGGATTTTGGCATGGCATTTGGTGTACCCGCCCCGGGCACCACGATGGGAGTCGGTGACTTGATCGACTTTTCGATCGAAGCGGAGTTCACCGGGCCTGCGCTGGGTACCCCTGCCGCCGAGGCCCACTAAGTAAGGGGGCCCAACTGCGGTCACACAGCGGTTCAGAATGCCCGCCCGATAGGAGGAGCCACTCGCAACAGGCCGACTCGTCTAGACAGCCCCGAGCCGCAAACTGCAGAGAGCGGGGCGATAGGTGACGAGTTGCCAGCCCGATACCCCCGGCGCATTCTCTCGGCAAGAAGTCAGATCTTTTGGGAGCGGGTAATGTCGCGACAAACGCCCAAATCCAGAGGGCCCCCGCCGACCAAGCCGCCGGCGGCTGTTCAGCCCCCGCCCAAGGGGACGGACGATGGTGCATCGCATATCCCAGGGCACACGCACGGCCACCACCCGGCACTTGAGTTCAGATTCCTTGAGCAGCTGAAGCACCGCAACGTGATCCGCGTCGGAATCCTCTACCTGCTCGTGTGTTGGCTGATTCTCGACCCGGTACATGTCGTCTTTCACATGCTGGAGGTGCCGGCGTGGGCGAATCGACTGGTGCTCGTACTGATGGCCGTTGGCTTCCCGGCGGTGCTCCTGTTTGCATGGGTGTACGAAATCACGCCGGAGGGGCTGAAGCCTACGGTCGAGGTGGAGCCAAGTCGGTCCATCAGGAAGCAGACGGGACAGCGGCTCAACCGCGCGATCTTCGCCGTAATGGCCGTGGCGCTCACGTACTTCGTCGTCGATAAATTCTGGCCGTCGCAGCACATTACGACCGAGCAACCGGCAACGCCCGCAGCGTCAGTCGCACTCGGCACCGCGCCCGCAGCAACGGCCATCTCGGACAAGTCCGTCGCTGTGCTGCCGTTCCTCGACATGAGCGAGAAGAAGGATCAGGAGTATTTCGCCGACGGCATGGAAGGGAGCGTGCGCAAATACGGAAATCATCTTCGCGTCACGGCGCAGCTCGTGCGCGCCGACAGTGGGTACCATTTATGGTCACAGACCTACGACCGGGATCTGCACGATGTATTCGAGGTGCAGGACGAGATTGCTAATGCGGTGGTGCAGGCCCTGCAAATCTCCCTGATGGGTGGACCATTGACGCGCCAGAAGGGTGGTACACAAAATCTCGAAGCGTATCTGCTGTACCTACGAGCCGCTAAAGAGAACTCCGCGTATTCTGCGGCAGCGCTCAAAGAGGCCCGCAAATACGCCGAGCAGGCGATTAAACTGGATCCAGACTTTATCCTCGCGTGGACTATGCTTGGATTTATCAACGTTAATTTGGCGCAACTTCGCGAGCTGCCCGTACGTGATGGCTACGAGCGCGCCCGGGAGCTGGGGCAGCATGCGCTACAACTCAGTCCGGATCTCGCCGAGGCGCATATTCTGCTTGGGTATATTCATCGTACTTACGACTGGGATTGGGCGGCCGCGCAATCCGAAGCACGTCAGGGTCTAGCACTGGACCCAAAGGTTTGGTATGCGCTGCAATTTAACGGCCAGGTTGCCGCTTCGATCGGGGATTGGGACGATGCCGAGCGATATCTTCGCCAGGTGCTCGTTAATGATCCGTTGAACCCTCAGACCCTCTGGGATCTGGGAACAACGCTGTACCGTGCCGGTCGATTCGCCGCCGCCGAGACGGAGTATCGCAAGCTCATCGAGCTTGTACCAGATTATGCGTGGGCACGCGCGTACCTCGCGAAGACGCTGCTGGCGGAAGCTAAGCCGGAGGCTGCGCTTGTGATGGCGGAACAGGAAATCGACGAGGCAAACCGACTAGACATGATGCCGATAGTCTTGCAGGCGGCCGGCCGCCGGGCCGAGGCGGACGAGGCGCTGAAAGCGCTCACTTCAAAATTCGCGGACAGCGACGCCTATTACGTGGCGATGAACTATGCCTACCGGGACGATCACGATCTTGCACTTCAATGGCTCGAACGTGCGTACAAGCAGAGGGACTCTGGTTTCGTCGAAATCGTTGGCGAGCCGTTGTTCAAGAATCTTGCAGCCGACCCGCGTTACAAGGCGTTCCTGCGGAAGATGAATCTGCCCGAGTAGCTGTGTCGCGTCGCAACGCCCGGCGGCCCCAGCTATGCAGCGACCGCCGCCGCCTTATTTCGTGTAACTAGAGCGAGCGCAAGAAATTGATGATGTCTTGCCGATCCTTGACGCTCAACTCATTGAAACGCTCGATGATCATGTTTGCCTCGCTTCCGCGGCTTCCATGGGCTTCAATCGCCGTGACGAGGTCCTTCGTTCGTCCGTCGTGTAAGAAGAAGACGCGCTGCCCAACTCCCCACAGCGGAGCCGTTCGAAACTCATCTGGGCCTGCGCCACCTTGGGTGATGCCGTCCGCTAGATCCTCGCCCATGTGGTGGACGAGAAGGTCGGAGTAGAGGTTCACCGGTTGGTTGGACAGCGCGGCGCTCGGGCTTGTCGAAGAACCGCTCGCAATCGCCTTACCCGTGGTGAACGAATGCGTATGGCAAAAGGCACAGCCTACCGCCGCGAACACGGCCCGTCCGTTCACGACGGATGGCGTATCGGGGGCAGGCGTTGGTGGGGCCAGCATCCGCATGAAGTCGGCAAACGCCTCAATGTCTGACACCACGCCAGTATTTTGCTTCGGGGTGGATGTCGAGGCAGTGGTGAAATTCAGCGTGTCCTCCGGAGTGGGGTTGAAGACGCAGCCCGCAGTCTCGTCTCGCTCCTGGGGGAACAGCTGGTTGGTAACTCCCATCTCTACGTTGTATGCCTCACTCGCGAACATGAGAAGGGATTTGTTCTGCGCCTTCCATCCAAAC
>WNFI01665978.1_pt1 | contig 13673 bp, 16 predicted proteins | sample 5400471 | NCBI WGS metagenome assembly WNFI01 (sample SAMN13153348, study PRJNA577476) | soil metagenome | isolation source: 100 cm saprolite on Douglas fir-dominated hillslope | place: USA:California | collected 2013-09-17 | reverse complement strand
AATCCCGCCGCAACGAGTCCAAGGGTGGTTATGCCAAAAAACGGGATGGCGGGACCAAGAACCGCCTGCGATGCGGCACCTGCGCCTCCCTGGTTCTCTATACCGGCGAATATGAGCGGTGAGAGTGTAAGCACTGAAACAATCGAAACGAAAGGAATGACGAACCGTGTATAAAACGGAGGGTAGACTACATCTTCCTTTGGAAACACATAGACGAAGTGAAAAAATGAAAAGGCATGCCAGACGGCAAAAAAGATGGTAAGTCGCAGGACCCATAAGGTGAGCACCGGCGTATCAAGCTGATAGCTGACGTAGTTTGCAATACTGTAGGCAACCGTGAAGGCGGCGAGCATAAGGAATGCGCGGCTCGTTTCACTCCGAGGATTGCTGAAAAACGCAACGAAGCCAAGGATGCCGATGGCTGCGATGGTGACGCCAATGGCGAGAAGGTCAATATTTAAAACGGCGCCTAGTGATGTCATTTTATTGTTTGGCGAGCATCACGGGCGGCATCTTAAGTGATTGCGCACTCGGCGGATCGGCATATCCAATTCGGAACATCATCGCAACGAAGCCACCCTCGACGCCGAATGCTCCGGCGATTTCCTCATAAGCTTTTTTTATGATGTGTTGATGCGGCAAGGTGAATTCATTTCCTTCCCCTACCTGGAGGCGTTGATTAAAAAAGAGTATGCCGGTGAGCGGCTGCGCGCTAAGACCCATGCTCGTTGCCGTAAGCCAAAACTGCTGCACCGCCCGCCCGACTTTCACAAAAGATTCGGGCGAATCATTTTCAGTGATAAATGCTGCCATAGCTCCCGCCGAGGCATAGGTTTTGATATTTTGTTTCGCCCCAGCCTTCGCAAATCCGACAGCGTTCAAGACACGCATGATCGGCCAATGCTTAAATAATTTAAACAGGGCCTGAGCGGGTGGCGGCAATTCCAGTACTTTGATGTAAAATCCGGATCTTTTTTCCTGCTCTTCTTTTTCGGTCCAATGCACGTGTTCAAAGAAAAAATCGTGGAGGTATTTATTTTCGAGCAGTAACTGATCGTTTACGCTCGCCGCGCTCGCGATGGTGGATATCCGCTCAGCATCGGGAACAAGTACGACCTTCACCCCCTCGCTGCGGCCGGCATTCGCGAGCGCGGCGAGCACATCAGCAGGAACTGTTTTATTCTGATAGAGCTTCCGGTTCGTCACACGCAACGGAATGAAAGAATATAAGGATTCTTCCTTCGGGGCCGCTTCCTGCAACATAATACGCGCCACCAAATTCGCTCTGTTGCTTTCGGGAAAAAGCGTGACGGTCGGCGTGCACCCCAGTTGTTTTGCGGCGGTCGTTATATTCTCTATCACCGCGCCGTGTGCTATGTAAGATCCCCGCTGACGAAAATTATAGAGGGACCGATCGCGATCGGGAATATTAAAAAGGAGGATCTGATTCCCCTCTGCATCGAATTGCCAAGGCTGGGCATTCTCACCTGATGGCGCCTGCACGCCTGCTTCCAGTATCTTTTGTATAACTTCGCGCGAGATCATGCACTTTCAGTATAACAAAGGGCGTCGCTTACAATCCGAATATCTTTCGGAAGCTCGCCGCCACTTTGCTGCGTCGCTTTCTCTGTGTGGGAGAGTTATAATCGGGCGTCAACTTTTCGTCCAAAGAAAGAATCGCGCGATTTGACTCAAGCGGCTGACCATTCAGAATTTTCCGCACGCAATATGCTACCGCTGAACCGTTCATAAGCGCCGCCCCGCCGAGTTGTGGCCATGACACAATCGTTTTGCCCATCTGAAGCAATGACTGTTGCATTCGCTCCGTAACGTTTTCCGGCCCAACATGCTTCGTGATCATTTTGCCGATCCCGAATTTATCGAGGTTGACCAGTTCATCGTAAGTCACTTTGCCCATCCGTCCATGGAAAAATGGCGTTTTGGGATTCAGGTCGTATCGCTCTACGTCTACAACAGAATTATCGCCGTTATCGGCGGCCATCACCACCGCTATGCGATGATTCTTCGCCTGTTCGCGGATCAAAAATTTTACCGCCAGATTGTCGAGTTCATCGATCACGATATCAAGGCCAGTGAAAAACTTTTTAATGTTTTTTGGCGTAAGCCCCTCGCTCACGATCTCGACTTTCGCATAGGGATTCATCTCATATATTTGCCGCGCCGTGAGGACCACTTTTAATACGCCGAGATTCTGGACCCCTGCCTTCACACGGTTGGTATTAGTAAGCGCCAAGCGATCCATGTCGGCAAGCCGAATATGACGCCCACCGCCTTGGAGCACGATGGCGGCTGCTACACTACTCCCGATACTCAACCCTCCGATGCCAATCGTGGCATTATAAAATTTTTCTTGTTCTTCCTTAGTAATTAAATTTCTGTTACGTGCGGTGCGGACCAGCTGAAAATCGTTCTCCGGCAAAATATGAACGAGCGTCGTAAGCCATGGATAAAATACCCAGCGGCCGTGCTCCGCAAGCGATGATTTTTTCTTTAAAGAATCATGAAATTCTTTGAACTTTTCCTTAAAACCGGGAGTGTACACTTTGGAGGGGGTTTTGACACCAAAGAGTTCCCGGAGTTGCTCTTCGTAATCATCCGAAACGCTTTGTATCTCACGCGCGGCAAGTAACTTCTTTATTGCTCGACGATCTTTCTCGTGCTTTAGATCAAAAATGAACGGTTTCCAACCCACGTCGGCCTTCGCCTTTTTGTTTAATATATTTTCTAGATTGTTTTTTGCCATATGAATTGTTAGTTATGTACGTTCAAGATAATGAGGTTTCAATCCGGGTTTAAAGTACTTGGGATCCTGGTAGTGCCATAGCACGACCCGTGGACGAACATCTTTCTTAACGTGACTGCTCATATCATGATACTCCAGATTGATCTTAAGCAATGTCTCCGTGACGTGGAGCTGGATCTCCTGCGTCAACTTTTTATGCGCAACGACACCCGGGGAAAGTTCCAAGTTGATCTCAAAAAATTGGTCCATCTTTTTCCCTAAAAACTTTCGCATTACGAATTTTCCGGTCAACGTGCGAAGAAACTGCTTTCTGTTGAGGCCAACCTTGATATGTTCCGGGTAAATATTTACACCGTGAAATTTGAGCGTATCGTCACTGCGCCCCCACAATGCGACGATGGGCAAGCGGGAGGCGGGACCTTCCAAATGCGATCGCGGAGCTTTGAGACGCACGTCCGCGGCACGCAAAGAATCTTCTAAATGGCGGAGTGAGAAAACATCGCCCCGGTCGCGAATATTAAATCGTACGAGAGGAAGACCGCTCGCCGAAGTAAAGATCAATTCCTTCTTTACGGATTCTATATATCTAAGGAGTGGATTGTATTGGTAGAATTGTGGAGCGACCGCATCGCCCGTGAACGCACTTAAAAATCCTGAATCTCCCTCTGCCAGTTTTTTTACGGCAATACTGAAGGGCGTTTCATATGCCATGAGCAGCATCTCCGACGAACCGTACGTGTTAAAGACCCTCATTGACGCAGGAGGCAACCCTGCTTTGTTCATGATATAGCTTCTCCACTCCTCGCTGAATCCTTCACTGCAGAACATAAGCCCGAGGTTGTTCTTTGACCATTTTATCCCCTCCTGGGCACCCGTTTCGAGAACATCTTTAATAAAGAACGGGTGGCCGACGAGGACGGTTTGATCATACGATCCCGAAAGGTTACGGACGGCGCGGATGATCTCGGCCTTGTTGTTGCCGATGCTCATAATCGTCATTTTGCGGTGTTTGAGCGACGACAACCAACTCGGCAACAGTGTGGCGATGCCCGAAATATAGATTCCCATGGGGAAACCGATAAGGAGCAGCGTAGAATGCCTATCAAACTGAAAATAGGTACGATACAAAAATTCGTGGATAAGTGCGGCCTCAAAATCCTGCTGGGGGCTGCGTGGCCAGAACTTAGGCTCACCTTTTGTCCCGGAACTCGTCGCAATAAACTGAGTGGAAGACAATTTCCCGTCCCAGCATCGCTTCGCCAGCGGATAGGCGGCGATATAATTTTTTGCATCAGTGAGTGGGATCCCCGAAAAATCTCCGATGGTTTTTACGCTGGCATGGCGAATGCCCTCACGCTTTAAAAAGTCTTTATACGCCGGCACGCGTTCCGCGGCGGCGTGAAAAAGACGGAGCGCCTTCTTCGCTCCGAGATCTACCCAAAACGTTTCGCTTTTTGTGAGCAGCAATTTTTCGAATGCAGCGACGTCGGATCCGATCAAATGGGCCGAGTCATCGGCGCGTAGGGAATCAATCTCCGAAAGCAACTTCACCATTCTATGTCCAAAATTTTTCCCTGTTTCACGTAATCTAAAACTTTCTTAAGCTCGCCGTATGTTTCTCGGTCATCCATAATAACAGGAAATATATCGCGTATCCCCCTGTAGAGTTCTCTTGAGGAATTTGAATACCCGCTTTTCGCACCGGAGAAATCAACCGCCTGCGCAAGCGTGACGAGTTCGATCGCAAGTACGATATAAGCATTCTCAATCACCCTGAGTACCATGAGTGCCGCGTCGGTCCCCATACTCACCACATCCTGATTATCGCCATTCGTAGGAATGGAGTGAACGTGCTGTGGGAAAGCGAGTGTCTGGCTCTGCGCGGTGGTAGAAGTGGCTACGAATTGCAATCCCTGAAGTGCGAGCGTAAAACCGGGCTTTTGGAGGTTCAAGAAAGGCGGGAAGAAATGATTGATGTTGTGGTTCAAGAAAAAATTAATGCGGCGTTCGGAAAGCATCGTGAGCTTTACGAGCGACATCTTAAGTTGATCCATCGCGGCCGCAATATAGTCACCGTGGAAATTGCCTCCATGAAGGAAAACTTTGTTTTGCACATCCACGATCGGATTATCCGTCACGGAATTTATTTCGGTCTCCGTTTCTCCGGATACTTTCCTTAAAATATCCAGGATCGGCCCCAAAATCTGCGGGATGCATCGCAAAGAATATATTTCCTGCACCGTTTCGGAGATCGCGTGCGTGCTCTCCGTTACGGCGAATGTCTTTTGAAACGTTTCCCGGCTACTCAACAGTCGAGATGAAGAAAGCAGGGTGCGCAGTGCCGCAGCCACCGCTTTCTGGCCCGGGTGGGGCCGCAATTCGTGGAGTTTAGCCGAAATACTATCTTGGAACGCCCGAGTAAGTTCGAGTGCAAGCGCTCCCGTCCTTATAGAAAGACTGGTGAGTCGTCGCGCCTCCATGGAAACAAGCGATCCTATACCCGCCATCATGGCGGTGCCCTTTATAAGACAAAGCCCCTCCTTTGGTTTGAGGGTGTAGGGGGAATTATTCTTTTGTTGATAAAAAGTTCCAGCCGCTGGAGCAATTCCGGAGAAACACCCGAATATCCCTTGGCGAGCGTGTTCAACCGCACGAGCATCGCCGCAAGCACGTAGGGTTCGGGGAGCGGTTCGCCCATTCCCATCGCGTGACTCCGTATTAAATTTTTCTGAAGCGCGGCGAGTTGATTACGCCCCACGATATGGGAAGCCATCGGTCCGAATCCCGTATTTACTCCGTAGATGATCTTCTTATCAAACTCCTCGTCCAGAAATGCTTTTGTCTTACTGACTGTTTCAAGTGCCGCTGCCGCCACTTTCACCCGCGTACGGGAATCGTGGGCGAGCGCATAGACATCCTCAACGGCAAGATTACCACCGGTCACCATTATCGGCTTTGGTTCGGAGACGGTCATCATTGATGGAGAAGCGCCATTACACGATTTGCGAGTACGCCCACATCATCCACCTTACTGAGGAATGTCACCTTACCAAGTTGCTGCACAACCTCTTTGCGTTCTTCACGTAGTTCAGCCCACGGATCACGTAAACTCGTAAAAAAAGCAATTTTGATATCGCAGGTCTTCGGATTCCGCCGTAACTCAAGCGCGAGTTCCCATCCATTCCTGCCCGGCGGCATATAGATGTCAGATAAGACCACATCCGGCAGAAGGCGTTCAGCCTTCTCCAATGCATCCCTAAAATCATGCGTCATAATCGTCTCGAATCCTTCCGCCTGTAATTTCACGGAAGCAATCTCTAAGAATATATCTTCATCGTCAACCAGAAGCACTAAGGGATTCGTTCTCATTGATTCATTAAGAAGTTATTAAGTTTATTATACCATGTGGAGAATTCGTAATAGTCCGGATTTGAAAATTGGAACCGATTGTTTATACTGATATGACTATGAAAGACGAGGCAAAACAGGAAATAGCCCGCGAACGGAAAATAAAACGGACAAAAACTGCGATATGGGTGCTTGTCGCGGTCGCAGCCCTCATCTCCATCTTCACGTACTTTCAGAGTATCCCGCCACCAGCCGGTAAATACGATACTTTTGCGAAGTGCATTGCAAACACTTCTACGACCTTTTATGGCGCCTTCTGGTGCCCTCACTGTCATGAACAAAAGAACGAGTTCGGTAGCGCCGCCCAATATCTACCCTACGTTGAATGCTCGCTCCCCAACGGCTCGGGGCAAACGCAAGTCTGTATTGATAAAGGGATAAAGAGCTATCCCACGTGGTATTATGCCGATGGTTCGAGTTCCACGGGTGTTGCATCGCTTGACGCGCTCTCCAAAAAAGTCGGCTGTTCTCTGCCCACTTCAACCTGATGACGCCTCTCGTCCAGCAGATTACGGACATCGCTTCTTTCTCTACGCTTATCTTGGACGCCTTAGCGGTAGGGCTGCTTTTTATTCTTGCTACTCCTCTTAGAAAACACGGCGCCGGAAAAAAAATCATCGAATTCTTCGGGGAGCGTGCGATTTTGTTTTCGTTTGTCGTTGCGTTTGTCGCCACCGCCGGAAGTTTATTCTATTCCGAGATCGCCGGATTCCAACCGTGTCTCCTTTGCTGGTGGCAGCGAATATTTCTTTATCCGCAAGTGATCCTTCTCTTCGTCGCTCTCATTAAAAAAGATCGCGGCGTGCGCGTGTATACATTGATTCTCTCCGGGATCGGCACATTGATTGCTCTCTATCACACCTACATTCAATTCGGCGGCGAATCAGTACTCCCCTGTGCCGCGCAAGGCGCCGTGAGTTGCCAACTCCTTTATTTCTTGGAATACGGATACGTTACGATCCCAACGATGTCGCTCACCGTTTTTGTTCTGATGCTGATTTTTATGCTCGCGCCGGATCCTAAGAAGCGGTAGCCCCGTGCGGTTATTTGAACGTGATCAAGATGATTTCCGATTTCGTTCCAAGTCGGAGCGGCGGACCCCACGTGCCTACGCCGCTTGAGGTATAGACCCACGCTTCACCGAGCCGCTTGAGGCCGTAATCAAATCCTTTATATATCTGCCAGGTAAAAAAATTGAGTGGGAATATCTGACCGCGGTGCGTATGCCCGGCAAGCGTAAGCGACACGCCGGCTTTATGGATTACCTCAAGATGATCCGGTTCATGTTTGAGAAGGATGCTTGGCTTGTCTGACTTCGTATGGATGCGCGCGAGCGTCTGCGCGAGCGCTTCTTTTTTATGCGTCGTTTTATAATCAACGCCAATCAGTTCTATTCCACTAAGATCAACTTTTTCATTGTGCAGTATCCGGATACCGACATTTTTTATGGCGGCGAATGCTTCGTCAACGTTTTTCAAAAAATATTCATGGTTGCCGGTCACAAAATAAACGCCACGAGGCGGTCGCAGGGTCCGCAGGGGCTCAATGATCTCCGCCACCTCACACCTTACGCCGTCGTAGAGGTCACCACCAATAAGAACCGCCTCCGGAGTGAGCGCCTGGATCTTCCGCACTATTTTTGCCATAAAGTGGGCGCCCCGCACATGCCCTAAATGCACGTCGCTTAAAAATACGATCCGTTTGTCGCGCCACGCGCTTGGCAAATTGGGAAGCGTGACGTTTATGCGCGTCACATCCGCTCTGCCGCTCCGCACGGTTCCGTAGAGATGGATAAGGAAAAATATGGCAAAGACAATACCTACGAGCAGGTTGGGCGACACATAATAATTTCTGGAATAAAAAGCATTCGCTACGAAGTAGAAAATGACCACTCCCCCAAAAAGAAAATGCACGAGCCCAAACCAGTATACTGAAAACTTGTAATAGGCTCTTGTGAACACGCCGTCAAACCAGTGGCTTAAGAACGTCGCGGAAATAAGCGTGAAAGAGAGTGCAATAAACAGCGCCTGAAATACTTGAAAATGCGGGTTCTCAGGGAAAAACACTGTCGCCGCCGCCGCATACACCGCGAGATGAACGATGAGGACGAGCGCCTGCAGAATGATAAGACTAAGAGCGAGAGCGATGGGCATGTGATTTATGAACGGCTCTTTTTTGATATCTTCTCCAAGATCGCTATGAATTGCGTACGCTCTTTCGGCGTGAGAACGGCGAACATTTTTTTGAGCTTGCTCGTCTTTTCTTTGATGCCGCGCGTGAGAAAATTTTTCCCTTGCTCGGTGAGCGTCACACGCACCGCGCGGCGATCCTTGGTATCAAAAGAACGGAATAGAAGTTTTTCTCTTACCAGCCCGTCGATAAGAAGCGTGGCCGCCGGCGGCGTCACGCACAGATATCCAGCCACCTCCTGCATAAGTGGATGTCGTCGCTCCTCCACATAGCGCATAGTTTGAAAATGGAGTACGGAGTAGGAAGGATTTTTCTTCTTTTTTCCTCCTCCGTCTCTCATCTGCCGCCCGATGGCAAACATGAGAGTAAGTATTTTGGTGCTGTCAGATCTCATAAAATAGTTAGGTTACTTAACAATTATGGGGGTTTGTGGGGGCATGGTCAAGCGAGGTAGAATGACCTTATGGATCTATTTATACGCGCCTTCAAAGCTTGGCTTCCGCTCGCATTTCTCGCCACCGTCCTCTGTGGCCTCTCCTACGGTGCCGTGCAGCAGGTATATCGCCAATCGGCAAATGATCCCCAGATCCAAATGGCCGAAGACGCGGCGCTCGCGATCAAAGGCGGCACGCAGCTGCAATCCTTGACCCTCTCGGGAACCGTAAACATCGGGCAGAGTTTATCGCCCTATCTTATCTTCTATAACGAAGCCGGGGCACCGACCGGAGGCAATGGACTGCTTGACGGCCACTTTCCGACATTGCCGCAAGGAGTGTTTGATTATGTCCGGACCTATGGCGAAGAACGGGTGACCTGGCAGCCACGCTCCGATATTAGAAACGCGATCGTGGTAGTAAAAATTGACGGTCCCGGGCAAGGATTTGTGATGGCGGGACGATCCTTACGCGAGATTGAAGTGCGCGAATGGCGGCTTGAGGTGATGGTTGGCGCCGCGTGGATCGTGGCGCTCATTGGAACCCTACTCCTCCAGATGGCGGTGATGTACCGGAAGCGGTAATCGTTCCTCTTTATTATTGTTGTTCTTTTTTATAAAGACCAACGAGCATAGTTTCCATAATGAGATGTTTTTTTATTTCCGCCTCAAGCTCCGCTTTCCCGGCCGTTTCGGGGAGGTCCAACATCACATCAAGTGCATAAAGACGAAATTCGTAGTGATGAGTGCCTGATGGTGGACAGGGGCCAACATATCCGAGGCGCCCGGCTCCGTTTTTTCCCTCAACACTTCCCGGCGAAGTGCTTTCCTGTTTTATTATTGCGGTCGTAGGCGCAATATTCCACACCACCCAGTGCGTGAAACCGCCCGGCACCGGCGCGTCTGGATCGTGGAGGATAAGTGCCAAACTTTTTGCTTCCTCCGGTATGTTCTGTATGTGCAATTCGGGATTGATGTTCCCACCCTCGCACGTAAATTTCTTCGGGATGGAAGTGTTGTTATCAAATGAAGGACTTGTAAGTATCATGTTTTGTTAATAAATTCATTGTACTCTTTTCGCATGGTCTCCATGGTGATCTCATCGCGAGGCTTGGTAACGCCAGGATAGCGCCACGCGCTGATCACCTTCCGCTCTTTCCCCACGTCTTGGACCATGGTCCATATTTCCTGCGTCCACGTTTCTTTGCCGCGCCCGGCGCCTTTAAGCGATGCCGGCTGCATCATGGCGACGGTCTTCGGCGCCACGCCTTCTTCAATCCGCATTGGCGCGTTGATAACTCGTCGTACCCGGGCTGGGGAAAGCTTATAAAATCCCATCTTCGCACGCGCATGGAGCGTCCACGCAAGAACCACCGGCTTCCGTATCTCAAACATATTTTGATTATAGCGATTACACGATGAAAAGAAGATTAAAGAAAGCGCGTCATAAATGCTGCTGCTAAACTCCGGCGGCCGCCTTCCGGTAACTGCAATAATCACAGTCCGCTGCCGCATCCGGGGCCGTATTGCTGTCAAATATTTTTTTAGCGGATTTTAATCCTTGCTCCACCCAAGAATCGTCGCCTGCGAGCGGTTCAATATAAAGGTCGAATGAGAGCGCGGCAACGCCATTTCCGAATCCACCCGTTTTATTGACCTGCGCGAACACAAAATAACCCGTAGGCGACACTTTGAAACCATTCTGACGTAAGAGCCATTGGTACACTTCCATCTGGCGTCGATACGAATCGTAGATCTGATGTTGTTTTGCTCCCGTTGCTTTGTAATCCACCACGATGAGTTCGCCTTCGGGATTCACCCATACGTCATCGACGGCCCCGGTCACCAGAAAATCGGTTGGCTTGTGCTCAAACTGGACGCCCGTAAAATTGTGCCGCCACACATTCAACTTTTCATGCGCGTAGGGAATCGCATTAATGCTGTTCTTTATCATCACCGGATGCTTCGTTCCTTTTTCACGATGAACATCAAACTCACCTTTGAGTAATGAATCAATAGCATTGTTAATAGTGAATGGAAATCCCGGCGGGCGCTTCACGCCTTGGTGCAGGTCGAGCCAAAAGCATCGGGGACAATCCAGGAAAAGTTCCAACTTTGAACGCGAGAGTTTCTGAGCCATGCGAGTTCACTTATTATAGCATGATTGACAAAATCCAATATCCATGCTAATATATGTGGAGAAACTTAACGCGTGCTAAATTGATTTTGGAGTCAAATTTCGGGGTTAAATCCCCTTTGTGAGGTAAACGCATGTCTTCGTCAGAGAATGCCAGATCGTCAAGGTCCCGCATGGTCGCGATAGTAATCTTTCTCGTTGCCATGTCCATCTTCGCCTACAAAGCCCATCACTATCTCTACGGTACTCAGATAGTCTTTGTCGGCGGCCTGAATGCGGAAGTCGGCATTTGTCCCGCCAGTCCGGCAGACTTCTCCGAATTGCACTTCGAGCGGACAGGCACTATCACTTTTTACGACTCTACCTTCAAGGAGGTGCTCGACGTCGTAGGTGAAAAGGATGGGTCCTCCGGAGCCAAGATCATAGAGTATGCCCTGCCGCAGAATGCTCCGATATCAACGATCGGAATTCTACGCCCCCAGGCAGGTCCACCCCACTTGGCCTATGTTACCTATAAGAACAAGGGTCCGAAGGTCAGGATGTGTAGCGCCTCTTCCACACTTGCGGAGGGCCATTATTCTCTCTTCGCAAAAGACAAGAATGAGAAAAAGGACCCCGAGACCGAGCTCGTTCTCCTTGTAGAGGGAGCGACGCTGTACAAAGTTCATTGAATCAATCGATTCAGGTGCGGTGACAGCCGGGGCGCAAAGTAGAAATACTTTGCGCTCTTTTTTATTCCTATCGACTCGCCGCGCTCTTGGCCTACCGCGCGATCAACTTTTTGAATTCTTCCACCATGGCAACCTGTTCCGCTTCCACGCCGTACATCTTTGCCGTATGATACGCGGTCCAATCGGCAAGAACCAACGCATTAAATATTTTGTGTATTTCGTTTTTCCCTTGAAGCAATACCACTTCTGCTTTGAATCCGCGGTCGCGGTAAAGTTTTTCCAAGACATTCATTCTCTTGATGATGCGCCGGTCATCGATCGCATCCTTTAAAAATACGAAATGAAAATGGCGCGATAACGGAATGGTCCGCGGCTTTACGTCAAATCCGACCATCTCATTGTGATTCATCTCCGGCAGCGTGTTTGCAAAAGCAGGAATCTTCCCGGTCTCATTGAATTTTATTTTCCAATTGTACGCGAGCGCAGCATTGCGGAGTGACGCGTAAATGACGGGCACGCTTCCATGAAGGCGCTTCGCAAGATCACGGCCGCGATATTCCTCGCGCGCCGGGTGTAGTTGCGTGGCGAGTTCCTTTGCTTCACCGAGCCATGTGTGTTCGTTCATCACGGCGAGCATCGCAAGTAAGCTTAACCCCGTCGCCATCCGCGGCTGCATATGAAAATCGGGTATCTGCACATACGGCGTCTTGAGCTTCTCGGCGAGCTTGATCAACTTCCCCCGCGAAGCAATGACCGCCATCGTAAGGTGTTTGGCTTTTGCCATATTGAACGCGTCTATCGTTTCCTCGGTATTGCCGGAGTATGAGCTCAAAATGACGAGTCGTTCCTTTAATTCTTTTTCGCGGAGGAGCGGCAAGCCATAATTCGGCCAGATAACGATATCGAGTTCCGGGTGCCATGCCTTCAAAAGATCAGCGGCAAGATGCGACCCCCCCATGCCGACAACCAAAAATTTGCTCGCCTTTTTGAGCTTTCCGGCATTCTCTACTTTTGGTTCATATTCAAACTGTTTTTGATAGTGCTTGATGTCGTCTACGAGCATTCATTTATTATACGCTTTCTCATTTTATTTCCCTTCCTTTTCTATGGCATGTCCTCCGAACCGATTGCGGAGCGCCGACAAGATCTTGCCCATATAACTCGGCGATTTTTTCGAGCGTACTCGGAATTTGAAGGCGTCCTCTATTGCTGGGAGCTTCATATTCCACTTCTTGCCGGTCTTTATAGTCCACTCGCCCTCACCGGTCGCGCGTACCGTACCAGAAACATCTTTCAGCTCCTCACCGTAGATACGGAACGCATCTTCCATCCATCCCACAAGCCGCGATTCGATCACGCTTCCCCGATTATAGATGCGGGCTACCTTCTGAAGATCCAATTTGAACAGTGATTTTTTCATGAGCGCGAAACCTTCAGCAAGCGATTGCATCATGCCATATTCAATGCCGTTATGGACCATCTTTACGAAGTGTCCGGCTCCCGCATCGCCGAAATACGAGTATCCCAATGGCACCGAGAGGTCCGCAAAGAGCGGTTCCAATTTTGCGAATATTTTTTTGTCACCGCCGATCATAAGCGATCCGCCATGACGCGCGCCCGCGGGGCCGCCCGAAAAGCCCACATCCATAAAATGAATTCCTCTTTTGCGTAGAAGGCGGGCGCGGCGAACGGTGTCCTCGTAAAAAGAATTACCTGCGTCAATCACGATATCGCCTTTTGTAAGATGTTTTACGATCCCCTCCTTTCCAAAAAGAAATTCGTCGATTCCTTTTCCGGCGGTGATCATCATCCAAACAATGCGCTGGGTTTTGAGAAAGCCCACAAGTTCTGCCGGGGTATGTGTGGTTTGGATGCCCTCTTTTGCGATCTCTTCCACGGGACCTTGCGACCGATTGGAGGCGATCACCCGCCACCCCTTGTCATGAAGCTGTCGCGCCACGTTCGCACCCATTTTACCTAATCCAAAAACGCCTATCTCTTTGCGCAACGCAGGTGTACCGCTTCGTGCGCCAACGTCTCGCATGTTTAACAATGCATCAGCTTCGGCCA
>WNFI01664394.1_pt1 | contig 13674 bp, 17 predicted proteins | sample 5400471 | NCBI WGS metagenome assembly WNFI01 (sample SAMN13153348, study PRJNA577476) | soil metagenome | isolation source: 100 cm saprolite on Douglas fir-dominated hillslope | place: USA:California | collected 2013-09-17 | reverse complement strand
AGGCCATTATCACGACGGTGAATAGCAAGGAACGAAGTCCAAAACCTGATCATGTCAGAGGTGTCACGTGGTCCTCCTTTCCTTAACTACACCACGCGTCGGCAGCATGGGCGTCTTCCGTGCGCCTCCAGCTAGCGACCTCAATCCACGCAGTACGGAAATGAATTCAAGGTTTAAGTGCAGTAAACTAAGATCCCTACGCAGGCGCTCCAATAGAGTTTCTTGGAGCTTTTGGAACAGGAGCAACCACCCTTCTCGTACCACTCACCATCCATACTTTGTACTTTGCTTGCAATGAGCACTCCGGAGGATGTCCGCCATCCCTCTCTGCCTTTCCTATCTACGTGTATAATGCGTTGAGTAGCCCGGCGTGGTGGACGAGTCTTTGGGATACGCAAGCATTCCTTGTTTATTTGGCTTGGCTTGTGTACAATATTCTGGTTTGGATGATACTCCCTGGAGACTGGGTGGAGGGCATGCAACTCAGGGATGGAACGAAAAAATGGTATAAAATTAATGGTGAACCAACTATTTCTCAAAGCCAATCGTTTTGTTGTGTACCAAAACCGCCGTTCCGTCAGCATTCTCCACATTGCTTCTCACTCTTGGCATCGTTTCGGGAACCATAATCCGCTGTGGCCCCGAGTCTTTCACTTGGATCTATGAGCACTGGACAGGCCTTGTATCAGCTTCCATCATCTACTCTTTTGTCCAAGCTACTATCCTCTACCTCGCCTCCTTTCGTGAGGGAGCACTCCTTGCTTTAGGGGGTAACTCGGAGAGCCATATCTACAACGTGCGTATTTCACCATCTCAAGGCTCTTATGTTGAAACTCTGCCTTCTCTCCAGTTCTGGATGGGCCGCGAATTGAACCCCTCTATCCGTTCATTAGATTTGAAGTCGTTCTTCGAACTCCGCCCGGGCTTGATTGGATGGGTGCTCATCGACATAAGCATGGCTTGCGAGCAAGCCGTACGCTCTGGGGGCTCTATCACTGACTCCATGGCGCTTATCTTGTTCTTCCAATGCGCGTACGTTCTAGATGCGCTCTACAATGAGGTTTGTTCACCTTCCCGTGATAAGGACTATGTTTGGTTGACGTACTTTCTAAGCCGTCTCTACTCACCACCATGGACATCACTACTGATGGCTTTGGATTCATGTTAACCGTTGGAGATCTTGCCTGGGTGCCCTTCACTTACTCACTTCAAGCTCGATTCCTTGCATTCAATCCTGTGAACCTCGGGCCATTCTGGACTCTATTGATCTTCACTCTACAAGCCGTCGGGTATTGGATTCTCCGATCAAGTAACAGTGAGAAAGATGAGTTCAGGAGGGGTAGAAACCCGAAGAGTATGTGTGCTGGCCAAGTCCGATTTTACGAACTTAATGTTTTCTGATAATGACAGATCTTGCATCCATGACAACTGAGAGGGGCTCGAAGCTTTTGATCTCCGGATGGTGGGGTTGGCTACAGCATCCTAACTACTTGTATGCGTCCATATGATGATTCTCTCTATCATGTCGACTGATCCAGGTGTCTATAGTGGCGACCTTATTATGACTTTCGCTTGGTGTGCTGCGACTGGGCTCAAGTCTCCAATACCTTATTTCCAGATCGTGTACTTTGTCATCCTTCTCTTCCATCGCCAAGCTCGGGATGAAAAGCATTGCCGCAAGAAGTGAGTGCCGCGTCTATATCTCACATTGAATTATTCGCAACCGTTGATATTACCAGGTATGGGAGAGACTGGATCATTTACACCGGTTTGGTGCCATATCGCATCTTGCCTTATATCTATTGATTGGAGACGCACCTGATATTTCTGGTCTTGTCGTCTTCACACCGCTGGTGCAAATGACATCGTTCAGGCTTGCTATACGCATAACGATACATTGTTCGCGGCGGGATCGAGCGTCGCCCCCATCTTTGGTAAGCTAGGTTAGGTGGCAGGCAGTATTGTGTATTTGTCGCAGTAATCACATAGTATGACTTCATTTCGAAGGCTGGTTTTCATTTCCCTAATGCTGCACTTAAGCTATGGACAATGAATCTCCGCACCTCTACAGAATCCAGAGCTTTCCCGCCTCCATGTGACGAGAATCGCCCAATTAAGGCGAGCTTGCCTGATGCGTCATCATTGGCGTCCACTGCTGGACTCTCAGGAAGTTCCGTAAGTTCATAAAGCGTACGGACACCCTGGAGAAGGAACGTTTTCTTTTCGACTGTGTTAATGATGCCCTTGCACCGAAGAATCTCGACTTTTGACTCTTCTAATGATGCAGAGGGTCGCGCCGTTGGGGGGATTCGACCTTCCCATAGTAGGGTGCTGAGCCAACGATCAAAGGATTTCAATTGATCGGAATTGAGAATTGGCAGAGGTACTATCATTGATGAAATCCCTCCGATTTCGACATGAAGATGTTCGTGGTTATGGTCATGGTCCTCCTGCATCATCGTAGTAGCAGACAAAGGGGTGTCTCGGAATGGATTTGAGGCGTATGAGTTCAACCCTATGATCATTTTTAGGTCATCAAGCGTCCCCCTCACTGTTCGATGTATCGGCGCGGTTGGATTGAGCCTCCGTATTGCCGCTTCAGTGGATTCCAAGGAAGGAGAATCAGGCAGACTCGAAGCCAAATCCGTCTTGTTTAGAAGGATAACGTCAGCGGTAGCCACTTGACTACCAAATTATTTAGGTTAAAGTGACTAGAGTGTGTTTGAACGCATACCTCGCTCCTAGAGTAACGACGTGGTCTGGGTCATCCATGATCTGGCCACCGTACTTAAGCTACGAAAAACAACATCTGTAAGTGATCCACTTACCTTCATACCAAATAAAGCGTCGACTACGCATACTACACCGTCCAGGTAGATGGCTTCGCTCATCGTCTCATTCTCCCAGAACATACTCGCGATCGGCCCTAATATCCAAATAAGTGTAATCCTCCTTGTCATTCCACATATTTGAGACTAACCTGGGTCAGCGAGCCCGGTAGTTTCCAGTAGGATATAATCGAAGCGACCCCGTTTTTGCATGAGCTTTTCGATCGCAGCAGCGCCACTGTCCTTGATGGAGCAACAAAGACATCCATTCGCTAGCTCTAGTATTTCCTCTGATAGTGGTGCATCCGGCGCATCATTCGGGCCCTTCACGTTAATCGATCTGCCTTGATACAATCATAATGTCAGAAAAGCGTGGTTAAGTGGGTAGAAGCTTATACACCTTCAATATCTGCACTATCCGTGAACTGAAATATTGTCGTAAGTGACGCATTGAACTCGACAATTCAGCTCACCTCGTTCATGATGACCGCTATCTTGTGTCCGTGATGAACATTTAGGATGTACCTCCACATGTGGGTTCAGATCTAAATACACTCAACGATTACGTCGTTGAAGCATACTGAAGAAGTGTAGTTTTTCCCGCCCCTAGAAAGCCAGTGATAATTGTGATTGGGACTTTAGACAAATTGTTCGATCTCGAATCAGGAACCAGGAGATCTCTTCGTAGCAAGATCTTCGAATGAGCGGGGTCTGAGTGACAATGAAATTCGAACATACTAACGGCACTTCATCTTCGACCCCCATCCTAGAAACAGCGTAGAACTAGATTGAGTTGTCAAAAGTGGGGAAGATCTATTCGGCAACTGCCATATCCACGGAAGGCAATTTCAGACGTATTAACACAGTATGCCCTGGTGGCAGTGCCTTGTCTATGTATCCAATATCTCGCCATGAGTTCTCAAATGCAGTTCGTCCTTTACTCCTTCCGCTGAAAAACAAGAGGAAATTGGGTATAATACACCCTATGGGTATTCGATGGAAGACTTATGCTTCACATAGCGTTGGCCTTCTCGGGCGGTGTAGACTCGCTAGGTTTACTTTTTCTTTTGCAACGTCTACTGTTATCCAAAGAGGATAGCGCTACATCCTTTCGCGGATCACCCCCGACCATTTTGGCTTTGACAATTGACCATGGACTTCAAAGCGTCTCCCGCGCCGCTGCAAATCGCGCATCAGAACTGGCACAGCGCTTGTCCGTCGAGCATCAAATAATCTCCATTCCTTGGGGTGTCTATCCATTCCCACCCCGACCTGCAGATGGATCAGCAATGGAAGAGATCGCTAGAGATGCGCGTTACCGTCTCCTGTTTACCGCAATGCAGAGCCGTGACATCAACTGGCTCGGATTAGGACACCATGCTGACGATCAGGTTGAAACTGCCGTCATGCGGCTCAGCCGCGGGAGTAGTGGCCTTGGACTTTCAGGAATGAGACCTTTGCGTCGCTGGGGTATGGGAGCGAGGACTGCGCTCGCCTGGGCTGGGCTACCGGGTATGAGCACTTGGATTGCACGGCCACTCTTGCCATTCCCTAAAGTAAGGACAACGATTCGACGCCGTATCTCCTTCTCATGAACTCTGTAGGAACGTATCTTAGCAACTTGTGTGGCGGAAGGACTGGAGTTCATCACTGACAATACGAACTTCCAACCTTCACTGACCTTGCGTAATTCTGTTCGCGCAGCCATTTCTGCGCTGGATTCAAATGGACCCTCTTCTCTGGAATCGCTCGGCCACGGTGTCTCCATGGTATTAAGGGCAAAGGAGCTCTCTCGGCACAGCTTGGGCCAAGAAAATGAAGAAAATGCCTCATCTTTGCTTCATAGATGGGTCAAGCATTGCTCGTATCAGGCACGATGCCAAGAAGAACAAGGTGTGGCCATGGCTCGCCTCGGTGATTATTACTAAATCTGCTGCAGCCAGCGAGTACATCAGCAACTATTCCAGGCAGTCGCCACCATCCACGCTCCTGTTCCGTTCCCATTCTGTACCCTCTAAGGAGGTTCAGACGGCAATTATCTTACGCATCCTCCGATACGTGTCACCAAATCCATGGGGACATGTGACATCGGAGGCTAAGAGGAGAGCAAGGAGTATCTCTCTCATATCCTCGCAAGTGTGGCCAACGGATGACCGAGAGAAGTCAGCGCTTCCGCCTGCTCCTATTACTGCAGGCTCCCAGGTACTATGGGTCCCTGTCACTACATCGCGTGAAGGAAAGATTCGACGTGCCGTACCAAATGAAGTTGGTCCAACCTTATCCGGATGGTTCGCAATCCGCCAACCACCGTATCAGACTCATGGGGAATGTGGCAATCGGTTCCATTCTTGTTCTAGTGATGCTCGGTGTATCGCCACGAGTTCACACACTAACGTTATCACGGTTGTATTTGACCTTCGCTTTTTGATGCGCATCACGCCACACACAAGCCCATATGCTCCTCTGCGAATGGCTTGAAGTGGAGTTGATTCGTTCACTTGACGCGTTCTAGTTTGACATACTTATCATAAAAATATCATTATGTGGGATCTTGTGTGCTTCCCAAGACAGGCTCTGAGTAACACGGAAACAGCGCCATAGGTAGGTGCTTCAAGATTTTGGAGGACCCGGGAGGTCCCTAGGTAAAGTACAGGGCCAAACCGTAAAGGGGGGGGGGAAGGCAAGAAGATGATGAGAGAATATACATCTTTTTGGAAGAGAACGGGGAGGGTCGAGCACAATGACGTAGAACAGAGAGGGAATTTACAACAAAGACACATGTACGCTAGAGGGAATCTCATATATATGAAAGGTTAGGCGCAACAAGAGAAGAACCCCAAAAGGAAAGGGATATGATTCCAAGAATCCACAGGATCCCGCCTGCCAATGATATCCGAAGGTCATACCACCTTCATCTGAGACAAGCCTGGGGCTTACGTTGAAACCATAGGTGTGGAACTGGTGGTATTGAAACCCGGTAAATTACTCGAAAGGGGCGCCTCTGGTGATGCACCAGGAGAGTACTTTGGATGAGACGCGCAGGCGTAAGAGGACCCGGACGTCAATAGGGTTGTGGACGGGGTAAGAGGCCCGTGCACATGGAGCCCGCCAATAAATGGAACGGACGGGGCGCGGAGGCCAGAGGTGTATGTAACGTGTGTCTATCGGCACAAAGGGCCGGATCGACGAGCATGGATGTAGATAAGGAAAGTCATTAGTAAATGAGGAGCCCTTAGGCCCACAAGCCTCATAAAATCTCGTACCTCGATTTGATAACAATGAAGATATGCCCGCCCCGCTCAATTAAAGATCTAGTCCCGGAGGATCAGAAAAGCCCTAACTCACATTGTAAGAAGAACCCTCATGTATCCTTTGAACTCAAATCATTCAAGTTTAGTTTTAGTAATGAAGGGAGTCATGAGGTCTAATTAGATACAATCGCTCCCTGACTTGAGTGACATATACAAATATCTTAGCGGTACTTATTGGAGGCGAAAGAGTCTTGAACAGCTGGTGACATATAGCGATGGAAGCCACAAGTCAAAAGCAGCCTGAGGTTGAGCCTACGATTTGACCTTGGCCACATTTCTTCGTGCCGATGGATGTTTCAGCGGTATCTGCTCAACTGCATGTCCGATCTGAGCAACTCATGGTTCGGAGCACCACTTATTCATCGGCGGATCATCGCGCGCAGTATCATTTGTTTTTGTTTGTCGAGTATCTTGCATGATTAGAGTCAGAATTACCTTGGGATTGCCCATGTTGATTGTTTTCTTCTCCAAACTCTCCTTCACTGGCTGTCTCTTCTTTTTCATTTCTATTTCCTTGATTATGCGGGCCAACGAGGTCTTTAGTCACACCTTGGCTGTATTGTAACGGAGTTGGCCGAATTAATTGGCAAGTTCACAGATAACCAGTAACGTCTCATCCACTCAAGATGCCAACTACGGACGCGATACGGAAAGACCTGGCTGAGAATTTTGGTGCAGTCGTTAGTCGAGATGATCTTATGGAAAAGTGTGAGCGTGGAAACGCGTCGTGCACTTTTTGGATCTGTCCCCAATGAACGTGCATTGTTGAATAGGTGTTACGATCTGCACCGAATATAACCTAACAGGAGAGGACCTCTTTTACAAGTGGGAAGCGTTTTCGTATTCGACTAGCGTGCAGAATAGCATGATTTCGTCTTTGACTATGGAAGGCGCGGATAGCCTTGCACAAAAATTGCGCCAAGAACGCGCCATGGCCGCCATGAAGACTCCTGTGAAGAACACACAGAGCAACTCTCGAGCAAGGAATTTTCCGCTGTCAGCTCTGCGTGGATTTGGTGCTTCAGCATCCAAGTTTCCTTCAAGTCCATTAGTTACACCCAACAATACCCGTGCATTCGGGCCCCCAACAGACTCACCCAGTCCAGTAGTAACCCACCAAAAACCCAGAGCGCGGTTTAGTCCTCCCTGCAATTTATCAGACTATGATTGTACGTTGTGCGGTCGACCATCATTGGGCTCCATGAACCGGAGTGACTAGTGCGATTCTTAGATCGATACATGTATGAGAGACAGTCAGAGCGTTCTGAAGGTTCGTATGATCTTTTTGACCATGCAGAGCCGCTGACAGGTTTGTGTCGCGTATCAGTAATAGATGATCTTATTGACGAATTCGCTGAAATCGTCAAGAGACAGTATGGGTTAGAAGAATTACATGATCCTTCACGGGTCTCTGAGGTTCGAAGGAAAATCTCTTGAGGATGCATCGTAGTTCTTAGCCCAATTTATTTCTGACTAGGAAGACGTCATGGTGGTCGCACGCATATATTCCGATTTCGATCTGGAGGTTGGCACGAAGTTGACGGAGACATCAATGTTACTGCAGTCTTCACGGGGTCTTGGTTCTGGTAGCAGAGTCCCGCTCGCTTTCGGGCCTGGCTGCAGCATCAAGAATGAGTCAGGCGTGCGTTTCGACGGGGCGGGGCGACCAGGTATGGGCTTTTTTCCTGGTCAGATCGCTCTCCTCAAGGGGAGAAATGGGGATGGACTTAGATTTGTCGCATCGGAAGTGTGGACGGTCAGTGGGCCTTTTGATGATCAATATGTCTGTTCAGCCTGATATCACTTGGTTACGTCGCAGCTTCCTCGGCTTCGTGCACCAAAATATTCTCCAGCTTCCTCGTCTAGTACCACCCAGAGCACTGACATTATGGTTGCAGCGGGGCCTTACACCTTTGATAAGGATCTTGAATTTATACCCCTCTCAAAACTTCTTTCCGAGGTTCGGAGACGCCGGCCGGCGGCGTTGATTCTGGTGAGTGAGATATGACATTCGGTAGAATGACTCAGCGATCAACTCGTCGCCTAGCTGGGACCATTCGTGGATTCTAATAATGAATTAATCAAGACTGCTAATATTACGGAGAGTCCGATTGACACTTTCCAAAAATGCATCTCGGAACCTCTTACCGCCCTACTTTCCACTGTCCCTGGGCTATCCATCATCCTCGTCCCAAGTATCCGGGACGTAGTTCATGACCACATTACCATCCCTCAAAATGCTCTTTCTCACGAGAAACTACGTCTTCCGAAGGTGAGCCTGGGAGAACCGTCTTACAGCCAACTGCTAAGGGATACATGTTCCAGCAAATCCACCTTGTCCCAAACCCATCCATCTTCACCATCAATGACATCACCATCGGTGTCAGTGCCACCGACGTTCTGATGCACATCAATAGTTTACAATTCTTAAAACGTATGCCTTGCTCTCCAGACTCGTCGTTGGAGTCGACTTCTGGCTACATCTCGGCCACTCAATCATCTGACCCTATGTCGCTCCTGGCACGACATATATTGGAACAGCGAAGGCTCGTCCGCTGGTTCTACCTCTTATCTGAAATACTCAACCCTGACCGTTGTATTCCCATCGTTAGCTTCTATCCAATATATCCTGTCCCTCGGGAACAATCAAGTAGCGTTAATTTGGATGTGACACACTCGCATCTACTACGAATGGGTGTGACGCGACCTTTAGGTACCGTCGAAGATGGAACGATGAAAGTGGAGGAGGATCAGTCAGTCGATGAGTCCTGGGATGGCTCAGCGCCACACATCCTTATTTTACCCAGCCGTCTAAAACAGTTCCACCGGGTAAGTGCCTTGGCTCAATGTTGCTCGAGGAACCGTGATATCTTAGGCAATCTACCAGACCATCGACCATACCCTTGTTGTAAATCCAAGCTTCGCCACTCGTGGCCAAGATGTGAATGCATATGCAAGAATATCGATACCTGCGTCTTCTGTCAGACCAGCTCAAGACTCCATGATGAGTGAAGTCTCGGTTGATCCAGCGCCATCTCTGGCCTCTATGATAAGTGTCGATCTTGTAAAAATGGAGTTCTGAATTGCTACAGTTCTCTAGAGTCCGATATCCTTGATGTTACCATAATGTATTACGTCCTGACCTCATGGTGAGATAGAGATACGACCAAAGATACGGGCATGTGCATTGTATATTTTAACACTAAATAAGTCCACAGAATGTGAGAGCCAAGAAGCAATAAATAAAACACGTAAAGTGACTTGTAGGAATGGCTTTGGTGGGTGCGCAGTTCCTCCAGGTCGTGGACGGATGTAGCCAAGGACCCCTCTCCTACAAAGAACAAGAACGATTAGGTGTCCACGAGGGTTACGCAATCGGAAAAGCTGCAGAATAGAGAATGTGGAAGGATGCGATATAGAAAATGGTACCATGGCTTGTACTAATGACTATCAGTCCTGGGAGGTGGGTCATTATAATTTGATCCAGACATTGGTGCATCATAACCAGCATATCCAACTAAAACTGAAACCTTATTTTGCCCTTCTCTTCTCCAAGGCAATCGGTTCAAAAGAAGAGGTAGGTAGCAAGGAAGACGGCGAACGCGATACCGGCCACTACCTGCACAGGGACACCTTCAGACTGTGGTGCCATCAACGAGTCAACGGCTGTGCCTTCTTCATCCTCACTACCTTCGGGAACGAGCGTGTCACCATCCTCGGACACCACGCGGGTTGTGCGCCGTCTGACGCCGACGGGCTGTGCGGCTGCCCGATGTTGTGCCTCCACAAGAAGACGGTTCAGTCTTTCAATCTCAGCAAGAGCATCAGCGTAACGAGTGCCGAGATCATCGGTCTCTGGGAGGCTAGTTGTTGCCTGAGTGTGTACTGTACCTGGTGTAGCAGGTCGCAGAACAGGAGGGGTTGGAACGGGGGCGGAAGCAGGAACTGCGGGAGTGGGAACGGGGAGGACGGGAGATGGTGCTCGTTCTACTGTGGGAAGCGTCTGTGCGCGACGCGATGGCGAAGATGGATGAATCTGTGTGGTGGTGGTGGTCTCCTCCTGTGCCACAAGATACGCTGGGGACACGGCACGATCAGGAATAGGAGGCGAAGGAGTAGTTTCTTGGGGGAGGGGATGACCGTTTGCTGAGGTATCTCTGATCGTGTCGAATCGCTGTTAGAACAATCATGTATGAGTCACTTCTATGAAAAATGAACATGCAAGGACAGCGCTGACAATACGCACCGAAGCATCACCTTCAGACGTCATTATGCTAGGATGCTCCAAAGTGTCCTCCGGAATAGGTTCTCCCTCCGTTGGGAGATAGACGACGCGGAGTTTCTGCTGATGAATCCTAGTAGCATCATCGGCCTCCGTCGCGGACCACTGACGATGGTCAATCGACAAATTGTGGACAGCATACATAATACCCGTCAGACGATATTCGGAAGCTAACACTCCTGACGGAGAAAGAACTGACCAGGTCACCAATTTGAATTGACTCTCGCTCAGGCGTTATCAGAGTTGTCTGTATCAAGAACTTGTCTTTGCATTTTGAGTTCAATGGAGGTTCCTCCTTCATGGACTGGAGGATGACTGCAGGACGCGTGTCACAATTCTTATCATCAGCCTTCTTGCGGCAGAAAAGACAAAGTACATGATAGTACACACCAGACACTTCAACGCTTTGGCCGGGCTCAACACGACCAGAGTTCGGGCGTACACAGTACAACTACGTCAATAGGTGCGAGTGAATATCTTAAGACCATACCGCATTCGATGACAACCCAGAGCTTGCAGGACGAACCTTTGGTGCAGTCGTCTTAACCTTGAAAGCTATTGGCAGCTCATTCTGGTTCGTGATGGTAAGCGTTTTATTTATTGTTCGAGTGAGGGGTCCTTTGGGACGTGGAACAAAGAGTTGTCAAAGTTCGAGTCAGCACATAGCTTGTGATAATAATCGAGATGGTATACTTACTGCTGAAACCTAGTTGACTCGATGGGTTGATAAAAGCGGCCATTGGAGGCTTGGATGGGAGATGGAGGTAGTGCACGTCAAAGCTGCCTGGTGTCGGCTATCCCCGGAAACTGTCAATTCAAATTCAAACTAGAGTTTCCCAATTCGGGTGAGGTGGACTACCTCCTGCGTCTGGATGCTGCACTGGCGATAACTGGTTGTATTATATGGACTCCCGCCAAGAATTCCCCGAGGACATGTTGCTAAATACATCACAAAAATACATAGCAAGCAGTCTTCGCGCTTGCGAAGCATCTGGTTACCATTTAACGCTTCATTGCATCGAAGAACCACTTCCAGGAAACTTTGGGTACCGACTTCTACCAAAATGGCCCCATCATGGAATCTGACTTACCCCTTTTTGGATGGACCCTACGGGTTTGGGGAGTTTTACCGCCGAGGCCAGTCGTTTCAGGTCGAATCCACCACGGGGAATGCTTTTACGCACTGTACGTGTGGGACTCAGCCTATTCCATATCTGCAGTGAAACATTGTTTGCGTCTGTTGTTTGGGTGTTTGCATGCTGGCTCGTCGCCAGTTTCTCAGGCAGGCTTTCTTCGTTGTTCAGGGTGCCGCTCCAGGTGTTTGGTATGAGGTTTCTGAGGGCCTTTGTGCGGTATCTTCTTTTGCTTGCAAAGATTTATCTTACTCTGGCCGGCCGTGTAGGATGGCCAAAACTTGGCTTCTGGCTTCTTGTGGTGATATGTGTCTGCCTGCGGCATCCGAGTGTGTATGGGTCTTTTGCATCGGAATTTCCAGATGAGGAAGGCAGATTCCGACATCACGATTAGGAGCCGTGTAGCTTGGGTCGTTATCTCATCGGGCTTTCAGGGGGGCCATGACCGTGGTAATGTCGAGGCCGGATGCCCATGGTATAATTCTGCGGATTTTTTTTGGCAATTCCCTCTGGTTTTTCCTTCGCAGTTGAAAAGGATGTGCTGCACGGATTTGAGGATGTTTCACTTATTACATATTCCCCTTTCATAAATTTGTCATCTGGGCCAGTAGGGGCGCATTTGGGGGCATCGTGGATGAGTTTCATTGGAAGTCTCTTCAGTTATTTTCCAAATCCGTTTGTCTGTGGGTCGATGAATCTGTGTTTCGGAAGACATCCTGAGTGCAATACGGGCCAAAGTCCAGATGCACCCCTAGATACTCCCGAAAGTCAGTGTAAATCTAGGGTGAGGGTTGCACATACCACTCTTCACACATCCGCACCAGTTCATCGGACTTGTGGATAGATGCATTGTCCATGATGAGCACAGATCGAGGACCGGGAAATGGGTTCATATGAAGGAAGAGTCCTCTGATGAAATCATTGAATGAGTCTGTTGTATATGCATCCAGTTGAATGTCGACATGTAATATGCCATGCATTGACAAAGCAGAGAGAATGGAGTATCACGGCAACGGGCCCTATCACCACAAGGGGCCCAGCCATACCTCCGAGATGAGGTATTGCAGTTCACACCTGTTTCCTCAACAAAAACAAGCTGGTTGGCTTGGTAGGTTGTCCCCATATGCATCCTAAATGAGGCTCACGTCTCTTCATTATGTTCAGCTGCAGGCTTCTGGAGCTGAAAGGAAGGCTATCACAGCGGTATGGGGTGGATTCTTAGAGGTTAGCATACCTTCTTCCTTGTGAGTCCATGCCGCTTCAGCTCCCTGCATATAGTGGCCATGCTGGTTTCAGCCTGGAGTCCATTTCTCAGTGCAACCTGTAATTCATCAAGGTACAGGTCCGGTTTTTGTTCAACAAGGCTATCCAGAAACTTCAAAAGAGTCAGTAGTAGCATAGAAGCTGGCCTACATCCTTACATTCACTTCATGGACAGTTAGAGCCCGATGTTACCCTCGAGTCTCAACTTGAATATCATGATGTTGGTATGGATTTGCAAGCAGTCTTTGTAAAGTCCATTGGGGCACATTTGTGACACGAGCAATCTCACTGGTGGTCATCTTCTCGGACATAGTGGCCAATATATCCTTTGCTGCAGCCTTCAGATATTTCCCCATGTTACCTGTGTCAAACACCTACACTGAAACTGAATTAACATGCTTGATCCTACATTTAGGGGGAATTCCAAGGTGCTAGTGGGTCTCCTCCAAAAGTGCTAGTCGACTAACTAATTTCGGAGAGGATGACATAGCCGAGCTCATTTGTTATAAATTTCAAAGCGCCATTTCTTTTGAAAATGGCTGTAATTTCCTCAGGTCACGTACCAGCTACCTCAGACCGATAGTCTACTTGGACTCCCATACGCAGATCCAGTGAGCACATACGTAAATTGAGCCCGTCTGCTGCTTGGGAGCCCCTCCAACTGTGGGGGCCCCGGTCCTGGCAAAATCTTCACTCGGCAATGGCTCAACTCCGATGGCCGCTAATGTACATAAAATCTCCGAAATTGGAAGCTCCGACCATTGACAGCATCTGTATCAGTCGATGCTAGGCTCGAGTGATCGGGACACAACCCAATATTATGTATGCTTTTCATCACCTTTCACAGTACTCCGTTG
>WNFI01550319.1_pt1 | contig 13674 bp, 9 predicted proteins | sample 5400471 | NCBI WGS metagenome assembly WNFI01 (sample SAMN13153348, study PRJNA577476) | soil metagenome | isolation source: 100 cm saprolite on Douglas fir-dominated hillslope | place: USA:California | collected 2013-09-17 | reverse complement strand
TCGGGAATCACGATGCCGCCAGGCGAGGTACGATCCTCTTCCAGGCGCTTCACGATGACGCGGTCATGAAGAGGACGAATCTTCATAACTGGACGCTCCTTTGAAGCAGTGGGTATTCTTTGCGCATAAATGGTGACTTAAGTTCGGATTTCAAGAGTGGATGCCCGAAAAAGCTGCGACGGGGCGCCCTCGCGCTGCCGGCCTTGCGCCCTCCGCGTGCGGCCGTCGTCGCTGTCCACCGTGAGTTCTACGCGATGTCCAGCGGCCGGGTAGCTACGGCGCGGTGCTGCGTTAGGTGTACGCCGAGGCGATAAAGTCTGCCGCGCTGATTTGCGGGCCAGATCGCAGCGCTCTTAACGCGGCGTCCCCCGCTGATCTCCCGCGTGCATCAATGGCGCACGTTTTCGACCTTATGCTCCAAGAAGTCTTTCCGACGCAACATTGCGCGCACGTTGGACGCCGTAAGGACCGCCAGGTACGAGCGAATTTTGGCGCCGAGTTCGAGCCTGGAAAATTCTTGCGCAAACAGACTCCGGACCTCTGCCAGCGGTGCACCGGTACGCTCGCACAACGAAGTGATCGCACGCTCGTGTCTGACAGCTTCTTTGTCGGGTTCAAAAAGTGAACTCATCGAAACCCCACCGTGAAATTGACATGCATGTTAAGACTAAGCCCTGCGGCTGGTCGGTGCGTCGACACACTCGCTACCCTTGTACACCAAACGACGCATCTCGACGCTCCTGTCTTGGCTTGTCGGCGGCATGCACTGCTGTTCGCGTAGAGCATCATTAAGTGTCAGTTCGTACCTTTAAAAAGCGCGAAACGCCCCAATGCTGGCAGACCAGAACAGAACGGATTCCCTATTTTGACAGGGGAGCAAAATGACGAATCTTGTATATTATCAACCGTGGTCGCTGATGGATCGCTGGCGCCGCGAGATCGACGAGCTATTCAGCGCGAGGTCGGACGCCTCACAGCCGGCCGTAACCAATACCACCACTTGGAGTCCGTCGGTGGATTTACAGGAGGAACACGACCGGTTCGTCCTGCGTGCTGATGTGCCGGGCGTCGCGGCCAAGGACATCGAAGTCTCGACCGAAGACGGCACGTTGACCGTTCGTGGCGAACGGCCTGCAAGGGAGAGTGTTGGCAGCGACGGCTTCGAACACATTGAACGCGCCGCCGGCACTTTCTTGCGCCGTTTCACTCTGCCGGATTCGGCACGGGCTGAGGCGATCAAGGCGCGCTATGCCGATGGCGTGCTCGAGATCGAGATTCCCAAGCAGCCTCGAGTCGAGGCCAAGCGAATTCTGGTAACTGTCAATTGAAGTCCGGCAACCTAGTTTAGTCTCGAGGCGTTCGTCCGTGGCGGCGACAGAGTACTGTCGTCCGCCAAGGCCTTTCCCGTCAGTCAGGCCACTCCGAAGAGCTGACCGATCTCGTCACGGATTTAACGGTACGGTGGCTTATAAGGAGACAGTCATGCATGACCATACGGTGACGACGAGTTGGAGGCGCTTGACAGACAACGTGAGAGGGTTGCGGAGCAAAAGTGTGGACGATGCCTTCGCCGGGAAGTCCAGGGCCCTTCCCAAGGCGGCGTGCGGCGCCGTCGCACTTGAGAACCTTCCGGCCGCCGCGGCCGCCATGCCGCACGCAGGCTCAGTGAGCCTCAGGGCCAGCGCAGCTTCGCCGGCTCACGCGGTAACTGCGACCGCACCTCGCCGCACGAATTGCGATGGAGAGGCAACCCAGCAGGCGGCACGGCTGGCTACTTGGGAGGATGAAGGCGGCACGACTTCAAGTTGAGTCCAAGCGCGCTTGCGCAGGGTCTGACGTGCGATCTGAAAGGACCGCTATCGAAGGGACTCGAGGCGAGTGACGCGGTCTGGGTGGCGGCGTACGGAAAGCGCCAGAGCCGCGAGTTAAAACCGAGGACTCGGGAGGCTTAGATGGACTGGAATTTCGTGGACGCCACCTGGCAGCGATTCAGGGGCGAAGTGCACGCAAACTGGGGGAGGCTCACCTCCGCTCACCTCGACTTGATTGCGGGCGGGCGCGCGCGCCTTGCGAGTAAGATTAAAGAGGCGTATGGCGTCACGGGCGACGAAGCCGAACGGCAGATCAAAAGCTCCGAAGCGCGTAACCAGCAGCCGCATCCCGCTTCCGTTGAGCGGACTGTCGTGGGCGCGCATGCGTCGACACAATCTAGGGCGCAGAGCGAAGGCGGCGCCGAGGGCGACATGCCGCGCGTATTGATAGTCGATGACGACGTGGATGCCGCCGATGCTCTCGCGTCATTGCTGCAATCGGCGGGGCACGGTGATGCGCGCGTCGCGTATACCGGCGCGACTGCTCTTGCTCTCGCTGTCGAGTTCGTGCCCACGGTCCTGCTCGTGGATCTCGATCTGCCGGACATGAGCGGTTACGAAGTCGCCCGGCATCTCTCTCGACATCCGCAGCTGCAGAACCTGAGAATGATTGCATTGACGGCCAGCAGTGAGCACCCCGGCCGCGAACTCGCGCGTGAGGCAGGGATTGAGCTGTACCTGAGCAAGCCCGTGGGCTCCGCGGCCTTGGACGAGTTGTTCACCTGATCTAGCGACCCGAGACGTGATCCTCTGCGTGCTCCACAGGACAGGCAGCTGCCGAGATAGGCTCATGCCATGGGCTCGGCTGGGCAATGACGCAATCCATCAGCCGATACGAATTCACCATTCGCTTCGCATTCGGCTTTCGGACATCGAGCCGGATGAAATGACGTGGAGGCTCCGCATCGAGGTGCAGCGCACTTGGAAGGTCGGCGATTGCCGGGCTCATCCACGGTGATCTCTCCGAGTTCAACGTGTAGTCGGCCCCGATGGACCCGTGATCATTGATCTACCCCAAGCCGTGAACGCGGCGGGCAACAACGGCGCGTTCGCGATGCTCGAGCGGGACGTGAACAACATTCGCGGCACGCTCGGCCGCTACACGCCGGAGCTTCTGGAAACCGAGTTTGCGCGCGAAATGTGGGCGCAGTTCGAGCAAGGTGAACTGACTGCGGACAGCAAGCTCAAGGGAGTCTTCGCGCGAGACGAGACGACGGTTGATGCCGATCGGGTCTTGCTGGCCGTTGAGGATGCGCGCGAGGAAGCGCTGCGACGAGAGCTGGGGCGAGAAAGCTAGAGCACCGCTCCCGGGAGCCAACCCTGGGCAAGATCTTTGTCTGAACAGGCCCGGAGCTCAATCAACCCACAGCTGATGCTGCATCAGTCTATGATCCAGCCAGCGCTTTATGACGGGCCCGAGCGGCATCAGCGCGGCCTCGTGCCAGCCTGAGGGACACGGGCCCCATGGCTTGGGCGCGTGCAACCCGACAAGCCGACCAAATTGAAATCACTCCTCCGTCGCACCTTCGGGCGCCGGCCTCCGCTCTCACCCTGGAACAGTGGCGAGATCCTGCGCGAGGAGCTCTTCAGCATTGAGCGCCTGGAGCAACATGCGGCGAGCCTCGCTACCGCGCAGCAAGTCGCGGAGCGGCCAACACGCCGCCGCTCTCTCAGCGCGCGGCTTCGGGACAACGAATCGGTGCTGCTTGCGGCCTATCGGGACATCGCCGCGGCGACGGGCGAAGGTCGCGCGATCTCACCGGCCGCTGAGTGGCTACTCGATAATTACCACCTCGTCGAAGAGCAAATCCGCGAGATTCGCGAGGACCTTCCCCCGAGCTTCTATCGATTGCTACCTAAGCTGGGCAGTGGACCATTCGACGGGTTACCACGCGTGCTCGGCGTGGCCTGGGCGTTCGTTGCCCACACCGACAGCCGATTCGATCCCGAAACGCTGCGTCACTTCGTGCGCGCCTATCAGCGGGTTCAGCCGCTGACCATTGGCGAGCTGTGGGCGGTTGCGATCACACTGCGGATCGTACTCGTGGAAAATCTTCGACGCGCTGCTGCACGCATCGTCAGTAGTCGTGCCGCGCGGCAGGAAGCGGACGCCCTTGCAGATCGACTTCTGGGCGTCAACAGTTACACCGCCGAGCCAGATGCCCTGCTCCGTCGCGACGCAGACCGCGAGTCCTTCTCACCCGCATTTACAGTCCAGCTGCTCCAACGTCTTCGGGATCAGGACCCGAGAGTGACGCCGGCACTCCATTGGCTGGAGGAACTCCTGGCCGCGCAAGGAACAACCTCGGACGAGATCGTGCGCGATGAACAGCAGCGACAGGGCGCGTCGAACGTAACAGTACGCAACATCATCACGAGCATGCGGTTGCTCTCGGATGTGGATTGGCGGGAGTTCTTCGAAAGTGTCAGCTTGGTTGACGACCTGCTGCGCTCCGGCAGTGACTTCGCCGCATTGGATTTCGCCACGCGTGACCTCTACCGACGGGCGATAGAACGTTTTGCACGCCGCTCAAGACTGCCGGAACTCGCAATCGCGGGTGCGGCCTTGTCGGCTGCCAATGAGTCGGACGCAACGGACGACGAGCGACGACCGGAGTTGGTAACTACCTGGCTGCGATCGCCCTGATAGGCACCGTGGCTCTGTCGCTGCCGCTATTTGTGCTCAACGCGTGGGGCATCCCGGGCACCCACCTGGCGTTGCTCGCTCTCGTCGGCCTGATTCCCGCTCTCGATGCCGCCATCGCGCTCGTGAATCGCGCCGCCATGAGGGCGTTCGGCGCAACGACCCTGCCCGGTCTCGCGCTGCGCGAGGGCGTTCCGTCACATCTCAGAACGATGGTGGTCGTACCTGCTTTGCTCACCAATCGCGCCGCACTCGAAGCGCAGATCGACCGCCTCGAGATTCACTACCTCGCCTCGCCAGACGGCGAGCTGTACTTTGCGCTGCTTTCGGACTGGATAGACGCCCCGACCGAAAACGCTGCCGGGGATGAGGCGCTTCTCGCGATGGCGGGCGAGGCCATTGCGCGACTGAACCGACTTCACGGCAAGGGTTCGGCAGGTGACCGCTTCCTGCTGCTCCACCGTCGCCGCGTCTGGAGCGACGTGCAGACCGAGTGGATGGGATGGGAACGCAAACGTGGGAAGCTTCACGAACTGAATCGCCTGCTGCGCGGAGCGACCGATACGAACTTCCATGGCATCAATGGGCGCGCCCCTGAGGTACCGTCGGGCGTCCGCTACGTCATTACGCTGGATACCGATACCAGGCTGCCGCGGGACACGGCACGTCGCCTGGTCGGCAAGATGGCCCACCCGCTGAATCGCCCTCGGTTCGACGTCGCAACCGGACACGTGGTCGAGGGATACGCAGTCCTGCAGCCGCGGGTCGCGCCGTCCCTGCCAGTCGGACGCGAAGGCTCTCTCTTTCAGCGTGTCGTCTCGAGCGCGAGCGGTATCGATCCGTACGCCGCCGCTGTGTCGGATGTCTACCAGGATCTCTTCGGTGAAGGCTCGTACGCTGGCAAAGGCATCTACGATGTCGATGCCTTTGAAGCGGCGCTCGCCGGTCGTGTATCCGACGGAACGCTGCTCAGTCACGATCTCTTCGAGGGAGTCTTTGCGCGCGCCGGTCTGGTTTCCGATATCGAGGTCGTCGAGGAGTTCCCGTCGAGGTACGACGTCGCTGCCGCACGCCAGCACCGCTGGGCGCGAGGCGACTGGCAACTGCTGCCCTGGATCTTCGGCAGGGGCGACGCCGCGGGCGCCATGCGGGGCGGCCGCAGCTTGCCGCTGATCGGCCGGTGGAAAATGCTGGACAATCTGCGGCGCACGTTGTCGGCACTCGCGAGTGTCACGGCGCTGCTGGCCGGATGGCTGTTGCCCCGCAACGCCGCGCTGCTCTGGACCGTCTTTGTCGTATTGACGATCGGCGTGCCGGTGCTACTACCGATTTTCGCAGCTATCGTACCGCGCCGCGCTGGCGTCAACGCACGCAGCCACTTTCGCGCGCTGCGGAACGATATCTGGCTTGCTGCGTCCCTGACTGCCTTTCTGATAGCGTTTCTTGCGCATCAGGCATGGCTCATGATCGACGCGATCGGGCGAACGCTGTTTCGTCTGTTCGTCAGTCGACGGAACCTGCTGCAGTGGGTCACTGCAGCTCAGGCAAACCTCAGGGCCCAGCTTGATCTCAACAGCGCCTATCGCCGCATGAGCGGAGGCGTAGTTATCGCGATGAGTGCCGCGGCGCTCATCGGCTATCTCCGACCGGACGCCTGGCGTGTGGCAATGCCATTTGTGATCCTCTGGATTGCGTCCCCCGCCATCGCGGTATGGATCAGCCTCTCCCCACTCGTCGCGGGGCGCCTGGCAGTCACGGACGCAGACGCCCGGGCATTGAGACTGATCGCCCGCCGCACTTGGCGGTACTTCGAGACATTTGTTACGTCGGACGACCATATGTTGCCGCCCGATAACTTCCAGGAAGATCCGCGACCGGTCCTGGCGCATCGAACCTCTCCGACCAATCTTGGTCTCTATCTCCTGTCCGCCGTCAGCGCCCACGACTTCGGCTGGGCAGGGACGAGCGAGACCGTTGATCGGTTGGAAGCGACGCTCGCGACGATGCGGCGCCTTCCGCAGTATCGAGGTCATTTTTACAACTGGTACGACACACGGGATCTGCGCCCTCTGGATCCGCAATACGTCTCCTCCGTGGATAGCGGCAACCTTGCGGCGCATCTCATCGCACTAGCCAACACCTGTCGAGAGTGGATCGATGTGCCCGTGGTCAGTCGTTTGTCATGTCTCGGGATCGCAGATGCTCTACACCTCGCGCGCGAAGCCCTCCAGGAGCTCCCTAACGACCTACGAACACAAACGATCGCCTCTGCGCAGCTTGAAAACGCCCTCGACGCACTCGCGGCCGCGCTTGACGATGATGAGGCGGAGCCCAGAGACCTTGCAGCGCGATCGGAGCGGATAGCACCTCTGGCCGCGACCCTTGACGACATTGCCCGGGCGCTGGCCGGTGAGCTCGGCGATGACAGGGCCGGCGAGATACTTTTCTGGGCGGAAGCAGCACGACGGTCGCTCGAGAGCTGGCAACGGGATCTAAGGCTAACGAATGAGGCCATCCGGGCTCTACAGCAACGGCTGGCAATTCTTGAGTCAACAGCGCGGGAAATGTCCGAAGCAATGCAGTTCGGCTTTCTGCTTGATCCCGAGCGCCGGCTCCTCTCGATCGGCTACCGCGCGACCGAGGGCACGCTCGATCCGAGCTGCTACGACTTGCTCGCCTCCGAGGCGCGTCTGGCCAGCTTCGTAGCGATCGCCAAGGACGATGTGCCGGCCCGCCACTGGTTTCGGCTGGGACGTGCGGTGACACCGGTCGGACATGGGGCAGCGCTGATCTCCTGGTCCGGATCGATGTTCGAATACCTGATGCCATCGCTCGTCATGCGTGCGCCATCCGGGAGTCTTCTGGAACAAACCAACCGCCTGATTGTTCAGCGGCAAATCCACTACGGTGTCGAGCTTGGCGTTCCCTGGGGCGTTTCGGAATCCGCCTACAACGCGCGCGACCTGGAGCTCACTTATCAGTATTCAAACTTCGGCGTGCCCGGCCTGGGGCTCAAGCGGGGCCTGAGTGGGAACGCGGTTGTCGCGCCGTACGCGACGGCCCTTGCTGCGATGGTCGACCCGAAACGCTCGGCGCTCAATTTCGCGAGGCTCATCACGATAGGCGCACGCGGTCGGTACGGCCTCTATGAAGCGCTCGACTACACCCGCAGCCGTCTGCCCGAGGGATCTCAAGTTGCTATTGTTCGGGCATTCATGGCCCATCATCAGGGCATGACGGTGGTTGCCATCGCCAACGTCCTCTTCGACGGAAGGATGCGCGAACGGTTTCACGCCGAGCCGAGCATCCAGGCGACCGAATTACTGTTGCAGGAACGCGCGCCGCGTGATGTCTCGGTCGCTCATCCCCGGGCCGAAGAAGTCGGCACGGCGGCGCGAGTCAGCGATGTCCAACTCCCGGGAGTGCGGCGTCTCAGAACTCCGCACGAATCGACACCGCAAACTCATCTGCTCTCGAACGGCCGCTATGCGGTGATGCTCACCGGCGCCGGCTCCGGTTCCAGTCGCTGGCACGATCTCGCCGTGACGCGCTGGCGCGAGGACCTCACCCGCGACGATAGCGGCAGCTATTTCTTTCTGCGTGACATCGAAAGCGGTGCCGTGTGGTCCGCTGGCTATCAACCAAGTGGCGTCGAGCCTGACAGCTACCAGGCGAGCTTCACGGAAGATCGAGCGGAATTCATCCGCAGCGACGCTGCGATCACGACGACTCTGGAAGTGATTATTTCGCCGGAGGACGACGCTGAGGTGCGCCGCATATCGATTGTGAATACTGGCAACCGCACGCGTGACCTGGAGGTGACGTCCTACTCCGAACTCGTGCTTGCGCCCCCCGCCGCCGATACAGCACATCCGGCGTTCTCAAAACTCTTCGTGCAGACCGAGTACGTAGCGAAGGTGGGCGCGCTCCTGGCGACGCGGCGACGGCGCTCGCCCACGGATCCGGAAATCTGGGTAGCCCATCATGCCGTCATTGAAGGCGAGACTCTGGGCAAGCTGGAGCTCGAAACCGATCGGGCACGTTTCCTCGGCCGCGGGCGCGACATTCAGAAACCTATCGCCATGATGGACGGACGGCGTTTGTCCAACACCGTGGGCACGGTCCTTGATCCGGTGTTCGCGCTTCGCTACCGCGTGCGCGTACCGGCGGGCGTCACGGTGCGCATTGCGTTCTGGACCAGCGTTGCTGCTTCCCGCGAAAGCATTCTGGATCTCGTCGACAAGCGCCAGGAGGCAAACGCCTTCGTACGCGCGGCCACATTGGCGTGGACGCAGGCACAGATACAACTTCGCCACGTCGGTATCGACGCCGCGGAGGCCAGTCTCTTTCAGCGTCTCGCAGGCTATGTGCTCTATGCTGACGCGTCGATGCGGCCGTCGTCCGAGACCATACGCCGCGGAGGTGGCGGCCCGGACGCGCTTTGGGCTCACAGCATCTCCGGCGATCTGCCGATCGTGCTGTTACGAATCGATCATGTCGAAGACATCGCCATAGCGCGGCAGTTGCTGCGCGCTCACGAATATTGGCGGACGAAGCAGCTCCCCGTTGATCTCGTAATCCTGAACGAACGAACAACTTCCTATCTTCAGGATCTACAGGGCGCCCTGGAAACACAACTTCGAATGAGCCAGTCGCAGCCGCAGGTCGGCGCGGACAACACACGCGGCTCGGTATTCCTGCTGCGCACGGATCGGAGCTCGGAACAGACGCGCGCGCGGCTTTCATCCGTTGCACGTGTCGTTTTGGTCGCGCAACGCGGCACTCTCGCCGATCAACTCGAGCGTCTGCGAGCACCGGCTGCACCCGCCACGCGGCGACCGAGGCGCAGCCCACATCTCGAAGCGGTGACGACCGCTCCTGTGACACAGGATCTGGAATTCTTCAACGGACTTGGAGGATTCGCAGCAGAGGGACGGGAATACGTCACGCTCTTGGGTCCAGGGCAGACGACGCCAGCTCCGTGGATCAACGTCGTCGCCAATCCCAAGTTCGGCTTTCAGGTCGCGGCGGAAGGAGGCGGATTCACCTGGTCACTGAACAGTCGGGAGAACCAGCTGACGCCGTGGTCAAACGATCCCGGCACGGATCGTCCGGGCGAGGTGTTGTATCTGCGCGACGAGGAGAGCGGCGAACTGTGGGGACCGACGGCTGCGCCGGTCCGGGATCACAGCGCGCACTTTTGCGCCCGGCACGGGCAGGGGTATAGCCGCTTCGAACACACCTCACACGGCATCGACCTCGACCTGATGGTGTACGTCCCGATGGGCGATCCCATAAAGATCTCGCGCCTCAAAATCCGCAACACCTCACAAAGGGCGCGAAGACTCTCCGTCACGGCCTACGCCGAATGGGTGCTTGGGCATTCGCGAGCTTCCACGGCACCGTTTATTGTGACGGCGATCGACCCCGGTACCGGCGCAATGTTCGCGCATAACCCCTGGAACACGCTGTTCGGTTCGCGCGTGGCGTTCGCGGATCTCGCCGGAAGGCATACGCAATGCACCGCCGACCGTCGCGAGTTTCTCGGGCGACATGGCACGCTCGACAGCCCGGCAGCACTGACTGGACACGCACCTCTGTCGGGGCGTGTGGGCGCTGGCCTCGACCCTTGCTGCGCCCTGCGAACCCACGTCGAACTTGCGGCGGACGAGACGATCGAAGTGGTCTTCTTCCTGGGTCAAGCCGCGAGCGTGATGGAGGCGCAAGCCCTGCTGGTCCGTTACCGGTCGATCGATCTTGAGGCGGTTTTCCGCACAGTGGTTCAGTACTGGGACGATGTGCTCGGAATGGTTCAAGTAAAGACGCCGGACCGCTCCCTGGACATCATCCTCAATCGGTGGATGCTCTATCAGACACTCGTCTGCCGCATGTGGGCGCGATCGGCCTTTTATCAGGCTGGTGGCGCCTACGGATTCCGCGATCAGCTTCAGGATGGTATGGCGCTAGCTCTTTCCAGGCCCGCCCTGACGCGCGAGCATCTGCTGCGCGCAGCCCGTCGACAGTTCATCGAGGGCGACGTCCAGCATTGGTGGCTACCGTCGGGCGAGCAGGGATCGGCCGGCCCCGGCGTTCGCACGCGCATTGCTGATGATCGAGTCTGGCTGGCATACGCCACCGCTCACTACGTCGAGGCGACGGGCGACGTCGCGGTTTTGGATGAAAAGGTGCCGTTTCTGGAGGGCCAGGCGCTGCGACCGGATGAGCAGGACGCGTATTTTCAGCCTGTAATCTCGGACGACTCCGCTCCGCTCTTCGAGCACTGTGCGCGGGCGCTGGACCAGAGCCTGTCTGTTGGAGAACACGGCCTGCCCTTGATCGGCACGGGCGACTGGAACGACGGCATGAACCGGGTTGGCGAGATGGGACGGGGTGAAAGCGTCTGGCTCGGATGGTTCCTGCACGCCACGCTCGTGGCGTTCGCGTCCCTGGCAAGAGCACGCGATCAGCATACGCGCGAGACCCAGTGGCTGACCCATGCGGCAGGGCTTAAGAAGTCACTGGAGCGAGAGTCCTGGGATGGCGAATGGTATCGGCGGGGCTATTTTGACGATGGGACGCCGCTCGGATCAGCCACGAGTACCGAATGTCAGATCGACTCCATCGCGCAATCCTGGGGCGTCATCTCCGGGGCCGCCGACCCAATCCGCGCCTCACGTGCGATGTCCGCCGTAGAGAGTCATCTCATTCGGCGTGAGGCGGGTCTGGCGTTGCTCTTCACGCCGCCCTTCGATCGGGCCGTGCCCGACCCGGGCTATATCAAAGGATACCCGCCCGGGATTCGCGAAAACGGTGGTCAGTACACACACGCCGCCACCTGGTCAGTGATCGCGTACGCCCTGCTCGGCCAGGGAAACAATGCTTGGGAGTTGTTCTCACTCCTCAATCCGATCAACCGTGCGAGCAGCCGCGCCGATGTCCATCGCTACAAGGTAGAGCCCTATGTTATTGCCGCAGACGTGTATTCCGTCCCTCCGCACGTCGGGCGTGGCGGTTGGACGTGGTATACGGGCTCAGCCGGCTGGATGTATCGCGCCGGCCTCGAGGGGATCCTTGGATTTCGCGTACAGGGAGCAAGCTTGATCCTCAGTCCGTGCATCCCCGAAAAATGGCCGCGCTTCCAGATCGTGTTCAAGTATCGCTCTGCGCGCTACGAAATCCTGATCGACAACCCTCTGGGCGTCAGCCGCGGCATAGCGCACGCTGAGCTAAATGGCAAGGCGCTGCCGTCGGGTTCCGAAACGCGCATCCCACTGCTGGATGACGGCAACATCCACAGCCTGCGACTAGTCCTCGGAGCGTAGGCTTCCACGCCGAAACGCTACCACGTCGATCGGCCGAAGCCTTGTTCATCACTTTCCCATCTTCGCTGGTGAAGACGTACTTATCGGCCAGCAGTGGGGCGGTTAGGTCAGCATTATTCGTCTGTTGCGATTTCAACCACTGGTTTTCAAGTGCCACAATGGCTTTTTCGGTCCCCCCAGTAGCTTGCTGCGCTTGCACCGATGCAAAGCCGAACAGCGACAGCAAACCCAGCAGACACAGTCCCCGCGTATGTTTCATGTATATCCCCTTATGGTTTAGTTCTTCAGAAGGATGGGCCGAGCCATTACACGCCCCGGCGGCGCCGTAGTCTACCGCCAGCTTTTTTGACTGTCCCATATGAACTGCAGGTTCGCCGTTCAGCGCATTGAGCCACAGAAAATTCTGGTACGGGTTGACCGTCGCCGAGAACTGTGGTCACGACACCAGTTTCAGCGCGACATTCCAAAGACGCTCGGCGTTCGACGGGTCAATGGCATACGGGGCAACTCCCCCGCTGAAGTCTGTAGGGCGTCGGAAGACAACTGCCGCCTCGTTGCATCCTCGAAGTAGCGGCCGCCGACTCCATCTAGCAAGGGCGACGTGGCCAATAGCACAGACGTGGCAGCACCTTGCTGCGGTGTCTTACGCAGTTCGGGCGGCGTTCTTAGACCACCAGTGTGCTTCTGCAAATTGGTGGCAATCGCGCCGGGATTTAGAGCGTTTGCGCAAATTCTCTCTGCGGCCCATCTGCGGCTGGCTTCTACGGCCAGCAGCGCGCATGCCGTCTTTGACTGTCCATATGCCACGAACGGCTCATAGGGCAGGAAGTTGAAATGCAAATCATCAAATATCACGGGTGCTATCAGGTTGCCACTCGAGCTCACCGAGACGATGCGAGCACCTTCGGCAGCCGCCAACGCTTTGTGCAAGCCGACCGTCAGCGCGAAGTGGCCGAGGAAGTTTGTCGCAAACTGCATCTCCCAGCCTTCGGGAGTGCGTTCCAATTCGGGGGGCGCCATAATTCCCGCGTTGTTTACCAGGATGTGAAGCGAGCTTTGCCAGTCGGCTAAAAACGCTTTCACTGATGCCATGTTGCTCAGGTCGAGTTGGCCGACCCGAACATTCGGATTGCCAGTCGATGCCCGAATGTTCGCAGCAACTCTTTCTCCAGCATCCAGCCTGCGGACCGCCAATGTGACCTCGGCGCCCACACCTGCCAATGCACGAGCTGTTTCGATGCCAATACCCGACGAGCCGCCAGTGACGATAGCGCGCTTTCCAGTGAGATCGATACCCTGGAGAACCTCGTCAACCGTGGATCTGAAGCCGAAAGGGGTTTTGATACGTTCCATTATGTGCACCGTTATCGAGCGCCGAATATGAAATAGTGATCTTCGAACTTGCGCGCACACGCACCACCAACGGCCGCGTTAGATCCATTCTGCGCGAATTGGTAGATCTCCGGAGAGCGGAACTGCCAAGAGGCTCTCTTGGGCGCCGACATCCATCTGAGTGATACAATCCGGGGGAAGTACGATCTCGATGTCGTCGGCCATTACGCGCGCCCGGATGTCTTGGGCTCGCACGCGGACACGCGAAAGCGGACTCCCGTGCGGTTGGGAGAAGCCTGATGCTCGAGACGAGTGACGCTCTGGTACTCGCGCGGCTGCAGTTCGCGTTCACGATCTCAGCCCACATCATCTTCCCCGCGATCAGCATCGGGCTCGCGAACTATCTCGCCGTGCTCGAGGGCCTGTGGCTGCGAACCGGCAAGTTGGTTTATCGCGAACTCTTTTTCTTCTGGTCGAAGATTTTCGCAGTCGGTTTCGGCATGGG
>WNFI01659232.1_pt1 | contig 13675 bp, 13 predicted proteins | sample 5400471 | NCBI WGS metagenome assembly WNFI01 (sample SAMN13153348, study PRJNA577476) | soil metagenome | isolation source: 100 cm saprolite on Douglas fir-dominated hillslope | place: USA:California | collected 2013-09-17 | reverse complement strand
GGTATTCCAGCGCGTGCCTTTGCCCGCCACGCCCGCCTTCTGGCTGACGTCGCTGAAAGTCCCGTTGCCGTTGTTGCGATAGAGAACATTCTTTCCGTAGTAGGTTACGAAAAGATCGTCCCAGCCATCATTGTCATAGTCACCGACACAAACGCCTTGACCCCATCCCGAGTGCGCCACGCCGGCCTTGGCGGTCACATCGGTGAACGTGCCATCGCGATTGTTCCGGAACAGATGCGACGTCGGTTCGGTGCCAGCGGGGAAACCTTCGAGGCGCGATCCGTTCACCAGAAATATATCGAGCCATCCGTCGTTATCGTAGTCGTAAAAGGCGACGCCGCAACCCGTGGTCTCCAGCAGATACTTATTCTTGTGCTCGCTGCCGAAAATGGTCTTTACATTCAGGCCGGATTCCCGAGCCACGTTTACGAAGCTCACGCCGAGGTCGTTGCTTTGTGGATGCTCTTCCGCATTCTTGGGATTGCCTTGCTGGCTCAGCCGAGCAGCAGCTCGCAACCAGGGCGGGCGCGCCAATGCCAGTACGCTTTCGAGAGAAAGCACCAGAGCGGACCGGCTTAGAGATTTCAAAACAACGCGGCGTGACGGGAACAAGAGGTTGCTACCTGGCCCACTCGGCTCGTGCTAGAATTCGCCCCTTACCTCTTATATTCAGTGAACCGTGACTTTGCAACCTCCGGCGGGACAGAGATCCCGGTCGCTAAGGCCGCACCGAGCGGTGCATCCAGATTTTTCTTCCCAGGTATCGTCTTAGCCGTTCTGATTTCGCTGACTATCGCCACCCCTATCGCAACAGCCCAACAGCCCGCGCAATCGTTGGAGCTCTCGAGAACCATCCGTACCTGGGAATTCCTTCCAGTTGTCGGGACACGCGCAGCGTTGTTCGGCAACGAAACTGGACGGCTGGAAGCGTGGGTCTATCCGCTGAAGATCTTCCGCGAGTTTCATCTCACATTCCACGTTGGCGGCCGGGCGCTGCCTGCGGAAAGCCTGGCGCGGACTCTCACCGCGCGCCCGGAGTCCGCCAGTATTCTTTACGCGGGAGACTCGTTTCGAGTGCGCGAGACATTGTTCGTCCCCATTCACGAACCGGGAGCGGTAATGCTGCTCGACATTGAGACAGAGCAACCGCTGGAGATTGAGGCGGCTTTCGCACCAGACTTCCAACTGGAATGGCCAGCGGCAATTGGTGGTTCATTCGTCAACTGGGACGAGAAACAGAATGCGTTTGTTTTTGGGGAGGAGACAAGGAAGTTTGCCGCGTTGGTCGGCTCGCCCACCGGCGTGGATGCCCACTCGGCCTACCAGACAAATTATTCTTCGTCGGACGAGAACTCGCTTCGGCTAGGAGTTACGCAGAAGGGTAAAGAAAACAAAGTGCTGCTCGTCGCCGCTTCGGTGGCGGGCCGGGCAGAGGCGGAGAAAACCTACCAGCATCTCAGCGCGTCGTATCCGGACTTGTTGCGAGAGTCGGCGGAATTTTATCGCGGCTATCTTGGCAAGACTGTCAGCCTCGATCTTCCCGACGATGCTCTCCAGCAGTCATACGACTGGGCGCGCATCAGCACAATCCAGGGTTTGGTGAATAATCCGTATTTAGGCACGGGTCTCGTCGCGGGATATCGAACTTCTGGAGCCAGCCAGCGTCCGGGCTTTGCCTGGTTTTTCGGCCGCGACTCGCTTTGGACTTCGTTCGCGCTAAACGCGGAGGGGGACTACTCGACCAGCCGGACGGCCATCGATTTCATCAGCAAATACCAGCGCGAAGACGGCAAAATTCCACACGAGATTTCGCAGAGTGCCAGCCTGGTGCAGTGGTTTAAGGACTATCCTTATCCCTACGTTTCAGCCGATGCCACGCCGCTTTTCATCATTGCGGTGAATGACTACGTGATCCAGAGCGGCGATGTGGCGTTCGCTCGCGATAAATGGGACAACGTGTGGCGGGCGTACCAGTTTCTTCGCTCAACGTATGACTCGCAGGGTTTCGCGCAGAATGCGGGAGTCGGCCACGGTTGGGTGGAGGGTGGTCCGCTTCTGCCGGTAAAGAATGAGTTCTACCAAGCAGGGATTAGCGTCGAAGCGCTGAACGCGCGTTCCAATCTGAGGACAATCAGCGCGCGGACGAAGCCAGCGTTCTGGCCACGGTTCCGATGTGGTTTGGTTTGCCTGAAGCAACTCATGCGAACGAGATGATCACGCAGCTGGCCGACGCGGATCACGAGACAGACTGGGGCATGCGGATCATTTCCTCACACTCCAAATTCTATGACGGCTCGGGCTACCATTTTGGCTCGGTCTGGCCGCTGTTCACCGGATGGGCTTCGGTGGGAGAGTATCGCTATCATCGTCCGCTGCCGGCATATTCAAATCTGCGTGCTAATGCCTTGCTGGCCAGTGACGGCTCGCTTGGCCACTTCACAGAAGTCCTTTCCGGCGACTACTACACTTCCTTCGCGACCAGTTCGCCACACCAGATCTGGTCGGCTGCCATGGTTATAAGTCCTCTTTTGCGCGGACTTTTTGGATTACAGACTGACGTGCAGACCCATCAGATCACGCTCGCTCCCCATGTTCCCGCAGACTGGACGTCGTTCGCTATTCATAATGTTCACATTGGTTCGGTCAATGCAGACTTTGAATATCGCAAAACTCCGGGGAGCATTGTGCTCGAGGCCAAGCGGATGGGCGCCGGCGACTGCTGGGTAGAGTTCGCCCCATCGTTTAGCTTGCGCACCAGGGTCGTCAGAGTCGAAGTGAATGGACGGCCCCTGCCCTTTAAGATGCAAGCCAACGACAACGATCAGCACCTGTTCGCGCGCTTTCCTCTTGAGGGCGGCTCGACCACCGTCGTAATTCGCGTGAAGAATGATTTCGGTCTGGCAATTTCGAATCAACTTCCGCCGCTGGGAAGCACCAGCCAGGGTCTACGAATCGTTTCCGAATCCTGGAACACTGCACGTACCCAGCTGACCTTGGACGTTTCCGGCGCCACCTCTAGATCGTACGACCTTGAGCTCTGGAATCCGGCTCAGATTACATCCGTAGACGGCGGTGTCGTGACCAAACAGGGTAAACTGAGAATTCAGTTCGCAGAGGGCGCAGGCGAAGGCTACGTCCACCAAAAAGTCGTTGTTCACCTGGTAAATCGATAAGCTTCTGGCAGGTGAGCGGCAAAGACCCAAGATTGCATCCTGCTCTTGCGCCGAGCCCGACCGCGTGGCTAAAACCACGGTTGATTTTTTGCACTTTCGGCGCAGCTTAAAGCCGCGCCCTTTCAAAACAAAGTCGCTGGTGGAGTTTGTCAGCTGCCTGTAAGCCGAATCTTCCTGGTGTTTTTCTCTACTTTTTTGAGAGTTCACCGAAAGTAGTGCCTACAGTCTGAGAGACATGCGTGTAGGGAATTCCCCGATTGTTCCAGTCGGAATTGACGATGTATTTTCTCGGACGGCAGAGACAACTGGCGGCCATGTCCTCTACGAGGAGTGACTGCACACGGTGGCCCGAGCGGGCCTTTGCAGTTTGACCGGATTGGAAGCCACCCTGGCCGCCAGCATTCGGATTAGCCTCGGCGTGTACCTTGCCCCTCTTACCTTGAATTATCCCAAAGCCTAAGGGTTCTGGCCGATAGAGACTTCTTCCCCGATTGAGCGACATTGGTCCTTGCTGTTTCTAATGGCCCCGGTTACGACGCTTGATCTTAGAAAGGTACTCTGGGGTCAACGAGAGGAGAAACATGAAAACATCAAAGGCTCTTCCTATTCTGGTCGTTATCCTCGCAATGGCATGCGGATTGGGTTGCACCAATAAGGCAAAGGCGCCTGACGTCTCGGCTAGCGTCCGCCAGGCACTGGACCAGGCCGGGCTTCGGGATGTGAGCGTGAGTCAGGACCGGGACAAGAACGTTGTGACCCTCACAGGCAATGTGGCGACCGAAAACGAAAAAACGCAGGCAGAATCCATTGCCCGCTCTATCGCAGGGAATCAGGTAGTTTCGAACGAGATTGGTGTAAGGCCTGGGGGAGACGAGAGCACCGCAAAGAAAGTGGACTCGGATCTCGACAAAGGTATCGACAAAAACGTGGACGCCGCGCTAGTGCAGCGGAAGCTGAATCATGATGTCAGATTCGACGTAAAGAATGGTGTCGTAACTCTGAAGGGAAGCGTCAAATCCGAGTCGCAACGAACCGCAGTCGAAAAAATCGTCGCACAGGTGCCGAATGTCAAACAGGTCGTAAACGAACTCGAAGTCAAGGATCAAAAGGCTACATCTACGGCGCGGAATCAATAGCCATTCGCAATAAGCGACTCGCGTCTACACGCCAGGGACGGCTATTCACGGCCGTCCCTTATTTTTAATTTTTACAACATTCGTCCTGAGTGTTTCGTTTCCCTTAAATCTTGAAGTCTCCCCCTTTAAGAAGGGGCAGGTGCCGATACCTCCCAGTGGACCGGCACCTGCTGATGGGGGCGTCGTGTCGAGTAGGGCCTCAGACTAATCCGCTAAAAGGTGCTCCAACAATACCGTCAAAACTGTACCTCGGGCTCACAGAAATGGTAGCCCGTTCGTAATGAGTGCAAAACTGCGGCCGCGTCACTATCAACATCTGGCGAGGACGATCCTAACCTCAGGGAATCTCCGGACTTTGTTTACAGGTTGAACCGGATGGAACAGAAAAAAAGGGGACGCTAGGGTGGGTAGCTGGCACGCGAAAATCTAAGTGTGTGCTCAGTTGGAGCACGGAAAAGGTCGGAAGACTTATGACAAGAAATAGCAATGTGTTGTCAAAGCTTATCCTGGTGCTTGGAGCCGGGCTTCTGCTCCTGGCCAGTGTAGCCTGGGGCAAGGACAAAGATCAGTCTGACATTGAGAAGCGGATTGATAACGCCGCTAACGTTTTGAATGAAATCATGGCTACGCCCGATAAAGCTATCCCGGACAAGGTCATGAACGAGGCGAAGTGTATAGCCGTGATTCCTTCGATGGTGAAAGTTGCTATCGGCTTCGGAGGGAGTCACGGGAAAGGCGTAGCCACTTGCCGCACGCAAAGCGGCAGATGGAGCGCTCCGGCACCGGTTACCATCACCGGAGGAAGCTGGGGGCTGCAGCTTGGCGGACAAGCCGTGGACCTGGTAATGGTTGTCACAAACGATCAGGGAATGCAGCACTTGCTCTCTAGTAAGTTCAAAATCGGCGCAGACGCGTCGGCCGCCGCCGGTCCAGTCGGACGTGATGCGGGCGCCGATACCGACTGGAAGATGAAGGCCGAGGTCCTCACGTATTCTCGCGCGCGCGGGATATTTGCCGGCATTGATCTGAATGGTTCTGCCGTTACCCAGGACAAAGACGAAACCAGGATTCTCTACGGGAAATTTGTCCCGTTCAGCGAAATTTTCGAGGGGAAGGTCCAGGCTCCTGAGTCAGCCCAGTCCTTCTTGACCGCAGTACGGAAATATGCTGGCCAGGCCAGCGAGAAGGGCCAGTTGGAAGGAGCACCGAACGGCGGGCAGCAGTCTGAAAAACGCTGAACCTGCCATTGACGATGACAGCGGTTTTTTAGGCCCGGCCTCTCGTGGTCGGGCCGTACCTTGAGTAATCAGACGTGTGATCGGAGGAGAACGTCATGTCAACGATTCTGCTTGTGATTCTGGTGTTACTGTTGGTCGGAGCGCTACCATCCTGGCCGTACAGTAGATCATGGGGCTATTACCCAAGCGGCGGCCTGGGACTCGTGGTAGTGATTGTCTTGGTCCTTCTGCTGACGGGCCGTCTCTAGTATCGCTTCAATGGCGATGGTGGGAGCGTAAGCTCCCACCATTTTTTGTATGAGCTCTTGCACGGAGTGGATTGACATCTGGCCATCGGCCCGATTGGGTATTAAACGCAGGAACGTCTGGTATGAACAATTTTTTCGGACGGTCTCTCGCAAATCTTTTCGCCTCAATTTTGTGAGACGGTAAACCCACTCCTAACTCTATCGCATCTATTACGAATGACGAGTTATTCGCGAGAACTCGAGAATCAAGGAGTGCCAATGTCGAATCCGCAAAGTCCTCGCTATTCCGCTCACCCGCCATTTCAATCTTCATCGGCAGTGCTGGATTCTCCATTTTCGCGTCGTGGCAGCGCCGCGCGTCAACCTATCCTTATGCACGCACGATCGCGTTCGCAACAATCCTTTGTCCCCGAACAAATTTGGGGTCAGTACAATAACTACCGGTCGAATGGCTTGGTGGGATCTGCCATCGTTCACGTGGTGCTTCTGGCCGTAATCCTTGCAGGCGCAAGCTTCGGGCATCACGTCGTGCAACAGGCCAAACAACGGGAGATTGTCACCTTAATCGCTCCGTCACCCGACACCTACGCTCTGCCCACGGCAAAGAAAGTCGTGAGCGGAGGCGGAGGCGGAGGCGATCATGATCCTCTGCCGGCTCCAAAAGGAAGACTCCCCAAGTTTGCCATGCAGCAGATTACTCCACCGCAGATTGTCATGCGCAACGAAAAGCCGAAGTTGACGGCGGAGCCGACTGTGGTAGTTCCCCCGCAAGTCCATATGGCTGAAAACCGCATGCTCAACCTGGGTTCTCCCTCGAGCGCGCCTCTACCCGCTGCGCCGCCTTCGAATGGGACCGGCTCTGGCGGCGGCATCGGATCTGGCTCTGGGGGCGGGGTTGGCGTTGGTCACGGACCAGGCGTGGGGCCAGGTAGTGGCGGAGGCATTGGTGGCGGTGTATTCAAGGTAGGCGGCGGAATATCGGCTCCCCAGGCAGTTTCGACCCCCGATCCCGAATATACCGAGGAAGCTCGTCGCGCGAAAACGCAAGGTACATGCATTCTATGGTTGATTGTCGACGCGGAAGGACATCCGCGCGACATTCGCATTGTTCGAGGACTGGGATTTGGTCTCGACGCAAAGGCCATCGAAGCGGTCAAACAGTGGCGCTTCGAACCGGCACTGAAAGATGGGAAGCCGGTGAATGTACAGATTAGCGTAGAAGTCGGCTTTCGTCTCTTCTAGCTTCGCAATGACGCGAATGTCCCGGCACTCCCATTGCCGGGACATTATTAACTCAGATACTCAGGTGTCTTGCGCGGACATTTGAATAGTTCCCTGTATAGCATCTCCCTCTCCCCGCAGTAATGATCGATTTTGGACGTGAAGAGTTTATTTCTCAGCTCTTTTAATCGCGCGCGACTGGAAATCCGCCCTCGCTCGCGAATCGTTGGTTCTAATACCGCTCCACGTTCCAAACTTAGCAAAGCACGTCCGCAAACTTCTTTCCCTCCGGTACAGCACGGCACCCCCTCAATTACAGCCGGAACCCGATGGGACAAAGCTTCGCAGTTTCTTACTCTCTGTTCGGAAGCTAAAGGCTTCTGACGTATTCGAGAAGCAGTAGCAAAACGGTTCAAGCAGACAAGAAAGATTTCGAGGAGACTACAGTGGCGACTTGCGTAATTTCCGCGACAGCTAACGACGTACTTCCCAACGACGCAGTTTCCGTCGAGAAAGAAATTGGGCGAGACCAACCTGAGCTTACTCTCGTACAGCGCGCACAGCGCGGCGATGAAGAAGCTTTTGCCACGCTGTTCCAGACTCACAAAAAGCGTGTGTATTCAGTTTGCCTGCTCATGACTAAAGATGTCGCTGAGGCTGAGGACCTTACTCAGGAAGCCTTCCTGCAAGTTTTTCGCAGCGTGGGCACGTTTCGAGGAGATGCGGCCTTCTCCACCTGGCTCTACCGCGTAGCGGTAAACACTGTATTGATGAAGCTCCGCCGCCGGAAGGCAGCCCCCGCTGTCTCACTCGACGAGCCGGTATCCGCAGAGTCTCCGTCTTTGCGGCGCGATTTCGGACGCAGCGATCCCAGTCTTTCTGGCGCCATCGACCGCATTGCGTTACGGCGGGCTATCCAGGAACTCCCGGAAGGTTGCAGGCGGATTTTTGCCTTGCATGAGGTCGAAGGATATCAGCATCACGAGATCGCACAATTGCTGCACTGCTCCATCGGAAACTCCAAGTCGCAACTTCACAAAGCGAAACTCAAAATGCGTGACTTGCTTTTTCCTAAGAGGAAGAGCGCACGGCGGCGCCCTGCGGTACGGGCTGCCGAACCGATGGTGACTTCGCGAGCCAGTCGCGCGCGGCATGCGGACCTCATCTAACGTCTGGCTTAAGAACACTGACACAGAAACTTCCGGTTCGGATCGGACAGCACAGCGGATAAGAAAGGAATAGGGAGTGCAGGCAGGAGCGATCTTCATCGTAGGAACGGAAAGCGGTGCAACCGCGGAGCAACTCCCGGCGTTTTCCGCGGCGAGCGTCGGTGATCAGCCCATCGACTTATTGGATGAGCCTCTGGCCTGTCTCGAGATTCTCGGGCGCACTACGGTCGAACGTATGCTCGAACGTTTCTTGCGCGAGGATCTGGCGGTGGTTTCCGTACTGGTAGATGCGAGTATTTCCCATCTTGTGTCGACGGCGGGGAAGCCAGACTGGAATTCTGACCGCTTGAATTGCCAGGTGGTCGACGACGTTTGGGCCGCGGTTTTCCGTACGTTGAAGGACTATTCAGAAGGTGGAATTGACCACACAGTGATCGCAACTGCTGGCACATATGTCGAATGCGACCTTCCGGATATGCTGCAGTTCCATCGAGAGCGCCGCCATGCCGTAACCCGAGGTTTCGACAGCTTGGGTGCCTTGGATTTTTGGGTGGTCGACTCGGCCGGGGCAGCTGAACTTGAGTTGGCATCTCTTTCACCAAAGCCCGAAGCGTCCGGGGCGTCGTTGTACTTTGTCAAGCCTTATGTCAACCGCCTGGCGACGCCGAGACACTTGCGGCAGTTCATTACGGATGCACTTCGCGGAAGGTGCGAAGCCCGCCCTTCAGGACACGAGACCAGACCTGGCGTATGGATTGACGAGGGCGCGCAAATCCATAAGCGGGCAAGGATTGTGGCTCCCGCTTACATAGGCCGCGGGTCGCGCGTTCGCGAAGACACGCTGATCACCCGATGCAGCAATATCGAGAAATTTAGTTGCGTCGACTACGGCACCGTCATCGAAGACAGTAGCGTCCTTGCGAACAGCTATGTTGGTATTTGGCTGGACGTAGCGCATGCGATGGTGCGTGGAAATAGGCTCTTAAATTTGGAACGCAACGTCTTGCTCGAATTTTCCGACACCAGCCTTATCCGGGAAAATACGGCAGGTTGCAAGACAGTGAGACGCGAATTTTCTCTGCCGGTGACAGCCGGGTCTTCGCGTTTGCATGAACGTGTGGGAATGCTGAACGTTTTGTAACGGTAGTGATTGTGAAAAATAAGAGCAACCAGCGGATGTTTCAAAACGACTGGATGCCAATCTTGATTTAGGGGTGATTGAACATGTCTACCAGTGGGCCCGTGATCGTGATGCAGCTGCCAGAACAACTGAAACGGCAGGAAGTTGGACCGTTTCTCGACGAGTTGCAACCGCTACTCGAATCAGACCGCCCTCGCGTCGTTTTGGACTGCTCCCAGGTTCAGCATATGGACAGTGCCGGCGTCGAGATGCTGCTGCACTGCATGCAAGAAGCGATGAAGCGCGACGGGGATCTGAAGCTGGCCGCGATTTCGCCGGAAGCGGCGGTGATCCTGGAGCTCATGCGCGTAGACCGTCTCTTTGAGATTTTCAATACTCCCGATGAAGCCGTGCAGAGCTTCCAGGGGATCCCAGCCGTTTCGGCTCCGCGGACCGAGCCGTGGTACACGGGCGCTTATGGCGCTTTGGGAGATCTCGAAGCAGCCAGCTAGTTTCCTTTACTCTGCCGGAGGAACGATGAAAGTTTGGAACAGGCTGCTTCTGCATGTCGCTTGGAGTGGACTGATCTTCTCTAGTTTTCATGCCGCCGCGTTGCCGGCTGGCGGACAACAGGCTCAAGTTGAGGGGCCACCGCCAAGCACGGAGCGGGCAAGCCTTGATACTTTGCCGGACAGTCCGGGCACAACCCGGGCTCAAACGCAGGATCAGTCCTCACCCGGAAACCCGCGGCCCGAGTCTGAAGTGCAGCCTCCGGCTCCGACGCAAGGGCAGCCCCCGGCTTCACCGCCTCAATCGCAGTCGTCTCAAGCTCCGTCATCCCCAGCCCAGAGGCCGGTGGGCACTGCGGCCGCTGAAACTTCCAACGCTAGTGGGATCGCTGCATCGCAGCCCGCGGGCGTAGCGATCGCGCCGGCCAAGCAACGCCGGGCCCGCACCATGGTGCTGAGAGTGGGAGCTCTGGTCGGTGCTGGCGTGGCAGTGGGGACGGTCGTCGCCTTGACTCAGGCGACGCCGAGCAAGCCTCCGGGAGCCCATTGACGGGGCGTATTGATAGGACATTCCGAATTTCAGGAAATTTGTTTAGGGCTCGTGAAGTCTTTGGAATTTTGGGATGACGTCGTTGTCTTCTCCCGCTTTCGGGAGTTCATGAGCTATAAAGCGTTCAAGGGTGATCAAGGGATTGGAACTCCTGAAATGCCTCTCAACCGGCGAGACAAGAATGTGTCGTCTTTACCCGTTACGGTGATGCGCCTGTTCTTTTACCTTGCGGACAGCGTGAACCTCAGACTGGTGTTGACGAAAATGAGAGGATCCGGGGCAGATGTCGTAATTTGCGATCGCTACATCTACGACGAACTGGCGAACCTTCCGCTGCACCGGTTGTTTGCGCGCACTTTCGTTCGTCTGGCGTTGTGGATCTCACCCCAGCCCGATGCGGCATTTCTAATCGATGCTGATCCGACTGCAGCCCGGGCGCGCAAGCCAGAGTATCCGCTCGAATTCCTTCGCCGCAACCGGGAGTCTTATCTTACGTTGAGGGATCTAACTGGCCACATGATTCTCATAGAGCCGTCATCAATTGGAGCTGCCGAAGCCAAGATGAAAGCTGCGGCTCTGGAGCGGATTTCTCGCTCGCAGTCGGCATTGTCACAAGTGTCCTTGGCAGGCTGAGAAACCTCAGGTTAGCTGTTCGTCTCCTTGCTTCCAACTGGCGGGCCAGTGGCTCTGCGCTCACGCATATCAATGGACCCAAAATCTCCCAAAGGAGATTGCCGGCCGCGCAGGCAACCCGGGAAATCTTCCTTGCAACTAATTTACTAGTTGACATTTTGAACCTCGCTACGTCTAACGAATCGGTTATTTCTTCACTCCAGGAGGACGGTTTTGCCCCCGAGAAAGTCTCCGACTCTTACGGAAGCGGAATTGCGACTCATGCAAGTGCTTTGGGCGAAAGGCCCTGCCACTGTGCAACAGGTGGTTGAGAGTCTTCCTAAGAAATCGCCCCTAGCGTATAACTCCGTGTTAACGACGATCCGCATTCTTGAGAATAAGGGCTATGTGAGGCATGTGAAGGATGGTCGCGCCCACGTGTACACGCCACTGATAGAGCGCAAGGACGCCACCCGCTCGGAGATCCGGCGGCTGGTGAGTCGGTTTTTCGGCGACTCCCACGAACTGCTGGTGCTCAATATTCTCGAAGACAACGGCATAGACGCCCGTGAAATAAAGCGGCTCCGCGAGATGCTGGAAGGGAGCAAGTGACTGCATGGTAGCAGCACCCCACGTTCAGGCGCTTGCGCAGATATTCGCGGAGAGGATGCTGAACAGCGTAGTTCAAGGCGTCGCCATCGCTCTGTTTGGCTGGATACTGTTGCGACTCCTCGGACGGCAAAATTCCAGCACCCGCTTTGCGGTCTGGTTCTCCGTGTTGATTGCCATAGCGGCTCTGCCTTTCTTCGCGAGCGCGGGCCTGAATTTGACGGCGGGCAACGCATCCGCTCTCGCCGTGGCATCGCGGTCAGCGATCTGGCTGCCCGGTCGATGGGCCCTCGATATCTTTTTGCTGTGGGCGGTGATTGCGAGTGCAGGGCTAGTCAGAATAGGTTTTGGCTTCTGGCGGTTGTGCAAGCTGCGGCGAAGTTGCACGGAAATTCCCCCGCTTTCTCTAGATTCTTTGCTGCGGAGCACTCTCAACGAATTCCGCTTGGTGCGGCGATTGACGATCTGCACCTCCAATCAGGTGCGCGTACCAACCGCTGTCGGTTTTCTGAAGCCGCTAATCGTCATCCCGCCTTGGGCCCTGGAAGAACTGTCGCCCTCCGAGTTGAATAGCGTCCTGTTACATGAATTAGCCCATCTGCAGCGGTGGGATGATTGGACCAACCTCGCTCAAAGAATTCTGCGAGCGCTTTTGTTTTTTCATCCCGCAGTGTGGTGGATTGGACGGGGGTTGTCCCTGGAGCGGGAGATGGCCTGCGATGATTTTGTTTTAGCCGCAACTTCCAATCCCCGCGCCTATGCGCAGTGCCTTGTCTCGGTGGCAGAAAAGAGTTTTCTGCAGCAGAGCCTCGCGTTGGCACAAGCCGTGGTCAGTCGGATGCGGCAAACTTCGCAGCGCGTGGCGCGGATTCTTGATATGAACCGGCCCGGCAATGCGAATCCCGTCGCAATCAGAGTCTGGAAGCCAGCCCTCGGTTTGGTTACTGCTTTTTCGGCGGTCTGTCTGATCTCGCTTCCACGTGCGCCCAGGCTCATCGCGTTCGAAGACGTGCCCAGCTTCGCAACCGCATCTGCTTCGAACTCGAAGTCAGCCCCTGGGTTCGGTGCAGAATTAGCAACAGCAGGGCCAAGAGTTATTCCGGCTAAGTTTCGCAGCGAGGCTCCCAGCGCCACAGTTCCTAAGAAAAGAAAGGTCGTTCTCGCTCATGCAGTGACACGGCAGCGGGGATACGATCCTGCTGGAGTCGCGACACTCCCCTCGATTTCGACGAGGCACGCTCTGGTCCCTGTGAAGTTAGGGCAACCTCAAACTAATTCTGCCGTGCAGGCAAGTACTAGCTCCCGCGACGAAGTCAGTCTCCTGAGTTCCGTATTCCTGGTAATGCAGACCCAGGGAGTCGACTCTTCTGGGCGAATCATTTGGAACTTTTCCGTCTGGCACTTGACTTTATTCCATCCTGTCGAGCACCAGGCACGAAACGCAATCGCAGCAAAATCAACCTAATCCCAGTGCTTTTGAGGCATTGGCAAATGTGCACGTTTAAAAACTAAATAATTAGTTGTCAAACAAACTAAGGAGAAAACGAAATGAAGACGTGGATTACCAAGAACCTAACGCGTCGCATGATTGCGCCCGTAATGGCACTCGCACTCGCGATATCGTTAGCAACCTATGAATTCGCCAAGCCGGCGTTCGCGAAGGGACCGATTGCATCTCCCACTGCGACGCCGCTCGACGACAACAGTATCGGAGCGCTGCTGTCGCTTGACCAGGCGATGGAAACCCTGGCAGCGCGAGTCACGCCTGCAGTAGTAAACGTGGCTGTCACATCGCACACCAAAGCCGAAATGGCTGAGGGCCAGATGCCCCAGATGCCCGAAGGCATGCCGCCGATGTTCGGTCCGTTCTTTGAACATCCCGGAAGGCCGCAATCTCAGATTGAGCACGGCATTGGCAGCGGCATCCTGATCTCACCCGACGGCTACATCGTCACCAATAATCACGTAGTCGACGGCGCGGTCGATATTAACGTCACACTGAACGACCGCAGAATTCTGCCTGCCAAGCTCGTCGGAACAGATCCGCTCACCGATCTTGCAGTCATTAAAGTAGCGGAAACAAATCTGCC
>WNFI01151130.1_pt1 | contig 13675 bp, 17 predicted proteins | sample 5400471 | NCBI WGS metagenome assembly WNFI01 (sample SAMN13153348, study PRJNA577476) | soil metagenome | isolation source: 100 cm saprolite on Douglas fir-dominated hillslope | place: USA:California | collected 2013-09-17 | reverse complement strand
GGGTAAGTGTGCCCGGAGGCATAAGAATGCCTAGAGGCGTGGAGCCCCTTTGATGTGCACACAAGCCTCATTAAATCTCGTACCTCGATTAAATTCCTAATAATGCGTAGGGTATGTAATGTTGGAATGTTCAACGCACATTAACGATTCACGAGTCACTATGGGCTTAAGGTAGTGCGGCTAGTAATATTTTTCCCTGTTGATTCCTTTCTAACGAAGATTCGATTGCACCGTAGCACTGTTAATTGTTAACTCATAGTAAGTATGTTAGTGTTGTAACTCACCGAAAGGCTCGGGTCGGATGCAAATTTTGACGTACACCATTGAACTCCCATGCGTCACTCACTGGCAGCATCAAATGACAACAAAGAAAGGAATGCATTCGGAATCATCAGAAGATGGCGCCTGTTCATCATCTTCCTAGCTATAAGCTTTTTACTGGGTGTCCTTTACTGGCTTGAAACGACGGCTTTCGGATTAGTAGTAGTATCTATGCGGCGTCTCAGTCTACCCGCGAAACATTTCTCGCTGAATGCGGCTTACTTGCCGACCAGCAGCCTCATTATTGAAGAAAAAATTTCCAAGCCAGAGAGAAGGAATAATGGATTGACAACTGCTGTCGAGTGGGACGACATTTCACTTTTCATTTTGGGGCGGCGATTCTTTATATGGTGAGACAACATATACTCAATCCATGCCCTTGTTATGATCACTTTTCCAGGTCGGGGGAGTTTCATCCGTGGCGGCTTCCGGTACCGGCATTGTGGCGCGACATTTTGGAAAAGATGAAAGCAGCCGGGCTAAATACCGTCAGTATTTACGTTCACTGGTACGTTATAGGAATCATCCAAATCAATGTAAGCGATGTGATAAACGCATGACTAAATTTTCTAGGGGCCTTGTGAATCCTGCTCCCGGTGTCTTCGATTTTGAGGGTTACCGGGACCTCAAAGGATTTTTTGAATTGGCTTCGGAGGTGGGATTATGGGTGATTCTTCGACCTGGTACGCACTCGCAATCCAGGGGATAAGATTAGGCTCTTATTATTTCAATAAGGCCCATATATCAATGCAGGTCTGTTCCCCATTCGAGTTCTCGCTTGGTACTTAGTAACGAGCACTCTGTTTCTCAGAGACCACGGCAGGGGGTCTTCCACATTGGGTCATTTCGTCTACGTCAGGCCATCTAAGGACTAATTCAACGGAGTATACTCAAAAATGGAAGCCGTACATACGTGCCGTCTGCCAAATCGCCAACCCATATCAAGTTCCCTGGGGAGGACCAATCATCGCTGTACAAGTTGAAAATGAGTATTTGGAGGACGAGAAATCCGGATATGTTGGGAACGCTGACATGATGATCGATATTGAGAATGAAATGCGAGAAAATGGAATCATCGTACCGCTTACATTCAATGATGCAGGGGCCGGGAACAATTTCGCCTCTGGGAAAGGGGCGGGTGATATTTACGGTCTTGACTCGTATCCTCAGGTAGCATCAGTTGTTTCATTACTAAGTAGTGGATTGATGGTTCGCCTCTCCAGGGATTTGATTGCTCTCAACCGGAGATATGGAGTCCAATTGTGGAGAACTATTATGATTACCATATGAATACCAACCGTAACGTGGCATCTCTTCTCTGTGATGTTCAATGTATAATACTCTCGTAGCCCGTCAGCCTTGGTTTACACCAGAGTTCCAAGGCGGCGCCTTTGACGCCTGTGGGTCTATTCCTCTGGGCTCTAACTGTGTGTGCTGACTGAGCACCAGGGGGTCCAAACTCTCCAGGATACGATGCATGTGCTAAGCTGACTGGGACTGAATTCGAATCGGTGTTCTACCGAGGTTTGGTTGCAAGCAACTTCAAACTTATCAATTTGTACATGGTGGGTAATCTTCGCATTGGAAACACTCGTAGAGCTGGCTGCTCATACATATTTCATAGATATATGGTGGTACATCTTGGGGATACTTGCCTTTTCCTGGTGTTTACACTTCTTACGACTATGGTGCTGCTATTGCAGAGTCTCGCCTGCTAAGGCCGGGAAAGATAGCAGAGCTTAAACGACAGGCGTTATTTGTCCGCTCGACTCCCGAACTCTACAACACGGTAGTGGTTGGAAACTCGTCCAAGGGCAGTGATGAGGTCCACTTTCGTGGCGACCAGAATATGAACGTGTTCGGTACTCTTCTGAAAAACCCCGACACGGGTGCGCAATTCTATATACTCCGGCACTCGATCTCAAATGAAACGTGAGGGATCTCAACAATTTATGTCGATTGAGACTGAATATTCCCACAGAACGAGTCATCAGTTCAAACTTACTGTTACTACTTCCTTAGGAAAGTTTCTGGTGCCCCAAACCGGCCCCTCTATGTCGCTTGTGGGAAGAGAATCTAAAATTGTGACAACGGATCTCACATTTGGCACTGCTTCGAGACTGCTATATTCCACCGCCCAGGTTCTCTGGGCTGGGAGGCTTGGCGACCGAGATGCTTTGGTACTTCATGGGGCACCTGGGCAGTTGCATGAAGCAGCTATCGAGTTCTCGGCCCCGCATCGCCTCACAGCTTCACCACATCCCTTGATTCAGATCTCTGAGACACCGGATTTGAGGACTAGCCTTGTAACCATTCAGCCTGGGGCAAAGGGGTTGGTGACGATCTGGGATTCGACTGAACAGATAATTCTGTACTCTGACACAGAGACGGCCGGAAGCCTCTGGTTTCCTGGGATCCCGACATCTGTAAACGATTCGTTTGCACATCACTGGCCTTTGGGAATGAACACCAATCTATTGGTAGCTGGACCTTATCTTGTGCGAGGTATAGATTTCGCGGGCGGAGATAGTACGGCGCTGAACCTTCGGGGGGACTTGATTGAAAGTGTCCGACTGATCCTTGTCGGACTGCCTTCATCTATCCGGCAACTGACGTGGAATGACCAGCCCATCGAAGCCAATATTGCTCCGGCGGTTGCACCAACATACCAAGAAACAGTATCAACACGCTCTTCGTCGATCATTGAGGCTACTCTGATTCATAGACGTGACAACATCATAGAGATGCAGGAGAATGGGGTGAATCCATTCGATCCACCCAAACTTTTACACTGGAAATATGCAAATTCTTTGCCGGAGATCATGGCCAACTTCTCGGATGTGAACTGGGTTTTGGCCGATCGGACGGACACGAATTCACCATTCAAACCATATGGAAGTCCTAATAACATAAACCTATATGGATGCGATTATGGCTTGTGGGTAAAGGAGGATTGTCAGCTCTCTTGTTCCTGTTGCTCACCATTGCGCGTAGCTGCGAGGGCATTACACTCTACCGTGGCCATTTTAATGGGACTGGATCCGAGCAAGCCGTGAGGCTTAGCCTGGTCGGCGGTACAGGTAAAAGGAAACTAGTATGTTCGATGCCCTAGTTTGACGGGAATGTTTCAGGATTCGCTGCAAGCATATGGATCAATGATATCTTCCTGGGGACTTCTTACGGGAAGTCAGTGCTGAGCTGCTACTGATGATTCTGACCCGTGGACTGAAACGCACGTTAGCTGTACAAACGATGCCAACATAGTCGCCGAGCGGAATGAAACGTTCATATTCCCTACATCTTCTGTAGTTGCAGGTGATAACGTTCTGACAGTTATCATTGTATGCTTTGTTACTCCATCGTTAGCCTCCCTCGGCCCTCATCTAGAAATGTTCACAGGATAACATGGGCTTCGACGAGTCTGAAGGCTGTTTGTTTACACGCTCCTTCCCACTCAGTGGAATAGACTAACACCCGTGTCCTACTAGCGGGTCCCCAAAAGTTTGATTCGGCCAAGTCGGCCCGCGGAATTCGCCATTACGAACTCATTGGCGGTAAATTCTCTTCCTGGCGTGTCCAAGGCAAACTTGGTGGCTTCACAGGGTGTGTCATGAAGGGAGCGTAGGAAGCACTGAGCTTCGCTCAATCGGAATGAAAATCATTTTATTTTAGGTATCCAGACAAGCTTAGGGGGCTCTTCAATGAGGGGGGTTCATATGCTGAAAGAAATGGATGGCATATTCCCAGATACGACACCTCCTCGTGGCTCCGGCGATCACTAAGCGAGGGCCTACCCAACAACGGAGCAGGGTTTGGATTCTTCGTCAACGAGTTCGCACTCAACATACCTGCTGGTTTTGACATACCAATGTCATTTGTTTTCGATAACATTGACCAACCTTACCGGGCTTTTCTATTTGTCAACGGTTGGATGATGGGCAAGCGTATTGCTAACTTAGGGTGGGTCCTAGAGTTTGAACGTCTGCAGGCGCTGTTTTCATATTGTCATATAGCCCTCAATTCAGGTTCCCCGTTCATGAAGGTATACTTGATTATAGAGGTGTCAAGTGCGTGTTCCATTTACCTGATTCGATACCGAGTAAAAATGGAAGTTTTTGACAGCACGGTGGCAGTCCTCTTGTGGGCGCTTGAAAATGTTTCCCTGAAACCGTCGCTTGAAATAGTATATGAGGCCGTGGTTGACGGGGGCGTTAGTAGTACTGTGGCCATAAAAGATACATAACCATTGGGTGCGGTTCGTTCTCATACCAGCGAAAATTTGTATCGACTTGAAATGGGAGATATTTTATTCGTCTCCGATATATTGTGCCTAAATTCACTACACTCCTAGGCGTTCCGGATGAACTCCTATTCTCTTCCTGCCATGAGTGCAACGTACCGAAGGGCTCCATGATGCTGAAGCCTTCAAAGGGCCGCCCAGCCGTGGTCGCTTCCCTACTAGTGATGATGAAACTATTTTGTTGCGCCGCGTGGAAACGCAACATACATAGGGTTCTTCTTACATAATCATACGGGGAGTTCGACATCCTCCGACTCCCTGTACTAGGCGGGACTATCAGGACACTCTTCTTTATAGGAATTGGTACGCAATGCGCACTGGTAATCGGATGACCCAAGACGGCGAACAGATGACCCACTAAGATCCGAGGACTTAAAATATCAATATCTCAGTGCTGGGCGAGGATTGTCACCCTGAATAGACTAGCAAATATTGTTCAAGTACCCTAAGCACTCCAAACACAGTGGCTACGACCAAGAGGTAGGTGGGTAATACGTTATGATATCTCGCCAAATAAGCATCAAGGGTCGGCCAAGGCCCAAGAGACTTATGTTATGGAAATAGTCAGTCGTGGCTTCAAGTGTTGACATTTCTCGACGTGTGTACACCACTATGTTACATAAGCTTTAGAGCATAACGAGGCGTTTGTTTGAATTGATTGAGTCGGAGTTCGCCGACTCAATGGTATCCTGGCAATTATATCCAGTTTGAGCAGCAGACGTGTAAAGCGCCCAAGGCTTATTCGTTCTATCAATCAGTAACACTCTAGCTGGATAATTGTTCCTCCTCCTCAGGACTATACGAACGCTTCCTGAACTGAGATGTCCACGTCTGTGGAAGGCAGGCAATATGGCCTCGCGATTCACTACTCTCATCTGGTTCAGGCTGAAATCATGGCCGTGACTTCTGCAATGCGTAAAAATGCCCGGTGGTCTAGTTCCTCATCGCACCTGCACTTTAGAAAACATGTTCTGGCGGGTAACATGGGACTGCGACGTGGTTCTTATGGAACAGGCCAGAAACCAGCCACAGAAAATCGGGAGGTGGATTTAATGGGGGGCTTCGATGACCTAAAGCGAGAAATACGACAGAATCAAGGTAGAGTTACTGATATTGCATTGCTCACGATGTAATCTCACCATTAACTTCATGAAGATGTCCGTCAACTACAATTAACCACACTGTTATCTCCATTCCTATCATTAATACGGTCCCCACTTTCCACTGGACCAATAACATCCACGGTCCTCTCCTCTCTGCACACATTTTTTGTCTATGGCTTGATAACGCCCTCCTCAGGCAATATTCGAACCGCTCTTTCGTCCCTGTGCATCGCCCTATCACGCCTTCGGTTCGAAGGCACCGATCCAACGGGAGATGAAATTGTCCTATTTCGTATGCTAATACTCTTAGAGACCTGCTTAACGGGTGATGTGGGAAATTTACTGGGAGATGTGGAAGTTTGCGAGCTACTGGAAACGGTTCTGACTGTGTGTTGTCAGATGCGGAGGAGTGGTGAGCACTATTATAGAGAAGCTAATGTTTTAACTCACTTTCTGTAAAGAACTCTTGCGGAAGAAGGCAGAATTGACTATGCATGTCCTGGTACGGACGGTATTCTCTCGCCTAGCATTTCTTAGCCCCTCCGATGCTGAAAAGGGCTTAGAAGAAGATGAAAGTCAGATTAATGCGCGCCGGGAAGCGCCTGTACCGTCTGAGGCTCTGAAATCTGAGCAAGAAGAGAATTCTACGGAACAGAAGACAGCTTCGACTTCTCAAGCAACAACTCCGATATCATCTTGTAAGCACCGACTAAATATCCAGACGAATGTTCCTTCTAACAGAGGAAGGTGCACAGCCTTCGCCCCTTATGGCCTCCTTTCTATCAGGGAGCTTCTTCGGGTTGTTATTAACCTTCTGGATCCCACCGATCCGCTCCATACCGACTCTATCCGACTCACAGCACTGGGGATCCTCAATTCGGCTCTTGAAGTCTCGTCAATTTACCTTGCATCATTCCCATCGTTATGCAACATAATCACTGACAGAGGGTGCAAGTTCTTGTTTCAACTTGCTTGCTCCGAGAGCCTCCCGATCCTCTATTTGTCTCTGCGAGTGATTACCATCCTCTTCCAAGAAGATTCGATGCTTAAGCAGCTCAAGCTTCAGCAAGAGCTCTTCCTTAGCTTCACGTTGGATAGACTTGCGCCTCCGGTCATTCCGAATGGGCCAAAATTTCATCTGAGTGTTGGGAGTAAGGGGCATGCAGGCAGTGCCTCGCGTTCATCTTTTTCATCCAGACACGGTGTCGCTTCGCCCGAACCAAGCGTTACAAATGGGCATTCGGTCTCGGGCGATGGCCCTGATGACGGCGATTCGTCAATTGATGAAACCCCTGCTCCTCCTCCCCGCCTTGGAGTACAACCGGCTCGTGGAGAAACTAAGGAACTGCTTCTGGAAACCTTGGCTCACATGGCTCGACAGCGGGGCTTCTTTGCAAATCTATGGGTGAACTACGATTGTGACAAGAATTGTGAAGATTTGTTTGAGCGTTTGATTAGCTATCTAACTAGAGTGAGTCACTGACAAAAGTGCGATCACTCCCGTTCTCTCATCTCTATTCACAGAGTGTCTATCCCTCGCAGTATTCTGGTGGACTTGAAGCTCAGCAGTATACCTCTCATCTTCTCTGCCTGGATCTTTTGCTGAGCTTCATCCACTCCATGGCGCTCCACACGGAATATGTAGGTTCTTTTTGTTTCTTGAATAGTTATTGATTGATTGATAATTCATGATACGCAGACTTATCCCTTGAATGCCTCCGTGAGTCAATTATCTGGGTTGCTGTTCTACAGTTTCACATAACTTATGTACAGTTACCAACACCTGATCAACTTAAGTTGCAGAAGGCTTACAAAAAGCTTTTTCTTGCTGGCACGGCTCGTTTCAACACCAAACCCAAGCTTGGGCTTGCTTTTTTGGAGGAAAACGGGCTTCTCTTCAAAAATGAGCCAGAGGGAGTTCCTCGAGCTCGCAGCATTGCAAAGTTTCTCAAAAGTGCCACCAGACTCGATAAAAAACTGCTCGGAGATTTTATATCAAGAAGCGAGAATACGGAGATCCTGAAAGAATTTATTAGCTTGTATGATTTCAAAAGTGTGAGGATCTACATGATGCCTTTCAAAACCTTAATTTCGAACTTCTGACTTCGTTAATGTAGAAATCTATTGCTGAGGCTCTTCGGGACCTGCTTGAGTCTTTCCGACTGCCAGGGGAAGCGCAGCAAATTTCTAGAATAACTGAAACCTTCGCGTCGATCTATTTTGCAACTGAACCTGGTGAGAATGATTGATATTTGCAAGCAAGCGGTTCCATTAATTAGTATCTAGCCGAAATTAAATCCGAAGATGCTGTATATGTCCTTGCATACGCTGTAATCATGCTTAACACAGATCAGCACAGTCCCAACATCCGGGTTAGAATTGGCGTCTTCATCGCAAGGCCCTACTCATGTCTATTTAATTGTAGAAACGAATGACAGCAGAAGATTTTCAGCGGAATTTGCGGGGCGTCAATTTTGGTTCTGATTTTGCTCCAGAGTATCTGGTGAGTTCAGGCCCTCAACTTGGTTGGCGGGGTTTTGACAGAAAAGCTCTATAGCTTACTATCTACGAGAACATTCGGAAGAGAGAAATTATTATGCCTGAGGAGCACACTGGGCAAGCCGGTTTTGACTATGCCTGGAAGGAGCTTCTTCGGGGAACCAAAACTTCCGGCAAGTGGTGATCGCTTAACACCTAAAGCTTGACTAATGCGATGTTGCATAGGCTCGCTGTATTTGTGTAACACATCTCTTTACGATGGCCCAATGTTCACCATGACCTGGAAATCAATTGTTTCCTCGATCGCTTCGGCTTTCACGACCTTCGATGACGAATACGTCATACAGGATGTGATCGCAGGTTTCCGGGAGTGTGCAACTTTAGCGAGACGGTTCCAGCTACCAGAAGTATTTGACTACATAGTGATGTCCTTATCGCACGCGACGAGATTGCTCAGCGATTCGAGTGCTGCCCCTGCTGTCAACTTCCCAACCGTCGACGTCGACGGGCAGACCGTCACTGTTTCAACGCTTTCGATCCGGTTTGGGACTAGCTTCCGGAGTCAACTTGCTGCTGTAGTTCTCTTCACTATTGCGAATGGGAACGGCAATGCCATCCGTGATGGATGGTCTCAGGTGCGTTTTATAGAGCTATACTTGGCGGGAAGAAGGACTTAGTGCCAATGATATTAGATTTTCGAAATGTTTCAAACTTTATTCTTATATTCTTTGCTCCCCACACGAATGCTGCAAACGGAAGACTTCCTTGGAGGTGTGTCGATGATTCCAATGCAGGGCAACGCTGCATCACCTCTTCATGGCCCGAACCGTTCGGATGGAGGCCTATTGTCAACTTTGTCTTCCTATCTTCTCACCCCCTATGGTGCAAGTATCGAAGCCTCAGTACCTAATGTCACCGAACCCGACATTGAAAACACTCTGAGTGCTATCGACTGCATCGGTGCATGTCGCATCGATGAGCTATATAATGAGATCATGTAAGCCTGGCGTCGGAAATGTTTTACGTTTGATGTTTGAGTCATATTCTCAGGCTCCTCGACCTCGATGCCTTGGTTGCGGCGGTACGGGCTCTCGCCGAGTTGGCCGATCGTCGTACCACTCTCCGATTATCAGAGATCGATGAACTTAGCATTCGATTGCACGATGATGGACATCGACCACTTCCTTATGACCCAACCTCTGTTTTCCTCCTCGAGACGCTGGTCAGCATTACTGTACGAACTGCCAGTAAGATCGAGGAAATATGGTATATCCATGTGTTCCTTTTGTGGAACTGCTCTAATATTCCCTTTAGGCCCCTAGTATTCTCGCACGTATCCGGAATACTGGCATCACCTACGCAATTCAGCATACTGCTCGTCGAGCGTGCAGTGGTGGGCCTCCTTCGCATTGCCTTGATATTGGCGAGCCAAGTGAGATGGTGTAATTATTGATTGCGTTATCTAATATCCTTTATCAGACGACGCTGCGAGACCAGCTCTATATCGCTTTGGATCTGCTTGGAGGCTTGCCTCTCCTCATTGTAAACGCGGTGGCCGAGCAAATTGTTTCCGGTGTGGCCCTGATTATCCGAAAACACCGTGGTGTCGTTAGGTCAGTGTAACAGTATATTGTGATCCACTGTATCTAATCGTGCGGAAGTTCTGCGACCGAGTGGGGCTTGATCTTTGCTCTCCTCCGCGGTGCTGTATCCCATCATGAAGCTGGGAAGCTTGCATTCGATGTTGTTTCCGAACTTGCGGAGTCGTTAGGAAAGGAAGGGGAGAGTAGAGTAGAGTGTCTACCTGCGTTGATTGCAATCCTCGAGGAATTCGCTGCTGTTCCTGGGCGTGCATTAGAGCTCCGAGTCAGTAGACGCCCAGAACCTAACGTGACAGCCACATCGTAAGCTGTCTCTTCCCACTGTATCTACTCGATCTGATCGCTTCCCCAGTCCCAATCTAGAACGTGCCAAGAAAGCTATCGAATTGCTTTATAATCTTCGTAGTGCCATTCCGAATTGGATAGCACAATCAACTGAATCTGTCAATCAAGGCAGGCACTGCACGCTTTGTTCCATTGCGTCGCCCATTAACGTCTTGTTGTGAATAGCATGGAAGGCAGGTTGGACCCCGCTCTTGATAGCTTTGGCCCGTCAGTCGGCAGATCTCAGTGTTGAAGTGCGAAACGCGGCCCTTAACTGCTTGCAGAGACTCTTGCTTGGGCAGCAAATTGCTTCACAAGGCCTCGATATTCTTCACCTGTTTGATCGAGTCATTTTTCCCATGGTAGACGATCTGCTGCGAACCGATCTGAACAATAGAGCACTTAAGGGGGTCTCTGAATCTCGGTTACGAGCATCGACTTTGCTCTGCAAATCTTTCCTTCACTTCCAGTTGGGTTCGAACTCGGAACTCAATCACACCCTCCGCGAGCTTTGGGTCATTGTGTTAGACTTACTTAACCGTCTCATGCACAGCTCAGGTCGTCAGAGCCAGTTGGTATGTTACATCTCGCTCTCATGTGGAGTATTATGATTCACGCAGAACGTTTACAGATGGAGGCGGTTCCCGAGTCTCTCAAAAATGTGCTACTCATCATGCAGTCATCGGATATGCTTGTCCCACCGTCAGATCCTGACACTCGCAACGAGCAACAACGGCTTTTATGGAATGAGACGAATCAACATCTCTCCCGTTTCCTGCCTAGGCTTCTTGATGAGTTGATACCAACCCCATCCTTGTCATCACCACCATCGATGTCTGAAGTAAAGCCAGGGGACACTCCGAAACTTAGTCAAGAACGCGCCGAAGCAACCCCTGATGCTACACCGTAACATCTAGCCTTGCCGTCTCCTTTCTAATTATCGAAAATGTTATGTAATTGACTATTCAGCTCGAGAAAGAGTGCGGAGCTTCGCTATGTTACATTTCGTTCTGCGCATCCATAGTCTATGGTGTAACTCAGTGCCCAAATCTAGTTAGATACAGAATGGTTGATTCAGCATCGGCCGCCTGGACACCGAGATACTTGTGGAAGAGTATGATCTATCACGCCACAGAGTAATGTAATTCGGGCCTGAGTGCCTCACGATCCCCGGACCATTGTGATACGTAGTACGTGCGCTGTACTCGATAACTGGGTGTCGAAGTTGTCTATATTCCTGTGTCCGCTCATCCCTTCCGTCTCTCCAAATGGGCCCTAGCTGCGCAGAGGATACGCCGTAGACGTCCATACATAGAAAAAGGAACTGAGGCTCGCTTTCGCTTCGACATGACACAGGTTTCCGATCAACACTGCCCACCTGAGATCGTACTTCATTTCTGGCCGCTTTCATAGCAAACATTTTTATTCGGATTTTTGGGCATGAGGTGGAGGTGTAGCCTTGAATTCTATGTGCGCACTTTGTCAAGTCAACTGTCTTAGCCATATGTGGAAAGTAATTCCATAGATGAAGGGGTGGTCTTGCGATTACAACTAAAAGTACAAGTGATGACATCCAGCCTCAGGCGAAGGTGCGTATCCATTTACACTATCGTAGAGAAAAGGATCCAGAAAAGTCAAGGTGTAGGGAAACTGGGATTTTTATGTAGATGTAAACTATCGAGATATACCTAAAGCAGCGGGGCAGTGATATGGAGTATGAAACTAAGCCTCGGCCTTGATCTCAGGGGTTATTCCGTTCTCAATATGACCATTTAGGCCGTTTGCGACCTCCATGACAATAGGTGGGTGCACGAAGCGCTTTGATGCCAGATTACGTCAGAGGAAAGCTTGCGACAACAATTTCGATGCACTTACTCGTGTCTTAATCCCACCGGCAGCTGGCAAGCGAGTGTTTCCTTCACTGAGGAAAGCGTCAACTTCAGCAGCAGCACCGCGGCCCTCACTGGATGATGCGAGTAGTCAGGATCGTGGAATAAGAGTATTTCGATAAACACGGAACGTACTTGATACCCCAAACGATCAAAGACTGGCCACGACGACAGTCACCAGCAGCGAAAACTCCTGGTTGATTTGTGGAGTATTTCTACGATCGCGGGAGGTATTTGGTATACTTGGATCAAGGTCGCAACTAAAGGGTGGCATACCTTCGCCGATGTCTGAATGTTGGAACGGCCGTCAGTCTTGACATCAAGGGATTTCATCAGCTCCTGCTCTGGACCAAGGAATCCGAGCGCGAGGAAGACTAGTTGAGCGGGGAAGAACTTCTCAGAATTTGGAATCTCCTCCATCTTCCATCGACCCCAACCGTCCTTGGTCCATTCGACTCGAACTGTCATGAATGTCAGCGGTCGGAAGAATGTCCAATCGGGCAAGAAGCGTACTGGTATTAAGACCCTTCAATTGTCCATCTTCATCAAGAACGAACTCCTTGGTTGAGATGCAGTACTCGCGAGGATCTGTTAGTCAGGCACTCGATTTCAGCAACTGAAGTACTGAATTTGTTGTCTATGCGTTACCTTGACCGAAGTGTGCCATCACCTCCGTATGTCCATAATCGGTACGGAAGATGCGAGGCCATTGTGGCCAAGGGTTGTCACGGCCTCTGGTGGCAGGAGGTTGTGGGAGGAGTTCGAAGTTGACGACCGACTTTGCACCATGACGCATGGCGGTTCCAATGCAGTCAGTTCCGGTGTCCCCACCACCGATAACGAGGACATCCTTATCTCGCGCATTGATGTAGTCGGAATTTTCAAGGTTAGAGTCAAGGAGTGAAGCAGTATTCAGCTGTGAGATAGGTGAGCGACCAATCACCTCGTAAACGATAATCGCATACTTGAAGGTATTCCATGGCGAAGTGAACGCCATCTGCCTGCCGACCAGGAATCTTCAGATCTCTCGGCCAAGTCGCGCCTGTCGCAATTATCAGGGCATCATTTTGCGCTTTGATTTCCTCGGCGGAAATGTCCACTCCAACATGAGCATTCGGAACGAAGGTCTAGACAAACAGTTCATCAGATTGGACCGTAATCAATAACGAGCTGTTTACTTACTACTCCTTCAGATTCCATCAAGTCCACGCGGCGCTGCACCACAGCTTTGTCTAGCTTCATGCTATAAAAAGACTCATTAGAAGATTACATGAGTTAGGTTGTCTTCCGAGGCTCACTTTGGAATGCCATACATAAGCAAGCCACCTATCCGATCATTACGGTCATAAACCGTGACAGTGTGGACAGCCTTGTTCAGTTGATCAGCGCAAGCCAGGCCCGCCGGACCCGAACCAATAACCGCAACGCGCATCCCAGTCCTGCAGGCAGGCACTTGAGGTGTCATCCAACCCATTTCGAAACCCTAGAACGTATAGTGAATACACAAGACAAGGGGATACAACTAGAATTCCAAGTTTTACCTTGTCGATAATGGCGCACTCAATACTTTTAATGCCAACTGGCTGTTCATTTATGCCGAGAACGCAAGCGCCTTCGCAAGGGGCGGGGCACACACAG
>WNFI01101593.1_pt1 | contig 13678 bp, 15 predicted proteins | sample 5400471 | NCBI WGS metagenome assembly WNFI01 (sample SAMN13153348, study PRJNA577476) | soil metagenome | isolation source: 100 cm saprolite on Douglas fir-dominated hillslope | place: USA:California | collected 2013-09-17 | reverse complement strand
CGAGGCCGAGCAGCTGGTGGCGCACGCGCAGCGAGTTCACGAGCTCGACGAGGTCCAGGCGCCGCTCGGCCTGCAGCAGGCCGCGCTCGACCAGCGTGCGGAACACCTCGGCCGATTCGGCCAGGTTGTCGCGCTCGCGCCGCGCGCTTTCCACGCGGGCACGGGCTTCCTGGAGCCTGCGGCCGGCGTTGGCGCTGTCGCGCTTCTCCTTCTCGTAGTACCACTGCGAGCCCAGCACGACCGCCACCGCCGCGACGATCGCCACGACGAGCAGCGCCAGCGCGCCGCGCAGCGCGCGCAGGCCCTCGCGGTTCAAGACCTGGCTCACGCGCTGCGCCTCTCGCGCATGACGCGCAGCACGAAGCGCGGCTCCATCGTCGCCGGGGCGCGCTCGTCGAGGCGACCCTGCAGCCCCTGGCCGGGGCTCACGTCGAGCGGCCCTTCCACGACCTCGGCGCTGAAGCCAGGCACCTTCGACAAGTCGGCCGCGAGCCGCTCGACCTCGGCCATCGCGCCGCGGAAATCGTTGCTGGGCACGCGCACGGTGCCCTCGAGGAGCGCCACCTCGTAGCGCCCGCCGGCGAAGGGCGGATTGGCGGGCGCTTCCGGCGGCTGCGCCGGCGCCACCTCGCCGGACCTGGGCACCGATTTCACCGGCGGCTGGTTGCGCGAGGGCGTGATCGTGAGGCGCGGCGTGAGCTTGGCATCGTCGGTCGCCTGCCAGGCGAGCTGCGACAGGCGCACGCCCGGATAGGCGCTCAACACTTCGGACACCGGGAGCAGGAACTCCGGCAGCGCGGGGAATCCGCGGATCGAGCCGTTGTAGAACGTGACCGCGTCGCGCATGGTGGAGCCTCCCACGCCGAACGAAGGCAGCGCGCGCGTGATCTCGTCGCTTTCGCGGTTGAGCGTCTCCAGCTGCTGCGTGAGCTTCTGGTCGGCCTCGCTCGCCTGGAACACGCGCGAGACGCTCCAGCCCGCCCACGCGATGCTCGCCACGAGGATCCCGGCGGCGATTTGCACCAGCGCGAGGCGGGCGCTGCGCTGCGTCGCGTGGCGGCGCAGCTCCGGGGAGGCGAAGTGGTTCTGCGCCTTGCGCAGCAGGAAGAGGTGGACCATCACCTCCTCGGCGGTGGAGTCGAGCGGCGGGGGCTTCAGCCCCAGCTTCTGCGCGACCTGCTCGATGTCGAGCAGCCGGTATTGCAGCTGCGCGAAGTCGCGCAGCTCCGGCTCCACGAGCGGCCGGTCGTTGGGGTGCACGAGGATGCACACCTCGAGGCGGTCGTCGGCGCCGAAGTGGCGCAGGCTGTCCAGGTACTGCCACGTGCGCGTGGTTTCCTCCGCGATCATCGTGCCCAGGCTCTGCCCTTCCTCCAGGTCGATGGGGGTGAGGCGGCTGAACTTGATCTCGCGGTCGCGGAAATACGATTGCCGCATCGCGTCGCCGGGCGTGAAGGTGACGAGCAGCGTGTGCGGGAAGAGGAGATCGAGCTCGTCCAGCAGCACGGCGCTGAAGACGGCCGCCGAGTAGATCCCGGCGAGCGGCACCTTGAGGCGCTCGATGATCTCCAGCCACACGCCCAGCACTTCGGGATTGGTGATCGCGGTGTAGAAGACGCGGTCGTCGCGCCTCGAGTCGGCTTCGCGCCCCTGCAGCAGCGCGTGGCGGTAGGGCGTGTTGCGGAAGATCTGCGTGAGCTTGCGCGCAAGGATCGCCTCGCGGTCGCGCGCGCCCAGGTGCGGGATGGTGTCGAGCCGGAAATCCTCCTCGGCGAGGTCGGTGAAGATGTGCGTGGGCACGTCCTTCATCGCCGCGAGGTAGAGCTCGAAGGCGGAGGCCCCGGCCCCGGAGACCGCGAACTCGCGCCGCGCGACGATGCGCTTGCCCTGCGTGACGAGGCTCACGAGGCGCGTGTTGGGCCGGCCCCAGCAGCTGCTGCAGCCGGTCGATGCTCTCGCGCACCTGGCGGTTGTAGAAGTAGCTCACGTTGAGGAGCGCCACGTCCAGCCCCCCGGTGGACTCGCCCACGCGCAGCATGCGCAGCACGAGCGGCGGGAAGAGCTTGGTGGCGATGAACGCCTGCGAGATGCCCTGGCCCTCGGAGATGCTGCGCCCGACGCGCTGCAGGCCCTCCTCCATCACGCGGTTGCCGACGATCTTCTCGCAGATCTGGATGCAGTCGAGCACGCTGATGCCCGCCTTGTAGAGCAGCGCGAAGTAAGTCGAGAAGCGCGCGAGGATGATCTTCTGGCGGATCGGGCCCAGCACCGGCATCTTCAGGCCCAGCTCGTCGATCACCCGCTGCACCTTCTCGTTGGTGCGCCCGAGGAAGAAGAGCGTGGCGGCGGCGGCGGCGGGCACGCCGATGATGAGGTACCACCACTTCACGAAGATGCCCGACACGAAGATCATGATCTCGGTCTCGCGCGGCAGCTTCGGCACCAGCGTCTTGAAGGTGGCGGCGAGCTGCGGCACGAGCACGGTCATGAGCACCATCACCACCGCGATGATCACCACGAACACGATCGAGGGGTAGATGAGCGCCTTCTTCGCCTGGCTCGAGATCTCGTCCTGCCACTTGAGGTTGTCGGCGAGCTGGTCGAGCACCTCGGTCATCTGCCCGCTTTCCTCGCCCGCGCGCACCAGCGAGTCGCGCAGGTCGGTGAGCGCCTCGATGATGTTCACCCCCGCCTTCAGCAGCTGCGAGAGGTGGAAGCAGAAGGTGATGAGGTCGGTGCGCGAGACGTTGCGCGAGCGCGCCGCCACGGAGCGCTTGACCGGGTCGAAGGTGACGAGGTCCAGCCCCAGGCGCTTGAGGCGCAGCTCCAGGTCGATGCCGTTGACGGCGTCGAGGTTGCCCGTCGAAATGCGGCCCTCCACATCGACGGCGCGGTAAGCGAAGAGCGCCATGGCGAGCGCCTTCAGATCACGCGGTCGGTGAGGTCGACCACCCGGGAGATTTCCTCCAGGCTCGTCTGTCCCAGCAGCACGCGCGCGATCCCGTCGTCGGCGAGCGTGCGGAAGCCCTTCGCCTTGGCGTCGGCGCGGATCTCGCGCCCGGTGGCGCGCCGCGCGATGAGCTCGTCGATCTCGGCGTCGAGCCTGAAGAGCTCCATGATCGCGACGCGGCCCTTGTAGCCCATGTTGTCGCAGCGCGCGCAGCCCACCGCCTGGTAGACCGGGCGCGAGTCGTCGTCCTTCATGCCGAGGAGCCGGCGCGTCGGGGCATCGGGCGCGTAGGGCGCCTTGCGCCATCTCCGCGGTCTCCTGGTCGCGGATCTCGCCCACCAGGATCACGTCCGGGTCCTGGCGCATCATCGAGCGGATGCCCGAGGCGAAGTCGAGCTTGACGACTTCGTTCACCGAGGTCTGGCGGATCATCGCCATCGGATATTCCACCGGATCCTCGAGGGTCATGATGTTGATGCCCTCGGTGTTGATGTAATTCAGGATCGAGTAGAGGGTCGTCGTCTTGCCGCTGCCCGTGGGACCCGTCACGAGGATGATCCCCTCGGGGCGCGCGAGCATGAGCTTCAGCGTCTTCAGGTCGTCGGCGTGCAGCCCCAGGTCCTCGAGCGGCACGATGCCCTTGTCGCGGTCGAGGATGCGCAGCACCATGTTCTCGCCGTGGGTGGTGGGCTGCGACGAGACGCGGAAGTCGACCTGGTGCCCCGAGAGGAGCAGCGAGATGCGCCCGTCCTGGGGCGCGCGCGTCTCGGCGATGTTCATGTTGCTCATCACCTTCAGGCGCACCACCATCGCCGCCCAGTAGTTCTTGTGCAGGCTCCGGATCTGGCGCAGCACGCCGTCGATGCGGTAGCGGATGCGAAGGAAGCCCTGCTCCGGCTCGAAGTGGATGTCGGAAGCGTTGCGCTTCGCGGCATCGTTGAGGAGCGCGTCCACCAGGCGCACCACCGGCTGGCTGTACTCGTCGAAGTCCGCGGCGAGCGACTGGTAGTCGATCTCCCCGGTCTCGATCTCGTTCAGGATCCCGTCGATCGACAGCTCGAAGCCGTAGTGGTGCTCGATGCCGATCGTGATGTCGGACTCGCGCGCGAGCACCTGCTCGATGCGCAGGTCCTCGCGCGCGAGCGCGCGGATCTGGTCCAGCGCCACGACGTTGGCCGGATCGCTCACCGCGATCAGCAACAGCTTCTTCTCCGCGTCGTAGCTCACCGGCAGCACGTGGTAGCGCCGCGCCATGTCCTTGGGCACGAGCGCGATCGCCGCCGGGTCCACGATGGTGTTCTCGAGATCGATCGACACCTGGCCGAGCGTCTCGGAGAGGATGTCGCGGATCGTCGCCTCGGTCACGAAGCCGAGCGTGACCAGCACCTTGCCGAGCGGGCTCTTGAAGCGCTTTTGCTCGGTGAGCGCGATGTTCAGCTGGTCCTGGCTGATGATGCCCTTGCCGAGCAGCGTCTGCCCGAGCGGGATCTGCGACAGCGGAGCCGCTTGCACGGTGCCCACCTTAGCGTCCAAGTTCTGCGAGCCTTCGCGCGACCGGCGCGGGATCGAATTGCGTCGCCTGGCCGCGGGCGGCCTCCAGCGCGCGGCGGTAGAAGTCCGCGGCGAGGCGCGACTGGCCGAGGTGGTCGAGGGCGACGGCGAGGTTGTAGGCGATGTCCGCGCTCGCGGGCTCGGCGCGGTACGCCTCGAAATATTCGGCCTGCGCGTCCTGCCAGCGCGACTGCGAGGCGTAGAGGTTGCCCAGCGTGAAGCGCAGCGCCGCGCTCTGCGGGTAGCGCGCGACGTCGGAGCGCAGCTGCGACTCGAGGCCTTCGGGACGGGAGTAGTCGGCGAGCGAGGCGAGCCCCGCGAGCGCGGTGGCGTTGCGCGGATCCACGTCGAGCGCGCGCCGGTAATGGCTCGCGGCGGCGGCGCGGTTGCCCAGGCGCGCCTCGACCGTCGCCATGCCGAGCTGCGCGTCGATGCTGGCCGCGTCCGCGGTGAGCGCCAGGGCGTAGCTGCGCCGCGCGGTGGGCAGGTCGCCCGCGCGAAGCGCGTCGTATCCGGCCGCGACGTCGTTGGGCACGCGCGGCTTGTCCTGGCTGGGCGCGAGCTTGAGCGGCGCCGCCGCGGCGGGCGCGGCGGATTTCAGCAGGCTCGTGGCGAGGTCCTCGGCGGGCGCGGCGTGCACGGGCGCGGGAGCCGTCCTTTTCGGCGCTTCGACCACCGGGTCGCTGCGCGCCGCAACCTGCGGCACGAACGCGTCGAGGCGCACCGGCACCTCGCTCGGCGAGGAGGCCGGCGCCGCCGTGGGCGGCGCGCCCGGCCGCGGGCGCGCGCTCGCCGCGATGCGCGGCGTGAACGACTGGATCGAGTACCACACGTAGATGCCGGCGCCGGCGACGACGAGCACCACGGTGCCGATCACGCCCCAGAGGACCAGGTTCTTCTTGCCGTTGCCGTCGTTGGCCGCGGTCTTGGCCTGGAACAGCTGCTGCGCCGCCGCGGCGTCGCCTCTTGCCGGCGCCGGGGCCGATGCGCCGCCCGCGGGGGCCGCGTGAAGTGGCGCCAGCTCGAGCGACGGGGCCGCTGCCGCTTGCGAAGCCCGCGGGTACACGCGCTCCGGCTCCGGGCGCTCGCCCTGCTTGGCGAGCTTCTCCTGTTCCGCGCGCTTCAGCGCGTCGAGGAGCAGGCTCATGGCTGGCCTCCGGGGGAAGTCTCCTTCGGCTCCGCGCGCGCGCCCGGCGTCTTGCACGGGAAGTCCGTGACGCTCGCCTTGCGCTCGAGCTGCTCGAGGCCTTTCTCGACGCACGGGAACGGCGCGCGCGTGTCCTGGAAGAACTGGCTGTCGGGCACGAAACGACGGTAGCCGGACAGGTCGCCCTCGAGGCTCGCGTCGCGGATCACGACCGGGCGGATGAAGATCACGAGCTCGGTCTTGCTCGACTTGTCGTTGCGGTAGCTCACGAGGTCGCCGAGCAGCGGAATGCGCGAGGCGAGCGGCAGCCCGTCGGTCTGGCCCTGGAAGCTGTCGAGCATGAGGCCGCCGAGGATCGCGGTCTGGCCGCTGCCCACCTTGAGCACGCTCTCCATCTCGCGCGTCTGCGTGACGGGAATGAGGCTGTCGACCTTCACCGCCGCGAGCGCCGGATTGGGATCCTTCACGGTGGCGATGATGCGCGTCACGGTGGGGCGCACGTTGAGCGTCACCATGTCGGTGTCGCTGATCTGCGGCGTCACGTTCATGATGAATCCCACCGGCACCACGTTCTGCGTGGTCGTGAAAGTCGTCGTCGACGTGGTCTGGTTGGTGACGGTGTCGGCCTTGATCGAGAAGTAGACCTGGTTGTCGACCACCTTCAGCATCGCGGTCTGGTTGTTCATCACCATGAGCTTCGGGCTGGACAGCACGCGCGTCTTGCCGAAGGTGTCGAGCAGCTTCACGGTGCTGCTGATCGAGCCGCCCACCGCGGCGTTCGGATTGCTGTACTGGACCGAGAAGAACGGCGCATCGGCGAGGTTCGCGCCCAGCAGGTTCTGGCGGAAGCTGTAGCCCAGGCCGTTGATGCCGAGCGCGGACCAGTCCACGCCCGCCTGGTAGGTGTCGTTCAGCGCCACCTCGACGATGGTCGCCTCGATGAGCACCTGGCGGCGCGAGGAGCCGAGCACCTGCTCGAGGAATTCCTGCACCTTCTCGTGCTGGCGCGCGGTGGCGCGCACCGAGACGATGCCGGTCTCGGGATTCACGATCACGGAGGCCGCCTCGCGGAAGGTGAGGCGCTGCTCGACGAATTCCGAAGCCTGCTGCGACTGCTCGACGCCGGGCGCGGTGGTGGTGGCCGCGCTCTGGCTGGTGGTGCGCCCGCTGCGCGGCGTGGTGGTGCGCTGCTGGCTCGTGCTCACCGCGGACTGCCCGCGGTTTTGCACGAAGGTTTCGCTGCTGCCCTCGGGCAGGAGCTTGTCGGTCTCGCGCAGCATGTCGCGGATGTTCCTCTCCAGCGTCTCCCAGAAGCGGTGCCTCGAGAGCGACGTCACGGTGAGCGTGGAGTTGTTGGCGCCGCCGCCGCCGCCGCCCGCGCTGGGGCCGACCGTTCCGGAGATGATCTGCGTGGCGATGCCCACCGTCTCGTTCACGTCGCGCGACATGTTCACGTAGTCCACGCGGTAGTTGCGCAGGAACGGCGCGTCGGGCATCACGGTGAGCGTCTGCCCGTCCATCTCCCAGCGCATGTCGACCTGCCGCTGCATGCGGTTCAGGATCTGCTTCATCGTCTGGTCGATCGCGTTCAGGTTCACCGAGCCTTCGATGCCGGGGTGGATGTCGAAGTTGATCTTGCTCTCGCGCGCCATCGCCATCAGCACTTCGCGCACCGGCTGGTTCGCCACGACGACGGAGTATTTCGTCTCCGCCTCGCGCGCTTCGGGAGGCGGCGGCAGCGGCACGCTGCGCACCGGCGGCGGAATGTGGGCCGCCGCCGAGCGCACGGGTTGCTCCTCGGCCTGGATGTGGCTGTCGGCTTTGGCCACCGGCCGCGTACCGCAGCCGGCCATCGCCAACGCTAGCGCGATGCACGGCGCGGAAGCTAAAAACCGCATGCAGGAATTTCCGTAAGTGTTTGTTTTATGAACAGAACCGCCCCTTGCATCCTTTATATCGTTTTCGAGGGTTAAACGCAAATGAAATCCCCCACATTCCGGGGTGGTTTCTCCTCTGAAAAGGCCGCCCGCGGGCGGCCGGGAAAGCCGCTAGGGGCGTTCGGCGCGGCGGGCGTCTTCGCGGACCGTGTCCATCGAGCGGACGTACGGGCGAAACTGCTTCACGCTTTCGGGCAATCCCGCGAGCGCGGCGGCGGCGCCCGCGCGCTCGTCGAACGTGCCGAACAGCACCCCGAGCCGCGGAGACTCGGGGTTGCCCGAGGGCACCACGAAGAGGCGCTCGTAGGGGATCGCGCGGCCCGCTTCCGCGATGTAGTTCTCGATGTAGGTGCGCTCGCGCGCATCGGTCACCATGAGCTGCACCGCATAACGCGGCGTCGCGTCGGAAAGCAGGTCGTTGCCCGCGGCGAGGCGCGAAGCGAGCGAGCGCAGCGGCGGCGCTTCCGAGGCCGCCACGGCGGGCGAAGCGGGCCCGGCGCTGGAAGTGGCGGCCACCGGGATCGCGGTCGCGGCGGGCGCCATCGAGGCGGGCAAGGCCTTGGGCGCCACGGCGGCGAGGACCGGCGCGGAAGCCGGCGCGCCGATGAAATGCGCCAGCACGAAGCCCATCACGATCCCGCCCGCCATGCCGAGCGAGGCGGCGGCCGCGAGCCGCCGCGGCGAGTCGCGGCGCAGGAGGATGATCTGCGTGTCGTTCACGGCCGCGCGCGCGTGGTCGGCGCTCACCGTGTGCGTGCCGGCCGCGAAGGCGGCGAGCAGCGTCTTGTCGGCGAAAATGTTGATTCGACGCGTGAGCCCCTCGGAAGCCTCCGCGATGATGCGCAGCGCCTCGCTGCTGAAGAGCTCCGGCCCGTGGTAGCCGGCCGCGCGCAGGCGGAAGTCGAGGTAGTCCTTGATCTCGCGCGGCGGCAGCGGCGCGAGCGTGAAGCCGTGCGTGATGCGCTCCTTCAGCTGGCGCATGTGCGGCAGCGCGAGGTGCGCATCGAGCTCCGGCTGGCCGAAGAGCACGATCTGCAGCAGCTTGTCGGTGCCGGTCTCGAGGTTCGAGAGGAGCCGGATCTCCTCCAGCGTGGAGAGCGGCATCGCGTGCGCCTCGTCGATCAACGCGACTACCTGGCGCCCCGCGGAGTGGATCTCGATCAGCTTGTCCTGCAGCGCGCGCATCACCTTGGTGATGTTGGCGCCGGTGGTGTCGATGCCCAGGTCGTTCGCGATCGCGGCGAGCATCGCGATTGGCTCCCGAGAAGAAGAACTCGGTATGGGGGGTGATTCGGAACGGCGCCTCGCGCAGCCCGAAATGCTCCAGGTACATCGTCATATTCCGCTCGCTGCTCGCGAAACCTCATCCCGCGTTTGCTCCCTCGCCCGGGGCGAGATCACATCTCGATGGCGGATGTGCTCCGTCCCCCAAGGTTGGGGAGAGGGTGGAATGGTCATCGGCGCTCGCGATTTTTTCAGCCGCGCGCTTCGCCCGGATCGGATGAACCCAGTTTAGCACCGGCCCGGCCCGCGGCTTCCAGCCTCCCGTAGAGCGTGCTGCGCGAGACGCCGAGCAGCTTCGCGGCCTGCGACATGTTGCCCTGCGCGATCTCCAGCGCGGCGTCGAGGTAGGACTGCTCGACCGATTTCAGCACCGCGTCGAGGCTGAAGGGCTTGCCCGACAGCAGCTCCGCGCGCGCGTTCGCCGCGGGGTCGGCGGCGGCCTCCGCGGGCGCGAATTCCGCCTCGAGCTCGGCGGCGCCCACCTTGTAGCCCGCGTACTTGGTGGTAAGGCGGATCACGATGTTCTTCAGCTCCCGCACGTTGCCCGGAAAGGCATAGCCCAGCCACCGCGCCCGCGCGGTTTCATCGAATTCGAACGGCCGCGCGCCCGCCTTCTCGGCGTAGAGCGCGCGGTAGTAGTCGAGCAGCCGCACGCGGTCCTCGCCCAGCTCCCGCAGCGGCGGCACCACGAGCTCGAACACCGACAGGCGATGGTAGAGGTCGGAGCGGAAGCGCCCCTGGCGCACTTCCTCGCGCAGGTCACGGTTGGTGGCGGCGACGATGCGCGCGCGCGACACGCGCGTCTGCGTCTCGCCCACGCGCTGGAACTCGCCGTTCTCGAGCACGCGCAGCAGCTTCGCCTGCAGGTCGCCGGGAAGCTCGCCGATCTCGTCGAGGAAGAGCGTGCCTTCGCCCGCGTCCTCGAAGTAACCCGACTTGGCCGATTGCGCGCCGGTGAAGGCACCCTTCGCATAGCCGAAGAGCGTGGGCTCCACGAGCGTGGGCGAGATCGACGCGCAGTTCAGCGCGAGGAAGGGCGCCCGGGCGCGGGGCGACAGGTGGTGCAGCGAATAGGCGACGCGCTCCTTGCCGCTTCCCGATTCGCCCTCGACCAGCGCGGGAAACGAGGACGCGGCGTAGAGGTCGATCTGGCTGCGCAGCTTGCGCAGCGCGGGGCTGTCGCCGATCAGCTGGCGCACGTTCCTCCTCGTTCTGGCCCGTGAGCACGAGGATGCGCACCTGCGGGGCATGCGCGAGGAGATCGCCGATCAGCTTGAAGCCCTCGTTGGGAAGGTGGGCCACGGGCGGCAGGCCCAGGTCGATCAGCGCGAGGTCGGGTTTCAGCCCGCCGCGCAGCTGCTCGACCGCGCCGCCCCGATCGCCCGCGCGCGCGACCTCGTAGTCGGGCGCGAGCGCGAAGGCGAGGCTCTCGCCGATGAGCGGATCGTCGTCGACCAGAAGCAGGCGGGGCTTCTTCACGCACCGATTATAGGGGAGCCCACCGGGGCAAAGCTGTTAAAATGCGCTTCCCCTTCCCCCGTAATTTCCCGCGTGTCCGAAGAAACCCTGGTCGACGTCGAGTCGGTGAGCTTCGCCTACGGCCGGCGCCCCATCCTCAAGGGAATCTCGATGCGCGTGCCGCGCGGCAAGGTGGTCGCGATCATGGGTGCGTCGGGAAGCGGCAAGACGACGCTGCTACGCATCATCGGCGGGCAGCTGCATCCCACGTCGGGCGCCGTGCAGGTGGCCGGGCGGCCGATCCACGAGATGCACAGCGAGGAGCTCTACGCGCTGCGCCGGCGCATGAGCATGCTGTTCCAGTTCGGCGCGCTCTTCACCGACATGACCGCGTTCGAGAATGTCGCCTTCCCGCTGCGCGAGCACACGCGGCTGCCCGAAGCGATGATCCGCGACCTGGTGCTGATGAAGCTGGAGGCCGTCGGCATGCGCGGCGCCGCGAGGCTGCGCCCCGCGGAGCTTTCCGGCGGCATGGCGCGGCGCGTGGCGCTCGCGCGCGCCATGGTGCTCGATCCCATGCTCGTGATGTACGACGAGCCCTTCGCGGGCCTGGACCCGATCGCGATGTCGGTCATCGGGCAGCTCATCCGGAAATTGAACGACGCGCTCGGATCGACGTCCATCATCGTCACGCACGACGTTCTCGAATCGCTGCAGATCGTGGACTACCTCTATTTCATCTCCGACGGCGTGATCGTGGGCGAAGGCACGCCCGAGGAGATCCGCCGCTCGGAGCTGCCGTACGTGCACCAGTTCGTGCACGGCGAGACCGACGGGCCGGTGCCGTTCCACTACCCCGCCAAGCCCTATGCGCTGGACGTGGGACTCGCGAAGGCGCCCTCGCGTGCTTGACCTGCGCAGGCCCATCGCGCGCCTGGGCCACAACGTGGTCGATGGAGTCTGGCGCGCGGGCTCGATGGCGCGCTTCTTCGGCCTGGTGATCGCCTCCTCGGGCACGAGCTTCGGCCGCTTCCGCCTGGTGATGCGCGAGGTCTACTTCAGCGGCGTGCTCTCGCTCGTGATCATCATCGTCTCGGGTCTCTTCATCGGCATGGTGCTGGGGCTGCAGGGCTACCAGACGCTGCAGAAGTACGGCGCCACCGAGTCCATCGGCGTGCTGGTGGCGCTCTCGCTGGTGCGCGAGCTGGGCCCGGTGGTCTCGGCGATCCTCTTCGCCGCGCGCGCGGGCTCGGCGATCACCGCCGAGATCGGCCTCATGAAGACGACCGAGCAGCTCACCGCGATGGACATGATGGCGGTCTCCCCCATGGCGCGCGTCATCGCGCCGCGCTTCTGGGCCGGCATCATCTCGATGCCGATCCTTTCGCTGCTCTTCTCGGCCATGGGTGTCTTCGGCGGCTACATCGTCGGCGTGGTCCTCATCGGCGTCGACAACGGCGCGTTCTGGTCGCAGATGCAGGCGGCGGTGGACTTCCGGTATGATGTTTTGAACGGGATGGTGAAGTCTTTCGTGTTCGGAATCGCCGTCACCGTCATCGCCACCTTCGAGGGATACGACGCGCCGCCGACGGCCGAGGGCGTCTCGGGCGCCACGACGCGCACCGTGGTGACCTCGGCGCTCATGATCCTCGCCCTCGACCTGGTGCTCACCGCGTTCATGCTGCGGGCGGACCAATGATGCGCGCGACGCGAACGAGCGGATAGGAAATGGAAAGAACGACGATCGATCTCTGGTTCGGCGCCTTCGTCACCGCGGGCTTCGTGGCCCTGCTGGTGCTGGCGCTGAAAGTGGGCAACCTCGGCGCGGAGCGCGCGACCGAGACCTATCGCGTCGAGGCGCGCTTCGACAACATCGGCGGCCTCAAGGTGCGCGGCCCGGTCCGCAGCGCCGGCGTGCTGGTGGGACGCGTGGCCGACATCCACTTCGACAACGAGCGCTTCCAGGCGAAGGTCATGCTCGCGCTCGACAAGCGCTACGCCTTCCCCAAGGACACCAGCGCTTCCATCCTCACCTCGGGGCTCCTCGGCGAGACCTACGTGGGCCTCGAGGCGGGCGGCGACGACAAGAAGCTCGCCTCGGGAGATCGCATCACCATCACCCAGTCGGCGGTGGTCCTCGAAAAACTGATCGGGCAATTCCTCTTCAGCAAGGCGCAGGAATCACCGAGCGTATCCGCTCCGGCTCCGGCCGCCGCCACCCCCGCGAAGAAGTAGTCGGCCGGAACCCGCCCTCGCGCGTTAAGGTCGAATTGACTCCGCCCTCACAAGGACAGATCCCCATGATTCGCTTCATCGCCACGCTCGCGGCCGCGCTCCTGCCGGCGCTCGCCGCGGCCCAGGAAACGCCCGACCAGCTCGTCAAGCGCACTACCGACGAGGTATTGCAAATCATCCGCAGCGACAAGGACGTGGCGAGCGGCAACTCGGCCAAGGTGGTGCAGCTCGCCGAGCAGAAGGTGCTGCCGCATTTCGACTTCACCCGCATGACGCGGCTTGCCGTGGGACGCAACTGGGCGCAGGCCACCGACGCGCAGAAGGAAGAGCTCACCAAGGGCTTCCGCACGATGCTCGTGCGCACGTACTCGTCGTCGCTCACGCAGTACCGCGACCAGAAGATCGAGGTGAAGCCGCTCAAGCTCGGCGCGGGCGAGAAGGAAGCCACGGTGCGCACGCAGGTGATCCAGCAGGGCGGCCCGCCCATTCCGATCGACTACGCGATGGAGCTCGCGGCCGATGGCTGGAAGGTGTTCGACGTGGTGATCGACGGCGCCTCGCTCGTGACCACGTATCGCGGCACCTTCAACGAGCAGATCCAGAAGGGCGGCATCGACGGCCTCATCAAGACGCTGCAGGATCGCGCGCGCTCGGGCGAGCCGGCGAAGCCGGCCGCGGCCCCCAAGAAGTGAGCGCCGTCCGCCCGGCGAGCGAGCTGGAGATTCACGACGGCGTCCTCAAGATCGAGGGCGAGCTGTCGTTCGAGACCATTCCCGCGGTGCTCGCGGAGACCGCGGAGTTCGCCGCGCGGCCGGACCTTCCCGAAAACATCTGCATCGACTTCGCCGGCATCACCGGGGTCGACTCCGCCGCCGTGGCGCTGCTGCTCGACTGGCGGCGCATGGCGGTGCAGCGCAAGAAGACCCTCGGCTTCCGGAATCTTCCCGCCAACCTGCTGGCGCTTGCCGAGCTCTACGGCGTAGCGGACCTCATCCAGCCCGCGCGGGCGTGAACGCGCGCGCGGCCGCGGTCGCGCTGCGCGACGTGCACAAGCGCTTCGGCGCCGTGCACGCCCTGGCCGGCGTTTCCCTCGACGTGCCGCAAGGCGAGTTCTTC
>WNFI01217451.1_pt1 | contig 13679 bp, 16 predicted proteins | sample 5400471 | NCBI WGS metagenome assembly WNFI01 (sample SAMN13153348, study PRJNA577476) | soil metagenome | isolation source: 100 cm saprolite on Douglas fir-dominated hillslope | place: USA:California | collected 2013-09-17 | reverse complement strand
ATTCTGGTGGACGCTGCCGCTCACCGCCATCGTGTTCTTGATCGCGATGTTCGGGCACGCGTTCCTCCCAAGCATCTCGGCCGCAACACGCAATGCGATCGAGCTGGTCCTTGCGACGCCGGTGGTGCTGTGGGCCGGATGGCCGTTCTTCGAGCGCTGCGTGGCCTCGATTCGCACGCGCAATCCCAACATGTGGACTCTGATCGGCATCGGCGTCGCGGCGGCCTATGCGTACAGCGTGCTGGCGACGCTCGCCCCCGCGATCTTCCCCAAGGGCTTCGAGGGGCACGGCGGCGTCGGCGTCTACTTCGAGGCGGCCGCGGTGATCGTGTCGCTCACCCTCATGGGACAGCTCCTCGAGCTCCGGGCGCGTTCGCAGACCTCGGCGGCGATTCGCGCGCTGCTCGACCTCGCGCCGATCACGGGCGAGCCGGTGCCGGTCGAGAAGGGTCCCGGCGATCGCCTCATCGGAGCGACCCTCAATGCGAGCGGCAGCCTCGTCATGCGCGCCGAAAAGGTCGGCTCGCAGACGGTACTCGCGCAGATCGTTCAGTTGGTCGCGCAGGCGCAGCGCTCGCGCGCGCCGATGCAGCGCATGGCCGACGTCGTGTCGTACTGGTTCGTGTTGGCGGTCGTGGCAGTCGCGGTTCTCGCGTTCGCGGCGTGGGGACTCTTCGGTCCCGAGCCGCGCTGGATCTACGCTCTCCTGACGGCGGTCTCGGTCCTGATCATCGCCTGCCCGTGCGCCCTCGGTCTCGCGACACCGATGTCGATCATGGTGGCGATGGGGCGCGGCGCCACGAGCGGCGTCCTGTTCCGCGACGCCGAGGCGATCGAGCGCATGCGCACGATCGATACCCTCATCGTCGACAAGACCGGCACGCTCACTGTCGGCAAGCCCGCCTTCCAATCCGTGGTCGCCGTGGCCGGATTCACCGAAGACGAGGTGTTGCGAGTTGCCGCGAGCCTCGACCAGGGCAGCGAGCACCCGCTCGCCGACGCGATCGTGGCCGAAGCGCGCAAGCGAGCGCTGCCGCTTTCGAAGGCGGCTGACTTCGAATCCGCCACCGGCATCGGTGTGCGGGGCAAGGTCGATGGGCGCGCCGTCGCCCTCGGCAACACGATGCTGATGATCGATGCCGGCGCGGACGCCTCTTCGCTGCTGCAACAGTCCGAGGCGCTGCGCTCCGAAGGCGCCACCGTCGTGTTCCTTGCGGTCGAGGGCAAGCTCGCCGGGCTCATCGCCGTTGCCGACCCGGTCAAGGAATCGACGCTCGAGGCCATCGGCAAGCTGCGCGAAGCTCGAATCCGCGTGGTGATGGCGACGGGCGACGGACGCACCACCGCGAAGGCCGTGGGCGCGAAGCTCGGCATCGAGGAGGTCTACGGCGAGGTTCGTCCCGAGGACAAGCTCAAGCTCGTATCGAGGCTGCAGGCCGAGGGCCGGCGCGTGGCGATGGCGGGCGACGGCATCAACGATGCGCCCGCGCTGGCGAAGGCCGACGTCGGCATCGCGATGGGCACCGGCACCGACGTCGCGATGGCGAGTGGCAAGGTGACGCTGGTGAAGGGCGACCTGCGCGGCATCGCGCGCGCGCGCGAGCTTTCGGAAGCGACGGTCGCCAACATGAAGCAGAACCTCGCCTTCGCGCTCGCCTACAACGCGGTGGGCGTCCCGATCGCGGCCGGGGTCCTGTATCCGTTCACCGGCCTGCTCCTCTCGCCCATGATCGCCGCGGTGGCGATGAGCTTCAGCTCGGTTTCGGTCGTTACCAACGCCCTTCGCCTAAGGCGGGCCTAGGCTCTTAGAATAGGCGTATGGCGATCCACGACCTCTCGGGCTGGCGGCACGAACACACCTACGATGTGGGTAATCGCGCCGCCGAGCGGCGCACCTGGGTTGTCGTGGTGATCACGGCGATCACGATGGTCGTGGAGATCGTCGCCGGCTGGATCACCGGGTCGATGGCGCTGCTCGCGGACGGCTGGCACATGTCCACGCACGTCGTCGCCCTGTCGATCGCGGGCGTGGCCTACTACCTGGCGCGCAGCTGGTCGAAGGACGAGCGCTTCGCCTTCGGCACCTGGAAGATCGAGGTGCTGGGCGCCTTCTCGAGCGCACTGCTCCTCACGGTGGTGGCGCTGGCGATGATCGTCGAGTCGATCCACCGCCTGTTCGAGCCGGAGCGCATCGATTTCGGCCCCGCGCTGGTGGTCGCGGTGATCGGCCTGCTGGTGAATCTCGCTTCCGCGGGAGTCCTCATCTCGCCCGGCACGAATGCGGAGCAAGGCCACGATCATGGCCACGACGACCATGGCCACGGCCACGAAGGTCATCGTCATGGCGACGAGGCTCACCAACACGGTCACGGGCACCACCATGACCTCAACCTGCGCTCAGCCTACGTGCATGTGCTGGCCGATGCGTTCACCTCCGTGCTCGCCATCGTCGCGCTCGCCGCGGGCATGTGGCTCGGCTGGAACTGGCTCGACCCGGTCATGGGACTGGTCGGCGCGGGCATGATCGGTTGGTGGTCGAAGGGTCTGATCGCGGACTCGGCGCGCGTGCTTCTCGATCGCGAGATGGAGGCGCCATTGGTCGGGAAGATCCGCGCGGCGGTCGAGACCGACGGCGACGCCGAGATCGCCGACCTGCACGTGTGGCGCGTCGGGCGCGCGAGCCACGCCGCCGTGATCACCGTCGTCGCCCACGAGCCGCTCACGCCCGCCGCCTACCGCGCGCGCCTCTCCGGCATTCCGTCCCTCGTGCACGTCTCGGTCGAAGTGAACCGCTGCCCCCATGGCGACTGCCCCTAAACCGGGGACAGACCACGATTTTCCCGTGGTCGCGAAGCGCCGTCGAAGGAGTCAAACGACCAGAAAACCGTGGTCTGTCCCCGGTTTTTAGCGTGGAAGCCGACGACGTTCTCGATTCCTGGTTCGGCCCGCGCGAAGCGCGCGGCGCCGCGCGGCCGGAGTGGTTCCGCAGGGACGATGCCTTCGATGCCGAGATCCGCCGGCGCTTCGGCGAGCTGCACGCGCGCGCAGCGCGCCACGAGCTGGAGGCGTGGCGGTCGTCGCCGGAGTCCATGGTCGCGCTGGTGGTGGTGCTCGACCAGTTCTCGCGCAACCTCTTTCGCGGTGATGCGCGCGCTTTCGCGCAGGATGCCCACGCGCGGGAGTGCGCCCGCGAAGCGATCGCTCGCGGCGATGAGCGAGTCCTGAGACCAGTCGAGCGGCAATTCCTCTATCTGCCGTTCGAGCACTCCGAAGATTTCGCCGACCAGGACTTCGGGGCCGAGCGCATGAACTCGCTCGAGGCGTACGCGGAGACGCGCGGGCTCACCGAATGGGCCGACGCGGGCGCGTCTTGCCGAAGCTGCCCTTGAACAACTTGCCCTTGAAGCTGCGCTTGTCGCCCTTGCCCATGGAAGCCTTTCGTCGTCGAAAGGACGATTATAGGGCCCGCTCTAGCGCTTGCCCTCGGCGTCCTTCTCCTTGTCCTTCTCCTGCCGGCTGCCGCGACCGCGCATCCTGTAGCCCTCGGGTACCTTGAAGAGATCGGCACCGGGCTCGCCGCGCTTGATCGAGGCAAGGCGGTAGGTCGATTCGCCGGTGCGCGGATCGTTGTAGCGCGAGGACACCGTCACCTGCAGCTCGGGTGAGTACCAGGTCTCCGACGTGACGTTGATCGGGTTGCGATTGCCGATCTTGCCGGCGGGGATGGTCCACACCGTCGACGTGCCTTCGGCCTTCACGCCGTCGAAGGTTTTCGATCCGAGGCTCGTGGGGGTGCCCTTGCCGAGATGGGCGGTGCTCTCGAAGTGCATCGTGTTCATGCCGGGGATGGGCGGGATTGGGGGAATCGGGGGAATCGGCGGATGCGCGCCCTTCGGGGGAACCGGCGGCACGGGGGGAACGGCCGGAACGGGAGGAAAGTCGCCGTCGCCGCCGATGCGGACCACCTGCACGCGCACTTCCTCGCGCGAGGAAGGACCGCCGTCCTTGTTATCGATCGTGCGCACCTCGATGCGATGCTCGCCGTCGCGCCTCGACATCGAGGTCTTGTCGCGCTCGTTGTCCTTGTCGCGGCCCATGCGCATCTCGTGGCGAATCTCGATTCGCGGGATCTTCACCGCGATCTTGCTGCCCGGGATCAGCGTGTAGTTCGCGCCCTCGACCGGGTCGGCGATGTAGACCGAGCGCACGTCGTGGGCGCGCCCTTCACCACCTTCCCGCGCCCGACGCGGTCGGAGAACATGAAGGCCATCGATTCGTGGATGTCGTGCGAGAAGTCGCGCACCCACTCGCGCGCCGCCTCGGTCTGCGCGCGCACCATCTCGGCGGCGCCGCCCGCTTCGGCGAGCAGGCTGCCGAGGTCGAGCTCGAAGGAGGAGACCTCGTGCTTGCCGGCAGGCGGGGCCCCGCCGGTCTCATCGTGTGCGAGCGCGGGCAATGCGAACGCGGTGGCGATGGCGGCGGCGAGCAGCGTCTTATTCATAGTTGTCCTTTCGAGGGTTCCCTAGTTGAGCAGCCGCACGGCGAGAGGCTCGCCGTCGGCCGAGTAGAGCATCTCCGCGCGCACCGGCTCTCCCGCGCGGTCGGGGGCGACCGGCAATCCCCATTCGGCGAGGAGGGCGCGCGGGAATTGCGTCGTCACCACCGTCGCGCCGGGCTCGAGCGCGATGCGCTCGAGCGGCTTCAACGCGAGAAACGGCCCCGCGTCGGCGTCGACCGGATTGAGCGCGACGATCGGCTGGTCCTTCGGCAGCGGCCCGCGGATCATCCACGTCACCAAGGCGATGGTCGCGGCGAGCGCGAGCGGTGGCATCCACCACAGACGCGGGCGCGCGGCGGCCGGGCGCGTCGAGCGGAAGCGGCGTGCGAGCTCGCCTTCGAGCGCGGCCGGCGCGGAGAGTGTCGAGAGCCCGCGCTTGAGCTCGTCCAGCTTGAGGTCGAGCAGCGTGTCCTGGCCAGGTTGCAGGTTCGGAGTGCCGGTATTCATGAGGCGGCCTCCTGGGCGCCGGGAACGAACGGCGCCAGGCGTTGCGCGAGTTGCGCCCGCGCGCGCGAAAGGCGTGAGCGCACCGTGCCGATGTCGATGCCGGCGACCTGCGCCGCTTCGGCGTACGAAAGCTCGGAGAGCTCGCAGAGGATGAGGATGTCGCGGTAATGCGGCGCGAGCGCCGCGACGGCTCGGCGCACCTGCTCGGCCACCTCGCCGCGCAAGATCCGCTCGAGAGGCGTGTCGTGGTCGACGTGCTGCTCGAAGGGCGCGGCGTCGTCGGCGAGATCCGCCGGGTCCGTGGCGTCCTCGCGCCCGCCGGCGGCCTTGCGCGCGAGGTTGCGCGCGATCCCGCACAGCCACGCCGCCAGCGTGCCGCGCAGGGGATCGTACTGGCCGGGCTGCGTGATGAAGTGCACGAAGGTTTCCTGCGTGACGTCGGCGGCGTGCGCCACGGAGCCCGAATAGAGGAGCGCCAGGCGGTAGACCGCGTCCCGATGCCGGCGATACAGGGCGGTGAAGGCGGCTTCGTCGCCGCGCCTCATCTGGGCGAGCAGTTCGAGCTCCGGCTGGAGATCCTGGGGCGGCATCGTCATGGGATCGTCGTTACAGCCTATTGCGCCGGGAACGCAAAAAAGTTCCAATTATGTTTCCGCGCCGCATCTCTTGCCTGCCGAGGAGGCCCCGATGGAACGCAAGAAGGCGAGCGATTTTCCCCCCGAGGTCCTCAAGCTCTTCGATGGCTACGTCCATGGCGGCCTCTCGCGCCGGGAATTCCTCGAGCGGGCGGGACGCTACTCGGTCGCGGGATTCTCCGCCGCTCTCCTCGGTCGTGGTGATCCACGAAAACCGCGGCCTCAATCCCTACGTCGAGGATGTCGCGCGGCGCCTCGCCACGGTCGGCTACGTCGCCTTCGCGCCCGACGCGCTCACCCCGGTCGGCGGCTATCCGGGCAACGAGGACCAGGCGCGCGACATGTTCGCGAAGCTTGACGGCGCCAAGCGTACCGAGGACCTGGTGGCGTCCGTGGACTACGTGCGGCTGCGCGCGGACGCCAACGGCAAGGTGGGCGCGGTCGGATTCTGCTCCGGCGGCGGGGTGGTCAACACGATCGCGACGCGCGTCCCGGATCTCGCGGCCGCCGTGCCCTACTACGGCGGACAGCCGTCGGCGGCGGAAGCGGCGAAGATCAAGGCGCCGATGCTGCTGCACTACGCGGGCACGGACGATCGCATCAACGCGGGCTGGCCGGCCTTCGAGGAAGTGCTCAAGGCCCATCACGTGAAATACCAGGTGTATTCCTACCCCGGCACGCAGCATGGCTTCCACAACGACACCACGCCGCGCTACGACGAGGCGGCGGCGAAGCTCTCGTGGGAGAGGACGCTCGCGTTCTTCAAGACCTACCTCGGCTAAAGTCGCCTCATTCGGCGTCGGGCTGGACTTCGGGGCGGGCGGCGGCGAAGGCGGGGAGGGCGAGGCAGGCGTCGTTGACCGCCGCGATGCGCGGGTAGGGGGCGAGGGACATCTTCAGGCGCTGCGAATTGGCGACCTGGGGAACGAGGCACACGTCCGCGATGGTCGGCTCGGCTCCGAAGCAGAAACGGTCCGCGGCGCGTCCCATGAGCTGCGATTCGATCGCCTCGAATCCGGCCTTGATCCAGTGGCGATACCAATCGTCGCGCTTCGCCTCCTCGGCGCCCAGCTCGCGGCCGAGGTACTGCAGCACGCGCAGGTTGTTGAGCGGGTGGATGTCGCAGGCGATCGCGAGCGCGATCGCGCGTACCCATGCGCGATCCTCGGGTCCTTGCGGCAGGAGGGGCGGCAGCGGATGGCGCTCATCGAGGTATTCGATGATCGCGAGCGACTGCGTGAGCGTGCGCCCGCCGGCGATCTCGAGGGCGGGCACGAGCCCCTGCGGGTTCACCGCGAGGTAAGGCGCCGCGCGCTGTTCCCCGCGACGCAGGTGCACGTAGCGGCGGTCGGCCTGGAGGCCCTTGAGGCTGAGGGCGATGCGCACGCGGTACGCGGCCGAGGAGCGGAAGTAATCGTGCAGGATCATGGCCGGCCGATCATATCCTTCTTATACTGGCGTGATGGCCTCGATCGCCGCTTCTCCCCCGGAGCTCCTGCCCTCGCGCGCCGAGATCGCCGCGCGGCTCGCGACGAGACCGGCGCTCGAGGAGCTTTTCACCGCCGACGACCTCGAGAAGCAGAACGAGGCGGGGAAGGGCCTGCTCAAGCCCGCGGCCGTGCTGCTGCTCGTGGTGAATCACGCGCCGCAGCCAACGGTGGTGTTCACCGAGCGTACCGCCCACCTCGCCGACCATGCCGGGCAGATCAGTTTTCCCGGCGGTCGCTGCCACGAGGACGACGGCACGCCGGAACGCACCGCGCTTCGCGAAGCGCGCGAGGAGATCGGAATCCCGTCCGAGCAAGTGGCGATCCTCGGCCGCCTTCCCGAGTACCGGACTTCCACCGGCTACGCGGTCACGCCCGTCGTCGGCTGGATCGAGCCGCCGCTCGACTACCGGCCCGATCCGCACGAGGTCGCCGACGTCTTCGAGGTGCCGCTCGCCTTCCTCCTCGACGCCGCCAACCATCGCTACGAGAGCGCCTTCTACCGCGGGCGGCTGCGCAAGTACTGGGCGATGCCCTACGGCGAGCGCTTCATTTGGGGGGCCACTGCGGGAATGCTGGTGACCTTCCAACGGATCCTGAATAGTGCCGGCCGCTAAAGGCTTGACAAGTCCGAACGTTCGTTCTATTATCGGTCGCATGACGCCTGCCGCAGCCACCGCCATCCGCCTCACCAAGGGCGAGGAAACTCGCGCCCAGATCCTCGCCGCCGCCGTGGATCAGGCGAGCTCGGGCGGGTTCGAGTCGCTCACCATCGGCACGCTCGCCGAGAAGACGGGAATGTCGAAGAGCGGCCTTTTCGCCCATTTCGGCTCGAAGGTCGACCTGCAGATGGCGGCGCTCGACGAGTCCGCCCGGCAGTTCACCGAAGCGGTCTTCATGCCGGCGCTCAAGGCGCCGCGCGGCGTGCGCCGGTTGAAGGCACTGCTCGAGAACTGGATCACCTGGCCGCAACGCGCGAGCCTTCCGGGCGGCTGCCCGATCGACGCCGCGAGCCGCGAGTACCGGCACCGGCCGGGCCCGATGCGCGACGCGATCCTCGATCGCCAGCGCCAGCTCGACGGGGCGCTGACCAAGTGCGTGGAGCTCGGCGTCGAAACCGGCGAGCTCGCGAAGGACACCGACGCACGCCAGTTCGCCTTCGAATTCCTCGCCCTCATCCTCGCCTTCTATCGCAGCGAGATGCTGCTCGGCTCCGACGAGGCGCGCCTGCGTGCCCGCACCGGTTTCGAACACCTGCTCGACCGCTGCCGCCGCTAGCCCCAAGGAGACCCGCCGTGTCCTCCATGCCCGCCGTCGCCGTCCCCGTAAATAGCACGAACGTTCGTAATAGAATCGTCGCGCAGCGCCGCCAGCTCGGCCTTGCGCTGTGGCTCGGGTGGCAGCGCCTGCGCGTCGCCGCCGCGAGTGCGGTATCGGCGGATCGCGCCATCGACGTCGCCGCGCGCATCTTCGCGACGCCAGCGCGGTTCGAGCACACGCCGCGCGAGCTTGCCTTTCTCGCGACCGGCACACGCCTTACGGTCAATGCCGCCTGGAATCGCATCGCCGCCTGGCGCTTCGGCAATCCCGGCCATCCCGCGGTACTGCTCTCGCACGGCTGGGGCGGGCGGGGCGCGCAGATGCGCTCGTTCGTTGCGCCGCTCGTGAAGGCGGGCTACCAGGTCGTGCTCTTCGACCACATCGGCCACGGCGCGAGCGATGGGCGCGAGACCACGATCGTGCATTTCCTGCGCGGCCTCGACGCGATCGCCGCGCGCTTGGAGGCGGAGGGTACGCGGGTCGCCGGTATCGTCGGCCACTCGCTCGGCGCTGCCGCCGCGGGGGTGTGGCTCAACGAGACCGGACGCGAGATGCGCGCCGTGCTCGTCGCGCCGCCGACCTCGGTCGAGCGCTATTCGACCTGGTTCGCGTCTCGCCTGGGGCTCGCCGAGCCGATTCGGCGCGCGATGCAGGAGCGCCTCGAGCGCCGCCACGGCTATCGCTGGAGCGAGTTCGAGCTGCCGCAATCGGTCGCGCGCGTGCGCGCCCCCGGCCTGGTGATCCACGACGCGGGCGACCGCGACGTGGCCCCGGCAAGCGGGCTTGCGCTCGCGCGTGCCTGGCCGGGCGCTCGCTGGCTCGGCACCCGCGGCCTCGGGCACCTCGCGATCCTGCGCGACGCGACGGTCGTGAACGACGCCGTGGATTTCATCGCCGATCGCGTCGTGTTCTCCCCGCCGCCCGCACGCGGCGAGTCGTTCCCCTACGGCGCCCCCGCGCCGCTCGCCTGAAAGGAGCCGCCATGGAAAAGCATCTGCCCGACGAAGACAGCGCTCACGTCCTGGCGCTCGCGATCGCCCTGTGGGGAGCGGCGGTGACGCTCGCCGCGGGCGAGGGCGTGTTCGCGAGGCTTCCCGAGGCGACGCTCGCGGCGCTCGCGATCTTCGCGCTCCTCTACGCTCCCGCGACCGTACTGCTCGATCGCGGCATCCGGGAGCTTCTCGGTCGCATCGACGTCCGCATCGCGCTCGCGACGCTCGCCGTCCTGGCGGCCTTGCTGGTAGGCCTTGCGATGAGCGCCGAGGGGTCGCTGCTCGCGCGCCTCGGACAGGAATCCGGATCGGTCGCCGCGCTCTTCGTGGCGCCAGTGGCCGCGGCCCTCGCGATTGCCCTGATGGCGCGGCCGGCCGCGGCTAGGTCAGCGCCTGTGAAGTCGCCTGGCGCGACCCCGGCCGCGACTTGAGCGTCGCGTACCAGCGCTCGAGGTCGGGCCGCGACTCGCGGGTGAGTGGCAGGTTGAGCCAGCGATGCGCGGCGCAGCCGACCACGATGTCGGCGGCCGTGAAGCCGGCGTCGGTGAGGTGGTCGCGTCCCCGGAGATGGCGGTCGAGGATCGCCGCGAGCTTCTCGCACTCGGCGCGCGAGGCCTCGACCGCCGCCGCGCTGCGCTTGTCCGGGGCCACGCGGATCAGCTGCCAGAAGGCGTCGCGCATCGCCGGGGTGAACGAGGTCGATTGCCACTCCATCCAGCGATCGACGTCGGCGCGTTTCTTCGGGTCGCGCGGCCAGACCGAGGCGCGCTCGTCCTTGGCCGCGAGGTAGCGCACGATCGCGTTCGACTCGTAGAGCACGAAGCCATCGTCCTCGCGGATCACGGGCACCAGGCCGTTGGGATTCATCGCCAGGTATTCGGGCGTGCGATTGCCGCCGAACGAGCCGCCGACGTCCGACCCCGGGTCGATGACGACCGGATTCGCTTCCTGCCGGTTCGAGATGTAGCCGATCGCGGCGACGATCACCGCCACGCCGACCAGCGCGCCGACCGTGATGGCGATGAGGGTGCGCTTCTGCGAGCGCTGGTCGATCCGGTCGAGGCCTTCGATCTTGTCGACCAGGCCGCGCACGTTACGCAGCGCGCGCTGCTCGAGCTCGCGTTGTGCGTCGTGGGAGGGTTGGGGGCTATTCACAGCGCGTGGGCTCCGACCATCAGGCGATCGTACACCGAGTACTGTTCCTCGAGCGCCGTGCCGTCCGCGTTGCGCGTGCGCCGCACGGTGATCCACACCTCGGGGGCGAGCGTCTCGCAGACCTCCGCCGTGTGCCGCACCTCGTCCTCGGCGACCGCGCGGGCCGCCTCCCACGAAGGCGCATTCCACGCCTTCACCAGGTGCCAGGCGAGGGCGTCGACCTGCGCTTCATAGTCCGCCTGGCCGACTTCGACCACCTCGGCGATCGAGCAACGCGTGCGCGAACCGACGGCGACGAAGGACGACTCGCAATGGCAGGGAGGGTCGCACTGCGGCGCCCGGTCGAATTCGCACGCCGCGAACCCGCCGCTCACCACCGGCTCGCCGTCCCGGGCCGCGCCGCAGGCGCGGAAGACGCTGTCGTCGGAATCGTCGAGGCGCACGGCGCGCAATAGCTTGGGCATGGCCGTTATCATACCGTCCATGGCCGCGAGAAATATCGCCCTCGTCACCGGACGCCGTGTCCTCGTGCTGGCCGCCGCGGCGCTGATCGTCGCCGGCTGCAGCTTCACGCGCCTCGCCTACATGAGCGCGGGGCTCGCGTACTCGAATGCGACGCCCATGGCCGTGTGGTGGGTGGACGATTTCGTCGACTTGCGCGGCGAGCAGCGCGAGTGGGTGCGGCTTCGGATCGCCGCCGCGCACGACTGGCACCGCGCGCAGGAGCTGCCGGAGTACCGCCGTTGGCTCGAGACCATCCTCGACTACGCCGAGGACGGCATCTCGGTCGAGGAGGCCGCGAGCGCCTATCGCGAGATCCGCAGCCGCTACCACCGGCTGCTCGCGCACATGGCGCCGGACATCGCCGACTTCCTGCTGCAGCTCGACGCCGCCCAGGTAACCCAGCTCGAGCGCAAGTTCTCCGAGGACGAAACCAGGATGGTGAAGGACTCGGTCAAGGGGACGGCCGAGGAACGCCGGGCGCGGCGCGTGCGGACCTATCTCGAGCACCTCGAGGAATGGACCGGCGAGCTCACCGAGGCGCAGCGCGGCCTCGTCGCCGCACGCGTGCGCGCGATCCCGGAGCTTTTCGAGGAACGCCTCGCGGAGAGGCGTTACCGAACCGGCGAGACGCTCGCGCTCTTGCGCGCGCATCCGTCGCATGCCGAGATGACCGCGGCCGTGCGCCGCCTGCTGGCCGAGACCGACACTTGGCGCCGCCCGGAGTACGCGGCGAAGCAGCAGGCGCGCGAGCAGGCACTCTTCGAGATGATCGCCGCGCTGAGCGCCACGCTCGGGGCCGATCAACGGGCGCACCTGCGCGCGCGGGTCAAGGGCTACGTGCGCGACATCTCCGAGCTCACAGCCGCGTCTTGAATTCCTCGGTGGCGGCGATGAGGCGCGAGCGGATCCCGGGCTCGAACGCCGAGTGGCCGGCGTCGGCGACGATCTCGTAACGCGCCTCCGGCCAGGCGCGGCGCAGGTCGTCGGCCGAGACCGCGGGGCAGACGATGTCGTAGCGCCCCTGGACCACGATCCCCGGAATCGACCGGAGCTTGGCAATGTGGTCGAGCAGAAAACCCTCGGGGAGGAAGATGTCGTTCGCGAAGTAGTGCGCCTCGATCCGCGCGAGGCCGAGGGCCACGCGGTCGGAGGCGAAGTCGGCGACCAGCGCCGGATTGGGCAGCAGCGTCGAGCACGAGCCCTCGTACACGCTCCAGCAGCGCGCGGCCGGCATGTGCACCGCCGGATCGGGATGCGTGAGGCGCTTGTGGTACGCGGCGAGGAGGTCGCCACGCTCGCCTTCGGGAATGTATTCGGCGAAGGTGCGCCACGCCTCGGGGTAGATCGCGCGCAGCCCGTAGAGAAACCAGTCGATCTCGCTCCGGCGGCAAAGGAAGATGCCGCGCAGCACCAGCCCCAGGCAGCGCGCGGGATGGTGCTCGGCGTAGGCGAGGGCGAGCGTGGAACCCCACGAGCCGCCGAACACCAGCCAGCGATCGATGCCGAGGTGGCGGCGCAGGCGCTCGAGGTCCTCGACCAGGTCGCCGGTGGTATTGCGCTCGAGGCAGCCGAGCGGCGTCGAGCGCCCGGCGCCGCGCTGGTCGTAGACGACGATGCGGTAGGCGCCCGGATCGAAGAACTGGCGGTGCACCGCGCTCGCGCCCGCGCCGGGGCCGCCGTGCAGGAACACCACCGGGATCCCCGCGGGATTTCCCGACTGCTCGAAATACATGCGGTGCGGCGCGTCGAGCTCAAGCGTGCCGGTGGCGTAGGGCTCGAGCGGCGCGAATAGCGCGAGGACGGTGTAGCCACGATGGAGGCGATGCTCTACCAGATCTACGACTGGCAACGCTCGGCGCTCGAGCCGTGGCGCCTGTTCGCGCAGACCGCGAACGAGCTCTACGGCCATCCCGATAGCCCCCTGTCGTACCTTCCAGGCGCGCGCAACGTCGCCGCCGCCTTCGACCTGATGACGCGCCTCACGCAACGCTACGAGCGCCCCGAGTTCGGCATCGCCAGCGTGCGCTGCGGCGAGCGGGACTACGCGGTACGCGAAGTGTTCGACGTCGAGAAGCCGTTCTGCCGCCTGCTCCACTTCGCCAAGGACGGCGCGCCCGCGCAGCCGCGCGTCATCGTCTTCGCGCCGCTCTCGGGGCACCACGCGACGCTGCTCCGCGACACCGTGCGCGCGCTCCTCGCCGATCACGACGTGTGGATCACCGACTGGATCGACGCCAAGGAAATCCCGATCACCGTGGGTCCGTTCCATTTCGACGACTACGTCGCCTACGTTCGCGAGTTCATGTCGTTCGTCGGCGGGGGCGCGCATGCGATTTCGGTGTGCCAGCCGACCGTGCCGGTGCTGGCCGCCGTGTCGCTCATGGCCGCCGCGGGCGAGCCCATCCCGCGCACCCTCACCATGATGGGCGGGCCGATCGACACGCGGCGCAGCCCCACCACGGTCAATACCTTCGCCACCCGAAGGGCGCTTTCGTGGTTCGAGGCGAAGGTGATCCAGCGCGTGCCGATGCGCTATCCCGGCTTCATGCGCCGCGTCTACCCGGGCTTCCTGCAGTTCGCC
>WNFI01708097.1_pt1 | contig 13680 bp, 8 predicted proteins | sample 5400471 | NCBI WGS metagenome assembly WNFI01 (sample SAMN13153348, study PRJNA577476) | soil metagenome | isolation source: 100 cm saprolite on Douglas fir-dominated hillslope | place: USA:California | collected 2013-09-17 | reverse complement strand
AGTGCCTGCCAACGCACGAACGCAGTCTTCTTCCAGAAACCCACCATCATTAAGAGCGCACCATACACCAGCCAGATCGCGGAATAACTAAACGCGCGGGCAATGTCGAGCCGCTGATACGTGAGTACGCCGTACTGACTTAGGGCCTGCTGGCGGCTGAAATAGTCAGCCGCTTCCAACGTGAGCGCAAGCAGAGCGAGCACATTGAGCGCAATCGCTGACATCTTGATCAGTGGCATTTCCTGCTTGTAAGCGTAACGTTCACCGGCCCAGACAATTGCGCCCAGAACAGCGAGGGCAACCAGATACGTCAGGAAGCGTGTATTCAGGAAAAGTTGGTCTGTAGTGTAGTTATCAATGATCACCAGGCGGATGATCGCCAGAGTGAGCGTGCATCCGGCAAAAATTCGCACCAAATTCGTTTTAGTCGTGACCGCGATCCACAACAGCACAGCCGATTCGATCAGCCAGCCAATGGTGATCCAATGGGCGTCCAGTTTCAGAGGGATGGCGATGGTGAGGAAACCAATCGCAATCGCCACATGCAGCAGATTGATGACTTTGGTCGCGCTGGTCGGCTCCGCTGTCCGGTATTTGAACAAACTGGCCAGCAAAAGGTATGCGGCGGCCATCCCCAGAGCGTACCAGGTGAGCGTGTTTTTTTCGCTCTCATACATCACCAGGAAACAAAGAAAGACCACCGCGGCGTTAAAAAACGGCAGCAACGTCAGAGTGATCGACGGTCCTTTGTACAAGCGCGAGTTTTCATGCGGCGTTACCAGAGGAATAGCGGCAAAAATCGCGCCGAACAAAATCGTGAAGAGCACCGTGAGTCCGCGCTGCGAAATCGAGTAATACTGCGCAAACCAGCCGATATAGAGAATCTGTGTGCCTATAAAGCTGGCCCAGAATAAACGCCGCCACGCCTTGAAAGCCGCCATGGCCAGGACTGCGAGGTCGAGCAATCCCACGTAACAAAACAGAACAACCTCGTGGTTCTGTCCGGTGGAAAGCGAAATCGGCGTCATGATGCCGCCGATCAGCGCGTAGAAAGCCAGGAGTTGCGCGTCCTGGGTCAATGCCATCACGATGGTGGCGGCAGTCACGATGATCATCGCAACAAATGCAACTTCGACCGGGATCAGCGCCGGATGGAAGAACTGGGCCGCTGCCCATAGCGAGAGATACACGATCCCGATGCCGACTGCCTTTAGCGAATACGAAAAGGCTTTGTAGTTCTTGCGCCGAAACGCTTCACTCCAGATCACAATGGCAATACCTGCGATCAGGCCAATGGCTACCCGTCCGCTGGGACCGATCCAGCCGCTATCGAATGCATACTTCAGGAAATACGCAGCCCCGAAAAGCATCGCGACGATCCCAATGCGATTCAGCCAGACTTTGCCGATCTTGCCTTCCAGATCACCGGTGCTTGCCGGCGGAGTGGCACCCCTTGATGGAGCTGGGCGCTGAGTTTGCTGAGCAATCGCGGCCGCCGGTGAAGTTGGCGCGGGTGCTGGTGTTGAAACAGTTGGCCTTGCTAAAGGTGGTGGCGGTGCGACAACCGCAGGTTCAAGCCCAGCTTTTTGTTCCAGGCGGTAAATCCGGGTAGTAAGCGCGCCAAGCTGCGCCCGTAGCGCTTCCAGTTCATCTTGTGAATTAGCCATGCGCGTAAAGCTAAAGCATTCAGGGCAAGAGAGCAATTGGCAATGGTAATTATCCCGCCTGAACAAGTATGAAACAAAAACAGGGCAATTTAACAGAAACCCATCTATTCCTTGATTTTGAAACAAATGGGCATCGAGTCATTGTTCTACCGAAATGGCTTAATCCATCTTTTTCTTGTCACCCGGCTCAGGTGCCCCATGGAAAACTTGCTTCAATTTCGATACCGGATAACGCCCCTCCGCTTTACACCAAGAGCAGGTCAGCGGAATCAGTGCGTCGGGATTTATCGCGCTGCTTAAGAGAATTTCTGGGACATTCGAGAAGACCATCGGCTTCCCGCAGGTACTGCAAATGATAGATGCAAATGGCATGGCAATGCGGATTATACGTCAGGAATCAAGGCCCTGGAATTTCTCCTCTAAGGGTCTTCAGCATTCCGATTTTTCCCCAATAATCAACTGTGGCCACGCGGGTCTCAATTACTTCAGGGGTGATTCTAGCTCCTGCATTATTTAAGGATTTTCTCATCATGCCATTTGCAACATCGGCCATTAAATCAGCCATTTGGAGTTGTGGCACCCTTTGATCGTCCATAGGCGCGAGAGAGATAATTCGTTCGGCCAATTGAGGATATTTTTCTCTCATGCGTTCATAGCCCCGCCGAATCTTTTTGAAATGTGTGCTCTCGTCGCAAATGAATGTGAGGTAATTGTCGCCACCCATTTTATTGACCATAACGTCAGTAATCATGCGGAAGATATGACGAAATGCCGCTGTCTTGTAATCGTGGGCATCTCGCATCCACTGGCGATTCTTTTGCGCTTCTGGCATTGCGTCAACTTCCCGAAAGTCTTGCAGATTGACAGCCATTCCAAAGCCCATCAAGAGAGAGCTGCTATCAATGACATTTTCAAGACTCTTGCGAATACCATCGGCAATCTTACGCGCTCGCTCCGGCCCCCACTTCTCAGTAAGTTTCAAAAACTCGCCCTTGAGAAAACGGCAATCATGAGACCGGAAATATCCAATATTGTGCGGCTTGAGAATCCTTCGCCATTCACGTCTGAGTCTTTTCCACTCTGGGTCAACACAGACAAATCCTGCGGCCAAAAAGAATTGTTTTTCGGAAGCATCCGAGCTTTCATCAAGATAAGCCGTCTCAATCATGGCAAAGTGGCCCTTAAGACCATCAAAGAATATCTTATGCAGCTCTGGAATGGTAATCTCGCGGATAGACTTCGCAGCACACATCGGCGTATACTCCTATTCGGAGCATCATGCCGACACGAAGTAGTCACCCGAAGCACCCCGCCAAGAGTAGCAAGGGTAAGACTCTCCAAGATCAAGCAAGACCGTTTACACGGTCGGATTTTATGCAAATCGTGCAACGGGCCGTTCGGACGCCCGTTCAGAAACCTTCGTCAAAATCTCGCTGAAGATCAAATTTCCTTTGTCCCGCCTGTTGTACCGGAACGAATACTCATCCAGATAGGTCTGCAAATATTTCCTGGAAACTTGATGGTAGACCCCGCCGATTCCCCGCTTAATCAAGCTCCAGAATCCGTCAATGGTTTGCGTATGAATGTCGCCCACAACGTAAACTTGTTCAGAGTGATTGATGCGCTTGTGCGTGTAGCCCGCTTGCCCCAGATCATTGTAGCCCACCCAATCATCCGTGAACACTGTGGATTCAGGCAGAATGCGCTCAGTTGCAATCCTCTGAAGATTCTGTTTCGTCGCATTCTCCGCAGTCAGAGCAATGGCGCGTCCTTTGCGCTCTACGATTCCGACAACGCATTGCTTCGGAGAATCAGGGCCGGGGCGGCCACGCTTGCCGCCACGCTTGCGCTTAGGGCCAAAGTAAGTTTCGTCCATCTCTACGCTGCTTCCCTCCAGTTGCATATCCTCAGAAAGCAAAGTGCGAATCTGCTTGAACATGCGCCACGCGGTTTTGTACGTCACGCCCGTCTCACGCTGGATTTGCTTCGCGGAAATGCCGCAACGGGTGGAACCCATTTGATACATCGCATGGAACCAGAGACGCAGAGACGTGCTGGATTTGTGGAAGATCGTACCAGCCAGCGGGTAAATGTGATTCCCGCAGTGGTCGCAAGCATAAGCAGTGCGGCCAGAAACGCGGTAGTGTTTCCGCTCTTGCTCGCACTTCGCGCAGTACGTGACGCCATCCGGCCAGCGTTGCTCTTTGATGTGCTCAAGGCAGGCGTCATCATTCGGGAAGTCAGCGTCAAACTGGTTTATCGTATATCTGAGATGCTTTGGGATTGTCTGTCTGCGGTTCATGCATACAGTATGCCAAATCTTCTACTTGTTGTCAAGGGATAATTACCTTGGCAATTAGCATTTGGCAATTAGCCAAAGCCGAGGCGATGACGGCTTTCGAATCGCCGCCGATGGACTGTGGGCGGCTTTTGAAGGAAAGGGCCTCATGGGTTTAGCTAATTGCTATTTGCCAATTGCTATTTGCCAATTGCTAATTGCTTCTTTTCAATTCCACTTCAGCCCCTTCAGTTGGTCCAGATTCACATTCCCGCCACTCAGGACGCATGCGACCTTGGATCCCGCAGGCGCTTTGACCAGTCCATGAAGCAGCGCAGCAACAGGCGCCGCGGCAGCGCCTTCGACCACCAGTTTGCAATGCGACATGATCCAGATCATGGCGTCGAAAATATCTTTGTCCGGCAACGCAACAATGTCGTCCACAAAGCGCTGCACCACAGAGAACGTAGTTTCGCCTACGCGCTTCACGCGCAGGCCGTCAATCACGCAATCAATCTTGTCGAGCGTGACCACGTGTCCGGCTTCCACGCTCTTTTTCATTCCCGGCCCGTCGGAAGATTCCACGCCGATAATCTTGATCTTGGGATTGCTGGCTTTCAGCGCCATGGAAACACCGGAGATCAGGCCGCCACCGCCAATCGGGACAACCGCGACATCGATCTGAGGAAAATCCTGGAAGATTTCCAACCCGAGCGTGCCTTGGCCGGTAATGAGCTCAATGTCGTCGAACGGATGAATGTAGGTCAATCCGCGTTCCTGGCAAAGCTGCTTGGACTTTTCGTTGGCTTCATCCCAGATCATGCCGTGCTGTACGACCTCAGCGCCGTAAGCGCGCGTAGCGTCGACTTTGGATTGCGTAGCGTTGCTGGCCATCACAACAACGGCCTTCATTTTGTAAACGCCTGCTGCCAGCGCAAACTCCCTGCGCGTGGTTTCCTGCCGAAGAGCAAATCACGCCGCGCTCACGTTGCTCCGGAGTCAGGTGGCGGAATTTGTTCAGAGGCCCGCGGAGTTTGTACGATCCGCCTTTCTGGAACATCTCCGCTTTCAGCCGGACATCGAATCCGGTGCGTTCACTCAGCAAGCGCGAAGTGAGCAGTGGCGTGTGATACGCAAAAGACGAAACGACCTTGGCGGCGTCCTGAAAATCGGCCAGCGAAACGGTTGGCGCGCTTAAAACTTCTGTGGGCACAATAAGTCCTCTCTCTATAACTATGAACTAAATATATTAGCTCGCCACGGCGTTTTTCAGGGATGGAGAGTGAGACGTGGCAATGCCACGTTTCTACGCCGGGATCCATCCTGATCCGCGATCATCCGCGTAAATCCGCGGTAAACTTTTTCGCTGCCGCGACATGACTGCTCGCGCGGAAGTAAACTATCTCACGATCTTCAGTTGGCACAAGCGGCCTGCACTACCTCCAGCGTCTTCAGGCAATCTTCCCGGCTGATGTCTAAGTGAGTGACAAAGCGCATCTGCTGCATGTCGATGCCCGCTGCGAGGACGCTCTTGCTTGCCAGCCGGCGGCTGAATTCCGTCGTGTCCATGCGTGTGCCGCTGACGTCGAATACCAGAATGTTGCTGACGACTTTTTTTGCGTTGATCTTAATCCCCGGAATCGCTGCGAGACCTTCTGCCAGCAACTTCGCGTTGTCATGATCTTCTTTCAGACGGGCAGGCATCTTTTCCAAAGCAATCAACCCAGCTGCGGCCAGGATTCCCGATTGCCGCATTCCGCCGCCCAGGGCTTTGCGGAACACCAGTGCTTTCTCAATGAATTTCTTGTTGCCCAGAATCATCGAGCCAACTGGCGCTGCAAGGCCTTTCGATAAGCAGAACATCACGGAATCAACTTTCCTGGCAATCTGAGCGACGGGAATGCCAAGAGTCGTCGCTGCGTTGAATATCCGTGCGCCATCCAGATGTACCGGAATGCCGGCGTCGTGCGCGCCATCGCAGATTTCATCGGTTACCGCTTGCGGATATACTGTGCCGCCTGCAAGGCTGCCGGTATTCTCAATAGCAATCAGACCGGTCTGCGCGCGGTAGTACGCTGGCGGCGCAATTTTCTTTTTGATCTGCTCCCACGAAAGTATGCCGTCTTCCGCCGAAATAGTGCGCGGTTGGCATCCGGAAAACGCCGCTACCGTTGCGGACTCAAGATTGATGAAGTGTGCCCGCTCTTCGCAGATGATTTCCTGCCCATGCTGCGTATGCACGCGAATGGAAATCTGATTACCCATGGTGCCGGTGGGCACAAAGAGCGCGGCTTCTTTTTCGAAAACCTGCGCTGCGCGTTGTTCCAGACGGTTGACCGTTGGATCTTCGCGATAGACATCGTCGCCGACTTCAGCTTCCGCCATGGCGCGGCGCATCTCCGGCGTGGGTTGGGTGACGGTGTCACTACGAAGATCAATACTGGTCTTCAGTTTGGGTTTTGCGATTTCCGAGACTTCAGGTTGGATAGCGTGTGCGGTCATTAGTTTCCTTCAACTGCCAACAGGCTGCTCGACAATGAACCTTTCAAAGACCTCATTCGATAGCATGCGGCCACGCGGCGTCAACCGGAGAGTATTTTCCGCGCGTTCCAGGAGACCGCTAGCAATCAGTTCGTCAATCACTTGATTGTAACCATCTAAATGGTGTCCGAACTCTTCGCGCAGACGGTCTAGTGAAACTCCACGGTTCAAACGCAAACCCAGGAAGAAACTTTCTTCAATCGCCTGTTCAGTCGTTATTGGACTAGCTTTGATTTCGGACGCTGTGAAAAATCCATCAAAAGAATCTGTCGTGGCAAAACGCCAGCTCTCAGCACCCTGTGCTCGATCAACTGCTGGCAGCATCGAATGCGCGTCAACGCCAAACCCCATGTAGGGCTGCCTGGTCCAGTATTTTAAGTTGTGGCGCGACTCGAAACCGGCACGGGCAAAATTCGATATCTCATACTGCTCCACACCGGCAGCGTTCAAACGTTCACAGGCAGTCTCATAAAATTCGGCTGTAAGGTCGTCGTCAGGAGCAAAGTGGGCGTGGTACTTCGTTCCTCCAGCCATTAGCTCCCTGCCGAGACGCGAATCCTCGTCAACCTCGAGCATGTACACGCTTACATGCGGTACTTCTGTCGCGATTGCCTGCTCCAAAGAATACGTCCAGCTCTCCCGTGTCTGATGCGGCAATCCGGCGATCAAATCAACATTGATATTGGTGATGCCATTCCTGCGCAGACGCTCGATGTCATCCAGAACCTTCTCACGCGTGTGCAGCCGCGCTACGGAAGCTGCTTCTTTGTCCACAAAGGACTGCACGCCCAGGCTCACGCGATTTACGCCACAGGAAAGCAGCGTTTCAATCACTTTGTCGGTCAACGTGCCTGGAGCACACTCTACTGTGATCTCTGCATCTTTCGCGACATCAAATTCATTTTCCAGTCCAGAAAAAATCTTTTTCAGTTCAACAGGCGGCAGAAGACTGTAAGTGCATTTCGAACGGCAAAAGGGTATAGAAATGTAAATTCCAGAAGGCATAGAAAACTACAACCCAAAACTCAACATCAATTATAGAATCAGTGCTTATGCTCAAACGTGCCGTAATTACCGGTATGGGGGTGGTTAGCCCCAATGCAATGGGAAATGCGGCATTTTGCCGCGCAGTGCTGGCTGGTAAAAGCGGCGTGAAAACCATAACGCGCTTCGATACGTCCGATGTTGACGTGAAAATCGCCGGAGAAGTCCAGGACTTTGACGAATTGCAGTGGGTGGACGCGCGCGAGCGCAAGCACGTCTCCCGCGTGGTCCCACTGTCTATTGCCGCTTCCACCGAAGCGTTGCGAGACGCCGGCATTGATACGCAGAAACTCTCTCTCGACGAGCAGCGCGAGATCGGCGTGGTACTCGGAAGCGGCGGCGGCGCGCAGGAATTTTCTGAACATCAGTACGACCTCTATTACACCGGTAAGGTGAAACAAGTCAGCCTGTTCACCATTCCCAGCGGGACTATGGGGACCATGTCGAGCGAAGTCGCCATGCGTTTCGGTTTTCGCGGACTGAGTCACGTCATCACCACCGGCTGCACTTCGTCTACTGACGGCATTGCCTACGCGCTTCGGCAAGTCCAACTTGGAATCCAACCTGTCATGCTGGTGGGCGGCGTGGACGCTCCTCTCGCCTTCGGCATTCTCAAAGCTTTCACGCTCATGCGCATCATGACGGAAAAATGGAACCACGCGCCGGAGCGCGCGTCGCGTCCTTTCAGCGCCGACCGCGATGGGTTCGTTCTCTCCGAGGGCTCGTGGATGTACATTCTCGAAGACTACGACCATCATCCAACTGGCCATGAAGGAAGCGGGAATTGCGCCGGAGAACGTTCAATACGCCAACCTCCACGGGACCTCCACGGAACTTAACGACCGCATCGAAACTCGCGCGTTGAAACTCGCGCTCGGTGACCACGCTTACAAGGTGCCGATGTCGTCGCTGAAATCGCAAATCGGACATCCCCAAGGCGCGTGTGGCGCTGCTGGCGTTGCCGCTACGATCGTTGCCATGCAGCACGGGCAAATTCCTCCGACCATCAATCTCGAGGTTCCCGATCCAAATTGCGATCTGGATTACGTTCCCCAAGTCGGTCGCAAAGTGGACATCGAACACGCCATTTGCAACTGTATCGCTTTCGGATCGAAAAATTCCGCGTTAGTCTTGCGGCGGATCGTTTAGTACCTGAATCGGCGGGCCGCCGCAGCGCATCTCTTATAGCGCATCTCTTATAATGCTGCCAAGGACGGCCCACCTGAATGTCCCAGGAAGAAGAAGTACTAGGTAAAGCCTATGACAGCCGGTTGATGAAGCGGCTCATGGGCTACCTGCGTCCGTACAAATGGCAAGCTGGGACGGCGCTGGCGTCCATTCTTCTCAAAGTCTTTCTCGGACCGGACGTAATCGGCCCGTATCTCACGGCCGTGGCCATCGATAAATATCTTGCCCACTCCAGCGTCATCAGGCATCGCCTGCTCGATCGCTGGCTCAGTCCGAACGCGCTCACCGGAATCGCCGAGATCGCTTTGCTATACGTTGGCTGCCTCCTTTTCAGCTTTGTTCTGGAATTTGCGCAGACTTACCTGATGCAGTGGACCGGACAAAAAATCATGTTCGATCTGCGTCGCCAGATTTTCGGACACCTGCAAACCATGCACGTTGGGTTCTTCGACAAGAACCCGGTCGGACGCCTCGTCACTCGCGTCACCACGGATGTGGACGCGCTCAACGAAATGTTCACCGCCGGTGTGGTGTCCATTTTTGAGGACGTGTTCGTTCTGACCGGGATCATCGTCGTCATGCTGACCATGCAATGGTGGCTGGCGCTGATCACGTTTGCCGTGTTGCCGCTGATTTTCTGGGTCACCATGATCTTCCGTAAATCGGTCCGCGAATCCTACCGGCGCATACGGCTGGCGATTGCCCGCATCAACTCTTACCTTCAGGAACACGTGACCGGCATGATGGTGTTGCAGCTTTTCAACCGCGAAAAGCGCGCCTACCAGAGCTTCGCCAAAGTTAACGCCCAGCACATGGACGCATTCAAAGACGCGATCATGGCCTACGCGCTCTACTATCCGGTGGTCGAATTTCTATCGGTCATCGCAATCGCCGGCGTCATATGGTTTGGCGGCCTTCGCGCGCTGATCGATGCATCCTTGCTGGGCACGTTGGTGGCGTTCATCCAATACGCCATGCGTTTCTTCCGTCCCATCCAGGACCTGAGCGATAAATACAACATCCTGCAGGCGGCCATGGCGTCCAGTGAGCGCGTGTTCAAGCTGCTCGATACTCCGCCGGAAATCGTGGGTCCTCCGCATCCGGCGCAGGCCACAGGTCCAGGCAGAATCGAGTTCGACCACGTCTGGTTCGCATACAACAAAACCGAAGCCATGGACGCGCCGGAATCCAGCAACGGAAATGCTTCCACCAACGGAGACGTTTCTCATGGTGACGTTTCGCATGATTGGGTGCTGCGGGATGTCTCGTTCGTAATCGAACCGGGCGAGACAGTCGCCATCGTCGGACACACCGGCGCAGGCAAGACGACAATCATTTCCCTGCTCATGCGTTTTTACGACGTACAGCAAGGCGCCATCCGGATTGACGGCGTCGACGTCCGTGCCATGGACCTCACCGAACTGCGCCGCCGCTTTGGCGTTGTGCTGCAAGACCCGTTCCTGTTCAGCGGCACCATCGAAAACAACATTCGCCTGGGATCAAGCTGGATCACCGACGAACAAATCGAATCCGCCGCCGAAAACGTAAACGTCGCCGACTTCATCCGCGGACTGCCTCACGGCTTCAGCGAACCGGTCCGCGAGCGCGGCAGCACGCTCAGCACCGGACAAAAACAGCTCATTTCGTTTGCTCGTGCCCTTGCTCATGATCCCAAAGTCCTGGTGCTCGACGAAGCCACGTCCAGCGTAGACACGGAAACCGAATTCCGCATCCGCGATGCGCTCACCCGCATGGTCGAAGGCCGCACGTCGGTCATCATCGCCCACCGGCTCTCGACGATTCAGCGCGCTAACAAAATCATCGTGATGCACAAAGGCCAGGTCCGGGAAATCGGCAGCCATCAGGAATTGCTGGCTCATCGCGGGATTTATTGGAAGCTGTATCAGCTGCAATACAAGGACCAGGAGCTGGTGTCTTGATTGCCTGTACTTAGTATTTGGTACTTAGTACTTGGCGAACCCCAATCACCAACCATGACCATGTGGCACAGCCGCCTCGGCTGTGGGGTTTGAAATTACCCAATTACCAAGTTACCCAATTACCCAATCTCCCCAAATCCCTGCTAACAGGGAAAATAACAGGGGAAATATCGCTGTTTTAGCTCCCGCAGGCATTCAAACCATTGATTCCATGGACTTTTCTCCCCGACCGAGCTCATTCATAACAGGGGCTTAACAGGGAGGTAACAGGGAAAGAACAGGGATAATTCAGGAGCATCCGCCATCCTGCTCTGCTTTGGCTGAGTGCTGGCTGCTGATTGCTTCTTCGCTTAAGTTGTCAAAGATCTTCCGGGTTGGTCCGCCTGGGCGGCCGGTTCCTGGTTTTGTCCGGCTGGCAGCTAAGTGGCCAGCAGCTAGAAGCTGGGCTTCATGGCTTACTTTACGGCAAGAATGAGAAACTGAACAGGCAACAAAAACGATTATTTTTGGCGGTTTTGTTTCCGGCGATCTGCGGGTTTTCGCAGAATGCCATCAGTAATTACGCCGTTCAAGCTGTTCCGTTGCTCCTGTGCCTCTCACCAGTCATATAGCGAATATAAAGCGAAACTGACCACTTAGAGCCATGATCTATAGCAGAATATCCTTGACACAAGGAATTAAAAGGTCTAATAAGGACTAATAACATTCCTTCTAATGGAATGGCTCGGGCGAAAAGATCAAAGTTTAAAATAAGGAGCATGGACATGAATTCGACTGAAAAGTGCCCACTATGCGGAACTGAACTCTCTCAAACTAAATTGGTGGAGATCCAGGCAAAAATCGCAGGGCAAGAACAACAGACACTTTTGGAGCAGAAGAAGAAGCTCGCCGAAGCGGAGGTAGTCGTCCGTCGGCGTTTGGAACAACAATTCCAGAAGGACCTAGAGCAAGAAAGAGTAGCTGCGGCAAAACAAGCCAAGGACGCTGTTGATGAGGAAATCAAGAAGATGGCTGTTGAGCGTGACCTGGCCGCCAAAAAAGTAAAGGAAGCCGAGGCGCGGGAAGTGCAAACTCGAAAGCTGGCTCAACAGGAGAAGGAAGCTGCAGCAAAGCAGGCCAAAGATGCGGCTGACCAAGAGATCAAGAAGATAGCTGCTGAACGCGACCTAGCCGCCAAAAAGGCAAAGGAAGCAGAGGCACGGGAAGCCCAAACTCGAAAGCAAGCTCAACAAGAGAAAGAAGCTGCGGCAAAACAGGCTAAGGATGCGGCTGACCAGGAGATCAAGAAAATAACCGCTGAGCGCGACCAAGCTGCCAAAAAGGTGAAGGAGGTCGAGGCGCGGGAAGCTGAAACTCTGAAGCGAGCTCAGCAGGAAGCGGACAAGAACCACCAAAAGGAACTGGCTCAACAGCGGACGACCCTGGAAAAGGATCGGGACGCAAGACTGATCAAGCAGCAGGCGGAATTCAACCGTGAGCGCGAGTCGTTACAAAAAAAAGCCAAAACAATGGAGCAGCAACTCCAGAAAAAGACGGCCAACGAACTGGGCGACGGCGCAGAGATTGATCTTTTTGAGGCTCTACGAGAGGCGTTCACTGGCGACCAGATAACGCGTGTCCAGAAAGGGCAGCCGGGCGCGGATATCTTGCTTGAAGTCCTCTACAAAGGCCAGACCTGTGGGAGGATAATTATTGATTCCAAGAACCGCCAGGGTTGGCAAAACGTCTACGTCACGAAGCTCCGGCAGGACCAAGTTGAAGCAAGAGCGGAGCAGGCTATCCTGGCCAGCGCGGCATTCCCGGAGGGCAAGAAAGAGATGTGTATCGAATCCGGCGTGATCGTGGTAAGCCCGGCCAGAGTTGTCCACATTGTCCAAATTCTACGCCAGGCGATGATCACGATGCACGTACGTGGTTTGAGCATCAAAGAGCGGGCCGGGAAAATGAGCAGGCTGTACGAGTTGATTACATCCGAGTCGTACTCTCGCAGGTTCAGTGAGGCAGGTAAGCTAACCAAAGACATCCTGGACTTGGACGTCCAAGAGAAGAAAGCGCACGATAACGTTTGGAAAAAACGCGGCACAGTTGCAACCAGAATCAATTACGTTCTGAGAGAAATAGAGACCGAGGTAGCTGCGGTAATAGAAGGGGAGGATACCGGAGAAGGCCCAGCAGCGTACGGTGTTCAACGCGCCAAAGCAGCTTCATAAACCGCAACCCAGGAGCCAATTGTATGGAACAAGCATTAACACCGCAGTGGCAGGAGCGTCGACTTGGTCGCACGCTCCTGCGTACGTACCGAGACAACGTAGATCTTTACGATGTATTTCCAAATGACAAGCAGCCTCGGAGGACTCCGAAGGACGACCCTGAGTTGCAAAGGCAAATCGAAGCCAATGAGGGCATCTTTGAGCCTCTTTTACTTGAACCTCATCCAGAGAGTCCAAACAAATTCCGAATCATCGATGGAGATCGGCGGTGGACGAATTCAAGAACCTTGGTTGAGGTTCAAAAGAAAGAGCACTACAGAAAGCTACCCGCAGAAATTACCGACCGAACCCTGACCGACGAAGAACGGCTGCGAGTTTGGATTTACATACATCGACAGCGCCGGGAATGGGACACCAAAGAAAAAGAGATGGTCGCGTATAGCCTAGTTGACATGGTGGGTCGGGCCAGTGCTGCAAACATACTGGGCATTACGGTAAGGGAGTTGGATAAATTGGTTGAGATTTACGAGATGTCAGAAAAAGTGACAAATCTTGCAGAACCGGGCGCATCCATCACTTGGGCAAGAGAGATTAAAAATCTGAATAGGAAACTTCTTACGCCCACAGTGCTGGACACCGTTGTCAAGAAAATCAACGAGCAAAAAATTACAAACTCAAAGGACATACGAAAACTTAGGCAGATTCTGAAAGATCCAGTGGCAAAGGAAAAGTTCTTGTCTACGGAGGGTACTATTGAGAGCGCCATTGGGACCTTATCCCCTGCCCCATCTAAGAAAAAACCCGGGTTGCTC
>WNFI01525570.1_pt1 | contig 13680 bp, 12 predicted proteins | sample 5400471 | NCBI WGS metagenome assembly WNFI01 (sample SAMN13153348, study PRJNA577476) | soil metagenome | isolation source: 100 cm saprolite on Douglas fir-dominated hillslope | place: USA:California | collected 2013-09-17 | reverse complement strand
ATTCTCGAAGCCACCGGCCTCAAGTTTGAGTGGGAAACAGTGCAGGCTGGCGCCGAGGCCTACGAGAAGTACCACGAATACATCCCGAAAGAGTTGACCGAATCCATCGAGCGAACGCACGTTGGACTGAAAGGCCCGATCAGCACGCCTATTGGGGGAGGCTTTGCCAGCATCAACGTTCAGTTGCGCAAGCAGTTTGAGCTCTACGCTAATTTCCGGCCGGTGCGCAATTTGCCGCACATTCCTACACGCTACCCCGATGTGGATCTGGTCATCGTCCGCGAGAATACCGAGGGCCTTTATTCCGGACTCGAACATGAAGTGGTACCGGGCGTAGTTGAGAGCCTGAAGATCATCACCGAGAAAGCGTCCACCCGCATCTCGCGTTTTGCGTTCGAGTACGCACGCAACAACCAGCGCAAGAAGGTCCACGCAGTTCACAAAGCCAACATCATGAAGCTTTCGGATGGCTTGTTTCTGCGCTGCTCGCGCAAGGTGTCGAAGGAATATCCCGAGATCACTTACGGCGAGCACATCGTGGACAACGCCTGCATGCAGCTGGTCATGAATCCTTATCAATACGACATTATGGTGATGGAAAACCTTTACGGGGACATTCTCTCGGATCTGTGCGCCGGACTGGTGGGCGGATTGGGGCTGGTGCCGAGCGCGAATCTTGGAGATAGCTGCGCGATCTTTGAAGCCGTCCACGGCTCGGCCCCAGACATAGCCGGCAAGAACCTGGCGAATCCTACAGCGCTCTTGCGCTCTGCCTTGCTGATGCTGCGGCACATCGGCGAACCAGCGGCAGCACTGAAAATCCGCAACGCTTTAGAGATGGTGTATCGCGACCGCGACAAGCTTACGAAAGACGTCGGCGGCAAGGCCGGGACTTCTCAGTTCGCGGATTCGGTGATCGATGCGATGCAGAAGCAATCTGAAGTCGCCGGAACAGCCAGCAACTGAAAACCTTCACCACTCTGTCCACTAAGGACCTTTCCGGCGTCGCGGACTTCACGTCCGCTCTGCTAAAATGACGCGTTCTGAGGAGGGTGCTTGCCGTCTGTTTCCACGCCGTTCAATCGCTGGCATCATCGAGTCGCGGTGTTCATCGCTTGCGCCACTCTGCTCGTTATTATTGCAGGCGCATTGGTGACGAGCGAGGACGCTGGCCTCTCGGTGCCCGACTGGCCCACGTCCTATGGCCACTACTTCCGGCTGCCGCCCTGGGTAGGCGGGATCGTATTTGAGCACAGCCATCGCATGATTGCGTTCTTCACCGGCGTGTGCACGACCGTGATCGCCTTTTGGACGCTCGTTGTTGACCGGCGCCGTTGGATGAAGGCGCTTGGCTTTGGCGCACTGGCCACAATCATCGCCCAAGGGATTTTGGGCGGGATGACGGTGCGGCATTTTCTTCCTCCAGCAGTTTCGACGGCCCATGCCACGGTGGCCCAGACTTTTTTCTGTATCGCGGTCGCGATCGCGGTGTTCACCTCGCAGCGATGGGTGGAAGAAGTCCCCCAACCGGTTTCTGATGACAGACATCCGACTCTGCTGACGTTGAGTCTGCTGTCCATTTTCATTCTTTACGTCCAACTCATTCTGGGCGCGATGTTCCGGCATCACGGGATGCCGTGGTGGCCGCATGTGCTGAATGCAGTCGTGGTGGCCTTGCTACTCACCTGGACAGGGGTGCGCGCGATTCTGCAGTTTCCTCGGAATGACGCGATCCGACGCCCGGCAGTGCTGCTGCTGTTTCTTTTGGTGATCCAGCTTTGTCTGGGATTCGCGGCGTTCCTCACTCGCATAGTCTGGGGGGCAGATGCGCCGCAACCGGAGTTTTCCATGGTGCTTGCGACCGTGACCCACGTGGCGACCGGAGCGCTGTTGCTGGCAACGACGGCGGTGCTGACGCTGCAAGTTTGGCGGCATGTGGCAGCTGCGCAGAGTCAAGAGCTGCCAGACGCAGGAAAGGCTGTACTGGCATCACGCTAGGATTCTTCAGTAGTCGGGCGCGTCGCGCTGGGTCTATGAAAAAACTCGCGCTCAGAGTGATCGGTGCGCTGTGTGGGATGCTTGGGATCGCGCTTGTGCCGAGTTTCCTTTACAGCCTCGCCGGACTGTTCAATGTTCGAGACGGCGCCGACGGCCCGAAGTGGGAGACATCTTTAGTCGCTTTGGGTCTCGCAGCAGTCATTTCGCTAGCTTTCCTTGCTGTTTACCGTTTGATTCGACGGGCAACCACGTCGGCAGGAGGCTCTTCGATTGATTGAGTCTGAATTTGACCCGCCGCTCCCCCGTCTTGGCTCGGCTCGTCGTAAAATAGATCTTTGACCCCTAACATATCTGCCATCGCAGTAGTGGGTGACGATCCCCGGGAGGAGCTTGCAAGCGCTCCGGTCATAGCTGTGCGCGATATAGTGCACAGCTATGACGGGCGGACGGCGCTGAATGGGGTTTCGTTTGACGTCCGGCCTGCAGAGTTGTTTGGGCTGCTCGGCCCGAACGGCAGCGGCAAGACTACCCTGTTTCGAATCCTTTCTACGTTGATGGTTCCGGTTGGTGGGCGCGCGTTTATTCTCAGTCATGACGCGGCGAAGGATCCCAGCCAGTTGCGGCGCGAGATTGGAGTAGTTTTTCAAGCGCAAAGCATTGATGTGAAGCTGACCGCAGCGGAAAATCTCTGGCACCAGGGACACCTCTACGGCTTGCACGGGGCGGGGTTGCGCGGGCGGGTCAAAGAAATCCTTGCGCGCGTCGGACTAACTGATCGCGCCAAAGACAAAGCCGAAACATTTTCTGGCGGCCTGCAGCGGCGGTTGGAGTTGGCCAAAGGGCTGCTCCATCGGCCGCGGGTTCTCTTGCTCGACGAGCCGACAACGGGACTTGATCCCGGGGCGCGCCGCGATCTGTGGCAGTATCTGCAGATTTTGCGAGACGAAGAGCGCGTAAGCGTGCTGGTGACGACGCACTTGATGGAGGAAGCGGAGCGGTGCGATCGGCTGGCGATTCTGAATGAAGGCAAACTTGTGGCGCTGGGAACGCCCGCGGAGTTGAAGAACGAAATTGGCGGGGATGTGATCGTATTGGAAGCGAAGGACGCAACATCGTTAGGGAGCAAAATTCGCGAGCGGTTTGGGATTGAAGTTCAAGTGATAGACGAACAGGTGCGGATTGAGCGACGGAACGGGCACCGCTTTGTGACCGATCTGGTCGAGGGATTCCCGGGAGAAATCAATGGAGTCTCAATCGCCAAGCCGAGTCTGGAAGACGTGTTTATCCGGCGGACGGGCCACCGGTTCTGGAGCGAGACCGGAGAAACGGATCGCCATGGAGACACGGAGACGCGGAGAAAATCCGCGAAGGCGGCCAAATGAATTCTGTTGGGCAAACCGCCGTGCTTCCGGCAATCCCTCAAGACGAACTGCTTCTTCCTGCGTTCACGCTTTGGTGGCGCGAGGTGGTTCGTTTTTATCGGCAGAGGACGCGGGTGGTCGGCGTGATCGCATCGCCGGTCCTGTTTTGGGTGGTGATCGGCTCAGGCTTCGGAAACTCCCTTCGGCCCGGAGCATCAGGCGAAAGCCAGCCGTTTCTCAACTATTTTTACCCCGGCGCGCTGATCATGATCGTGCTGTTTACTTCCATCTTCACGATGATGTCGGTGATTGAGGACCGCAAAGAAGGCTTCCTGCTTTCGGTTCTGGTAGCGCCGGTTTCACGTTCGGCGATTGTTTTGGGGAAGGTTCTGGGAGGCACCACCTTGTCCACTATCCAAGGATTGATTTTTTTGGTGTTCGCACCTTTTGTTGGGGTTCACATTGGACTCGGAAGCTGGTTGCTGGTCGGTCTCACCGTCTTCCTGGTTTCGTTCGCGCTGACTGCTTTGGGATTTGCGATCGCGTGGCCGATGGACTCGAGCCAAGCCTTTCATGCCATCATTAATCTTTTTCTGATCCCTATGTGGATGCTTTCTGGCGCGTTGTTTTCGCTGTCCCACGCGTCCGAATGGCTGCGCGTGGTTATGCAGATTGATCCCCTGACTTACGGAGTTGAGGCGCTACGCGATCTTTTGTATCCCGGCAGCCAGGGACAGTTTTCGCTGCTGGCCTCCATGTCAACGCTCGTATTGTTTTCGCTCTTCATGTTCGGGCTCGCCTTCCTGATGGTGAACCGCCGCACGACCAAACCTGCCGCATGACCCAAGTCCCACCTCAATACGCGATTTATCCGGTGATCAACGCAGCTCTGAACGGCACCAGCGCGATGCTCCTGTTAGCTGGGCGCTGGCAAATCAAGCGGGGGCGAATGGCCGCACATCGGGCCCTGATGCTCACTGCGGTGTGTACTTCTGCGTTGTTTCTCACCTCTTACCTTTATTACCACTGGCATGTGGGATCAATCCCGTTTCAGGGACAAGGCTGGTCGAGGCCGTTGTATTTCAGCATCTTGATTTCGCATACCATTCTGGCGGTGACGATTGTGCCTCTGGTGCTCATCACGCTGAGCCGCGCGTTGCGGCAACGCTTTGACCGGCATCGGGCCATTGCGCGCTGGACTTATCCGTTGTGGCTGTACGTGTCGTGTACCGGGGGGATTGTTTACTTCATGCTGTATCACTGGTTCGCGGGTTAGAGTGGACACCAGAAAAGCCTTTAACGGCAGAGGTCGCAAAGGCAAGGCCAAGGTCGCAGAGAAAAGCCGGTGAATTTTGGTTGCTAGAATTCTTTGGTTTTCTCAGCGTACTCCGCGGAAAAAATCTTTTCCCTCGCTTGCAGCGCGAAAAATTCGCCGCCTCCGCGCACCAAACTAACTAACAAGTCCAGCGGCTACAAGAGTTTGTCCGCGTGGTAACCTCAACTTGCTCTGGTCTGTCGCTCCCGCTAAGGGTTGACGGCACAAAAAGAAAACTTCCGGCGGCTGTTGCGCACGGTGGAGACGCTCTCCGATCTCGGCCCCGAGATGACGGCGGAGCGGGATTTTGCCCAAACTGCGCACACCATGCTTTCCGCGCTGATGCATGCCAGCAGCGCGCGCGAAGGCGTGCTTTTTGTTTTCATCGAAAAACCTTCGATGCTGACTTCGGTCGCGGCGCAAGGCTTTGCGCTGATTCCTGAACCCTCTGTTATCCCTCTGCTGCCTCGACATGTTCATGCGCTCGGTTCCACTCAGGGTGCGGTGCTGCTGGCGCAGTCTTCTTACGACACCTTTTTGAGTTCGAATGGAAATGTGGCACCGGAGTTATTCAAATGCCTGGCTCCGCTGAGGGTTTCCGGAAAACTGGTGGGCGCGATTGTGCTGGGACGCCGTGACGGCGATTCCCTATACGAAGAAGAAAGCCTGCAGGCCCTGGATCTGTTGTGCCACTACGTTGCACTAGCGGTGCAAAACCACGCGCTCACGCAGACGCTGGCACAACGAGTTTCGGAAAATCTGCGGCTGATGGCTTCCTTGCACGGCTTCTACGACAATGCGCTGGAAGCGTTTGCGGCGGCCATTGACGTGAAACATGTCAACATCCACGGCCATTCGCTGCGGGTCGGACGATATGCGGCCGCCATCGGCGACGCTCTGGGCATGGATGCAAACGATGTTGCTGCCCTGCGCTCGGCCGGCTATTTGCATGACATCGGGAAGGTGGCGGTGGACAAGCGTCTATTTGGCAAAACCACGACCCTGGATCCGGAAGAATTTCGCGAGATGGCGGACCATACCACAGTGGGGCATCAGATCGTTACTGGTGTGCAGTTCCCCTGGCCACGTATTCCTGAAATTGTGCGCTGGCATCACGAACGCGCCGACGGTTCAGGCTATCCCGATGGTCTCCTGAACGAAGATGTGCCCATGCAGGTGAGAATTGTTGGACTAGCGGACACCTTTGACGCCATGACCAGTCAGCGTCCTTATCGCGAACCAATTTCGCTGGGCACGACGCTCAGCGAGATTGTGCGAAGCAGTCCGCAGAAGTTCGATCCCAACGCGGTGCAGGGATTGCTGGTGCAGATTCGCCGCGACTCGGTGGGCAGTAACCGCACACCGTTCCTCGAAGACCGGTCCGCGGGAAACCTTGCCCCCACGGACATTGATCACCTGGCGGCGACCCTGCAGCACAAAGTGACCAGCGGGCGGTTGTATCTGACGTAGGGTCAGCCGTCGGCAAAGGCGGCCCGTACCTCTGGTCATAATTGTCTGCAACTTTTCTGAGCGGCCGGGTTCATACTGGAAGTGTTCTAGTGTGCCCGATGTCTTCCTTGCCCAGACACTTCTCGGCTGCCGTTGCAATCGCCGCCTGCTGCCTGCCTTTGGCTGTTGCACACAAAAAACCCTTTGCGCCACCGGGTGATCAGCGAGCACGAGCAGTCCAAGCACTCAATCGACTGACCTTCGGCCCCCGGCCCGGGGATGTGGATCGCGTACTCGCGATTGGGGTGGACAAATGGATTGACCAGCAGTTGCATCCAGAGTCCATTGACGATCACGCACTCGGTGCGCGTCTGGAGCCATTTCGCACTTTGCGCATGAGCATGACTGAACTGGCCGAGAACTTCCCTGCCCCTTCGGTAATCCGGCAAATTGCCGACGGCAAGCAAGCGCTGCCCACTAATCCGGAAAAACGCGCCGTCTATGAATCGCAACTCGTGCGCTATCGCGTGAAGCAGGAAAAAAAGACTGGGGACGCGGCTCAGTCCGACCCACAGCTTCCCAGCGGATTCGAAGTCAAGAAAGCCGATGTGCTCACTCTCGCCCCCGATCTACGCATGCAAGCGCTGTTGACTATGACGCCCGAGGACCGGAGCGGATTCCTGGCGGCTTTGAAGGGCGACTCACGCGAGCAGTTCCTGCAGGGCATGTCTCCCGAACAGCGCGAGAATGTCATGGCCATGAACAACCCGCAGCAGGTGATTACGGAAGAACTGGTGCAAGCCCGGCTTTTGCGCGCGACCTACAGCGAGCGTCAGCTGCAGGAAGTGATGACCGATTTCTGGATGAACCACTTCAACATTTTTATCGGCAAGGCCGCGGATCGCTACGAGTTGACCAGCTATGAGCGTGATGTGATTCGTCCGCGAGTGCTCGGCAAGTTTGAGGATTTGCTGGTGGCGACGGCACAGAGTCCGGCAATGCTGTTCTATTTGGACAACTGGCTCAGCGTGGGGCCGAATTCAGATTTTGCCAATGGAATCCGGCCTGGTTCCTATCCGCAGCAGATTCGCCGAGTCCAACAACCACAATTTCCTTCGAAACATCCGCACGCCGGGCTCAACGAAAATTATGGCCGCGAGTTGATGGAGCTTCACACCCTCGGCGTAAACGGCGGCTACACCCAGAAAGACGTCACCGAGGTGGCGAAAGTATTCACCGGCTGGACGCTGAAGCAACCCCGCGAAGGCGGCGGATTTTATTTTGATGAGCGCAAGCATGAACCGGGAACCAAGACCGTGCTCGGCCACAAGATCAAGGACGGCGGCGAAAAGGAAGGTTATGAGGTGTTGCACTTGCTGGCGCGGAATCCTTCAACGGCGAGGTTTATCTGCACCAAACTAGCGATGCGCTTCGTTTCCGACAATCCTCCGCCGCAGCTCGTGGAGCGTATGGCGAAAACATTTCTGAAGAAAGATGGCGACATTCGCGAAGTGCTGGAGACCATGCTGCAGTCTCCAGAGTTCTGGGCACCAGACGCCTATCGCGCGAAAGTAAAGACGCCTTTGGAATTCGTGGCGTCGGCTGTCCGCGCAACCCGCGCTGAAATAAGCGATGCCCAGCCACTGGCGTACCAGCTTCAAAACCTGGGCATGCCTCTCTACGGAGACCAACCCCCGACGGGGTATTCGATGAAAGCTGCCGCCTGGGTGAGTTCGTCGGCATTGCTGGGGCGAATGAATTTTGGTATGCGGCTGGCCGCGGGAAGGATCAAAGGAGTTGTGGTCCCTCCTGTGCAAATGTCCGCTGACGGGGAGGTCCCTAGTCCGGAGCAGGCGCTGGCATCGCTCGAGAACACGCTGCTGGCCGGCAACATTTCGAAGCAGACGCATGACACCATTGCGGCGCAATTGAATGACCCGAAAATCAGTCAACGCCGTTTAGACGATCCGGCGCGGCCGCCCGATGTCTCAGTGATAGAGGGACTGCTGTTGGGATCGCCGGAGTTTCAACGAAGATAGCTAGGATTCTTTATGATCAACCGTCGAATTTTTCTTCGCAACGGCGCGCTCACCCTTTTGGGAACTGCGGCGGTGCCGGCATTTCTGCGGCGGGCTGCTCTCGGCGCCGAGCAACCTGGCCTGCGCACGAAACGGCTGGTCGTCATTTTTCAGCGCGGCGCGGCGGACGGTCTGAATATCGTGGTCCCTCACGGCGAACCTGCGTATTACGCAATGCGTCCGTCCATCAATATTCCGCGCACGGCCGTGCTTGATCTGGATGGATTTTTCGGAATTCATCCTTCGATGGCAGGGCTGCTGCCGATCTGGAACCAGAAGCATCTGGCAATTGTTCACGCCGTGGGATCGCCGGATCCGACACGTTCGCACTTCGACGCGCAGGACTTCATGGAATCCGGCACGCCGGGGGTGAAGGCAACCGACGACGGCTGGCTGAACCGCAGCCTGCATTCCCTTCCAGCACCCGACGCCGCGTTTCGCGCCGTGGCCATGGGTTCGGCCCTGCCGAGAATTCTGTCGGGCAACGAGCCTGCGTTGGCAATCAATAACCTGAACGAATTTGGAATCGGAGGCGGCGCGAAATCTTCGCCCATCCAAAATTCCTTTGAAGCCATGTACGCCGGATCGGTGGACGCCGTGCTCCATGGCAGCGCACAAGCAACCTTCGATGCGGTCAAGATGCTGAAATCGGCCAACCCTGCGCAATATACGCCGTCAGGGGGAGCAAATTATCCGCGAGGCCGGTTTGGCGACAGCCTGAAACAGCTTGCTCAGTTAATCAAGGCCAATCTTGGGGTGCAGGTCGCGTTTGCCGACATCGGAGGGTGGGACCACCACGTGAATGAGGGCAGTACCGAAGGCCAGATCGCGAACGTGCTAAGCGATTTCTCGGGATCACTCGCGGCGTTCTGGATCGACCTCGGCGATTTGGCGGAAGACACGATTGTTGTGACCATGTCCGAGTTCGGGCGGACTGTGCGCGAGAACGGGAATCGCGGCACCGACCACGGTCATGCCAATGTGATGTTCGTGATGGGCGGACCGGGGGGATTGGACGGCTGTCTTGAGAAGTTTGCACAGTATCTGGGGTAGAAGGTGTTGCATCCGGCTGGCCTAAATCTCGACCATCACATCGCCATTCTCGATCTTGATGGGATACACCGCCAGCTTTGACTTGGGGTCGTGCTCGACCTCGCCGGTCTTGGGGTCGTATTCCCAGCCGTGCCAGGGGCAGACGATTTTGTTGCCCTCAACGTATCCCTGCCCCAGCGGGCCTCCCATATGCAGGCAGACGTTATCCATTGCGCTGACCACGCCGTTCACGTTGGCGACACAAATAGTCTTGTCGCCTAGTTCGAATTCTTTGGCTTCGCCCTCGGCGGGCAGTTCGGATTGAGTGGTCAGTTTGATGAATGGCATAGTGGCTAGTTCTGATTTAAGAGTTTTCAGTCTAGGGTCGGCGCACGCGGGTGTCAATTGTGAAGGGGGTGAAGTTACCCGCCCTTAGGTGCCCTGCGATCCCGCGCGCACGCGTAAGGCCGCTTTCAGTGGATAGAGCGCCCGGAGCGAGTTTGTATCCAGAACGAGGACCCTCCTCGCGACACCCCGGCCAATTGCGGCTCTCTCGACAAAGCGTCGAGTACGCCCACCACCTGCGGTGACATGCTCACGTAGTGGTTAGGCAGAATGACATCGTAGTTGCTGTGTCCCGCCAGCAGACCAGCCGCCAACAGGTATTGCTCCGACCAATACCGATGCGGATAAAACCGTTCCAGCCACCACGGCCTGTAATCGAGCGGCAAGAAGATGTCGTGGATGTGTACCAGCACACCCTCCCGAAGCCTGGGCAATATCTCCAGAAAAAAGATCGTCACATGTCCAGGGCTACGACGCTGACAAACAGCGCAATCGGGAGGTGAATGAGCACGACCTGTTGGGCGTGCCGTGCCAGCAGGACAGTACGAGGATCAAAGGGGTTCGTCATAAGTCACTCTGTCTGCCTGTGTTAGTGCGCCCAGACGTGGATGTCCGGGCTTACAGGAACACGCCCAGTGATTGCAAAACTCGCGGCTCACTGCACTACGATCTTGCCTACCATCTTGGGGTGAATTCCGCAGAAGTATGCGTAGGTGCCGGCTTTGGTAAAGGTGAAGGAGAATTTGTCGTCGGTATCGAGGGCTTTCGAGCGGAACACGCCGTCGTCGCTGACGATTACATGGGGAATGTCGTCGCGGTTGACCCAGGTCACCGTGGTATTTACAGGGACTGTGAGCGACTGCGGTCCGAACGTGAAATTGTCCACTCGCACTTCGGCCGCCTCGGGCTTTGCCTCGCTCCGGGCTTTGGCTGGATTTGATATCAAGACAACTACGGTTAAGCCGATTGCCACCATTAGTGCTGCAACAAACATTTTTCTCTTCTTCATACGTCTCCCTTTCACTAAAGATTTGCAGCGCGTGCTTGCCTTGCACATAGTTCACGTCGGTAATGCCGAGAATGCTGCGCAACTGCTCAGCTGGGACTTTCATCGGTCCGGGGCCATCGGCCTTGCCGGGCGCGGGTTGTGGGAAGGCAGTTGAACAGGCGGTGTGGAAAGTTACGTTGCCTTCGACCTTTTGCATGGTCTGGTGAATGTGCCCGTTCAACACGGTGACGGAACCGAACTTCTTGAGATACGAAAGCGCCTGTGCACTATCGTCGGTGCCCCATCCCCACTGCGGATAGATGGACCAGAGCGGGATGTGCGCAAAGATAATGATGGGCGTGCTGTGTTTCAGGTGCTTCACGTCGCTTTCTAGCCATTCGAGTTGTTCGGGGCCCAGCGTGCCGAGACCGCCGGCTTTGAGGTTCATCACGTTAACCAAGCCAATGAAATGAACGCCGTTCTTGTCGAAGCTGTACCACCCGTGTCCCTGACCCCTGCCATAACGATCGAGAAAACTTTTGCCGTCGTCATTCAGCATGTCGTGCTCGCCAGGCACGAAGAAAATGTCTTTGGCGCTGGCACTTTTCAAGATCTGGTCCACGTTGTCGAACTCTTCGGGCTTGGCCAGGTGGCTAACGTCCCCAGTGTGCAGGATGAATTCCGGCTGTGCGGGCAGAGCGTTGATCTTATCCACTGCGGCTTTGAAGGTGCCGATGACGTCGGGATTGGCAGGCTTGTTGAATCCCATGTGACTGTCGCTGATCTGTACGAAGCTGAGCTGGCCTTTGGCCGCAAACCCCTTGGCGTGATGGCCCAGAGCGTAGGATTTCAACACTCCGCCCTCGACCACACATAAAGCCCCGGCTCCTGCCCAGGCCATGCATCTCAGAAAGCCCCGGCGGTCGATTCCATCGTGATTGTGGTCGTGCTGAATAAGGTTGTTGTCGCTTGCGTCGGTTGGGTTGGTTTTTGACATGCACGTCCTCCTGGAACACGTTTGATCAGGCGGCGAGAGCAGCGCTACAGGGCCAAGGCGTGGCTTTGTTGCTCCCGCCGCCCGCCAGGACGTGTTACATATACCTAGACCGCAGCCCGGCACGATTTATTCCCTCGCGTTCGTGTTTTTCATGCTCACCACGATTGGGAATAAAATGTCTGCTCGGGCAGTCTTATAAGGAAGGGTCAGGACAATAAGGAGTGTTGCAGGCGCAGGAAAGAAATCGTTTTGAGCAGTTGGTGCTGCCTCATCTTGACAGCGCGGTCAACCTGGCGCGCTGGCTGTTGCGCCACCGTGCCGACGCCGAAGATGTGGCGCAGGACGCCATGCTGCGCGCGTACCGATTCTTTGATCAGTTTCGCGGCAGCGATGCGCGGGCGTGGCTGCTGCAGATTGTGAGAAACAGTTGCTATACGTGGTTGGAAAAGAACCGTCCATTAGAACTGATGACCGAGTTCGATGAGGAGCTGCACGTGCGGCCGTCGGCAAACCCGGAGTCCCTGGCGGCGCAGGCGGACGAGCGCGAGCGTTTGATGCGGGCGCTGGAATCGCTCCCGCCACGTTCCCGGGAAGTACTTGTCCTGCGCGAACTAGAAGATTGCTCGTATAAGGAGATCGCGGAAATCACGGGCATTCCCATGGGCACTGTCATGTCAACGTTATCCCGAGCACGCGAACGATTGCAGCGCACACTAACCGCTGCGGTAACCAAGGAGGCGTCGTGACTTGTAATCTGACGCACACCACGCTTCACGGCTATTGCGACGGAGAACTTGATGCCGTGCGCGCCGCAGAGTTCGAGCACCATCTGGAAGACTGCGATGAATGTCGTATTTCGTTGGCGGAGACTCGAGCGCTTGGAATTCGTCTGCAGCAGAATGATCTTTACCAGCGCAGCTCGCCTCAGCTTCGGCAGCGGATTGAGAAGCAGCTTGGCCTCGCACGACCGGAAACGCAAGGGACGACGCTGAGGTCCCTGCGATGGCTACTGGTACCGGCGTTTGCGGTGGCCGTGGTCGCGATCATCGCGGCTCTTGTGCGATTCCCAGTCCAGCCTCGTGTACTTGCAACAGCAACTGCCTCAGAGCTGATTGACGCCCACGTGCGCTCTCTTCAACCGGGACATTTGACCGATGTAATCTCGACGGACCAGCACACGGTTAAGCCCTGGTTTGACGGCAAGCTGGATTTCATCCCGCCGGTGAGCGATTTTACGGCGCAGGGTTTCTCGCTGGTTGGCGGCCGGCTTGATGTGTTGAACGGACACAGCGTGGCGGCGTTGGTTTATGCGCGACGCAAACACACGATCAATCTGTTCGTCTGGCCGGCCCGGCAGGGAGAATCCAATCTTTATGGCTGGGGGTCCCGCGACGGCTATAACTGGGGGATGTGGCAGGAGGGAGATATGAGGTTCTGCCTGGTGTCTGACGCAGCCCAGTCCGACCTTCGCGAGCTGCAACAATTGATTCATCCCTGATGGCTGTCTCTGAGACATCGAACTTGTGAGAAGCTAGACTGCAAATGGCTGAACCCGCACCGTCGTCAGTCAAACCCCAGAGACTCCGCGCGCCACTCCTACGCTGGTGGACGCGCGCGCGTACATCCTTCTTCTGGATGGTGGCCATCGGCCTCGCACTCCGCTTGGGTTACATTCTGATTGCTCACACCTATAAATTTAAGACACTGGACAATAACTTTGGCTTTGGCTTTGAGATGGGGCGCATTGGCCGCGCCATTGCAACCGGGCGAGGCTTTTCTGATCCATTCGACTGGCAGACGGGGCCGACAGCGTGGGAACCTCCGCTATATCCCTATCTAATCGCAGGCGTCTTCAAGTTGACGGGAGTTTATAGTGACGTTTCGGCACTGATTCTTCTGAGTATCAACAGTCTTTTTTCCACTCTGACCTGCATTCCCATTTTTCTCATTGCCCGACGATGTTTTAGCGAGAAGGTTGCGCTTTGGACCACCTGGATGTGGGCACTGCTGCCCTGGGTCATGTACTGGTGCACACGCTGGGTGTGGGAGACCTGCCTTGCCGCCCTGCTGCTTGCCGTGATTTTCTGGCTCGCACTCGAGATGGAGAATATGGCGGG
>WNFI01367703.1_pt1 | contig 13680 bp, 12 predicted proteins | sample 5400471 | NCBI WGS metagenome assembly WNFI01 (sample SAMN13153348, study PRJNA577476) | soil metagenome | isolation source: 100 cm saprolite on Douglas fir-dominated hillslope | place: USA:California | collected 2013-09-17 | reverse complement strand
TCGCGCTTCTCGACCTGCTGCCCCGCCTCGCTCGATTCGTCAGCAGACTACTGCGCGATCGGATCGTCGCGGATCAGGGAAGAAAGGAGGAACCCACAGTCAGGACGAAGGGGACTTTGGCCATCGCTCCGCGCACCCGCACCAACCAAACGTTGTCCAGCATGTCTCGAGCCCTCGACGCGCAGCCAGGCGCGAGATAGCCGCCATCCTTTCTAACGTACCCGATCGGCTGCAGAGGGGCGTGGCCCACCGATAAGGGTCACGGAATCGGGTGGTTCGCCGGCAGCAGGGAGAAGCGAAAACGAGGCCACTACCGGGAAGGCGGCAGGCCGAGTTCGGCGCGGACGTTAGCAAAGTCGCAAGGAGCAAGAGCGCGCAGTTCTTGCAACCCGACGAGTGCGACCCGACCAGATGCGAGCGATCGACGCATTGCCTTCCCTACGCAGTCGGCGGCATCTGCGGCCGCTTTTGAGAACGATCCAAATTGCCGCAATCGGGGCGCTCTTGTACGAGCTTGCGCTGAACGCGTTCCTTCTATTGGGAGGACTGGCGCGTGTGTTGAGCCACGACCCGGACACGGTACTGGTCGAATACCGCTCGGGCTGGTCGCTCCTTCCCGGCTTCGTCCACGCCCGCGGTCTGCGGATCCGAAGCAAGGATAGCAACATCGAATTTGACCTCCGGATTGCTCGGTGTGACTTCAGGGTTGCTGTGCTCGACATCTTGAGGCGAACTTTCCACGTGACGCGCGTGCGTGGCGAGGGGATCACATTTGTTGCGCGGCGCCGCATCGAGCCTGCGGACGCCACTGCGCAAACGCTGAACGCCCTGCCGCGCATCGAAGGTCTCGAGCCGATTCCGTTGAGGGATCCCAAGCCGCCGCCTCTGGACCAAGCGCACTACAACTTGTTTACGTTCGAGCTCGATCGTGTGGATGCAGAGTCCGTACGCGAGATTTGGTTGGACAGCCTTCGCTTCGTGGGCGAGGCGCATATCGTCGGAGGCTTCTATTTGCGCCCCATCCGGTGGGTCAGCGTGGGGCCGGTGACCGCTGACATACGCGTCGGGCGACTCACTTCAGCGAAGGACGTTCTTGTCGCCGATCTGCAGGGCAAGACCGAGACGACCGTCAAGGGCTTCGATCCTCGAGAGACCCACGGCGCCGAAGTGCTCCGCCGGGTGACCGCACGAGCAGCCTTGGACATGAATCTGCCGAGTGTTGCGTTCGTGCAGCGGTGGATCGGGGATGCGCCTTTGACCTTGAGTGGCGGGAAGGGGAGCGCGAGCATCGACGTCGCCGTGCGGGACGGGCGCGTCGCAGCCCCCAGCCGCGTAGCTGCCGACATCCGAAGGGCGCGCGTTGGCCTCTCCGAAGCGGGCATCGTGGGCGATCTGCATGCAACCGCCGCCGTGGCGGCCACCGAGGACGCGGTCGCTCTGGATGGGGGAGTCTCCGCGCAAGATATCCATGTGGCGATTCGGGGGTTCGAAACCGATGCAGTGCAAATCAAGCACGCCGTGTTGCACCTCGGATCACGTCGGCTTGACTTGGCAGAGCGTCCTTTTGCGGACGCAGCAATCTCCGCGCGGGTGCCCGTTGCCCAAATCTTGGATGCTCGCTTCGTCAACGCATGGCTCCCCCCCGCGGGGATGCGTGTCTTGGGAGGCCGCGGTACGGTCGGCGCCGAATTCAAATGGACTGCCGCGGATGCGAGGGGCACGGCGCTTGTGGCGCTCGACGCGATGCAAGTCGCGCTGGACGACACCACGCGAATCGCAGGCGAGGTGCGGGCGCGGGCGGAGCTATCGGCAACGAATCCACCATCAGGTCGCGTGGGGATGTCCGGAAGCCGTGTTGAACTTCTTGGCGTGAGTGGACCAGGGGGAACACAGGGCTGGTGGGCGAACGTCGAGGTCACAAAGGGAGAGCTGAGTCTCCCAGCCGGACCCGTGTGGCGCGCGACGCTGCGCGCTGAGGCGCGCGACACGAGACCGATCGTCGGCTCGCTCGTCCAAGCGCTCGGCTTTACCCGGCTGGCTTGTGCCGGTGCTCTCTGCGGGCGCTCTTCGCGCGTCGGCGCACGTTCGCGCGGACGCCCGCGCCGACACCGTCGAAGTCCGCGATCTGCAAGCACACGCCGGGGTCTTCTGGATGCAAGGCGAAGCGGCGAAGCACGGCGCCGATTGGCGGACGGTCGCGCTGATTGGCGCGGGCTCACTTGCAATCGGCGCCGAGGCGCGCAACGGCAATACTCAACTTCAACTCGTCGGTGCGGGTGATTGGTACCGAGAGCGCACTGCTGAGCCCATCTTGCCCTAACCCGGAGCCGGCGGGGGGCGAGACGGTGTAGACATATATCCTTATCTCGCATACCAGTAGCGGCGTCCCATGAGAGCGTGCGCCAGTGCGACGAGAATGAGGCCTCCGATGATCGACCAAACTACGGGAAACGGATGACCTCCGATCGCGATGACCATAAATACGGGCAGGTGCACCATGCGGGCGACCCACGCGCAAATAAATGCCCCAAGAAACCCGACCAGAACCGAGATGAAAAAGCCACCACCTGTACCGCCGGCGATTGCGCGTGCCACGGCGCCACAGATCCCCGCGATGACCAAGTAGACGATGAACTCGAGCGTGGTCATTGGAGCCGCCTCCTTCGTATGACCAGCGAGCAAAAGGGGGGCCAAATAGAGCGATTTCTTTCTGCGCTTGCCGGCGCATCACGGAGTCGGTGCAGGCGCGCGCTCTTCCTCAGACGCGCTGCGGCTGACCAGCTTGGCGAACGCGTCCTCCACGCTCACGAGATGACTCCGGCGAGCACCTTGCCGCGCCATCGACCCCATTCGGCGCGGTTGAACGTGCTCGATCGCAACAACCTCGGCGGACTTGGCCACGGCGACGGGACCACCGGCGAAGGCTTGAGCAGTGCGCATCTAACGAACGACTTACATCATCAACGCAGGAGGGGCCTACACGACTTCGACGGGCACCTACGTCGTGTTCAAGGGGGCAGGAATCAAAGTGTCGCACTGGGTCGACCCTTCTTGCCGTAAAGATTGGGCGTAGCGATCCGCCGAGCATCGATCAGGCGTGGTGTGCTGCGCCCGACAGCGCGGGGTCGCCGCCGATCGCTGCTTTCAGTCGCCCATCGTCTTCAAGGGGAGAGTGGTATGGGCAAGCAACGAGCAAGTCTTTGCGTTCACGATGAAGTGAGGCGTCCCATGGCATCCCCGATCCGGATTTCATGGAGGCCCTTTCCCCTGAAGTAGGCTGCCATGCAAATGTCGCGGTCCGTGATCGTCCCAACGACGCGGTCGTTCGCTTCGACGACGGGGACACAGCCGCAACCGTGTTCCCACATGATTCGCACAGCATCGGCCAGGGTTTGGCTCGGCGAACACGATTTCGCAGAGAGGGATCTACGGGGCGAGTTGGTGCTTTACGCGGACGAAGGCCGTCCCGCGTCGAGTTATCAGCTTCGCACCTGGTTTCAGGCAGCGCAAAAGCGGGCGTGCCTACCCGTGACAACGGGGGGCCTGCACATTCTCCGCCATTATGCCGAGCCCCGGCATAACCGCCACACGTTCTGCTCGCACTTGGCCATGCGGGGCGCGCCGGCCAAGGCCATCCAGGAGCTCGCCGGTCACTCGGACCTGAGCACGACACTTAGGTACATGCATTTGTCGCCGGCAGCGCGGCAAGGAGCCATCGAACTGCTCAACGATCGGCGTCCGATTTTTGGAGAAATCGTGGAGACGGCGGGAGGGGGCGCCAGTATTCAGCCCATTTCCCGCGAAATCGTGGGGTGACCGACGGGGATTGAACCCGCGACAGCTGGAGCCACAATCCAGCGCTCTACCAACTGAGCTACGGCCACCACGAAGCGGGGCGAAACATACCCGCACGGCCCGCGGTTTCAAGTGGAAGGCCTTTGGTGTGGTACGACCGCTGGATGCCCGCTCCCCCAAGCGCTTCGATTGACACGCTCTGCATCCACGCGGGGCAGGAGCCGGACCCAGCTACGGGCGCGGTGATGATGCCCATTGTCCTGGCGACTACTTTCGCGCAAGACGGCCCCGGTGCGCACAAGGGATACGACTATTCGCGCGCGGGCAACCCGACGCGCACCGCGCTCGAGCACTGCTTGGCGGCGCTCGAAGGGGCCAAACACGGAATCGCGTTTGGAAGCGGTTGCGCGGCGACGACGGCCGTACTCCTCACGCTGCGCGCGGGCGACCACGTGGTCGTATGCGATGACGTTTACGGCGGAACGTTTCGCATTCTCGATAAGGTCCTTGCGCAGTTCGGCCTAGAGGCAACGTTTCTCGACATGACCAAGCCTGCTCTTGTGGCGCAAGCCATGCGGGCGAACACTCGCCTCGTTTGGATGGAGACCCCGAGCAACCCGATGCTCAAGATCTTCGACATTCGCGCGATCTCGGAAGTTGCGCGCGCGGGCGGCGCGTGCCTTGCGGTGGACAACACCTTCGCAACGCCCCTCTTGCAGCGGCCGCTCGAGCTCGGCGCGACGCTCTCGGTGCATTCGACGACCAAGTACCTCAATGGCCACTCGGACGTCATCGGCGGCGCAGTAATGACCAGCGACGACGCGCTCGCCGAGCGCTTGCACTTCATTCAGAAATCCATCGGCGCCGTACCCAGCCCATTCGACTGTTATCTGGTCCTCCGAGGCATCAAGACTCTGCCCGTTCGCATGGATCGTCACGTGAGCAGCGCGCGTGCGCTGGCCATATGGCTGACCACGCGCCCGGCCGTAGCCCGCGTGCGCTACCCCGGGCTCTCGTCGCATGAAGGCTACGGCTTGGCGCAGCGTCAAATGAAAGCCCCGGGCGGGATGATCAGCTTTGAGCTCAAAGGGGGGCTCGAAGCAGCCCGTGCCTTCCTTCGTGCGCTTCGCGTCTTTGCCTGCGCCGAGAGCCTTGGGGGCGTCGAGTCGCTTGCCGAACATCCCGCGACGATGACGCATGCGAGCTTGCCCGTGCAGGCGCGCCAAGCGCTTGGAATCGGCGATGGGCTGATCCGCCTGTCGATCGGGCTGGAAGGCTTGCGCGACCTCATCGCCGACCTCGAGTTAGGTTTTGAAGCTGTTGGTAAGTAATCCAGCCGGACCGGCTTTCGCGCCCTCAACCTTAGCGGAAACCGAGTTCCCTACATCTCGGGGTGCTCTTTGTTTATCGGGGGCGGGCTTGGCAGGGTTATGCTGGCGCCGCGATGAGGTTCTCCACGTTTCGCCTTGCTGCGGCCGCTGCGCTCGTCCCTTGTCTCCTGGCCACGGCTTGTTCAAGCCAGCCGCCGGCTGCGCAGGCGTTCGCCAATGTCACAATTGGCCCCGCCCCCGCCTCCGTGGGGGGGAAGTGCAACTTCATGTTCACTCAGCCGTTCCTCGTGCTCGGCACCCCCGGCCAAACGCCGACGAGAGTCAGCGATGGCGTGGGGCAGGCTCACGTCACCTGCAGCGTCACGCCCAGCGCCGGCGGCACCTTTCAGCTCCAGCTGAGCGCCGCTTCGACCGCTCCCATGGGGGGCCGAATGACAATCGTCGGCCAGGTCGATCCCAAGCGCGGGGGCCAGAATTTGACGGCCACTTTCGTCGGTTCGATCAACGGAAATGCGAACGGCGACTATTCGTCGATGGCCTGCACCGTAACGTACACCTACATGAATGGTGTCGTGCCGCTCAACGAGCCGCCCGTTGCCCCTGGGCGCGTTTGGGCTCACATCTCTTGTCTGGACGCGCAGAGGCCGGACATCATGAACATGGGAATGCCGCTCACGTGCGATGCCGAAGGCGACTTTGTATTCGAGAACTGTGGCTCGTAAGGGCTAATTCTCATCGTCGCCCTCGCCGGCGCCCTGCGGCACTCCCGCCCCTGGCGTCCGTGCGAGAACGGCCCGTGTTTCGAGCGCGACCTCGAGCTCCGGTCCCGTCGCAAGAAATGCCTCGAGATATTTCTTGGTGGCCGCGTCGTCGCCGCGAGCGTGATAAGCCAACCCCACCGCGTGCAGTGCGTCCGGGTCGCCGGGAGCCTGGCTGAGCGCGGCCATTCCCTGCCGCAGCGCCCCTGGGACGTCGCCGAGCATGCGCAGCACATGGCAAAGCGCGATCCGAGCGCCAAGGTGGGCCGGGGCGAGCTTCAGGCACGCGCTGTACGCGTCGCGCGCAGCCTCGGCTTCGCCCGACTCGAAGAACGCTATTCCCAGAAAATAATACGCATACGGGTTCTTCGGGTCGAGCTGGAGCGCCTGACGTAGCTCGACCATCGCATCGCCAAACCGTTCCTCATGGAGAAGCTCCACCGCCTCTTCGATGGCGGACCAGTGCGTCCCGTCGACCCCCTCCTTCGTCTTGTCTGTCACCGCTCCTCCCTTGGAGCAATTCCGTGCTCCCTCGTCGATCTGGGGCCTCCCCACTGGATATCCAAGTTCGCGCTTCGAGACGTCACCGCGTAACTCTGCACGCAGAGAGTCGATTCTTGCGACCAGTGTACCGAAAAGATCACGGGACGCTTCACTGCGGATGCACCCTTGAGACGGAAAAAGACGGGAAATGTGGCCGACCGCGCACGGTTCGTGCTTGCTTGGCTTTACGATGGCTCTGCCGGTCGCTCTCGAGCAGCTCATCGGGGCCGAGAGGGTTGCCCTGCTCCGCGAGATGGCGCTCATGGCCTGCGATCTCACGCCGGTCGTACCCGACGTTCGCGCCGGAGACGACGTAGTCGTGCTCGTCCACGGCTTCCTCGCCAGCGCGGGCGTATTTCGCCCACTGCGCTCGCGGCTCGAACGCGAAACCGGCGCGCGCGTCGCCACGTTTACCCACGCCCCCGGCGTGGGCATTCGGCGCATCGCGCGCCAGTTGCAGCAAGTGGTCGAGCGCGTCCCTGAGGACACGCGCATCACGGTCGTGGGCCATTCGCTCGGCGGCGTTGTCGCGCGCTTCTACGTGCAAGAGATGCGCGGCTACGAGCGCGTGTCGCGAACGATCTCAATGGCCAGCCCCTTCCGCGGGGTGAATGTTCCCCAACTTCTCGTGGGTGTCGACCTACACGAACAAAGCGAGCTTCTCAGGCGCCTTCGTGAGAAAGCCCACGAGTTTGACGTCCCTCACACTTCCATCGTGGCGGCGAACGACACTGTGGTGGCCGGCGTCGAAACGGCTTCCCTGGGCATCGGCGACGTTGTTGTCCTTCCAAAGCGGGGACACAACACGCTCCTCTTCGACGAAGAGGCGGCCGGAGTCGTCATCGATCGCGTGAGGAAGGGGCGCGGTCCGGGCCCGGACGAGGCCACATAGTCTTGTGGCTTTGATGCGCGCCGCAAGGCGTGGTAGCGCGTCCCCTGCGTGCGCCCTCGTTCGCTCATTTCCTTCGCTGTCGCAACCCTTGCCTCGCTATGGCCGCACGGTGCGCGCGGAGATGTCACCTCGTGGTTCGCGGTGGGCGGCGGGTACGGCATGCAGCGCGACCGAGTGGCCAAGCAGAACCAATTCGCAACAACCCTAACGTATTCGCTGGGTGTAGGTAGCTCGCCCCTTTCTCCGTTCGTCGTCGGCGGTCTGGTGCGGGGCACGACCTTCTTGGGGCTGGGGACCGACTTGGGCGTCGCCGTGCGTGCAGCGACGGGGGGATTCGCCCGGGGCGAATGGGGCGCGGCGATCGAGGCAGGCGGCCTCTGGCGGCCTTGGCTCAACGGCTCTTATGGCGATTGGCCCGTGCAAGCCATTCTTACGGGAGGTTCGCCATGGGGTTTGCAGCTCGCGGTGGGGGCAGAGTTCGCGAGTCTGTCGGGAACTCGTGCCGCCGTCGGCGGGTTCGCCGTGCTGGAGCTTGACCTGCTCCGGCTGACAGTGATGCGCCAGGGAGGAACCGAGAAGTGGTGGTACAACCCGGCGCCGGCGGGGGGCCACCTGCGATGACGCTGTTTGGCTGCGACGCTGTTCCGTAACGAAACGGACGGCAAAAGAGCCATCACTGCGGCGCAACTTTCACGCGGGCGCCCTGTCGGTTCTCGTCGGCCTTGATGGAGTAACGCACGAGCGCGCGCAGCACCTGGTTGCGCTCGACGTTGCCCACCAGGGTCTTGATGTCCTCGTACACCGTCGGGTCCACAAGGAGCGCTCCGAGGGTGCCCTTGCCCTCCCGCACGCCCGCCACAATCGCGCGCAAGTCGTCGCTCATCGAGTTCAGGTTCGACATCACGTGCTGCGATGAGCTGTCGCCATAGAGCAGCGCGTGGGCCATGCCGTTGCCCTCGCGGATGGCCCGCAAGTCCTCGTGCAACTCGTGGACCGAGCCTCCGACGCTCTTCGAGATCTCCCCGTCGTAAACGAGAGCGTGCACAATACCGGGCCCTTGCCTCACGTGCGACGTGACGTCCTGAACGTCGGCAATCGTGCTGTCCAGCCTGCCCGAAACCTGGTTGAGATGCGAAATCAGCTCGTCGAGCTGGTCTGCTTCGCGGCGATCGAAGAAGATTCGATGCATCATCCCACTACCGTGCGCCGTCGCGTCGAGCAAAGCGTGCAAATCTGCGGCCGCGCCCTTGATGTCTTCGGAGAGCTTCGGGTCGCCCAAGGCCCGGGCAAGCGGTTGAAGCTCACTGATGGCCTTTTCTGTCGACGCAGCCAACTTGTTGGCCGCCGCAAACATGTCGGACGGCTCCTCGGAAAGGATGAGCGTTTCGGGTGGAAGCTGGGGATTCTTGGGCGACCCGATGGTCAGCTCCACCATCTTGTCGCCCAGCAGGCCCTTGTTGACAACGTGAGCAACGGAGTCCGTTCGAATGCGAGCGGCCTCCCGCTTGATGATCGTCATCTGAACGTAGATACGCGTATCCGCAAGGTCGTGATCGTGACGGACGTGCGTCACGGTGCCGATGTCCAGCCCGCCCATGCGGACCGGTGCACCCGGCTTGAGCCCCGCCACGTCCTCGAAAGCGGTCCCGTAGTCTACCTTTCGGTCCCAGAGCCGCCGAATGTCGCCGACGAGAAAAACCGCCAACATCGTCAAAGACAGCCCGAAGATGACGAAAAGACCGACCTTTAACTCGCGACCCATCATTGAAATACCTCCACAAACGAGAAGTCTCCTATCAAGACGACGAAAGTAGCGACGCGACGTCTTCCGTTTCGGGGGCACGACCTTCGATGAAGTCGCGCACGAGAACGTTGTTAGTCGCCCGGAACTGCTCCTTGGTGCCCACGAGCACGATGCGCCCTCGACCAAGCATGGCAAGCCGGTCCGACACTGTGAAAGCGGTGCCCATGTCGTGCGTGACGACGACGCTTGTGAGCTTGAGAGCACGCTGAATGCCTCGAATCAGGTGATTGATGCGCGCCGTGTTAATGGGGTCGAGACCCGTAGTCGGCTCGTCGTAGAGAATCACCTCGGGCTGCAAGGCCAGCGTGCGGGCAAGACCTACGCGTTTTTTCATGCCGCCCGAAAGATCGCTCGGACGCATCGCCTGAATGCCGGGCAGCCCCACGAGTTCGAGCGCCTGCGCGACGCGGCCATCGATCTCGCTCGAGGTCATCTTGTTCCAGAACTGTTCGCGCAGGCCGTACGCGACGTTCTCCCCCACGTTGAGCGAGTCGAAAAGGGCTGCGCCCTGGAAGAGATACGCGATGCGGCGGCGCAGCTCGGTCAGTTCGTCCTGACTCATCTTGGTGGCGTCACGGCCCTCAAAAAGGATCTGGCCGTCGTCGGCGGGGATGAGGCCAATGAGCATCTTGAGCAGGACGCTCTTGCCCACGCCGGACGCGCCCATGACGGTGATCGTCTCTCCGCGATGGATCTCGAGGTTGAGGTCGCTGAAGATAATCTTCGGCCCAAAGCGCTTTTTTGCGCCAATGAATTGGATAAAATCGCCCTGCGCGGAACCGGCCATTGTCGTGAGCTTAGGTCTAGGCGGGTTCGACAGCCACGAGGCGCATTTCGATAGCGCCATTTCCGCTCCAAGTGTCCCGTCGAAGCGCGCCGACCGCGCACGCATGCGAGCCAAGGCCTGACGCAAGCCCCCCCATGTCGGCGCCGAAGCAGGACAGGGAAGCGCCCCCAACGTCGAGCCAGACTCTCAAGTGTCCTCCGCGCACTTCGCGAGCCCCAAGGACACGCGCCCGGGGGATTGCAATGCGAGGTGCGGGATTGGCTTGACCGCAAGGCTCGAAGCGCTCGAGATCTCCCACGACGCGCGCGGGCGGGTCCCCCATCTCGAGCAGCGCATCGGCGTCTCTGCTGGGCCGCGAGTCAGGAACTCCGAGGGCGGCGCACGCCTCGGCAAAACGCTCGCGCAGTGCATCCACACGGTGGCTCGCGACCTCAACGCCCGCGGCGGCATGATGACCGCCGAAGCCCAGAAGAACGTCGCGCACGCGATCGAGCGCATCGTAGACAGAGAACCCGGCCGGCGCCCGCGCCGAGCCGCGGCCGCGAGCCCCGTCCAGCGCAACCACAATCGTGGGTTTGCCCAGGCGCGATGCGAGGCGGCCTGCAACGATGCCGACGACACCGGGATGCCAGCCTTGCTGCGCAAGCACGATTCCAGGCAAGCTCCCCAGCGCGGGATCCTCCAGCATCGCGCTCGCTTCGCCGGCTACGCCTCGTTCGACCTCCTTGCGTCGCGTGCAGAGCTCCTCGACCTGCACGGCGATGCTGCGGGCCTCCGCGTCGCTCGTCGCGAGGAGTAGCGCGAGCGCCAAATCGGGCTTTTGGAGACGCCCGGGGGCGTTGACTCGCGGGGCGATGCGAAAAGATACGTCCTCGCCCGTCGGAGTAACGGCGCTGCATCGCGCGATGTCGGCGAGGGCACGAGCGCCCGGGCGGCCGCCGCGCACGAGCATGGCCAGGCCGGCGCGAACGAGCGCACGGTTGTCGCCGTCGAGAGGCGCGACATCGCCAATCGTGCCAATGGCGACAAGGTCCAGCCAGGGCCGCATATCCATCACGACCCCGAGCTCGGCGCGTACGCCGGCGGCAACCGAGAGCGCCAGACCCACCGACGCAAGGCCCTTGTAGGCAAAGTCGCAGTCCGGTCGATGCGGGTTGAGGAACGCCAGCGCCGGCAGCGGCGCCTCCGGCACACGATGATGGTCGATGACCACGGCATCGATGCCCGCGCGGCGCGCCGTATCGAGCCGCTCGTGATCGCTGGAGCCGCAATCGCACGTGATGAGAAGCGACGGTCCGGTGGCAAGCACGCGCGCGAGCGCGGAGTTCGAAAGGCCGTACCCCCCGTCAAAGCGGTCGGCCAAGAGAGTGACCACATCGCCGCCGAGCGCCCGAAGCACGCCCGTCAAGAGCGCAGCGGCCGTGATGCCGTCGGCGTCGTAGTCACCGAAGACGCAAACCCGTTCTTTGGCGCGCACCGCGCGGGCGATGCGCACGACCGCCTCGCTTCGGTCTCTCATCGCCTCCGGCGGCGTGAGGTGCGCGAGCTTCGGGTCGAGGAAACGAACGCTCTCGACCGGGTCGCGAATGCCGCGAGCCAAGAGCGCCGTCGCCGCCGTGCGCGTCAGCGCGAGAGCGCGCGAGAGGTCGATCGCCTCGTCGCTCGCCGGGGGCGGCATTCGGAGCATTGCGCCCGAAGGAACCGTGTCAGCGGCTGCGCGTCAAGAGCTAGCTCACACCCCGAACTAGCTACGTCGCCCGTGCGGGAGTGCTCAGCCGGTCTTTCACGTCAACGCCCTTTTTCTTTCGCGACATGCGGTTGTCGATCCACTCCGTCAGCGGAGCGGCGACATAGATGCTGGAGTACGTGCCTGCGACGATGCCGACCAAGAGGGCGAGCATGAAGTCCTTGATCACCGTGGTGCCGTACACGAAAAAGGCGAGGACGGGCAGGAGCGTCGCGCCTGACGTGAGGATCGTCCGCGAAAGAGTTTCGCTGACGCTCAAGTTGATGATTTGCGAGAAAGTCTTGCCTCGGTGCTTGCCGAGATTTTCCCGAATCCGGTCGTAAACGACGACCGTGTCGTTCATCGAGTAGCCGATGACCGTGAGAACCGCCGCGATGGTCGAGAGCGAGACTTCTTTTCGCAACAGCACGAAGACGCCGAGGACGACCATCGCATCGTGAATGCATGCGACGATGACCCCCGGGGCGAACCGCAGATCGAAGCGGAACGCGAGGTAGAGCATGATAAAGACGATCGCGATAGCGACGGCGTTGCGCGCGCTGTCGCGCAGTTGCTTGCCGGCTTTGGGACCGACCCACTCGACACGCAGGGCCGCATCGTTGGGCACAGCCGCAGCGCCGAGCTTCTCCCTCAGCCGCTCGATGAGCTGATCGCCTTTGCTGAGGAGTTGGATCTCAACGCGATGGTCGCGAGGATTCAGCACCTGCGGGTTGGTCGCGCTCGCGCGAAGGGACACCCCGGGTACGCTCCGCACTTGATTCTTGACGACCTCCAAGTCCGGGTCGACGTCATAGCGAGTGCTTACCTTGTCGCCCCCGGCGCTGAACTTCACTTCCGTCGCTCGCGCGTTGGGCGGACACTTGACGGCGTCGTTGAGCTGCGTCTGCGGGTCTTCGACGTAGCAAAGCGCCTGGCGCAGGCTCTCCTTCTCGGCTTCCGTAATCGCGCTGACGTCCTGCACGCGGACGAGAAAGTGATACGGCTTGTTGGGGTCGACGACCTGTACGACGTCCGGGGTGCTAAACCCCGCCGATTCGACGGCGCTCCGCACCCCAGCGGCGTCAATGGGGGCGGCGAACGCGATCTCGACCTCGGTACCGCCGCGGAAGTCGGTGCCGTAGTTCGGGCCCGGGTAGAAGCACAAGATGGTCGAGGCGATGACCAAAAAGAAGCTGAGCGGGATCCAGAAGACCCGCTGGCCCATGAAGTCGAAGACGCGTCCCGGCTTGAAGAACTCCATGGATCAAAACTCCGCGCCGACGCTGAGCCGTTTGACTTTGGCGCCGCGCACCCACCAGTCGAAGACGAGCCGCGTGCAGAAAACGCCGGTGAACAAGCTGCAGGCGATACCGACCATGAGCGTATACGCGAAGCCTTTGACGGGCCCGCTGCCGGAGGGCGACAGGATCAAGACCGAGATAAGGACCGTCATGTGGCCGGCGATGATCGACGGGAAAGCGCGCGTGTACCCTGCTTCCACCGCAGAGCGAACACTCTTGCCCGCGCGGAGCTCCTCGCGAATGCGCTCGTTGATGAGGACGTTCGCGTCGACGCTCATGCCGATCGTGAGCGCCAGCCCCGCAATGCCCGGCAGTGTCATCGTCGCGCTCAAGCTGGCCAGTACCGCAAGCTGCAGCATCAGGTTGAAGAGGACCGCGAGGTCCGCAACGATGCCTGACTTTCGGTAGTACATCAGCATGAAGAGCAGAACCGCCAGCGAGCCGAGAAGCGCGCCCTTGGCGGCCTGCTGAATCGAGTCGCGCCCTAGAGACGGGCCGATGGTCGATTCCGAGCTCGGCGTGATGGGAGCGGGAAGCGCGCCCGATCGGAGCACCAGTTCGAGCTGCCTCGCGTCGTGAAGCTGCTTTTCCGGGTCGCCCGCGCCCATCGTAATCTGCGCTCTGCCGCCCCCGATCTTTTGCCGGATGACCGGATCCGAGTCGACGATGTCGTCCAAGATGATCGCGAACCGGCGATTGACGTTCGCTCCGGTGACTTCCTCGAAGCGATCGGCTCCTGCCGG
>WNFI01062262.1_pt1 | contig 13681 bp, 13 predicted proteins | sample 5400471 | NCBI WGS metagenome assembly WNFI01 (sample SAMN13153348, study PRJNA577476) | soil metagenome | isolation source: 100 cm saprolite on Douglas fir-dominated hillslope | place: USA:California | collected 2013-09-17 | reverse complement strand
GCTTCGGCGACGAGCAGGCCCTTGTCTTCAACGTCGAGGCGCTGCTTGGCAACATTGGGTCTGAGCGCGGCGAAATCATTTTCGAAAACGAACGTCCCTGTGTAGGCGGGGTTGCGAATCCCGCCGGCCCGCGCATTCCCCGGGCACAAGTAGCAATTCGGATCGTATGCCGGCTCCGACGCGTTTTGTGGTCGCGACACCTCGCCCTGCCAGGGGCGCGCGGTGCGATTTGGAGAGACCAACACCCACTCGCCGGTCAGCACATTGAGTCTTCGATGGGAACCTTCGATAAGCTTCAACTCGCGGCCTCTTGATGGTTGGCCAATGCTGGCTTACGGCCGCAGGCAGTTGCCCATCATCAGGGCAAACAGTAACGGAAGATAGATTACGGTCGCCTGCAGAACCTGGCGAGCCCTCATCTTTGAGGGCGCGCTTTCGAGTGGCAAGTTAAGGAATGCGAGGCGAACTCCGAAGTAGAGGAGACCGAGGCCGAGAAGGACCGCACCGAACAGGTAAATTTTTCCGGCCATGCCAAAAAAACTGGGCAGGACGCTAACTGGAATGAGGACCACAGAGTAAATCAGGATACGGCGAGCCGTAGATCGCCCGTCCTCTTCCACCACAGGCAGCATGCGGACACTGCCTTTGGCATAGTCCTCGCGATAAAGCCATGCGATCGAGAAGAAGTGCGGAAACTGCCAGATAAAGAGAATGGCGAACAAGACCAGCGTGCCCCACTCCAGCCGGCCGCATGCTGCCGTCCATCCCAGAACACCAGGCATAGCTCCAGGAAAAGCTCCTACGAACGTACAGATCGGCGAAACTTTCTTGAGAGGCGTGTATGCAGCGAGGTAAACCACCGACGTCAGAAAAGTCAGCAATCCTGTGAGCGGATTTGTAAAGACTGCCAGATAGATGGAACCCCCGATGGCGGCTGCCATGCCGACGATTGCTGCGTGAAGCACGCTCATGCGCTGAGCCGGCAGCGGACGCATTGCCGTGCGACGCATGCGAGCGTCGACATCAAGCTCCATCACTTCGTTCAAGGCCGCAGTCCCGCTGGAAACAAGTCCAATGCCGATAAGCGAATGAAATAGCCCCCAGCTAAGCCATGAAATGCCGGCCTTGTGTGCTCCAAAGAAGTACCCGCACCACGCCGTCATTACAATGAGCGTCGTGACCCGGAGCTTGGTCAGTTCGGCGTAGTCGCGCAGAAGGGAAATGATCGGGTTGCCGGGAACTGCCATAGGTGTAGTCGTGCTCATGAAGTCGGCCGTGTATCGCTCGGTTCTTCCAAACTCTTATGCTGGAACCACGAGACCGTCAATGTGCTCAAGGATTGCATAGGTATCGTGACCGAGGTTGAATGTCAAGCAAAAACAGATTTACTCTCCCAATGCAAGGCGAAACTTTTTGTCGAGCGCCGCGTTCATTGACTGTCTTCATTGACTGGCGTGCGTAGCTAATAAGCGCCCGACGAACCGGAGGAGTTGAAAGTCTCCGGGGGGTCGAAGAAACATTGGTGCCAAAGGGCTGCATCGGACAGAGCCCCAGCCTTCCACTGCTGAAGAGTAGAAATAGTTGCGAAACGATCTTCACGTTCTTGCCCCGGAGCGGCTCCCAATCCCCGGGGAAAGGCGCAATTTCCTCGCGGCTGACGCGAAATAATTCAGCGGCTGTGGGAGTTGGCGCAGGGCCCGCGGCACTATCGTCATCCGGGACGATGCCGGGCATTTCAAGATTGCTGCGCCAGATCCATCCGCGAGACAGACCGGAAATTCGTACGTGAACCCAGTCCGGCGTGAAGTCCAACATTTCGAACTCATCATGCGGACTAGCCAGGAACAACGTTTTGGCATTGAGGCTCGGAGAGGCAACCACAGCCGTGCCTGATTTCTTCACCGCTACCAGATTCTTCGGATGAGCCTGGCTCTTGAGAATCTCCTCCAGACTTGCAGCCTCGGCTCTTAGTTCGCCTGAATCGTCACCGGCATTCTTCGGCATGGTGGGCTCCGAGTGATCCTGCGCGGACAAACTTTGAGCCAACGACGATGAAAATGTTCCGCTTGAGTCCGGAATTTTGGGTGTAGGCGCTGAGATCGCGGAGTCGCCCGCCGCCGCTTGCCGGCTAGACGGTGCCACTTTGGACAGAGATGGTTTGGCCCCGGGAACCACGTCGTTCACGGCCGCGAGCCGGTCCGCCAACTGGTCGAGCAGATCGCCTTCCAGCCGGCCATTTGAGGTCAACAATTTGTATCCGGAGCGCGAGGGAAGAGGATCGGAACACCAGGCTGTAACTTTCGTGCTGACTCGTACCAGGACACCGCCAGATGCAGTCGAAGTAACATTTGCCGTCGACTGGTAGTAAGCGCGCTGATAGCGGTCGAATGGACGATCTCCGGAAATTGCGAAACCGTCCAGGACCGGGAGGCGTCCTGCCATGGAGGCTTGCAGATCTTTCAGGATTTTTTCGACAACCGCCTTGGATTGCGGAAACGTACGCTCACGAGGGCCCGCTTGCGCACTGCCGTATTGCACGAAAGCGAGCACGAGTGTTGCCGACAGAGACGCGGGCACTGCAAACTTCCTCAAGCCGCGGCCCTTCATGGAAGTTGCTCCAGTTGGTCGCGTAGAATCCATCCATGCTGCCCGTCGTGAGTTTCGACGCCATACCAGTAGGGAGTCGAAATGACAATCATGACTTCGGTTCCGCTGGCTAATGATTGCAGCGTGTTGGCCGTGTGAAAGGGCGCCGATTTCAGTGGAGCCCCCGGTGCTTTTACCAGACGTTCCACCTGCCTTCTCAGGTCTTTGACGTGCTGTTCTAAAGACTGCGCGGATGAATCGCCGGCATCCGATTGAACCGAGCTTTCAGCGCGATCCTCGGCTCGCTTTGTGCTGGATTCGCGTCCTGCGAGAATCGGCGCCTCAGTGCTGGCACTGAGCTGCTGCTTCCTGGCTAACTGAGCTTGTCGCTCCTTCTCCGCTTCGCTGGTCTGTTGCTTCATCAATTCCATGGCTTCCAGGTGGTCATGGATATCCTTGTACTCGCTGCTTTCGACCGAACCGTTGGAAGCATGCGCAGTGTGCCGGAAATCTTCCACAAATACTGCATCGATCCTCAGAACGGTGTTCTTGTCGCCCTGCCCCTGAACTACGTAGCGTACGGCCAGCGTTCCCACATCCCCGCCATTTTTGAAATTACGGGGATCGAGCGCATGGGTGCGCACCTTGTAGAAGATTTTGCCACCATCCGTCCACGCAGGGAACAGGCGTGAAGAAGTAGCGGGCGCCGCACCTGCGATGTACTCGTCTTTGTTGTATTCTTTGGTTCCCCGGATAATCCCGTTCTGTGTCACTTCCTCAACCGCTTGGGTAACTTCGGCCTCCGGCATGGGAACATTCACGATCAGACCGGCCCCGTATTGCACAGCGTCCTTTTCACGGGCGTTCAAGAACGGCAAAGGTACCATCACCATTGATAGGAGAAATACGGAGATGGCCCGCAGGAGGCGTCGGGCCTGAGATCTCTCCGCGATAAGGGAAAAGGGCGCTGATTTGCTTCTCACTGGACTCTTCAAACCGTCATCGAAAACGATTCTACTCGCCTGCTAGGTGAGCATCCGGCGGATTTCCGCTGGCTTCCGAACGACTTTGCGCTACACACGACTCTCATACTCTGCAGGCCACGGGCGTGTCAACCTTGCGCGCGATGGCGTCGTCCCGTGAAATGCTCCCTTTTGCAGACGTGACATTGTAAAAGAAATGTCAAATAAATCGATTAACCCCCTTGCGCTTAGCCATAGGGCCATAGTAGGATTCCGCCCCGGTAAGGTGGTATGACCTCTTTGTGCAAATTTGGGGTTCTTGCCTTCGCCCTTCGAGTGAAAGAGGGTGCTTTTATTCGAAGCCAATTTCTCTGGAGTTTACTCCACAGTTTTTACGCCTGACGCAGTAGCAGGTTGTGCTGCGGACGGAACACGATTTGTGTGAGGAGCGCGGCATGAGAATGGGCACGCAGTTTCTTCGTGGTCATAAGCCGTCGTATGTGAGCGTCGCTTTGATTGTGGTTTTTTTGGTGCTAAGCGGCAGCCAGCGCGCGAGCGCCATCCCGGCCTTCGCTAGAAAGTACGGGCTGCGCTGTTCGGCCTGCCACGAATCCTGGCCGATGCTCAATTACTTTGGCCAAAAGTTTAAAGACAACGGCTTCCAGCTCATGAACGATCGCGATGCACCGATCTGGCAGAACCCGTCGTACTGGCCGGCCACCTTTCGCATCACGCCCATCTGGCACCGAGTGAGCACGGGGAAAGTGTTTGTGGATTCGGCCGCGGGGGTTGACTCCGCGGTGACCAGGATCACCAAATCCGGATTTGACCTGAGCGGTCTCGACTTCCACACCGGTGGCACGCTGGAGAAGAATTTCTCGTTCTATGTGCTGCCCTCTTCCGACAATACGGCGTCCTTCCACTTTGAAACCGTCATGGCCCGGCTCGATAACCTGTTCGGCAGTCCGTGGCTCAATATAAAGCTAGGCAAATTCGAACTCGATAATTTGCTCTCCGAGAAGCGAATCCTCACTCTCACGGCTAACGGCGGCATCTACCAGCTCTATCACTTCATCCCGCAGGGCGATGGAAACATTTTCGGCCAAATTGGGGACAATCAACTCGGCCTCGAACTCATGGGACATTCCGCCAATGACCGTACCCGCTATTCGGCAGCCCTACTAAGTTCGAACAATGGCCTGGTGGGCCTACCCTATGGCAACGCCTACACGGGATTCTTCACCGCCAGCCAGGCATTCGACACCGGCAAGCTGGGTGTGGATCGGATCGGGGCCTACGCCATGATCGGCCAGGCGCCGACAAGCTGGCTTACCAGTGGAGGGGCTAATTTGCCCATTGGCGGCTCCGGTCGCGGCAATAAATCGTTCCATCGCGAAGGCTTCGTGGGCCTGTTTTACCTCGGGCCGCACTTTGACCTGCAGGTTGTGACTCAGCATGGCTGGGATAACGCGTGGTTCGGTCAAGGTTACGGCGACTTTATCGACGCAATCGCCGGAAACAACAACACGCCGGGCACAGCACTCCCCCCTGGGTCGCGAGCCCCGATTTGGAATGGCGTGCTGGTTGAACCTCACTACGTGTACAGTCCTCAACTCATCTTCATCGGCCGGTATGAGACGATCAGAATGTCCCAGCAGTCAAGCCCTGGCACTCCGTCCAACTTCGGCAATATCTCGACCTACACCGTCGGGTACCGTTACAACCCATTCATGACGAGCCGTGCCGGATTTGCGTGGCACAACGAGTACAACTGGCTACATTCGGACGGTACCGGCCCAAATGGCGCCAACATCAACACGAGCGAATTGTTGCTCGGATTTGATTTCGATTTCTAGAAAGGGACAGCGATGCGTACAAGCCCATTCAAATCGTGGTTCCTGCTGGGAGCGGCTGCGGTTCTGGCAATTCCCACCGTCTCCGTGGCGCAGAACACCGCTTACCAGGAAAACCAGTGGATGGAAATCGAGGCCCACATCGGCAAACTCACCGGTCACGCCGCGGCCGCGAAGTCCGACTACCGCAGATACTGTGTCGGTTGTCACGGCGAACTGGGGGACGGCAACGGGGAAAACTTCCCGTGGCTCGATCCCAAACCGCGTGATTTCACATTAGGTGTGTTTAAGTGCCGCTCCACCCCAACCGGGACGCTCCCCACTGACGAAGACCTGTTTAACACCATTGCTCGCGGCTTGGTCACTTCCAATATGCCTCCGTGGAACACGTTCACCAGCCAGCAACGTGCGGACCTCGTGGCGTATGTGAAGCATTTCTCCGCACGCTTTCAGACTGAGAAACCCGGAGAACCAATTCAGATTCCTCCGGAACCCGAAATCACGGCAGACAGAGTGAAAGCTGGCCAGGAAGTATTCAACCGGGTGCAATGCTGGAAATGCCACGGCGTTGAGGGCAGGGGCAACGGTCCCTCGGCTGCAACTCTGACCGATGACCAGAGCCGGCCCATTCTTGCATACAACTTTCATGATGAGACCAGATTCAAGTGCGGTACCAGCGATCAGGATTTGTACAAAATTTTCATGACTGGATTAGATGGCACGCCGATGCCCTCTTGGTCCGACAACATCAAGCCGGACGAGGCCTGGGATTTGGTGTTCTATCTGCGATCTCTGCAGCCGATGAAGAGTAAGGAAAAAGAGATCGCCAGGCAACTGGGCTTGAAACCAGTAAATCCGAATGCGCCGGCGGCACAACCGCCGGCAACACAGCCTCCGGCTGCGCAGCCGCCGGCCACACAGCCACCAGGTTCGCAACCGTAGCAGGAATATTGAATAACGAAGTTGCCTCGTAAGGAGGGCATTTCATGAACGCTCAGTCCAGATACAAGTTTTTATCAGTACTATCGGCGGTCGTACTCTTGTCCGTCGGAATCTTAGCTTGGGGACCCAAAGTCAACGCCGCGGGAGAAGGCAAGATTACTGGAAGCGTTAAGCTCAGCGGCACCGCTCCTCACATGAGGGGCATTGACATGTCGAAAGATCCATACTGCTCGAAGGCGCACGAGAGCAATCCGGCCAAAATGGAAAATGTGGTTGTGGGGTCCGGAGGAGGCCTGGCAAATGTCGTTCTCTACCTTTCCGAAGGTCTGAGCGGCAATGAACTGAATGCCGTGCCCTCCGAGGAACCGACATTCACCCAGAAGGGCTGTGTGTATAGTCCCCATGTTCTGCCTCTCGACGTCAACCAGAAATTCAAAGTGACGACTGAGGATCAGACCACTCACAACATTCATCCATTGCCGTCGCCGACGAGTGGCAACATCGGATGGAACAAATCTCAGCCGCCAGGTGCTCCACCCATCGAGACCAGTTGGAAGAATCAGGAAGTCGCGGTTACGGTGAAGTGCAACATTCATCCCTGGATGCATGGTTGGCATGTGGTGGTAAAAGGGCCGTACGCGGTCACGGATGAGAGCGGCAACTACACCATCAACAACGCGCCGCCCGGAAGTTACACGGTTACCGCTTGGCAGGAAGAGTACGGAACCCAAACCCAAAAAGTGACAGTTGCTGCCGGCAAGCCGGGCGCAGCGGATTTCACTTTTAAAGCGAAGTAGAACTGAAAGTGCTCGTTACTACAGCACGACCAATCGAGTGAGTAGGCCGCCGCAAAACTTCAACTGCGGCGGCTATCCAAAACGAGGGCCTGATAGAAGCTGGCCAGAGGCGAGGGTGAGATGGCGAAGATCTTCGCGGTGACGATCGTACTAATCGCAATCGGTTCGGCCATTCCTATAGTCATGCACACTTGGACTCTGCCTCAGGACATTTCCACTCACGGGCACCTGATCGACGAGCAGTATTCGGACACCATGGCCGAGGCCGGTATTTCATTCTTGGCCTCACAGTTCCTCCTGGCGTTCTTTATCTGGAAATTCTCCAGCCCTAAACCGGGCGCCAAGATCAGGAACTTTCCAGGCGGCGCCATGGGATTGGTTATCGCGGCTTTCCTGCTGGTAGGTACGGAGGTATTGGCACTCGGTGTGTTCGGAGCGAAGGCCTGGGCCAGCGTCTATTTCACTCCACCCGCCGCGAATGCTCTGCCCGTCCAGGTGCAGGCTGGACAGTTTGCGTTTTACTTTCGCTATCCGGGGCCGGATGGAAAGTTCGGACCCATTCACCCCGACCACATCAGCGAGGGCAATCAAAATTTTTTCGGCCTCGATCCGCAAAACGATCCGGACTCCAAAGACGATGTCGTGACCGCGGAAATGGCCATCCCCGTGAACCGGGAAATCCATCTGCTCATGCATGCGAAGGATGTCGGGCACTCCTTCTTTGTTCCCGAATTGCGTGTCCAGCAGGATTTCGTGCCCGGCCTTGATCTGTCGATTCATTTCACCGCGACGAAGGTTGGCAAGTACGAAATCGTTTGCACGCAGCTTTGTGGCCTTGGGCACTACAACATGAAGGCATATCTCGAGGTGAAGTCCCAGGAAGATTTCGATAGCTGGATTAAACAGCAGGCGGCGCTGCAGTAGCTGTGATCTCGGCAGGAGTCGGCTGGGTCAGTACGGCTGGATCGGTACATATGGTTTGAGGTGAGGCAATGCACGATACACCGGCACACGCAGTGCATCATGGAGCTCCGACAGGTTTTATTCGGAAGCATGTTTTCAGCATCGATCACAAAGTGATCGGAAAGCAGTACTACGCGCTGGCATTGGTGGCCGTGGTTGTTGGAATGGTGCTTTCCTGGCTCATGCGCATCCACCTGGCGTGGACGAACTTCGCTATTCCCGGCTTGCACTTTCTCTCCAGCAATGGCGCGCCCGGCAACGTGATGACGCCGGAGTACTACCTGCAACTGATGACCATGCACGGGACAATCATGGTCTTCTTTGTGCTCACCACGGCGCCCTTCGCAGCCTTCGGCAATTTCTTTTTGCCCATCCAGGTTGGTGCTGAAGACATGCCGTTTCCCCACTTCAATATGATGTCGTTCTGGGTCACCTTCGTGGCCTTTCTGGTTCTGGTCGCGTCGTTTTTTGTGGGTGACGGTCCAACCCTTGGGGGATGGACTCAGTACGCGCCCTTGAGCGCGGTGGGTGCGGTTTCTGGCCCCGGTCAAGGCCTGGGCGTAGTTCTTTGGGCCACTTCGATCGGGATCTTCTGCATCGGCCAATTGCTGGGTTCGTTGAACTTCATCACCACGACGCTCGACATGCGCACCAAGGGCATGTCCCTGATGCGGCTCCCGCTCAGCGCATGGGGCTGGTTCATTACGTCGATCATGGGCTTGACGGCTTTTGCGGTGCTGATGCCGGCCTGCATTTTGCTCATTCTGGATCACGTCGCGGGAACCAGCTTCTTCGTCCCCTCGAACCTCGTGATTAATGATCAACTGCAGCCGCACACCGGCGGCTCGACTCTGCTCTGGCAGCACCTGTTCTGGTTCTTCGGACATCCTGAGGTATACATCGCGATCATCCCAGGGATGGGAATCGTCTCCCATGTGCTGATCACCAACATGCGCAAGCCAATGCTGAGCCATCGCGTGCTCATTTATTCCTTCGGCGCCTTGGCCGTTCTCAGCTACATGGTCTACGGCCATCACATGTTCGTAAGCGGGATGAATCCGTTCTCCTCACTGGCGTTTTCCTTTCCCACACTGGTGATCACCATTCCCTCTACGATCATCGTGTTGATCTGGCTGGGCAGCCTGTACGGCTCAAAATTGCGGATCAACGCGGCCTCGCTGTTCGCACTGGGTTTTGTTTCGATGTTCATCAGCGGAGGCGTTAGCGGCTTTTTCCTGGCGCAGCCCTCGATCGACATCATGCTGCACGCGACCTATTTCGTGGTCGGTCATTTCCACTTGGTCATGGCGGTCGCTGCTATCTTTGGCATCTTTTCAGGAACTTATTTCTGGTTCCCCAAGATGGCTGGCCGAATGATGAATGAGACGCTGGGCAAGCTCCACTTCTGGCTGACCTTCGTGGGTGCCTACTGCATTTTTATGCCGTTCCACTACCTGGGAATCGCCGGAAACGTGCGCCGCTACCAGGCTTTCGTGGACGATTACCTTCAGCCGCTGATCCCGGTGCACAAGTTCATTACGGTGGCTGCGGTACTCACAGGCCTGGCCCAGTTCATTTTCATCTACAACCTGATTCACAGCCGGTTCAAAGGCGTGCCCGCCCCGGACAATCCGTGGGAAGCCACGTCGCTGGAGTGGACTACGGCCACCCCGCCGCCACATGACAACTTTGGCGGCAAGCTGCCAGTGGTCTACCACGATCCATATCAGTACGGAACCGAGGGTTCAAGCAGCGACTACGTCATGCAGAACTCGCCAGAGCAAATTAAGACCGCATACGATGAGAAGTGATTTCGAGTAAGGTTGGAATCTGTCCCAGGGAGAGTCATCAGTATGGCAACTACGGTTCACGAACGGCCTAAAATTGAGCCGCGTCGCTCCCCCAACGAAGGCTCGGGTAATGGGGGCTGGCGGAATCTTGTTCCCGCAGACGGAGACGCGCGGAAGGTCGCGGACTACTCTCCGCCTCCGGCTAGCACGGGCATTTGGGTGGTGCTCGCAGCCATCACCATGAGCTTTGCCGCCTTTACCAGTGCTTTGATAGTCCGTCAGGCGTCAGCGCTCGATTGGCGGCATTTCAGTTTGCCGTCGGTTCTTTACGGGAACACGCTCGTGATCTTCGCCAGCAGTGTCACTTTGGAAATATCGCGTCGTCAGGTGGCGACCTTTATGGGTGGCTTGAGAGATCAGGGAGCGAGACCGGCACGCTGGCTCTATGTAACGCTCTTCCTGGGACTGCTATTTGTGGCAGGACAGACCTTTGCCTGGATGCAACTCAGATCGCACGGATTCAAACTCGCCACCAATATAAGTTTCGCTTTCTTCTACGTGCTGACTGTAGCTCATGCTTTGCATGTGCTCGGCGGACTTGGTGGGTTGGTCAGGGTAATACATAAACTCAAGTACTCCACGTTGCGCCGGAGCACTCTGGACGCCACCTCTCGCTACTGGCATTTTATAGGGGTCTTGTGGCTGTATCTGCTTTTGCTGCTTTGGATGAAGCTGTAACACAGTCAAAGGTAGGAGGCTCTGTGAGCCAAGCCGATTTAACCATGCAAGGACATTCACCGGAAATGGCGGAGCCCACGTTTTCCGTGCCCGCAAAGAAGATGGCGATGTGGGTGTTCATCATCGCCGATACCGCCACGTTTGCGGGTTGTCTGGTCGCCTACGGATTCTTGCGCAATGGCACTCCGAATTGGCCAAGACCCTTTCACAACATAACCAACGTGGCGCTGATGACGCTCATTCTGCTGACCAGCAGCTTGACCATGCTCTTTGGAGTACGGTCCGCCAGGATGGGCGACAAATCCGGCGCTTTCCGCTGGACCATGATTACGGCTGCGGCCGGAATCCTGTTCGCCGCCCTGCACATTCGTGAATGGATGGGATTGATTCACGAGGGCGCGACGCTGTTGCAGAATCCGTGGGGCACGCCTCTATTCGGCGCAGCGTTTTTCAGCATCACCGGGTTGCACCTGCTGCACGTAACCGGCGGCGTGGTCGCTCTGATAGCAGTGGGGCTGCGCTACAAAGGCGGTCGCTACCACGCCGATGACCTCGAAATTACGGGACTCTACTGGCACTTCGTGGATCTGGTTTGGATGTTCGTCGTGCCGCTGGTCTATCTTTTGAATCTAGCTCACTGAGATGGAAAGAGGCAGGAGCAAATCACTATGACCACCGCCGAAGCGCACAAGAATAGTGGAATGGGGAAAGACCTGGTCGTGTACCTTTGCATACTGGCCCTGGCCGGGATACAGTTCGTCATCGCCTATCTTTGTGCTGCTGGCGATGCAATATGGATGGACCGACAGCTTCCGGCTGTCGAACGGCGTACCGTGGGCGACGTAACCTGGGACGGCCTGGTTAGCTCCGAAACGAAGCAAACATGAGACTTTGGAGACCAATGGGGACTATTGGGATTGCGCTGGCGGGACTAATCATCCTGCTGGCGCCAATGCCAGCTTTTTCACAGAGTTGCGCACTGTGTTATACCCAAGCCGCATCCGCCGGGTCTCGAATGATTCAGGCCCTGCGTAGCGGGATATTGATACTCATTGCCCCGCCCACTTTCATGACCATCGGCCTGATTTTCGTGTGTTATCGCAAACGCAATCAGACTCGGCAGCCGAAGGATTCCACCCATCCCAGAGACGACTGGTAAAGACAACTGTAAGAGACAACCAGGCAGGAAAGCGCGGGCCTATGCCGTGCTTGCGATCTGATAGTGCTTCAGTCGCCAGCGGCCTTTGTGATGTAAGGCATTTGTGGTCTTTCGGGGGCCTGCTGAGTACTGCGGATTGGCACCTCGGGCGGGTCGGGCATGATCATGTCCGCCGCAAGTGGCACGGTGGCGCGCAACATGGTTCCAGTCGAACCGGAGAAGATTTTAAAATCGCCGCCCAATTCTTTCATCCGCTCACGAATCCCGGCTAATCCGACGCCGGAGCCGGTCCCGGTGCGCTGGAAGCGTTCCATCACATCCTGCGGAAGTCCCTTGCCAAAATCCTGAATTTCGAGCACCGCCCGATCCGGCAACCTCGCGAAGCGCACTTCCGCTCGCGGGCTAGCAGAGTGACGATGCACATTGGTGAGACCTTCTTGAAGAGCACGGAAAAGGGCGAGCTCGACACCATCCGGCATCCGGGCAACCTTTACAGGCCCGCAGCCTTCGCCTTCAAAGTGCGAAAAATTGATCTTGATGGGAATGCCGCTGCGTTTCACCAGCCCCTCAATGAACCACTGAGCTGCCGAATCAAATCCAGCTTCGTCGAGCAGCGGCGGATGCAGAAGATACGACATCGTACGGATGCTGGAAACGGCATGCTCGATGATCTCCCGTGTCTCCTTGAGAATCGAAGAAGCACTGCCGCTGGTACGGCTCAAAGCCACGTCGACATTGATCTGCGCGGCCGCTAACCATTGTCCAAGTCCATCGTGCAGGTCGCGCGCAATACGCCTTCGCTCTTCATCCTGCACACGCATCAGCCGCGCTGAAAGCCTACGCAGAGCCAGTGTCCGCTTTTCCACCAACGACTCAAGTTCGTCATGGGCACGGCGCAACTCTTCCTCAGCGTGTTTGCGCTCTTCAAGGTGATCCCGAATCTCGAATTGTCTCATCCGGGAACGGATGGCGGTAAGGACGCTACTGATGAGCGTGGCCGGACGAACCGGCCGTTCGATCAGGGTAATGTTGCCCATGGGAGCGCGAGAACGAACCATCATCTCCGTGGAAGGCGTGCTCGCTCCACCACTGGTCAGAACGATAATAGGGAAGTCGGACCAGGCGGGCTGGACAGCGACGCTATTACGCAGCTGTTCGATAATTTCATCGTTCAGCGCCTCTTCCGCGACTATGGCCGCGCCCGCACCGCTGTTCACGCAGCGGGCAATGTCAGCCGCATTCTCAACCACCTCCACCGGAATTCCCGAATGCTCCAGGACCTCGGACACCAACATCGCGTCCTTGCCAAAAGGAGCGAGAACGTGGACCCGGCAATCGGTCTTGGGCAAGCTAGGCATGGGCGCTCAGTGTTCCTTTGTGCCCCCAAGGAAGCTGGGCGTGCCAGTGAGGATTCCCTGAAAATCATTCAGAGGTCGCCCCACGTGAATTCGGTCCGGACCAAGCCTGAGTTCGCGGATGGTGCGTTCGTGAGCTCCAGCCCGCCGTTTGATGGTAGAGATCGCCTGACGAACCTCGCCATGCGCCTCGAAGTACCGGAGAAGCAGAATATTGTCCGCTAAGTAGCTAACATCGATTGCACTTTGCAGGGGAGAACCGATGGTGCCCGCCTGAGCCAGGATCATGAGCGTCAGGACCCCGCGATTGTTCAAGTAGGCCAGCAATTCGTGGAGGTGGACGGCCAGGAAGTGCTCTCCAGGCATGGACTGGAGATAGCCATTCAAGCTATCAAATACCACAACCCGGGCGTTTTTCTTTTCGACGTAGTCCTGCACTTTCGCCACCAACTCGCCGGGTGACATTTCCGCGGGATCGACGCGCTCAAGGGCAACTCGGCCGTTCTTGATGTGGGGTCGGAGATCCATACCCAGGC
>WNFI01100595.1_pt1 | contig 13684 bp, 13 predicted proteins | sample 5400471 | NCBI WGS metagenome assembly WNFI01 (sample SAMN13153348, study PRJNA577476) | soil metagenome | isolation source: 100 cm saprolite on Douglas fir-dominated hillslope | place: USA:California | collected 2013-09-17 | reverse complement strand
ACGCTGCCCCTAGTGAAAGATAAGACGCCCCAAAATTCGGATCGAGCTGAATCGCCTGCTCAAAGTCCGCGCAGGCCTCCTCAAGACTCTGCTCGCGCAACTCCAGGGTTCCCCGAAGTTGAAGAGCCAGCGCGTAATCAGGGTAAATCTCCAGCGCGCGTTGAATGTGCTTTTTCGCCTCGGCGTAACGCCTGCGCTCCAGAGCTTCGCGCGCGTGATGGACAGCCATTTTGGCGTCACTCGGGGCTCGTAACTCGTTCGTCGATACAACGTCCTGGCGCTTCGTATTCGCGGCGGGCCCGCGCTCCGGGAACGTTCCGGCATGGTTCATTTGTGCGGAAGTAACCAGGACAGACGAGCTCACAATCGCAGCAGCCAACAGCCGGCAACATCGCGTTAACACAATGTTCATATGTTTTTAACCAGACTTTAACACGACTTTATCAGAACGCTGAAATTTGCCAAGAACTATTTCTGTTTAAGCTTGTTCAACCAAGGTTCTGTTTGGCTTATTGCGATGTTCCTTTCAAATTGTCTAACTTTCTATTGGTGGTCGAAAGCGCTTCCTACGGGCCCATTTTCCCATGGCAAATAGTGACAAATTATGTCGTTGACAACGTGCCCGGTTTTGCGGTACCAAGCACTTGCAAATGAAGCACTTAGCGAAAAACGAGATGCAGAGATCTAAGAAGAAACGAGGCAAAACAAAAGCCTCGACGCTTGGGTGGCCCAAGGGCCACCCAAGGGTCGAATTTTGCTAAACCCTTTGTTTTCACCATTAGCGTCCAAAATCGTGCTGGAGGGGGGTAGGGGTATGAACAAAAGGCGAATAAATAGTTTGGTACCGGCCAAAAACCGATTGTCGCGTTTTGCCGTGACCCGGATTTCCTTGTCCCCAGATAGTATTGAATGGCACTCATGAAATCTCTGGCCCAATTCGCGCAGTGCTATCTGGACCTCGGTTCCGAGACGGCTTTCGTCTACCGGCGAGGGACGGAGACTGTCCGACGGAGCTACGGCCAGGTTGCGGAGATGGCGTTTCGTTTTGCCCGCGAGCTGGAGGCGAGGAACATTGGCCACGGCGACCGGGTCATGCTGTGGGGAGAAAACTGCGCGGAGTGGGTGGCGGCGTTTTTCGGATGCATGTTGCGCGGCGCGGTGGCGGTCCCAATGGACAAAATTGCCGCGCAGGATTTTGCGTTGCGCGTGGCCGACGACGTGGAAGCGAAGCTAGTCGTCTGCTCGGCGGCGCTTGCCGGACTTGCGGGAGATCGTCCACATCTTGAGTTAGACAATCTGGGTGACTCGCTGGCCCACTTGTCTGCCGCGCCGTATGCGCCGCAAGTGCTCGACCGCGACGATACCGCGCAGATTGTCTTTACTTCCGGCACCACCGCTGAACCACGCGGCGTGGTGCTGTCACATGGCAACCTGCTGGCCAGTGTTGATCCCATCGAGCGCGAGATCCCCAAGTATCGAAAATACGAGCGCATTTTTCATCCCGTGCGTTTTGCCAACATGCTGCCGTTGAGCCACGTGTTTGGACAGTTTCTGGGAATGTTTATTCCGCCGTTGATTGGCGGTACTGTGGCCGAATGAGATCATCGCATCCATCAAGCGCGAGCGGATTTCTGTTCTGGTTGCAGTACCGCGGGTGATTGAGTCGGTGCGGCGGAGGATTGAGCATGACTTCCCAGGTCTCGAAAAGAAACTGGTGCTGGAAAGCCAGGGACATTTTCTCAAACGCTGGTGGCGGTTTCGAAAAGTCCATCGCAAGCTGGGATGGAAATTCTGGGCGCTCATTTCCGGCGGCGCGGCTCTGGACCAGGACACGGAAGAATTCTGGCGGCGGCTGGGCTACGTTGTGGTCCAGGGCTATGGATTGACGGAGACCAGTTCGCTCATCAGTTTGAATCATCCTTTTAAAGTTGGCCGCAAGTCGATTGGCAAAGTGCTTCCCGGACGCGAAATGAAACTTGATCCCGAAACCGGCGAGATCCTGGTGCGCGGCGCGAACGTGGCCAAGCAATACTGGCAAGGCAAAGAGCGCAAACCCGTGGCCGGAGAAGAAGGCTGGTTCCGCACCGGCGACCTTGGCGCCATGGATGACCAGGGCAATCTTTATTTCAAAGGCCGCAGCAAGAACGTGATTGTGACGCCCGCGGGGTTGAAGGTTTATCCGGAAGACCTGGAGCAGGCGTTGCGCAAGCAGCCCGGCGTTCGCGACTGCGTGGTCGTCGGCGTTGCGCGCGGTGGAAACGCCGAGGCTTGCGCGGCGTTGATTATGCAAAACGGCGCGTCGCCCAAAACAGCGATAGCTGCTGCCAATACTTTGCTCGCTGACTTTCAGAGAGTCCGCTCATGGTTTGTATGGCCGGACGAGGATTTCCCACGAACGTCCACGCAGAAACCGAAAAACCCGAGCAAGCAAGCGCGACGGAAAGTCCGATGCCGTCGCAACCCCGCGTCGCCGCTGGTTCGGAGTGGCAGGCTACTCCGCCGCCTTCCGCGGACGGTAAATCGAAATATCCTTATTCACGCTGGGCGCTGCGCTGGCCAGTACGGTGGTTTCGCGTTTTTATTTATCACGCTCTTACCTGGCCCTATCTAATGATCATGGCGCGGCCAACCATTACGGGGCGCGAGAAATTGAAAGACGTGCGCGGTCCGCTGGTGATTGCCTGCAACCACATCAGCAAGATCGACATTGGATTCATTCTCGCGGCTCTGCCTTTGCGACTGCGAAACCGGGTTTCGCCTGCGATGTCCGGCGAAATGCTGCGGGCCATGCGGTATCCACCGCGGAACATGTTTTTCCTGCGCCGGTGGTGGGAACAGATGCAATATGTTCTGATCACCGCGCTGTTCAACGTGTTTTCTCTTCCCCAGCGGGCGCGCTACCGCGAGAGTTTCCAATTCGCGGCGAACGTCGCGGCACGCGGATACAGCGTGCTGATCTTTCCCGAAGGCAAACGCACAGAGACGGGAGAGATCAACGAATTCCGCAGCGGTGTGGGCATCCTCGCAAATCGTCTGGAGGTGCCAGTACTTCCCATACGGATTGACGGATTGTTTCCACTCAAAGCCGCGAAGAAACATTTTGCCAAACCAGGCGTTGTGCAGGTGAGGGTGGGCGATCCGGTCAGCTTTCCCGCAGATACTGATCCACAAGAGATTGCCCGACAGTTGCAGAAGATTGTAGAAAATCTGTAGTTATTTCTTCACTGAAAAGTTATGCTTTCCGGAGTATTGCCATGATCCATACAGGCCGACATTTTCTACAGATTCCCGGCCCCACCAACGTCCCTGATCGGGTGTTGCGGGCGATGGACCGTCCGGTGATTGACCACCGCGGTCCGGAATTTGCCAGGCTGGGAGCTGAAGTGCTGGAAGGAGTGCGCTCCATCTTTCAGACATCGGGCCCGGTGGTGATCTATCCCGCTTCGGGTTCCGGCGCGTGGGAAGCGGCGATTGTGAATACGCTTTCTCCGGGCGACCGCGTGCTGATGTTTGAGACTGGACACTTTTCCAATCTCTGGCGCGACATTGCGCAGCGTCACGGACTGCAAGTAGATTACGTGCCCGGTAATTGGCGGCGTGGAGTTTCGCCGTCTGCTGTGGAAACGCGGCTTACTGAAGACAAAAGCCACGCCATCAAAGCGGTGATGGTGGTCCACAACGAAACGTCCACAGGAGTGGCCAGCCGAATCGCGGAAGTCCGCCGCAGCATGGACCGCGCACGCCACCCTGCTCTTCTGATGGTGGATACAATTTCGTCTCTCGCTTCCATTGACTATCGCCATGACGCGTGGGGAGTGGATGTGACCGTTGGCGGATCACAGAAAGGCCTGATGCTTCCGCCCGGTCTCAGTTTCAACGCGATTTCTGAAAAGGCGCTGGCCGCAAATAAGACCGCCACAATGGGCCGCTACTATTGGGATTGGCAGGAAATGCTCAAACCCAATCGCGCCGGCTTTTTTCCTTACACTCCGGCCACCAACCTGTTGTGGGGATTGCGAGAAGCTCTGCTGATGCTGCATGAGGAAGGATTGGCTAACGTCTTCCGCCGCCATGATCGTCACGCGGAAGCTACGCGCGCGGCCGTTCGCGCATGGGGTCTGGAAGTGTGGTGCGAAGAACCGAAAGAGTACTCGAGTTCCCTTACCGCAGTGCTCATGCCCGAGGGGCACAACGCCGACCGTCTGCGAGAAATCATTCTTGAGAATTTCGATATGTCTCTAGGCACAGGTCTGGCTAAGCTCGCGGGCAAAGTATTTCGCATCGGACATCTGGGCCACTTCAACGACCTTATGCTGGCAGGAACGTTAGGCGGAGTGGAAATGGGGCTGCAACTGGCGGGCGTCCCGCATAAATCAGGAGGCGTTACCGCGGCGCTCAATAGTCTTGCCCGCAATCATTCTGAAATTAATCAAAGTACGGTTGCCGAAAATGTGCTTTCTTGATCCCGCAATGACACAAGAGTAAACAACTGCGTAAATTGTGAGGAGCTGATTATGGCCACACCGTCGATCAACGCCCATCCCGATGACATAAATCCCGGGATCGTTCGAAGAATATTTTCCGCGCCCAACATGGTGCTCTTTCTGGTCTGTCTGATGTACGGTCTCACTTACATTGACCGCATCAATGTGAACACCGCGGGTCCCGTACTCCAGAAAGACCTTCATCTCAGCACTTCGCAACTTGGCTGGGTGTTCTCCTCGTTTGGCTGGGCCTACCTGGCCTTACAGGTTTCCGGGGGATGGTTCAGTGATCGTTTCGGCGCCCGGCGGACTTTGACCGTATGCGGGTTTGTCTGGGCCGGCGCAACGCTTCTCATGGGCCTCGTGGGAAGTTTCGGCGCTCTGATCTTGTGCCGTGTGCTCCTGGGTCTGGGTGAAGGTGCGACATTTCCCACCGCAACGCGCGCGCTGTCCGACTGGGCGCCTCCGGGAAGCCGGGGATACGTCCAGGGCATCACTCATTCTTTTGCGCGGTTCGGCAACGCCATTACCCCGCCGTTGGTCGCCTGGCTGATCAAACTGACGTCGTGGCGCCAGTCGTTTGTCGTTCTCGGCGCTGTCAGTCTCGTTTGGGTAACGGTTTGGTGGCTCTATTTCCGGGACGATCCGGCACAACATCGAGGCACCACAGCCCAGGAACGCGCAAGACTCACCAGCTACGCGGCAAGACTCACGACCAAGAAAGAGCCGGTGCCCTGGAAGGCGCTCTCGCTGCGGATGTTGCCGGTTACCGCGGTCTATTTCTGCTATGGCTGGACACTCTGGCTCTATCTGACCTGGCTGCCGTCATTCTTTCTGCATAATTACAAAGTCGATCTCAAGCATGCCGCCATCTCGTCGAGCGAAGTCTACATTTTCGGCGCGGTAGGCAACACACTGGGCGGACTCGCCAGTGACTACGTCCTAAAGCGGACCGGCGACCGCAACAAGGCTCGCCGCAACCTCGTGATCATCGGCTTCCTGTTGTCAGTAGGATTTATGCTGCCGGTCTTGAAGATCCATGAGGCGAATGCAGTGGCTGCTTGTTTGGCCGCAGCTTTCTTTTTTGCTGAATTTACCATCGGACCCATGTGGGCTATCCCCATGGACGTTGCTCCTCGGTATTCCGGTTCCGCCAGCGGACTCATGAATGTTGGCTCGGCGCTGGCGGCGGCCCTGTCCCCGCTGGCTTGGGGATACATGGCCCCCAAAACCCAACACTGGGAGTACATGTTCATCGGCAGCATATGCCTGCTGGTTCTAGGCGCGGCCATGGCCTATTGGATGAAACCCAATGAAACGCTCGCTGGAGCGGAAGCGAGCGCAGCGGCACCGGCCTGATCCGGGCGCCTGCGTGGGGACCGGTACAAGGCTGCTACTATTGATGCCAATGAAATCCATCGGCGCTAACGTTGTGCGGATTGAAGCAGAAGCCCTGCGCGAGCTGGCTGAACGCATTGCCGGCCCCATGGCTCCCGACTTCGATCGCGCGGTGGAGTGTCTGCACGCCTGTGCCGGACGCGTGGTCGTCACCGGCATGGGCAAAAGCGGAATCATCGCGCGCAAGATCGCAGCTACGTTCAGTTCCACCGGAACGCCGGCGCTCTATCTCCATCCCGCGGAAGCTTTGCATGGCGATCTGGGAATGCTGGTCCGCGGCGATACGGTGCTGGCGCTTTCCTACAGCGGAGACACCGAAGAAATTCTGCAACTGCTCGCCACCATCCGGCGCATTGGGATCAAGCTGATCAGCATCACCGGGGACAAGCTTTATCCCGATGGGACGGCCGCCCATACAAAAGATAAGCGCTCTACGCTGGCACAGGCCGCAGATATCGCTCTCGATTGCTCGATCGCACAAGAAGCCTGCGGACTCGGGCTCGCTCCTACAGCGTCCACCACCGCAATGTTGGCCTTGGGTGACGCGCTGGCTCTCGCGCTGGCAGAAAAGCGCGGATTCAAGGAAGAAGATTTCGCCAATCTGCATCCCGGCGGGAAGCTGGGAAAGAAACTCGCCCGCGTTTCGCAACTCATGCATAGCGGAGAGTCAGTTCCCCGCGTATTTCCTAGGACGAAAATGCCGGACGTGATTTACGAGATGTCACGCAAGGGACTAGGCATCACCACTGTGGTGGACGATGGCAAGTTGGTGGGCGTGATCAGTGACGGTGACTTGCGGCGTCTGCTGGAACATCGCAAAGACGTCCTGAATCTTTCCGCGGGCGAGTGCATGACCACCAGCCCCACAACCATCAGCGCCGGCGAATTTGCCGCCGCGGCCCTGAATATTATGGAGCAGAAAAAGATTACATCGCTTATCGTGATCGATGCAGCTCGAAAAGTGGAAGGCATCGTCCATCTGCACGACCTGTGGGGAACGGAGATGGTTTGAGAGGCGCAATTAGCTTTTAGCTGCTGGCTTTCTATCTTGAGAAGTTGCGGCATTGGCTGAAGGCCAAGAGCTAAAGGCTAAACACTCATGATCTGTTGCGCGACACCTAAATTCAAACTCGTGGAGGACTTAGGCCATACTGAAGGCGTGGATTGGGACCTGGGCACGTGTCTCTCTTGCGGCGCACACCTTCTCCGTCAATGGTCGGTATACGCGCCGGACAAGATCTTCTATGACAAAATCTCCGATGACGAAACGAATGCGTTCTTGAAATCGGAAGGCTTAATACGGAAATCCCTGCTGAAGCAGTGGTATGCCGACCAGTGAAACGAATGAGCCTTGAGGGTTTGGAGACCGATGGCTAACTCTTGCGACCGCGCCAAGAAAATTAAAGTCGTCCTGTTCGATGTTGACGGTGTATTAACCGACGGCACGATCTGGCTGTTTCCTGCTCCGGCTGCAGGACCGCGTAGCACGGACGCTCAGGCTGAGCGCGATCAGGACTCCGCTGGTTACGGCATTGTGAGCCAAAGCATGATCGAAGCTAAAGGCTTTCATGCTCATGACGGAACGGCCATCTCGCTCGCGCGGCTAGGCGGACTGAAAACCGGAATTGTGACCAAACGCATCTCGGAAACCGTAGCCTTGCGCGCTCGGGACTTGTGTCTCGATTACGTTTACCAGGGCGCGGCGAACAAATCTGACGTGCTCGACAAGATCCTGGCCGAGAGCGGAGTGTCTGCGGACGCAATCGCTTACGTGGGCGACGACGTGATTGATCTGCCCATCATGGAACGCTGCGGACTGGCTATCGCCGTGGCGAATGCCCGCCCCCAGGTAAAAGCGATGGCCCATTACCACACGCCTTCCGCAGGCGGTGAAGGCGCTGCACGCGATGCCGTGGAGTACATTCTGCAAGCCCAGGGCACGCTCGAAAAAGTGATTGCCGCTTACGTATCGGCCCGCACGTCACATCCGGGCCAGTGCGGAAGTGGTGGAACTGGCAGACACACCATCTTGAGGGGGTGGCGCCGTGAGGCGTGGGGGTTCAAATCCCCCCTTCCGCACCAAAGATTTTTGAAAGGATTTTCTCTACACCATGTGGCTTATTTGGTTGATTACCATCATTCACGTGACCGTATGCGCGGTGCTTATCCTGGTTGTGCTGTTGCAGCATGGCAAGAGCGCTGACATTGCCGCCACTTTCGGCGGCGTCGGCAGCCAGACGGCATTTGGCCCGCGCGGCACGGCCACGCTGCTCTCCAAACTCACGACCTGGTGCGCCATCATTTTCATGCTGACGTCCATTTCGCTGACGATTCTGGCCAACCGGAGCCTCGGTTCCGGCGCCGGCAGCAATTCCGTCATGAGCGGTGAAAAAGCGCCGAGTGCGCCGGCAACACCGGCGAAAAAATAGCTCTCAAGCACACGCACTGACTTTCCATGATCCATCGAGTCCTTCCCGTTGGCCCGCTGCAGTGTAATTGCTCTGTTATCGGTGACGAGCAGACCCGCGAAGCCATGGTGATTGATCCCGGCGATCAGATCGATGATATTCTCGCCATCCTGCGTCAGGAAAATCTCACGCTCAAGCAGATTGTCATCACCCACGCCCACATCGACCACGTGGGCGGCGCTATGAAACTCAAGGCCGCGACCGGCGCTCCGATTCTGATGAACCAGAATGACCACATGCTCCTGAAGATGCTCGACATGCAGGCCGCGTGGGTCGGCATGCGCGCTCCGGGAACGGTACAGATTGATGATTCTCTGGAAGAAGGCCGCGTGCTGCAGATTGGGCCGGTCAGTTCCAGCGTGATCTGCACTCCCGGACACACGGAAGGCAGCGTTTGCGTTTATTTTCCACAGGAAAGAAAGCTGATTGCCGGAGACACGCTTTTTGCCGGCAGTATTGGGCGAACTGACCTGCCGGGCGGATCGATGGAGAAGATTATGCGCTCGCTTCATCAAAGCGTGCTGGCGCTGCCGGACGAAACTGAAGTCATACCGGGCCACGGTCCGGCAACCACCATCGGCGAAGAGCGCCGAACCAATCCGTTTCTACAGGCAAAACCTTACGACTGACTGGAAACTCGGCGAGCCGTATCGCTCCTTCAATTAACGTTTCTAAGTCGTGAGCGGCCGGTGCCAACGCCAGCCGCTGTGTCCGCATCAGACTGGACAGGATTCGGATCGAGCGGCCGCCTGGAAACGGTATGAGCATAGTTGCACACTCAAGCAGTGCCTGACCGTGTACAATCATCCAATGGCCAGGGAAAGGGGCATTGTCCAGGCGCAGCTCGGTGGGCTAAAGCTGCTACATGCCAACCCGCAAGCGGCTCATTTCGTTTGTTTATTAGACGGCCTGCCCGGGCCGGCAAGGCGACTGTTCAACAGCTTTCATATTGCTTTTTGTGGCATTATCCGGACCCAATACTTTTAGAGACTTGTAAAGTCAGCTTTCTGTTTGCGGGCCTCGTTGAAGTTGCAAAATTCACAATACTCCGCGGAGGTGTAAGGTGTTAAGAACAACAGTGCGAGCTTGCGTCTTGACCATCGCTTTGATCGCAGGGGTTTCTGCGCAGTCAAACGATTGGAAGGGCTTTTACATCGGCGGAAACGCCGGAGGCGTCAAGGGGAGTTCCGATTCCCACACATTCACCGTCTTCAGTCCAACCGGCTATTTTGCCATGTCCAGCATTCCGGCAATCGCCGCTGCTGGCAGGCAGAAATTGAGCCCCCGCGGTTTCACCGGCGGCGGCCAACTCGGTTACAACTTTCAGCACGGTCATTGGCTCTTCGGAGTCGAGGCCGATTTCGGCGTGATGCACGTAAGCGATAACCTCTTCGTCACGGCACCCTATCCCTGCTGCGCTCCCACGCAGTTCACTGTGTCACAGAAACTCAGCACCGATTGGCTTTTCACCGCTCGTCCGCGTCTGGGTTTCGGGAACAACCATGTGATGGTGTACGGTACGGGCGGCCTTGCCATGACCAATTTCAACTACACGGCATTGTTTACTGACAACTTCGCGACCGCACACGAGAACGCCACGATCAGCGAGATGAAACTTGGATGGACCGCGGGTGGCGGCGTCGAGTTTAAAGTTGGGGGTAGCAAGCATTGGTCACTGAAGGGCGAATACCTGCTGGCCGATTGGGGCCTGAGTAATAAGACCAGCACCAATCTGACCGCCACCTTCCCGCCGACCGTCGCCTTCCCTCAAAACCCCTTCTTCCATCAAACCGATCTGCAACAGCATATCTTTCGCGCCGGCTTTAATTACCGCTTTGGCCACGAGGAGCCGCCATGCCCAAACGGGGACACGGTAACCGTCAGCTGCTCCGCAAATCCGAACAGGGTGCAAGAGGGTTCGGGGGACATCGTGATCGTCCGGGCCAGCGCAGCGGATTCCTGCCAGCATTCGCTGACATACGCGTGGACGGCCACAGGCGGCTCAGTGGATGGTAGCGGCACTGAAATACGGTGGAAATCTGCGGGCGTTGCTCCTAATACTTATAGCGTGACCTTACGCGCAGATGACGGACACGGAAACAATGCAAGTTGCTCCGCCGACATTCGCGTCGATCCCATTATTATTCCCCCCAAAATAGTCCCGCCCACTATCACATGCACTGCGGCCCCAGGTAGGTATGTCCAAGGAGATAAGGTCCAGATCACGTCCATTACTACCAGCGACCCTGCAGGTCAACGTCTGACGTATCACTGGAGTACCACTAGCGGTGAGATTGAAGGCGATGGCGGGAGTGTGAAGCTCAATACCAAAAATGCAGCAGCGGGCACCGTGATCTAAACCGGTTATGTGGTTGATGAAAACGGCCAGAGAAGTACTGACTGCAAGGCTCCGGTGGACGTGCTACCGAAAAGCCTGACGCTCCGCAGTGTCTACTTTGTCGTCGGCCAGCCCACCAAGAAGGACCCCAATAGTGGCTTGCTACCGAGCCAGCAGCAAACGCTGCAAACCGTGGCCCGCGACTTCAAGAGCTACCTCAACGTAAAACCAGATGCTCGTCTCATGCTGGACGGCTATGCGGATGTTCGCAAGTATAGGGGCGGTAAGGATAATAACGACGCTCTCACCCAGCGGCGCGCAGATCGGGCCAAGAGCTACCTGGTGGAACAGGGCGTAAACCAGTCCGGAACTGAGCGCGGAAGAAAAGGCCAGACTGCTCATCAAGAAGAATTTCCTCGCCATCTGGTGGGCCAATAACCGCCGCGTAGACGCCACTCTGGAATCTACGGGCCAGACGTCGGTCCAGGAATACCCGTTCAACGCTGCCGATGCTTTGACCCTGATCGGTGGCCGCGAAGCGGAATACGTAAAGAAACATCCACCCAAGAAGGCGCCCGCTAAGAAGGGACCCGCCAGGAAAGCGGCGCCGAAGAAAGCAGCACCCAAGAAGTAACCTAAGCCAAGTGAGCCAAAGCGGCCGGCGCCAAGCCGGCCGCTTTCGCTTTATCTCCCATTTGGCGAGACACAGCCTTCTCTTTCATTTTTTCTGCCACTCCGCACGATGCGCACTTCTGCGCAGTTTTCAGCATCTAAATAGTTGTAGTGGCCCAGTTCCGTCAACGCGGAAAGGAACCAAACTATATGAAAACACTGATTAAACTCGTGGCCGCAGCATTGGCGTTCTCCGTCCCGGCTTTTGCCCAAGGGGGCGGCGACCAGCATCGTGGTCAGCAGAAACAGCAAGGAGCACAACAGGCGCAGCCAGCCCAGACGCAGATGCGCGGTGGCGGCCATGAGGTTGGCAATGGATATATACCCTCACGCGGTCCCGCTCAGGTCCGCACGCCTTACACGCCAAGACGTGAGGGTGGTCCGACCGAAGGTGGCAAGGTGCCGCCTAACCGTGATGGTGGACCGGTCAACCGCGGTTCTCCTCCATCGCAAGAACAGCGGCGAACTTTCAACGATCAAACCGGCCATCCCCAAGCCCCGCATGTCCATCAAGATAATCGCTGGGTAGGACACGACACCGGCCGCGGAGATCCCCACTTTCATCTGGACCATCCCTGGGAGCACGGACGCTTCACGGCCGCCATTGGGCCGCAACATGTGTGGCGGCTTCACGGCGGCTCACGCGAGCGGTTTTTCGTAGGCAACTTCTTCTTCCAGATCTGGTCCTACGATTATGATTATTGTGGTGATTGGTTGTGGGACAGCGACGACATCGTGATCTACGAGGATTTCGATCACCCCGGCTTCTACCTTGCCTACAATGTCCGGCTTGGCACCTACTGCCACGTTTTGTATTTGGGTGGTTGAGATCTGAGAGTTCGGCCCTCGCTTTTGCGGGGGCCGAGTTCACCGGCCGAAGCATTGGATTCATTCCGCGGCGGTTTTCGGATTCGTCCACTCTTTACGGTCGCTCAGGCTGTCTGCTAACCTGAGTGGCGTCACTTGAGTACGGCGCTTCCCTGTTACTTTTCTAAATTAAATTCCGGGTTTCTCGGCTCAGGAGGGTCGTGGCATGGCACTGAAAGTAGGCATCAACGGCTTTGGCCGCATCGGACGCAATGTGGTCCGCACTGCACTCGGCGATCCCAACATTGAATTCGTGGCCGTCAACGACCTCACCAGTCCGGACACCCTGGCCCATCTGCTGAAATATGATTCCATTCTCGGCAATTTGAAACATGATATTCGCGCCACCGGGGATGCCGTCACCATTGACGGCAAACCACTGAAAGTCTTTTGCGAAAAAGACCCCGCAGCCATTGATTGGGCCAGCGTAGGCGCGCAGGTGGTGCTTGAATCCACCGGCAAATTCACCGATGCCGAACAGGCGAAGAAGCATCTGTGCGGGCCGGTGAAAAAAGTGATCATCTCAGCTCCGGCCAAGAACGAAGACATCACGATTGTACTGGGCGTGAATGACGACAAATACGATCCTACCAAGCATCACATCGTCTCCAATGCATCCTGTACGACCAATTGCTTGGCGCCTATAGCTAAAGTTTTACATGATGTTTTTAAGATTCAATCCGGGGCCATGACCACGATCCACTCGTACACCAACGATCAGGTCATTCTCGACTTCCCTCACAAAGACCTGCGCCGCGCTCGCGCCGCCGCGCTGTCGATGATTCCGACTTCCACAGGAGCGGCCAAGGCGCTGAGCCTGGTGATTCCCGACTTGAAAGGCAAGCTGGATGGATTTTCCATGCGCGTGCCTACGCCGAACGTGTCCGTAGTGGACCTGGTGGTTTTCGTGGAAAAGAAAACCACGGTGGAAGAAGTAAACGCCGCCATGGGTGCAGCCGCCAACGGTCCCATGAAAGGGATTCTGGGAGTCGAGACCGGCGAACTGGTGTCCATTGACTACCGGGGTGATGATCGCTCTTCCATCGTGGACGCGCCGCTCACTCGCGTGATCAACGGCAATTGCGTGAAAGTGATCTCCTGGTACGACAATGAGTGGGGATATTCCTGCCGCGTGCGCGATCTGATTCATTTCATGAACAAGAAAGGTTTGTAATCGGAGCGGCATGGCCAAGCTGTCGATCCAGGACATCAAACTCGAAAACCAGCGCGTCTTTATGCGCGTGGACTTCAACGTTCCGCTCACGGACAATGGCCGGATCTCCGACGACACGCGCATCCGCGAAACGCTGCCCACGATTGAGTACGCTCTGACGAAAGGCGCGCGCCTGATTCTGGCATCGCATCTGGGTCGCCCTAAGGGCAAAGTAAATCCGAAAATGAGCTTGAAGCCTGCGGCGGACAGACTGCAACTTCTGTTACCGGAGCGTAGCGTGGCT